>Ga0335085_10000077_pt1 | contig 339077 bp, 269 predicted proteins | sample Lox_Sample_45_FD_206712 | JGI IMG/M metagenome (GOLD analysis project Ga0335085, IMG submission 206712) | Soil microbial communities from Loxahatchee National Wildlife Refuge, Florida, United States - Lox_Sample_4.5 | ecosystem: Environmental > Terrestrial > Soil > Wetlands | place: USA... | reverse complement strand
ACAAACCGCATCCGTTCGTCCATGACAGAACTCTCCTTCCATGGCATCCTCCTCTCCGCCCCCTTCGGGCCGAAAAGTGTAACCCATGTCTCCGGAACGTTCTGTTACCCATGTCTCGGAACGGACACTTTCATTTCACCACGTGCCCTCCGCCACCGGCGGGCATTGTTTTTCATTGTGGGTGATTTTGTAATCCGCAACTTAGCTGGACTTCACTGTCGTATGTGGGTGCCGATCCACGAGTACTGCCACGCCACCTGCACATTCTGGTAATTGCCGCCGAACCGGATGTAGGTGCCGTCGCTGTAGGAGAACTTTAACGACTGGTGTTTAGTAAACGGCTGAGAGAAAGTACCTCCGATACGAGAGCTTGTCTGCTCTGTCTTGAGATTTCGAACACCGTTCAAGGAAGTAACGCCGCCCCACCAGAAATTGCCGTCGAGCGATGCCCAGGAGCTGAGCTTCGTTTTTGGCCTCTTCTTGCCGAAGTCGTAGCTCAAGTGTCCCTCCAGGCTGCCGACAGGTTCTTCGGTCTGTGGCTGAGGGAGGGGGATGCTGTAAAAGGCACTGTTGACCGTGTAGAACCACACGCCGCCGTATCCGTCGACTACCCAATTGCCGAAGCGCTGCGAATATCCCAGTTCCGGTTTGAAGGCCCAGCGATTGATTCCCCAGTTGATGAGCCTGGTCGGATCATACTGTCCGGTAGGAGCAATGATCTTCAGGCTGGCGCCCAGTAGCATTTTCTGCTTCCACTTCACGAACTCCCGCGTCCGCATTGCCGGGCCTCCCTTAAGATTGACGGCGAGCCGGACAGAAAGATCGAGCAGCCCGGAACGATAGATAGACTTGTTTTCTCCCAGCACCTGCCCGGAGAAAGTCCCAACGGCGTAGGGTAACGAGCCCGTGATGTTGCTGGATCGCCCAAAGAAGCTAAAAGCATGGTAGTAGCTGAAGACCGGCACGCTATAGGTTCCGGTAGCACCAGCGATCGGAACGGTACCGGTAAAATTCAACCCACCGTCGTAAAACGCATACGTCAGCGTTACCGCATTGGAATTCACCGGCGTGATGAGATAGGCCCGTGGCGCCAGGTCCTGTCCCCTAAGCGGGCAGGTCAGTGCAACGGCCAGAACCGCCAATACCGGCAACTGACATCGCATAGCAGTGAGCTCAACCAAACTGCGCTTCCGCTCCAGTCCCTTATCGCACCCCAGTTAAACATCGCCAAAAGATGTTCCCACCGTCCGAGCAGCCAGGACGAACTCGCTGTCGGGTGGTAGATAATCATCGGCGATGGTGGCATAAGCCATTCGCCTTGGGGATGACTACCGCCGCGGCAGTTAGGCCGGCGATTAAGTCGGGACGCAGCCACTCCTTCTTGTAATCGAACAGCCCACCAGCTACCGCGCACGTTGGGTGAAACGTTCGCAAACTTTCCTCGGCTTCGATCCGTGCCAGCAATTCGTTCGGGTCGTCTGCTGCCTCTGCCAGATCCGAAGCCTCGATTCGGGAAACGATCGTTGCGTCACGGAGCGTGGTCTTTGCTGACTGTGAATGCTACCAGCTATTTCTGGTAACGGAAAACTAGTAGTTTCCCTAGTAGCGTTGACCTGCCACCTGCGCTAAACATAAAGCCGGAGTGCGCTGCTCCTCAACAAGGGCGTAGCCGGCGGAATGTAGAGGCGTTTTCCCGCGTCGGCTGGATTTAGCACCCACGCTCCCCAAAGGGACGCGTGGGATTGCACGGTTTTTCACCGGAAGGCCGTTTGCGCGCCTCGATGCTAAAGGAGCAGAGTCCCCCAAAAACCACGACTGACACGGAGGAAACACATTATGACGCAACACAAAAGGGCTGGAATACTGATGACTGCGGTGCTGTCGCTGATCGTGGTCACGTTCCTGAGTACGGCACTCTCCGCCCAGTCCGCAAAAGCCGAGGGGCTGATAACTGCAAGAAGCGGTGACACCATGACGATACGCACTCCAGATACGTCGAGTGTGGTGGTGGCTCTTACCGACAATACACAAGTGGCTCAGGTGGTAGGCGCCTTCAAGGCGCGCCGCAAGCAAATGTCAATGGCCGCGCTCATACCGGGTCTTCAGGTCAAGGTAGAGGGGTCCTACGACGCTAAAAACCAACTGGTGGCAAAGTCAATTACTTTCAAAGGCAACGATCTGGAGGACGCGAATAAGATCCAGGCTGGCCTGGCCCCGGCGAAGGAGCAGATACAGCAGAGCGAACAGGAACTGGCGGAGCAGAAGGCGGCATTAGAGCGGCAACAGCAGGAAATGCAGGAACAACAACAACAAATGAAGGAGGCGCAAGACAAGATTGACGCCAACAAAGCGGCCGTTGAGGCCGCAAACAAGCGCTTCGGCCAGCTGGATGATTACAACATCTTCGACGAGGTGACGGTTTACTTCGGTAACGGCAAGGTCAAGGTTGATCCCAAATACATTCCCCAACTGCTGGAACTGACAAAGAAAGCCGCAACCATCAACGGCTATGTGATCCAGGTGAAAGGCTACGCCTCCTCGGTCGGCAGTGCTTCGTTAAATCAGAAGCTCAGCGACGACCGCGCCAGTAACGTGACCAACATTCTGCTCCAGCAGGGCCATGTCCCCCTTACCAGAATGCTGGCCCCAGGCGCAATGGGTGAGAGCCGCCAGGTTGGCAACGACAAGACCGCCGAAGGGCAGGCAGAGAATCGTCGTGTGGTGGTCCGGGTCTTGCAAAGCAAGGGCATCGCTGGAATATAGAAAGCGAAAATAGTCTGCTGGCCCCGATAGGTCGCTATAGCGCCAATCACTGGCGGAGGTGCGTGCCAAGCACGTGCGGAGCGTGGTCGATACGCGCCTCTCTGTGGGGGTACCCACCAATGTCACGCCGCGATTGAATTCACAAAGGCGCGGTTCGAGCAGCAAGAACTCGGTGAGTTTGCGTCAAGGGTTGCGACTCGACCTTGTTATGAAACTGTGCGCGACAGTGTTTTTCTGTGTGCTACTGCTGAGCGCCTCATTGACCGCAGGCGATAAGACCGACGTGGTGTTCATGAAAGTGAGCTCGGAGTACCCGTTCACGCCTCGTTAAGTAAACCGGGAATCCAGTACCGGCGACACCGTTTGGCGACAAAGAAGAGAATTGTCGAACCGCGCGCGTTGAACCGCTCCCGTCCTGGCAGCGTACGGATGGATTGAGGAGGCTTCACCTCAGCGGCCGCAAGGTCTGGTTGCCATTAGAATTTTCATCGCTCCTCCTTGCAGGCTAGCCTCAAGGCTTGCTGCTGATCGGTTCTTGCTGGGCCCCTAGCGGAGCCAGATGCTCCCCAATGACGCTTCGCGCTTTGCTGGAGCTGATGATGAGAAGACGGTCATTCGGCTGCATCACTGTGTCAGGCTTGGGAAGGACAACCTCGCCATCTCGCAAAATGGCAACAATCTCCAGAGGGCTTCCGCCAACCGCGTCGTAACAGGACTTGACGGTCTTGCCGATGAGAGCGCTCTGAGGTCGCAGAATACCCACGTTCAGTTCCTTCCGGCCGCGCATGCTGACCGGTACGCCGGAGTCCAACAGGGCGACCAAATCTACGTGACCGATCTTGGCGGCCTTGGGAATCTGACGAGTGCCCAGTAACCTGAGTGCTAACTCCACATTCTCAACATAGCGCGATGGCGATTGAGCCCGGCCGGGGACCTGAGCCTCATACATGCTGTTGTATTTAAAGTGCGCCGACAATTGTGTTTGGATCAGATAAGCGAGTAGAACCGCGAAGGCGGCGGGAGGAAGCAGTCGATATCCTCCCGTCATCTCCGTCACCATAATAAGAGAGGCAATAGGCACGCGGGCCGCGGCTCCGAAGGTGGCAGTCATTCCCAGGACCACAAACATGGCGGGGGGCAAGTGAGAGACGGACGAGAGAATCCCTCCTAGCATGGCTCCTACGAACAGAGTGGGCGCAAAGATTCCGCCGGAACCGCCCGAGGAAACTGTGAAACTGAATGCGACGATCTTCAAAAACAGCAGGGCCAACATCAGCTTAAGCGCTAATCCCCCGTTGATCGCTTCCTGTATCCAGCCGTATCCTCCACCCAGGATCTGAGGGAAACCAAGGGCGAGGAGCCCGACGGCCAAACCGCCGATGGCTGGGTTCAGCGCTGGGGGAATTGGAAGTGAGCGAAACGCGTCCCGCAGCCGATAAAAGGCAACCGGCAGGAGGGTTGCAATGAGACCGGCGCTGACTCCCAGCACTCCCAGCCAGCCGTAGTCGAGGGCACGAATTTTGCCCGCGACCGCCGTGAAGTAGAACAATGGTTGCCAACCGACAAACCATCCATTCACGGCATAGGCAACCACAGCTGCCAGCATCGTATATAGAAAAGCCCCAGCCTCGAACTCCATTGTGCTGTAGAGCACTTCGATGGCGAAGAAGGCCGCCCCGATCGGGGAGCGAAAGATGGCTGACAGTCCTGCCGCCATGCCCGCAAGCAGCAGGACTTGGCGCTGTTCATCCTTGCGATGCGTGAGTGTTGCGTAGAGTGAGCCGGCTCCGGCAACGATCAGGGCGGTTGGTCCCTCTCGGCCCGCAGAGCCACCCGAACCAATGGTGATGGCCGAGGCCACAAGCTTCAATGGGGAGACCCGCGCCCGGATGAAACCCCCGGCACGATGGAATGCCTTAACTACGGTATCGGTGCCGTGGCCTTCTGCCTCGGGGGCCCAGGTGTAAACCAGGAATCCAGAAAGCAGGCCGCCGAGAGTGGTCGCCAGCGGTACTAACCACAGGCCATGTGGACCTATGACTTGCCGAAGTGTGCCGCCCTCTTGAGGAAGCCCGGGCGGGCGATAGCTCGCAATCCAGGTTAGAAAAATGTGCTCGCAGGTATGCAGCGCCCACATAAAAAGCTGCGCCGCAAGGCCGCCCACCACTCCGAGAACGACTGATTCCGCGAGTAGTCGCGGTTCGCTCTCCCTTACCAAAATCGGCCTCCCGAGGTTTGTCAGGCGCTTCTGAGTGGGTATCGACAGTACTAGAATGAAAGTATGACACCGGGCGGCAGCAAGAAACAAAACATTCTGCCAGCGATTTCACGAATCCTGGTGGCGACGGATTTTTCGCCGCAAGCGGAGATGGCGCTCAAATGGGCGCGTCGCTTGGCCGACCAATTTGGCGCCAGGATCGTTCTGTTACACGTTGTCGATGTCTGTGCCTTAGGGGCAGCGGGGTTTGCGCTGGTCGGCCCAGGCGCGCTTCCTGCAATGCTTACGGAGGCCCAGCGGGAGATGCAGCGCTGGCAAGAAATGGTGCCCGACGCAGAAGTGCTCATACGCGAGGGAGAGCCGCGTCCGCTGATCGTGGATGCTGCCCTTGAACTGAAATGCCAACTGATCGTCATGGGCACTCACGGACGCTCAGGCTTGGCCCATCTCTTGATGGGGAGCGTGGCTGAATACGTTGTGAGATACAGCAGGGTCCCGGTTTTAACGGTCCGCAGGCATTGACCGAAGTGGCGGAGAACGACGCTAGCGGGACGGCCCCGTGCTCACGGTTTGCGATGAAATAGAAGCGCCATCCCGAGGGGCCCTTCGCAGATTAATTCCTAATCGGTTCACACGCGAGCTTCGGCCGGCGCAGTTTCCCTCCTCGACCTTGGATGCTTGCGACGTGAGCGGTTCGACGGATGACCGGCAAAAGACATACGGCCCTAGGCGAGTGTCTAACGAGCCCACTCTGCCCGTTCAACTTCTCGGAGCGCAGTGGGCCCGGTGCAGGTTACTACGCGGCAATGGCGGATGGCTTCTGCTCGGTCAGTTCCGACTCCGCCTGCAGCCAATCTTCTAAGTCGTGGCCGTTATTTCTGCCGTGCTGCTCATACAGCTCATAGGCACGGCGGCGGATCTGTTCTCGAGCGTCACCGGTGGGCTTGGTTTGCTGACTTGGATTCGGTACTGCGGCAAGCGTTCTCGGCGCTGGCATTGCTACATCAACCTCCTGCTGTAAAGACGTGCCGAAGCAATCACCGTGAGCGAGACGGCTGTCGGAATCGTTCCTCCCATTTTTTGTTGAAGCTCGCGGATCCTCATTCCTTGTGGTCTGACCGGCCCCTTGTCGCGGCCAAACAGAGCCAGATAAATTGGAATTCCTGCGGCTGGTACCCAGGCGTGCTCGTTGTGGTCGAGGTCATGCAGCCTGAGCGCCGCCAGGTCGTGCCTGGCTTGCTCCAACGCGCCCACGACCACCGGAGTCAAGGTCTCACTGGCCGGTGAGCTGAACTGCGTGGACTCTGCCAGAAACGCGGCACGGCTCGCATCGAAAATGTTGGTGCTGGGTTGAAACGCATAACATCCGTAGAGCGGAAAGCTTGGTTCCTCTTCCACCTTGGGATACATGCAAATACATGTGTGCCACGATTGCAGAGGCTTCAGTGATACCTGGAAGGTGATGGCCTTTCCCGACCAGTGCGGCTCCGAGCTGCAATTCTCGACCTCAATGGTAAGTGATCGGTGAATGCTGGCATCGCGAATATCCCCTTGGTGTTCGGAGTGATGATGGGCAAAGTAATCGAAGAAGAGTTCCCAATCGTCCTGCTGGTTACGCCGCCAGGACCGTTTCAGGTCGCCGAATTGCTGACGCTGATGGTGGGTCTCTTCCTGGTCGGCGAAGTCGGCATCGACTTCCAGTTCAAGCTGAAACGTGGCCTGCCCCTGAGTGAAGTTGGTGAGATCAACATCCTCATGGACGCCATATCCCACCGAACGGGACAGTCGAAGTTCTAGAGATCGTTCCGATACCGCTGCCATTGCTCCACTGCCGCGGTCTTCCCGGTCTATGTTCACGCTGCGCGGCAGCTGGATGTAATAGCCGAGCCAGGAATGCTGTTCCACATTAGAGAGGGCCACAGCGAGTCGTTCTTTATCGTCGAGCAGCCAGCGGTAGCAGGAAAGGATCCGTGTCTGATGTACGAATAGCCCGCTCGCCGTATTCGGGGTGATGAAGCCGCAGAGATTCGTCGATAGTACGGTTCGTCCCTGGCTCACCTCAAAGCTATCTTCCCGCGGATGCAGCCGTATTAGTCGTCGCGGCCGAACGCGGGCGGAGCTGTCGGGACTATGGTTGCCGTTCCTGCTTGCCATACTTGGTTTGAAGTGCTAGGCCACCTTTCTAGGTTGCACGGGTTCGCTACCCGAGTCGGTTTTGGCCATCCTGGAGATTGCCGCAATTGCGCCAAGAGCTGCGAGCGCAAGCCACTTCCAATGTGCCTCAGACCATAGCTCCATGCTGTGCTTCCGTGCCCGATCATCGAACGACCCGTGCGCGCCGTGATCGCCAGGGAGGGGCTCCCAAAGGTTATTGGGACGGTTGGGATCTTCAGCACCATCGAATTGCTGCGAGTCGTAACCATGGCGCGCCAGATAATGGTCGGCGAAGGACGGCACAAGCTTGTTGCCAACCACGGCTTCCACTACCGACCAGGCCGCGTAATATTCCCGCCGTTCGGGATGATGCGCGGCATAGTGGATGGCCCGCGCTGCTACTTCGGGCTGATAAATCGGCGGCACCGGCTGCGCTTTACGCGGCAACCGGCTCTTCACCCAGCCGAACTGAGGCGTATTCAGCGCCGGCATTTGCACCATCGTGGTTTGCACATGACTGCCGTCGTGCAGCAGCTCGGTGCGCAGCGAGGCAAAGAAGCCCAGCACCGCGTGTTTGGCCCCGCAGTAGGCTGCCTGCAAAGGAATGCTGCGGTAAGCCAAGGCTGAGCCAACATGGACGATGGTGCCTTGGTCGCGCGGCAACATGCGCTTCAGCGCCGCCAGCGTCCCGTAAACATATCCCAGATAGGTAACCTGGGTGACGCGTTCGAACTCTGCCGGAGTCATCTCCTTGATGGGCGAAAACACCGAGGTCATCGCGTTGTTGATCCAGATGTCGATTGGCCCCAGCTTCTTTTCTGCCCGCTGGGCTGCTGCTTCCACCTGCTTAGGGTCCGCCACGTCGGTGGGCAGTACCAGGGCTTTGCCGCCCATGGATTCGACTTCCCGGCGCGCGCCTTCCAGACCGTCGCGTCCGCGGGCAACCAGCGCTATATGGGCGCCGTGGCGCGCGAACTCCCGCACTGTGGCGCGCCCCACCCCCGCGGACGCGCCGGTGATAACGACCACTTCACGCTTTTTCACATGTCACCTCTCACACCAGCTCGCGAATCTTGTCCGAGGCCACCGTCAGCGTGATCTTCTTGCGGTTTGGCTCACCGCGCGCCAGCGATTCCGCGAAATGCAACGCCTGCTCGGCTTTGATCTTGCCCGGCAGGGGCGGCTCATTGGGATCTACTTCCGCTTCCAGGATTGCCGGTCCGGGCGCATTGAGGAACTGCTCAACCGTGTGGGCGCAATTCTTGGGGTCGTCCACGTGGTACCCCACTCCGCCGCAGGCGTGCGCAAACGCGGCGAAGTCGATCGGACTCAGGTCAACTCCGTACTCCGGGTTCCCCAGGAATACCATCTGCTCCCACTTGATCTGTCCCAGCGTGTTGTTCTTGATGATGACAACTTTGATGGGCAACTGATACTTCACCGCAGTGGCGAAGTCGGCCATCAGCATGGAGAATCCGCCGTCGCCCACAAAGGCCACGCACTGGCGACTGGGATACGCAACCTGCGCCGCGATGGTGTACGGTAGCCCCGGCGCCATGGTCGCGAGATTGCCCGACACGCTGTGCATCTGGCCGCGCCGGACGGGAATCTCGCGCGCCCACCAGGTGGCAATGGTGCCGCTGTCGCAACTCACGATGGCGTCATCGCGCAGATGCTTGCCCAGCTCCCAGGCGATTACTTGCGGCTTCATCGGCTTGTCCATGCGGGTGGCGCGCTTCTCGATCACCTCCCACCACTCCTTCATGCCGCTTTGCGCCTTCTCCAGAAAGCTGCGATCAGATTTTTTCTTCAGCAACGGTTTCAGCGCGTGCAAGACCGTGCGGCTTGTGCCCACCAGCCCCACGTCCACCGGATAGCGCAGTCCGATGCGCATGGGATCGATGTCAATCTGCACGCCCTTGGCCTGGCCCGGCTTCGGCAGATACTCAATGTAGGGAAACGAGCTGCCGACCACAAACAGCGTGTCGCAAGTTTCCATCGCCTCTTGCGATGGCTTCGTCCCCAATAAGCCGATGGATCCGGTGGTGTATGGGCTGTCATCGGGTACGGCTGCCTTGCCTAATAACGCCTTTACGATTGGCGCGCCCAGCAACTCTGCAACTTCCTCGAGCTCGTCGCCGGTGCCCAGCGCGCCCCGGCCCGCCAGGATTGCGACTTTCTTGCCGTCATTCAGAATGTCGGCCGCCTGCTGCAGATAAGTCTGCTCGGGGATCTTGTAGCTCTGCGTGCGGACCGCGCTGGTGTAGTCCTTGATGTTGCGCTTCGAACGGTTCCAGCCGTGTAGCTCCTGCTCCTGGAAATCGACCGGGATGGTGATATGTGCGACTCCGCTATACGAGAGAGCGGTGCGGCAGGCCAGGTCCACAATGTTTTCGACGTGCGTGGCGCCCATGACACGCTCGTTAAAGACGCAAACATCCATGAACAGCTTGTCGAGCGCGACATCCTGCTGGGTATGCGTGCCGATGAGGTCGTGGAACTGCAGCCCGGTAATCGCCAGCACCGGCGCGCCGTCCATCTTCGCGTCGTAAAGACCATTCAGCAGGTGAATGCCTCCCGGCCCGGAGGTCGCAAGACATACGCCCAGCTTGCCTGTGTACTTGGCGTAGCCGCAGGCCATGAAGGCGGCGGCTTCTTCGTGCCGCACGTGAATGAAGCGGATTTCGTCCTGGTGGGTCCGCAGCGACTCCATAATCCCGTTAATGCCGTCTCCGGGTAGTCCAAAGACAATCTCGACGCCCCAATCCAGCAGGCACTCGACGAGAACATCTGACGCATTCATGATTGCGACTCCTTTGCGGCTCACTTGTTGTTTGCGAGTTTGGCGGTATCTATGGAATGGATGCGCAGCGGCAGGGCTTGCGTTTGCCCAAGTCCAGGCAAATGCCCACCTCAGCAGCTCTGCAAGTCCCAACAAGATTGAATGGGTCGTAATGCGACATAAACAGCGAGGCTTAAGATAACCACTTGTCGAGGGCCCTCATCCGTACAAAGAAAGCATGAAATTGTTCTCCACGTTTGATCCTGGCTTGGGAGCGAAGCTGCTATGAGCGGCCGGTCGCATTCGGTTTTGGTCGAACGCCTCGATGTATCTGTCTATACCGTCCCGACGGATTTTCCCGAATCAGATGGCACACTGGAATGGGACAAGACAACGCTGGTTTTAGTGCGGGCTGCCGCCGGCGGGAAACAGGGGCTGGGGTACACTTATGCCGATTCAGCCACAGCAACCCTGATTTACGACGTCCTGCGGGGACTCGTAGTCGGCGCCAATGCGATGTCGCCTGCGGATGCATATGATCGCATGTGGCAGCGCATTCGAAACCTGGGACGTCCGGGAATCTGCTCGATGGGGATTTCCGCGGTGGACTGCGCCCTTTGGGACCTGAAAGCGAACCTGCTAGATCTGCCGCTGGTCACCTTGCTTGGGCAGGTGCGGTCGGGTGCTCCCATCTACGGCAGCGGCGGATTTACTTCCTACCCTGACCGACAACTTGCGGCGCAATTGTCGGGGTGGGTTGAGCAGGGAATTCCGGCTGTGAAGATGAAGGTCGGTCGGGACGCCGGGAACGATAGGAGGCGTGTGCAGGTTGCACGCGAAGCGATTGGCCCTACGGCTGACCTGTTTGTGGATGCCAATGGCGCATACACTCGCAAGCAAGCTCTCACGCAGGCGGAACACTTCAGCCAGTCAGGCGTGAGCTGGTTCGAGGAACCGGTCTCTTCCGATGACCTTGCAGGCTTGCGGCTGCTGCGCGATCGCACGCCCGCCGGCATGGACATTGCCGCCGGCGAATACGGCTATGACATCTTCTATTTTTGCCGGATGCTTTCTGCCGGGGCGGTAGACGTGCAGCAGGCAGATATCACGCGCTGCGGGGGAGTGACCGGGATGATGCAGGTGGCTGCTCTATGCCAGGCGCACAACCTGCCGCTCTCCGGCCACACCGCTCCCACACTCCACACCCATGTCGCTTGCGCTGCTGCCGCTTTCAAGAACCTGGAGTATTTTCATGATCACGTCCGCATCGAGCGCATGTTCTTCGATGGATTCCCCGAACTTGTTGCTGGGGAACTCCGGCCCGACCTATCGCGGCCAGGTGTCGGGCTGGAGCTGAAGCGCACCGACGCGCAACGATTTGCCGCATGAAGGGATAGAGATGTCTGCCAGCAAGCTCATTACTCCTGACGAAATCACCAAGCCAACAGAAACGCCGCATAAGGACCCGCGCTCAGCCGGCGCTGCAAATTTCGCCGGGCTCGAAACAGAGCTGCGAGGGAGTGTAGAAGGCGAAGTCCGTTTCGATACCGGCAGCAAAGCGATGTATGCGGTGGACGCCTCGAACTACCGGCAGGTGCCGATTGGGGTGGTCGTTCCTAAATCGAAGGAAGACGTGGTGCAGACGGTCGCCGCCTGCCGCAAATTCGGCGCGCCGGTGCTGTCGCGCGGGGGCGGTACCAGCCTGGCGGGGCAGTGCTGCAACGTGGCCATCGTGATCGATTGGTCGAAGTACATGCACGGAGTTCTCGAGCTGAATACGCGTGAGCGCTGGGCGCGGGTTCTGCCGGGAACGGTCTGCGACGAGTTGCGCAATAAGGTCCTCAAGGAAACCAACAATCTCCTGACCTGGGGCCCGGATCCCGCGACTCACAACCACTGCTGTTTCGGCGGCATGATCGGCAACAACTCCTGCGGAGCGCATGCCCAGATGTCGGGCAAGACGGATAACAATATCGAAGAGCTGGAAGTGTTGCTTTACGACGGCACCCGCATGACCGTTGGCTGGATGACCGACGGCGAGCTGGACGAGCGCATCCGGCAGGGCGGCCGGGAGGGCGATGTGTACCGCTACCTCAAGTCGCTGCGCGACCGCTACGCCGAGCTCATCCGGGAGAAGTATCCACCCATACCGCGCCGGGTTTCGGGATACAACCTCGACCAACTGCTTCCCGGCAACGATGGCCGGTTCAATGTTGCCCGCGCGCTGGTAGGAAGTGAGGGCACGCTGGTTACGGTGCTCGAAGCCAAGTGCAAACTGGTTGATGCCAAAGCCGAACGCGTGGTCCTGATGCTCGGCTACCCGGATGTTTACGAGGCGGCCGACCATGTCATGGACATCGATCCCTTCCAGCCGACCGCACTGGAGGGACTCGATCATCGGCTTTACCAGAACATCGAGAAGAAAGGGGGGCCCCATCGCCGATACCTCGGCCTGCTTCCCGAGGGGAAGGGCTGGCTGATGGCGGAGTTCGGCGCCGACAAGCGCGAGGACGCTCTGGAGCTGGCGCATCGTGTCATGGACCTGCTCAAGAGCAAGCCGGGCGCGCCCCACATGCGGCTGCTCAGCGAGAAAGAGGACATGGCGCACATCTGGGAGGTGCGGGAATCCGGGTTGGGCGCAACTGCGTATGTTCCCGGCGAACCCGACGCCTGGCCGGGATGGGAAGACTCGGCGGTGGCCCCGGAAAAGCTCGGCGGATATCTGCGTGAGCTTCGCGCACTGTTCCAGAAGTACGATTACAACCCCGCACTCTACGGTCACTTCGGGCAGGCATGCGTGCATTGCCGCATCGATTTCGGGCTCACCAGCGAACCGGGCATCGACAAATGGCGCTCCTTCATGGAGGAAGCGACGGACCTCTGCGTGAAGTACGGCGGGAGCCTCAGCGGGGAACACGGTGACGGACAAGCGCGCGCCGAGTTCCTCAACAAGATGTTCGGCGAGGAGCTGATACAGGCGTTCCGCGAGTTCAAGTCCATCTGGGACCCGGATTGGAAGATGAATCCCGGCAAGGTTGTTGAGCCCTATCGCATGGACGAGAACCTGCGTTTGGGCGCGGACTATCACCCATGGGAGCCCGAAACTCACTTCCAGTGGCCACAAGACCATGGCAGCTTCGCGCATGCGACGCTGCGTTGCGTGGGAATCGGCAAATGCCGGCGCAAGGAAGGTAAGAAGCCCGGCGACGATACCATGTGCCCGAGCTTTATGGTCACGCATGAGGAGCGGCACACCACGCGCGGACGCGCCCATCATCTGCACGAGATGGTGAGCGGCAATGTTATCGCTAACGGCTGGCGCGACGAGAGCGTCAAGGAAGCGCTCGACCTCTGCCTGGCCTGCAAAGGCTGTAAGGGAGACTGTCCCGTCAATGTGGACGTGGCGACATACAAGGCGGAATTCCTCTCGCACTACTGGGAAGGACGTGTTCGACCTCGCCACGCGTATGCCTTCGGACTCATTGATCAGTGGGCAAGACCGGCCTCCATCGCGCCGGGATTCGTGAACCTCTTCACCCAAATGCCCGGGTTACGCACCATCGCCAAGAAAACCGCGGGTATGCCACTCGGGCGTCAGATTCCGCCCTTCGCACCCGAGACGTTCAAGTCATGGTTCAGAAAACGCGGCGCCCGCAATGAGGGCCGGCCGAAGGTGATTCTGTGGCCCGACACATTCAATAACTACTTCTTCCCGGAAACAGCGCAGGCCGCAGTCGACGTGTTGGAGCATTTTGGATATCAGGTGAGCGTTCCCATGCAGCATCTGTGCTGCGGGCGTCCGCTGTACGACTATGGGTTCCTGGACCGCGCCAAGCAGTACCTGAATACCATCCTCGACACGCTTGCTCCTGAGATTGACGCAAGAACTCCAATGGTCGTTCTCGAACCGAGCTGCTGCTCAGTCTTTCGTGACGAACTCAACAGTCTCATGCCGGAATCGATGCGCGCCCACTGCCTGATGGAGAACACCTTCACACTCGCGGAGTTCCTGGAGAAGAAGGTGAAGGACTACACGCCGCCACAGCTAAGACGCAAGGCTGTGGTGCAAGGTCACTGCCACCACAAGGCGATCATGCGCTTGTACGACGACGAAACCGTGATGCAGAAGATGGGCCTGGATTTCCAGATGCTGAACTCCGGCTGCTGCGGCATGGCGGGGTCTTTCGGCTTCGAGAAGGACAAGTACGAAGTATCCCTGCAATGTGGAGAGCGCGTTCTCCTGCCTGAGGTCCGGAAAGCCGGGCTCTCGACTCTGATATTGGCAGACGGCTTCAGTTGCCGGGAGCAGATCCAGCAGGAGACCCACCGGCATGCCCTCCACTTGGCCGAGGTGATGCAGATGGCATTGCACGAAAGCGACGCGCCGCGGCAAATGTATCCCGAAGCGGAGTTGATTACGAAGCGAACCGCGGCGCGGCAACGTTCTATGCGGCGGGCTTTATGGGTAACCGGCACTCTCGTTGCGGGTAGCGCTCTCCTTTTGACAATTCTCAGCGCACCAGGCCGCGACCGCGGACCGAAGGTAAACAAATGACCGATGTCCTCATGCACTTTTATCCGGGATTGTGTAGAGCGGCGCCTGCCTGGTTAACTCGCGCCGTTGGGCATGATGCGCACGAGGTGGTCGAGAGTTCTCGCCCAGCCCTCAAGCAGTTGATGTCCAAGCCTGCTGCCGGTCTTGAAAGCATGCTGGCGGAGGAGTTCTCTCACCCGATCGCATTCCTCGCTCGGAGTGTCCCGGAGAGTCGTGGTCTGGATTAGCTCGGGACGAAACGGCTGTTTGGCTACGAACGTTCCGCCGGGGTCCCACACGTAGGCGACGCCACCTGTCATGCCTGCAGCAAAATTTCTGCCGACGGCTCCAAGAACCAGGACCAAGCCTCCGGTCATGTACTCGCACCCATGCTCCCCCACTCCTTCGACAACTGCGGTAGCGCCTGAATTGCGGATCGCGAAGCGCTCTCCCGCGTTTCCGGCTGCAAACAACCGGCCCGCTGTCGCTCCGTACAGCGCGACATTGCCCATAATTACCTGCGGGCTGTCAGCGCGAGACAGCCGGCTCGTGGGGCGCAGAATCAGCTCGCCGCCGGAGAGGCCTTTGCCGACATAATCGTTCGCCTGCCCCTCCAGAACAAGAGACATCCCATCGATGGCGAAGGCTCCAAACGACTGCCCGGCTGCGCCGCGCATGATAACTCGAATGTCCACAGGCGGCATGGCTTGGGCGCAGCGCAGGGACGCCAGTTCACCCGCCAGTCGCGCCCCCAGGCTGCGATCTTCATTTCTTACGTCCACTGTGGTTGCAAAAGGCTTGCCCGCGAGCGTAGCCGCCATGGCAGGTTGCACCCAGGCATCGTCGATCGGAGGATGGTCCTCAGGACGCACGTTGCGCTGGCCTTGCCAATGCATCGGGCCATCTCCGGCCCACGCCAGCAGCGACTCCAGGTTGAGATTGCCCTCTCGCCGCACCTGGCGCAGCAGATCGGTACGGCCGATGGCCGCTTCGAGCGACGGCAACCCCAACTCAGCAAGCAATCGCCTGAGGTCGTCGGCAATATTGGTGAAGAACCGCACGACATTTTCCGGCTTGCCGCGAAACTTGGCCCTCAGCTCGGGACGCTGGGTCGCAATCCCAGTGGGACAGGTATTGAGGTGGCACTGCCTTGCCATATCGCAGCCCAGCGAGACCAGGACCGCGGTGCCGAAGGAGAATTCATCGGCCCCGAGCAGCGCCGCGACGAGCACGTCGCGCGCGGTGGCCAGACCACCATCGACACGCAAGCGAACGCGGCCGCGCAGTCCGTTGTGCCGCAACGCCTGTTGCGCCTCCGCCAGGCCGAGCTCCCAGGGACTGCCCGCGTACTTAATGCTGCTGAGGGGAGATGCGCCGGTGCCGCCGCTGTGCCCGGCAATGTGGATATAGTCGGCGTAGGCTTTCGCGACACCGGCCGCGACCGTGCCCACACCAAGCTGGGCCACCAGTTTCACGCCGATGGCCGCACGGGGGTTGATGCGCTTCAGGTCGTAAATGAGTTGCGCCAAGTCTTCGATGCTGTAGATATCGTGGTGCGGCGGCGGGCTGATGAGCGAGATACCCGGTTGCGCGTGACGCAAACGCGCGATGAGTTCGGTAACTTTGTGGCTGGGAAGCTGCCCGCCTTCGCCGGGCTTCGAGCCTTGCGCAATCTTGATCTCCAACTCCTCAGCATGTGCCAAATACTCCGCTGTGACACCGAAGCGCCCGGACGCCACTTGCTTGATTTTGTTGTTGCGGGGCAGATAGTCCGGCATGGGCGGCTCGCGTCGATAGGCGGCCGGGTCTTCGCCGCCTTCGCCGGTGTTTGAGCGAGCGCCCAACTGGTTCATGGCAATCGTGATCGTCTCGTGCGCTTCGGGGCTCAGGGAGCCCAGCGACATAGCACTGGAGACGAAACGCCGCACGAGACTCGAAGCCGGCTCTACTTCGTGCGCCGCCAACTGCGGGCCAGCGGGAACCGTCTCCAGCAGGTCGCGCAACACCGCCGGCTCACGCTCTTCCTGGGCCGCTTGGAATTCCGACCAGGCTTTGGCGGGCGATGGAGTCATCGCGACAGCCTGCGCACTGCCTCGGGCAGCACCCACGGCAAGTTGAAGCTGCCGCGTTCGCTGCGGCTCCCACAGATGCGGTTCGGCCCGCTCATTGCGACGAAAGCGCACCCAGCCATAGTCGGGCAGCTCTGGGCCGCTGAGCTCAAGCGCCCATGACGCCCGTACCGCCGCCTCGATCTCGGCGAACCCCCAGCCATCCATCGGCGACAAGCTGCCCGAAAAGCAGCGGTCGATGACGGCTGCGTCGAGCCCGAGAATGTCGAACAATTGCGCCGCCCGATAGCTGTCCAGGACGGAGATACCCATCTTCGACATGACCTTCGCCATGCCGGCTTGCATGGCGCGAAGCATCGCCGCTTCGCCGGCTTTGCCTGCGATCGAGCGCGCCGTCTGCAACGCCAGCCAGGGACAGACTGCGCCGGCGCCGTATCCAATCAGGACAGCGGCGTGGTGAACATCGCGGCAGTCGCCCGCCTCGACCGCAAGTCCGACGTTGCCGCGCAGCCCGGCCTTAACCAGCGCGTGATGGGCGGCGCCCGTTGCCATAGCCATCGGAATCGGCAGCGCTTGCCGCGAAGCGGAGCGGTCCGTCAGCAACAACATGCGCGTTCCCACTCGCACCAGCGCGACGGCCTTTCGTCGCATGGCCTCGATTGCGTTGGCGAGAGAATCGTCGGGCGCGAAGAGGCAATCGATGTGCGCCAGCGGCAACTCGTCATGCAGCGCATACGTGCCCTGATGCAACGCTGCCGCTTGCCCCAGTGAGAGGAACGGCGAGGGCAGCACGAGCCCGGGCAAAGGAGCGTGCTTGTCGATCAGGTGCGGCCAGGGTCCCAGACGCGTGCGCAGCGAGACCACGCACGATTCGCGCAGAGGATCGATGGCCGGATTGGTCACCTGCGCAAACCGCTGCCGGAAGAAGCCGTACAGAGGACGCGGCGAGCGGGCCAGCGCCGCGATCGGCGTGTCGTCGCCCATCGACCAGGTTGCGTCCTTGCCCTCTGTTGCCATCGGCGCGATGACCAGCTTCAGGTCTTCGCGCGTGTATCCAAAGCTGCGCTGAAGCCGGGTGATCTCATCCTCGGGCAAGGTCTCGACCGGCACGTGCGCCGGCTCGAGCGGGAAGTCATCGATGAGCGGAGCGTAATCGGTCAGCTCGTCGAAGTAGCGATCCAGCGCTTCGCGCTCCAGCAGCGTGCGCTTCTCCATCTCGAGCAGGATCATCTGACCGGGGCCAAGCCGGCCGCTGCGCACAATGGACTCGCCGCTCACGTCGGCGAGACCGACTTCGGAGCCGGCGATGATCAGCCCCGAGTCGGTGATCACATAGCGGCACGGTCGCAAGCCGTTGCGGTCCAGCGCGGCGCCTAGAAGCCGGCCATCGCTGAACACCAATGCCGAAGGCCCATCCCATGGCTCCATGCAATCGGCGTGATAGCGGTGGAACGCCGTTTCGGTGCCTGCATCGGGGGCGGCCGGCAAGAGCATGCGAATGGCTTCGGCGATGTTCCGATCATGGTTCGCCAGCAACTCGGCAACCTCGTCCAGGCTCATGGAGTCGGAAGCGGACGCGCTGAGGATGGGCTCGCACTCTTGCGGCAGCGTTGCGCGCCTGGTCTCCATGTGCGCGCGATTGCCCCACACGGTATTGATCTCGCCGTTGTGGGCGATCATGCGCAGCGGCTGGGCGCGATGCCATGACGGCAGTACGTTGGTCGCGTATCGCTGATGAAAGACCGCAAAGGGCGTGACAAACTCGCTCGAATCCAGGTCAGGGTAGAACTCGTGCAGCAGACGCCCGGCACATAGGGCCTTGTAGACAATGGTCCGCGTCGAGAGCGAGCAGACATAGCTATCGACGACTTGCCGCTCAAACGACTTGCGCGCCAGGTAAAGTCGGTGTTCGATCTCGGCCTCGGTCGAGTTGCCTTCCGCAGGTCCGGCGATTAGCGCCTGCGCAATCACCGGCATCGACGCTGCCGCGATTTCACCCAGGATGTCGCGACGGACCGGGACCTCCCTCCAGCCCAGCGACTCGAGGCCTTCGCTCGCGATACATTGCTCCAGGCACAACCGGGCGTGCCTTACACAGGTTTCGTCCTGCGGAAAGAACAGCATCCCAACCGCGAGCCGCCGTTCGGCTGGGAGACTGATGCCGGCTTGCTTCAGAAGAAGTTCGCGCGGAACGGCGGTGAGAACGCCGACGCCATCGCTGCTCTTGTAGTCGGCCGCGACAGCTCCGCGATGCGCCAGCCGGCCCAGGGCGGTGAGCGCGAGCCGAAGGATTTCATGGCTCGGTGCGCCATGCAGCGCGGCAACAAAACCCACGCCGCACGACTCATGATCGAAGCGGGAGTTGACCAGGGTTGGGTTCCGGGAGCCCGTCAAAGCTAAATCCCTCATCCGAGTATAGGGCGGCGTGCGGTGACTTCCCCCGGAAAAGTTCACCGTTTACCGAAATAGGAAGTCATATGCGTGCCATTCAGCGAAGGAGGGCCGCGTTCCGCGAGGCCGGGCAATACCAGATTTGTGAAGAACGTCGAGAACAACAGGATCTACGCCAATTGCACACGGACCGACATCGAGGGATCAAGTCTGCGCTGAAGCCTTTCCGCCCACGCTCCATCCTTCGCAGTCGTCGTTATTAGGGACAGGCCGCCGTCGCGGTTGTGGCCGCCATCCGAATGAAGGGCACGGGCTCGACGGCAATCTCGAGCACAGTCTCCGGGCGATCCGAGGAAGGCCCAGGCAGCCGGCCTTCGCGAATATCGGCGAGCATGAGGTCGATGTCCTTCGTAAGTGTCACCTGGAGGGTGCGGCTGTCGGCCGCCGCCTCAACCAGGGCAGCTTCAAACTTCAGCATGTCGTTGAGGCCGGGAACCGGAACGGCATTTGCATCCAGAAAGCGACGAAAGCTCAGCGCTTCATCGGTGGGATAGGACGCAGGCGGCGTGAGGGAGATATAGCGATGCATGAGCGCGCGCAGCGCCGGCTCGCCCATTCCGATCAGAAGCAGACGCGTCGTGTTTTCGAGCATTTCAGCGATCGTGCCCGCACGAAACGCCGCCACCAGGTGCCGGTAAAGCGCAAAGCTCTGCTCGTCGACCTCTCTTATTTTCAGTTCCACACCCCCGTTCGAGGGACGGTCAACCGCAGGCAGCATTTGGTCAGCAATCACGCGTTCCCACACTTGCACCGCCAGTGAGGGACCTTTGGCGTTCGGAGGCGGCGCTACGAAGCTTTGGGGCACAGGGGCCGGCGTTGCTGCCCACAAGCGGTGCAGAGTTTCCATCTGCTGCAAGAACGCAGTGGCGCCGAACGAAGAGACCCGGTCCGCCGCCAGCTCGAAGATGATGGCGCCGAGGTTGGGCAGGCTAGGCAGGAAGTCGGCGGCAATCTCCGCCAGCTCAGCATCAATGCCGCCGGAGTGGGCGTCGAGCCAATAGCCGTGCGCGAATTCTATGCCCGCGAGGTGTACCTCCCAGATGCGTTCCAGCGGCAGGCGCGCCAACACGTCCTGGATCCTGGTGCGCCCATTCTTGTGATTGACCCACAGGTTGGTGAGGTCGAGCAGAAGGCCGCAGTCCGCCGCTTGCGCAACCGCGGCGAAGAAATCGCCGTCCGGCATCTCGCAGTCATGGCGGACGAAATAGTTCACGCCGGTTTCGAACGCGAAAGGCCGACCCACGGCTGCTTTGCGGGACACGATGTTTCGGGCAGCGAGTTCGACCTGCTCATCAGTTTGAACCGGCGGCATGAGGAAGCCGCAGGGCTGGACCTCGCGCGCGCCCTGCACGTGAAGGATGCTCAGGTGCTCACTGAACCACGGGGAGCGCAGCTCCTGGGTCCAGCGGCGAAATTCGTCGATGTGCTGTTGCTGGTCGCAGATGGTCCCAGCGATAGGGTAGCCGATACCATGTACCAGACACGGCTGCGTGAGCGCGGCCAATCCTCGCATTTCAACCGGGCTGCCGCGAGGCTGTGACCCAGGCGCCGTCCCTTTTGTCCACAAGGTCTGCGGCTCGATCTCTGCGACCCTGATCAGGTCTGCCTTGGACCGGAACAGGTCGTCGAGCGACCGAAGATAGATTGCACCCGGGCCCAGTCGCGGAGGTTGAAACGTCATTGCCGGGATCTACTCCTGGATCCCGCGAACGTTCAGGTTCTTTTCAACGGTCAGCACGAGATTGGCCGGGTCGACTATGCTGTCAAAGCTGATTTTAAAGCCCGAAAAGCAGCCGGTATGACCGGCCCTGGTGAGCACCGTAGCTAGCACTTTCTGGCATTGTTCCAGGGTCATGCTATGCGGCGCGTGAACGGTAACGCTCTTCATAATGGTTCTCCTTTTGGCGTGATCTGGGCTTGGGTTCGGGAGCGCCTGGTCAGGTGCATCCCGACCGGTTCAATTACGACGGTCATCGATTAAGCGAGCTACGGAGCCGAAAGACGGTGGCGGCCAATGGGAGCGACACATTACGGCAAGAGCTTCGCCGTGGCAGGTGATTGCCCGCATCGTTACTTCGACGCAGACAAGATTTCGACAACCTTAGTCAAGAACTGGATAACTGTCAATGGCTTGAAAGTGCTCATCGTTCTTGCCGCTTATTGCAAGTCAGGAAGATCCGGCTTGCGAGCGGCAGTCGGCGCCGTCACAGACGGACGATACAGCGATAGGGCAGAGAAGAAACGTCGTTTGGTTTGAGCCGCATCAGGACGGGATGAACGATGGCCGCATGGCTGCCTGCTCTGTGGCGACTCAAGGCACGCTCAAGATTGGAGTGTAGGAAACAGACCAGTTTGCCGGGACCTCAGGCTCTAAGCCGCGGGTATTCGTTCCCGCGTCTCCGAGAAGTCGCGCCAGTGGGCTCTGAAAAATAGCGCCGCGGCTGAGTACTCCGGAAAAGTTGAAGGCACTGGTATCGGCAAGCTGATCCAAGGTGGTGAGCATGATGTACGTGTCAATGCCGAAGGGAGGTGTGATCTTGATCTTCTCCGTTGCTCCGGTCAGCTCGATTTCTTTGGGCCAGGCTGTCTCGCCTTGCTTGCGTTGCGGCAGCAAGTTGCCCTGTGCCGAAAGCGGGTAAAGGAGCTTTCCGGAACCGCTACAGTCGATGGCGGCCACATACACCCAATGAGGCTTCAAGGTGGCCGGAACGTCACCCACCGCTTTCAGCACCAGCCCATAGCTTTCCCCGTTCGTCACCGGACCTTCCTGGGTCTCCTGGGACCCACTGCCTGCCGACAGTTTTCGTAATGCAAGTCTGTAGGGAAAATCGTCATCCGCCCCGCCGGGTGGCGCGGGGAGTTCGAGCCAGGCGCGGATGCGCGCCAGTTTGTAAGCATAGCCGGTCAGAGTAAGAGAGGCCGTGTCTGCACCAGTGGAGTAGGCAACCCAGTTTGTGCGCGGCGGATAAGACGAATTCGACGAACACAGGGTGCCCGACCTCGCCTGGCTAAACGGATGTTCAGCGTCCTGGCTTACGTTCTTCTCCATCCAGCTGTATTCAACGCGTCCGTCATTCGTTCGCCCAACCAGCAGGTACTGCGCGTTTTGTGGCTGCGAGACAACCTCGACCGCGGCGGCCTCGCTGGACTTAAATTCCAGGCCGGAGGCCAAGTCTTTAGCGGGCGGTAGGTCCACAAACACACCGGGTTTCGCATCGCCGGGTGCGATACGCTGCAGCACATCGGCGGCTGTCGGTTTCTTTCCGAGACTCTGTGGCGCCGCCCCGCCTTTTGCCAGAGTCCAGTTGTTCCCATCCCACGAGATCAGAAAGGCCGGTGAAGTTATCACTGGATCTGCGATCCAATTCACCTTCCCGGAGCTTTGCAGGCTCGCAAGTTCCTTGGCGACTGCTTCGATTTCCGTCGCCGTAAGCGTCGCAGGAGGCAGCCAAACCTTCAGCCGCGAGTGCTCCGGCGCCACCCATTTTTCCAGTTCAAACAAATCGCCGGCTTCCACCTGCTTGGGTGTGGCTGGCGCTATCAATGCCGCCTTGGATCTCGTGAAACCCTCCAGCTCGGTAATGCGAATTCGCACCGGCGCGGCGCTTGCCTTCGCCGCATCGCTGTCGCCTGCTTTCCTGGTAAGCTCGCTGCCGACGCCAAGACCGAGAGCGTAGCCGCCGTCGAGCTCGATTGTGCCGTCTTCTCCAACGCCGCCCGGGCGGACCGCAACCGTAAGCTTTTCCGAGCCGCTGGTCTTACCAAACAACGACATATCCAGCCGGTCCTTCGGCGCATTAAACACGGGCTGCTGATCGCTCAGCCCCATGCCTTCCATCAAAACCTTGACGCGCTTGTAGACATCGCGAGCGGGAGTATTCGCCGGCAGGGCCCGTAGCGTTTCCATCAGAGCGACGGTGAACGCCCCGTGAGCAACGCCCCCGGCTGAATCCCATTCGGAGGCGAGCTGGGAAGATTGCGCAGCGCTAAGAACAATGGCGCCACCGGGCGTGTCTTCGGGTGCGGGAATGGGATTGCCTCTGGCATCCGTATCCGGCGGATCAGCCGAGTCGCGGGGATCATACGCAATGTAACGAGCTTGAGCCGGCCGACCCACCGGGATCCCGCGCGCCACTGCGCCGCTGTGACAGCTATCGAAGATCGCGGTCAGCAGAACGCCTTTCTTAATGGCGTCGTTGAAGATCTCCCGGATCTCCTTGTCGCGAACGTCATACGCCAACTGGTTGGCGTCGGAGGGCACGATCGTCTGGTCGCGGTAGCTCGGCGGTTTCTTTGAGTTCAAACGTTGCGAGCCGTGGCCGGCATAATAAAAGACAACCACATCGCCGCGGCTGGGCTTATTGACCAGCTCTTCGCGCATTGCCGCCACGATGCCCTTATGCGTGGCTTGCTCTTCGGTTAAGAGGCGAACGTTTTGAGGAGGGAATCCGAACTTAGGGCTGGTCAGCAAATCGCGCATGGACTTGGCGTCGTTGACCGCGCCATCCAGGTTGTGCCAGACAGGCCCATCCCAGCGGGTCGCCTCGCCGCCATTGCCCTTGCTGGCCAGATCGGGCTCGGACATGGGATCCTCGTTCGGGTCGTAGGTATCGATCGCGATCAGAAGGGCACGCTTCGTCTGGGCAAATCCCGGATGCTGCGCCACTACGAGCATGGCGCAGCCGACCAGTCCCCACACAATCCGTTGTAAGACCGAACGCATGATCGCCTTTGAAACGAGTGAATGGATGCTCCGGGGCTAACTACAATGCCCCGGTCCGTCATCCGAGCATCGGTTGCCTTACTGTCCCAGCTTCCAGACGTATGAATCGCCGGCGGCACAATTGAAGATATGCGGTCCCCAAACCCGATCGGGGGCATTATCGAAGGGCGCAATGGCATAAAGGCTGGTCGCACCATTGCCGGTGATGCCCGCGATATCGCCGTACCGGCCCACGGTACCCACGTAGCTACCATCCAAATAGACGCGCACAAGCCAGGGCGAACGGTTATCCACGTGAATGCCGCATTCGTATGGGCCAGCCCCACGTTTGCCACTCTTGCTTGGCGGTGGGGCGGCTTTGGCGTCCGGGCTGTTCTTTTCTGAATTGTTCTTGACGTTCTGATCCTGTGCTCCTGCAGGACGCGTCTTCGCCTGCTCGTTGACTACCTCTTTCTTCGGGGCGTTGCTTTCCGTGGGCTTCTGTTCCGTTTGGGCGGCCATACTGCCCAGCAAACCAGCGGTGACCAGCACTGCCAGACCGAAAACCATTCGCTTGAGTCGTGACATGAACGCTCTCCTTTGTGAAATGTGCCCTGTACCGCATGCACTCGTACTCACATTACGTACGGCACAGTGGATATGGATTGAACGAGAAAAAGCTTTCGCCGCCACGCCGACCACCCTTTACAAACGACACGGAAGGTGACGTTTAGCGCCGCTCGCCTGTGCCTAAAAGCCGGATGCCGCAAAGTCGCACTATTTTTATCCGAGTTACCATCGAATAGCAATGGGAGAGTGAAGATCGCGAGGCTGGCCGGGCACCGGTCTTTCCTATCGCCACGCAGCCTGTGTGCGCTGCCTTCTGCAGATCATCCGTCACTGCGTTAAGATGTCGCCGAGCGCGTGAATCCCGTGCGGGATCGCGGGCGCAATCAGTTAGAGCGGGAAAACCGGAAAAAGCACTTCATGCGCGCTTGCAAGCTGCTGAACAATGGTATTGTCCTCGTCCTGATCTGCGGAGCACTGTCGTCGCCTTCGACCGGCCAGGAAGCGCGCTGGCAGGAGCTGATGGCACAGGTGAGAGAGCTCTACTCTGCGGGCAGATACGCAGAAGGGATTCCCTTGGCTCAAGAAGCTGTGCAGGTGGCGCAAGCGACTTACGGAGCCGAGCACCGTAACTCAGCGCTCTCCCTTGGCTACTTAGGATTGATGTACCAGCACCACAGCGACTATGAGCCTGCTGAGGCGGCGATGCGCCGCGCTCTGGGTATCGATGAAAAAGCTCTCGGGCCGGATCATCCGGAGGTAGCGACCTGCCTGAACAATCTCGCCGACCTCCTCGACGATGAGGGCAAGTATACCGATGCGGAGCTACTGTACAAGCGGGCCCTTGCGATCGATGAGAAGGCCCTGGGACCGAACGATCCCAATGTAGCGCCGGAGGTGAACAACCTCGCAGAGGTGTACGACGAAGAGGGCCGGTATGACGAAGCGGAGCAGCTCTACCAGCGCGCCCTGACGATCGTGGAGAAGGCGCTGGGACCAAACGACCTGAAGGTGGCCAAGAGCTTGAGCAACCTTGCGGGACTATATGAAGAGGAAGGCAGGTATGTCGAGGCCGAGGCGCGCTATCAAAGAAGCATGGAGATCAAACTTAAGGCTGCCGAGGATCCGGATGATCTGGCAACGGGCCTGAACAATCTCGCATTGCTGTACGTGACTGAAGGCAAGTATGCGGCGGCAGAGCCTTATTACAAGCAGGCCCTCACTATTACGGAGAAGGCCCTGGGCCCGGATCACCCCGATGTCGCCGTATGCATGAACAACCTCGCATCCCTGTACCTGGACCAAGGCAGATATGCTGAGGCGGAACCTTTGCTGAACCGGAGCCTTACGATCCGGGAAAAGGCATTAGGGCCGGACCATCCTGCGGTGGCGACGGCGATGAACGATTTGGCGTCGCTGTATGAGGACCAGGGCCGCTATGCCGAGGCCGAGCCGCTCTATAAGCGCAGTCTGGCGATCCGCGAGAATGCCTTCGGCCCCGACCATCCTGACGTAGCGGCCAGCCTGAACAACCTCGCGCAGCTGTACAACGACGAGAGAAACAATGCCCTGGCAGAACCACTGCTCAAGCGCAGCCTGGTCATTGTCGAAAAGGTTGGCGGACCCGACCATCCTGATCTTGCCAAGAACTTAAACAACCTCGGGGCGGTGTACAAAGACGAAGGCAAGTATGCCGAGGCGGAACAGCTCTACAAGCGAGCCCTCGCCATTGATGAGAAGGCTTTCGGCCCCGATAACATCGCCACAGCCACCGATCTGAACAATCTGGCGCTCCTGTACTATGCGCAGAACAAAGCTACCCAGGCAGAAGTGTTCTTCGAGCGCGGGCTACAGAGCCTGTTCAACCAATTCGAAAATAGTTTCACCTACATGAGCGAGAAGGACCGCCTTCAATTCCAGGATGCGGTCCACTTCAACATCGATATCTATCTGGGCTTCTGCTTCACCCACGTTGGAGAGCAGCCCGCGCTGGCCGGCAAGATGTACGACGTACTGCTCTGGGAAAAAGGACTGGTCGGATCGAGCATCGCAGCATTGCGTGCGCGCGTCGCCGCCAGTGGTGACCCGCAGGCGCTTCACATCTTCGATCAGCTCGCGGTCAAGAAGAGTCAGTCGGCACGCCTGGCCAGCACGCGTCCCGAGGGCTGGCAGGAGTCGCGCAAGAAAGTGGACGATGAGGCCAACGATCTGGAGCAACAGCTCGCCCGACGGGTCGCTTCTTTCGGCGCGCAGCCAGGGAACTCCCGCACCGGGTGGCGTGATGTGCAGAAAAAACTTGAGCGTGGCGAAGCCGCGGTAGAGTTCGTCAGATTTCCCTACCACGATGGCAAAAAATGGACCGAAAAATCCTACTACTCGGCCTTGGTCATTACCCCGGACCACCATGACGCCCCGGTGTTTTTCGCTCTGGGAGACGCCAAAGATCTCGAGGCCGATCCGCTGGTTAACTACCGCCGGTCAGTCGGCCTTCACAACAAGGTTGCCGTAAGAGGCGTCGAGGCCGAAGAGGAAGAAGAGCAACCCGGCGCCGCACCCACGACAACCTTCTATGATGCCTTCTGGAAGCCCCTGGAGCCTGCGCTCACGGGAGTCGAGCGCATTTATCTATCGCCCGACGGGGTGCTCAACCAGGTAGCGCTGGGAGACGTGGCCACCGGCGATGGACGCCTTTTGCTGGAGAAGTACGATCTGCGCATTGTTTCCAGCACCAAGGACCTGTGTCGGGAGCCGCGCAAATACTCTACCCGTTCCGCCGTACTCATCGGAAATCCTGCTTTCGATCTGAGCGAAGCTCAGCAGCGTGCCGCGCTTAAGTCCCTGGGAGGCCCCAAAACCGCTGGCATGGAAGCCAGCATCGATGTGACCGGCTCGCAATTCCGCGACTTCACCGGCGCGAAGCTGAAGGCCTTACCCGGCACGCAGGCCGAATTGCAGGCTGTTTCCTCCATACTTGAGAAAGAGCATTGGACCGTGCAGATGTTTACCCAGCAGGAGGCATTGAAAGAAGCGCTGCTGGAGGTGAAAGCACCGCATATTTTGCATTTGGCGACGCACGGCTTTTTCGATGCCGACCAGAACAGGCGAGAGGCGAGCCGGAGTGGCCAGCAGCCGCCAGCTGAAGGGGACCCAATGTTACGGTCGGGGCTATTCTTTGCCGGCGCCAATCGCCGTTTGTCTGGACAAACTCCACCACCCGATCTCGACGACGGAGTTCTGACAGCGTACGAAGCCTCCCTGCTGGACCTTCAGGGTACCGAACTGGTAGTGCTCAGCGCCTGCGATACCGGGCTTGGAGTCGTGGCCGCCGGCGAGGGTGTCTTCGGGCTGCGCCGCGCACTCCAGTTGGCTGGCGCCGAATCTGTCCTGATGAGCATGTGGTCGGTGCCCGACCAGGAAACCCAGGAGTTGATGACGTTGTTTTACCAGAAGTGGCTGTCGGGAGAAGACAAGCACCAGGCCTTGCGAGAGACGCAACTGGAGATGCGCGCTCGCGTTAAAGCTCGCTACGGAAAAGACCTGCCGCAGTACTGGGGCGCATTCGTCCTTGTGGGACGCTAGAGGGCGCTATCGGCCCGGCGGCTGTTCTGGGTGATTCCACGAAGTGCAAACTGCGCTTTAGACTCATGAATCGCACGACCGGACTGCAGTGCGTGTTTGCGTCGCCGAGGCAATGGTGCCGGCGCCGGCAGTCGCGGATGTCCTCCGTGCTCCTTACGAAGGGCCTCGTCTTTTTTTCTCTTTTCTGGGCGCTTGCAGTGCCTCTGACTGCCCAGCAAGCGCGTTGGAACGAACTCATTCAGCAAGCCAAGGCGCTGCGTAGCCAGGGCAAATACGCGGAAGGCATTCCCGTGGCCCAAGACGGAGTGCAGGTGGCTGAAAGGATGTTTGGCGCCGACCACCCGAATGTAGCCGTCTCTTTGAATTTGCTGGCGGTGATGTACACGGACCAGGGCAAGTATGCGGAGGCGGAGCCGCTCTACCGGCGCAGCCTGGCGATCTGGGAAAAGGTTCTGGGACCGGACCACCCCGACCTGGCCGTGAGCCTGAATAATCTCGCCTGGGTATCTTCCAAGCAGGGCAAGTATGCCGAAGCGGAGGCGCTCTACCAGCGCGTCCTGGCGATTGAGGAAAAGGCCTTGGGACCGGACCACCCCAACGTAGCCATTAGCCTCAGCAACCTGGCCGGGGTGTATAGCAAGCAAGGCAAGTATGGGGAGGCGGAGCTATTCTACCAGCGCTGTCTGGTGATTGCAGAGAAGAACTTGGGGACGGGCGACCCTCACCTTGCCACCTATCTGAACAATCTCGCGGTGTCGTACGAGAACCAGGGCAAATATGCCGAAGCGGAACCCCTTTACCAGCGCAGCCTGGCAATTCGTGAGAAGGCGCTGAGACCAGATGACCCCGAAGTGGCCGACAGCCTGAACAACCTGGCAGGACTTTACAAGCAGCGGGGCAGGTATGCCGAGGCAGAGCCCTTGTACAAGCGGGCCCTCGCTATCGATGAGCAGGCGCTGGGGCCAGACCACCCCGACCTGGCCATCGACCTGAACAACCTCGCGGGGCTGTACGCCAGCCAGGGCAAGTATACCGAGGCGGAGCCTCTCTACCAGCGCAGCCTGGCAATTCGCGAGAAGACGCTGGGACCGGACCATCCTGACGTGGCCAGCAGCTTGAACAACCTCGCGTGGCTGTATAAGGAGCAGGGCAATTATGCCAAGGCGGAGCCGCTTTACCAGCGCAGCCTGGCAATCCGGGAGAAGGCGCTAGGGCCGGACCACCCCGACGTGGCCCAGAGTCTGAACAATCTGGCGGCGCTGTACAAGAAGCAGGGCAGGTATGCCGAGGCAGAGCCTCTCCTCAAGCGTAGCCTCGCGATTGAGGAGAAGACCCTGAGGCCGGACCACCCTATCGTGGCCCAGACCCTGAACAACCTCGCAGGTGTGTACAAGGAGGAGGGCAAGTACGCCGAGGCAGAGCCTCTCTTCAAGCGTAGCCTGGCGACTGAGGAGAAGACGCTGGGGCCGAACCATCCTAACGTGGCCGTCAGCTTAAACAATCTCGCGGAGCTGTACGCCAACCAGGGCGAGTATGCCGAAGCAGAGCCGCTCTATCAGCGTAGCCTGGCAATCCGGGAGAAGGCGCTGGGGCCGGACCACCCCGACGTGGCTGACAGCCTCAACAACCTCGCGGAGCTATACAAGGAGCAGGGCAAATATGCCGAGGCCGAGCCGCTCTATCAGCGTAGCCTGGCGATTGAGGAGAAGGCTCTAGGAACAGATCACCCCAGCGTGGCCACAACCCTGAACAACCTCGCAGGACTGTACAAGGAGCAGGGACAGTATGCCCAGGCAGAGCCGCTGCTCGAGCGCAGTCTGGCGATCCGGCAGAAGACTCTGGGGCCGGACCACCCCGAGGTGGCCGGGAGTCTGAACAACCTTGGAGAGTTGTACAAGGAGCAGGGTAAGTACGCCGCGGCAGAGCCCTTGTACAGGCGGGCTCTTGCGATCGATGAGAAGGCGCTGGGGCCAGACCACCGCGATGTGGCGATCGACCTGAACAACCTTGCGGTGCTCTACGATGCCCAGGGCAACTATGCCCAGGCGGAAGCTTACTTCGGGCGTGGCCTTCAGAATCTCGCCAGACAATTCCAGAATAGCTTCACTTACATGAGCGAGAAAGATCGCCTGCAATTCCAGGATGCCGTGCGCTTCAACCTCGACATTTATATGAGTTTCAGCCTTACCTACTATCGGGAAGATCCTGCTCTGGTAAGCAAGATGTACGACCTGCTGCTGTGGGAGAAAGGGATGGTGGGCGCGAGCATCGCGGCCCTTCGCGCCCAGGTCGCGGCCGGCGGTGATGCCCAGGCGCTCATGCTTCTGGACCAACTCGCAGCGAAGAAAATCGAATCGGCCTGTCTGGTCAGCACGCGCCCCGCGGGCTGGCAGGAGTCGCGGAAGAAAGTGGATGATGAGGCCAACGATCTCGAACAGCAGCTCGCCCGGCGCGTTTCGTCGCTCTCTGCGCAGAATAATCTCGCGCATGCTGGGTGGCGCGATGTACAGAAAAAGCTCCAGCCCGGCGATGCTGCGGTGGAATTCGCCCGCTTCCCCTTCTACGACGGGAAGCGATGGACCGGGATATCGAAGTATGTCGCCCTGGTCATCACCCCAAGTCGTAAGGACACTCCGGTGCTCATCGCGCTGGGTGATGCCAACGATCTCGAAGGCGATCCGCTGCGCGACTATCGCCGGCGCGTTGGTCTCGGACGCGTGGGCACCGGCCGCGGCGTCTCCGTCGAGCCGGAAGAAGAAGGACCCGGCGCCGCGCCGAACACGACTTTCTACGAGGCGTTCTGGAAGCCGCTCGAATCCGCTCTCGGCAATGCCAGGCGCATCTATCTCTCCCCCGACGGGGCCCTTAACCAGGTGGTTCTGGGAGACGTACCGGCGAGTGATGGCCGCCTCTTGATGGAGAGCTATGACCTGCGCATCGTCACCAGCACCAAGGACCTATTGCGGCGCTCGGGGAAGCCTTCCGCGCATTCCGCCGTGCTGGTAGGGAACCCAACATTCGACCTGAACGAGGCGCAGCAGCGCGCCGCACTGCGTTCCCTGCGCCCAACAGAAGGCCCCCAAGCCGCCTTCGCGGGGGAAGCGACTGGCCCACGATCACGCGACTTCCGCGGGCGTACGCTGACGCCGCTGCCCGGCACCCAGGCCGAAGTGCAAGCCATTTCCTCGCTGCTCGAGAAACGGTATTGGAATGTTCAGGTCTTCACCCAACGAAACGCGCAGAAACAATTCGTGATGCAGGTCAAGGGCCCGCGTGTTTTGCATCTGGCCACTCACGGATTCTTCGAGTCCGACCAGCAGAAAAAAGAGCAAAGCCTGAGCAGCGATCAGTCCTCAGGCATAGAGAATCCCATGTTGCGCTCGGGTCTCTTTTTCGTCGGCGCCAATCGGCGGCTGGCCGGCGAGAGCGCTCCCGCCGATCTGGATGACGGAGTTCTGACCGCTTACGAAGCCTCTACGTTGGATCTCCAGGGCACCGAACTGGTGGTCCTGAGCGCCTGCGAGACCGGACTGGGCGAAGTCGCTGCCGGTGAAGGTGTCTTTGGACTGCGCCGCGCACTCCAGGTCGCTGGCGCCGAATCCGTCCTGATGAGCATGTGGTCGGTGCCCGACCAGGAAACCCAGGAGTTAATGGCGTTGTTTTACCAGAAGTGGCTGTCGGGAGAAGACAAGCACCAGGCCTTGCGAGAAACGCAACTGGAGATGCGCACTCGCGTTAAAGCTCGCTACGGAAAAGATCTGCCGCAATATTGGGGCGCGTTTGTCCTTGTGGGCCGATAAAGCTGATCGAGATTTTATGCACTATTCATGTGGCATTTACTTGTTTGTTAACACCACGACGCACCATGGGGTAAGTCGGATGGAGCGCCCATCCAAGGAGCGAGCCGGCAAAGACGGCTATGATTCGCGCGGCGGCATTCGTCGAATCGTCGGGCCCGCAAACCAGCACCCGCGTTCCTTTGGATCGGCTTCCATTCGGCCCGCAAGATGCCACGGCCGGCACCGAAGATGAATTGCACGCTGTTGTTGTCGGCTCCGGAAATGATTGCGACCTTCCCCTGATGATCCGCGAGTCGCGCTTCTTCCACAACATTGCCCGCCGCAGCGCTTCGGGTGAAGCCCCGCGTCGGACATTGCTGGAGCTCGAAGCTTTCCTTGGCGATACCCAAGCCGTTTGGGAGAACAGTTGGGTCCGTCTTCCCGAGTCGCGGCTCAGCCGATACGCGCGGCAGGTATTCCACGACGATCTACAGGTCATGCGCAATGACAGGGTAGGCGAGCGCACGGATGCGCAGCGGTTTCGCCTGCGTCAGCAAGGCGAGCCCTGGTTGCGGCTTCCCATCAGCTATGTCTTGAAGCTGGCACTGGCCGATCTGGTGGGCCGCCAGCCGCATCTGCCGGAGTTGATGCGGGTGAGCGCTGCGCGCCTGATACGCCACTTCCTGAACGACAACACCTCGCCGGAGACAACTTCGTTTCACATTGTCAGGGCCGACAGCAGACGCTCGCTGGGCGAGCAAGTGGCGCGCGAGGCGGCACAGCGCTTCCTGTTCACGTCCCTGCTGGCCTCGTGGGCCAATCGCGCTTTCGGCCTGCTGGAGAGCGGACAGCGGGCGCTGGTGTATCACGCACCTCTGCCGTCGGTGCATCAGGAAGAGCTTTCGTCCTGCGTCTCCGACTCGTTCTATCGCGAGCTCTTCATGAGTCCCTGCCTGTCCGGCTGGAGCGATGGCGAGGAGAAGCATCAGTACATGCACCTGTGTCATCAGGTGCTGAGCCGGAGCCAGTTGAATGCGGTGGCCAAGCTGCGCGAAGCCGGAATTATCGCCAACGATCTGATCGTGCTTCCCAATCTGTCGAACATCAGCCTGGCCAATAACGGCGTTCACATCAGTATCGGCAGTCGGCTGCTCGATAGCGAGTTTCTGCTGGAGCGGGGTTTCCGGGAGGAAGACGGCAAGCGGCTGGGCGATCTGGCGATCAAGATCTACGAACATTTTCTTGCGCTTTTTGTGGGGACCTATACCGCGGCGCCATACCGCATCGGGTTCACGCAGTTTCATCCTGAGCGGCTGCTATCGTTTCTGCCCCACGAACTCGACTTCACTCACCTGCGTTTGTTATGGCGCGAGTGGAAGGAGAAGGCCAATCTAAGCCTGTGCGGCCGTCCGCTGACACCCTTCGGCCCGCGCTGGCTCGACACTATCGTCGCGAAACTGTTTCGCTTGCGTGGCGATTGCGTTCCCGATGCGCGGCTGCTCACTTATCCCGTGGCATGGCTGGCCAGCGAAGATGCATCCGCCCTGGATGGAACAGACGGAAACATCCGGCGATTGTCGTCGGAACTGGACGAGCTGGGAATCGTCGACAAGCGCATGTCGTTCTACCTGCCGCTGCGCCTGCGGGAGCGGCAGCGCGACGGCTACTCCGGTTTCGAAGCGCGCTACTACAGTCTGTTTCCCAGCTACGACCGCGACATGGCGCCCGCCGCCAACCTTCAGCAATTTCTACTGGCCTTGTCGTACCGGCTCGCGCTGGAAGGCAAGGTCACCCACGAGCAGATACCCGACGACCCGACCTCCGAAAGCGAGCGGCGGCAACCGTTCTTCTTTTCCGCCGCGGGAGTGCCCGCGTTTTACGTGCGTCGTGAGGCGCGGAACCAATTTCTTCGCTTGCTGCTGCTGAACTGCAAGCGGACGCGCCCCAGCCGGCGGCATCCCGGCTACCTGCGCGTCTCGATCCATGACTATCGGGCGGCGCTGCTGGCGTTCATCCGGGAATCTGCCGGCGATCTGGTGGAGGCGATGGACATGCAATTCGCGCTGGCCGACCTTGCAGTGCGTTGCGTCGACGAACAACACCAGGCCAGCCACCGCCTGATGGAAGGCGCGCTTGCGGGCACGGCCAGGACCGCGATGCAGATCGACGTCCGCGAGTTCAATCGCATGGCCGAGGAGTTCTATCGCGTTGGATTGCGCCGGCAGCACCTGCGTGAAGCCCTGACACACCTGCGCGAGGACCTCGCAGATTTCGAACGCTCGGCCTCGACCGAGGCGCTGGGTTCCATGCGTCATGGGGTCCGCGTGCAGGACGCCGGGCGCTTCCTCGCGGAGGTGGAGCAGCGCGCATTGGCTGACGACCTTTCGCTGCACGAGATCAGCGTGTTGCTGGATCTGCAACTGCTGTTGATCGCGCAGGAGCACGCTCTGCGTGCGCAGGCGCCCGCATGAATCCGGTCGCTCACGAGTACATCGAGCGCGCCACCGGCAAGGTGGTGCGCGAGAACCTGCTGGGCAACGCGGTCGTCAGCGCCTTGTATTCCCCGGTCCTCGAGAAGGCCCCGCTGCTGACCCGCCTGGTATCCAGCCGCTACATTACGCGCGTGCTTGGATACCTGAACTACGACAATGTGTTGTCGGCGCGGGCGACCGGGATGTTGAAGTTCCTGCGCGAATCCGGCATTCAACTCTCGGAGTTTGCCGGCAATTTGTCGGAGTACGATACCGCGCGCACAATCTTCGAGCGGCAGATCCGCTACTGGAACTGCCGGCCGATGCCCGGCCAGCGGAACTCGGTGGTCTGTCCCGCCGACGCGCGCGCCGTAGTGGGATCGATGGGCAAGTCCTCGGGGCTGTTCCTGAAGCAGAAATTCTTCTCCTTTCCGGAGTTGCTGGGCGAAGACTCGCCCTGGAAGAGCGATTTCGAAGGGGGCGACTACGCGGTATTCCGTCTCACGCCGGAAAAGTATCACTACACGCACAGCCCGGTTTCAGGCCGCGTCCTCGACATCTACAGCGTCGCGGGCCGCTTTTATCCGTGCAATCCCAATGCGACGGTGCAATTGATGACGTCGTTCTCGAAGAACCGTCGCGTGGTCACCATCCTGGACACGGATTGCCCCAACGGCTCCGTCGTCGGGCGCGTCGCCATGATTGAAGTCGTGGCCCTGATGGTGGGGAAAATTGAGCAGCGATACAGCGAGCAGTACTACGAGAATCCGCGCCCGATCCTAAAGGGCATGGTGCTGGAGCGGGGTGCTCCCAAAGCCTTGTTCCGCCCCGGCAGCAGCACCGTGGTTTTATTGTTCCAGCCCAATCGCATTCGCTTCGCCAAAGACCTGGTTGAAAATCAACATCGCAGCGGCCTGCGCGAAGAGTTTTTGCTGGCTGCAGACCAACGCGTGATGGAAACCGATGTCGCGGTGCGCTCGCTGTTGGCGTTTCCGGCAGAGGAGGAGCCATGCTGAATGTAGTTTTCGTGGCAAGCGTCGCAGTCGGATTATTTGCGCTCCTGTATTGGGGCGTACGTACCCTGCCCGCTGAGCGCTGGCAGATGCTTGCGGCAGTGCCAATCGTGAAGACAGAAGATGGCTCGTGGCGCGGACTGAATCTGACCTACTACGGCTTCTTCAGCGCCACCGGTTCGGCGTTCGGCATTGCCATCATGCTGTTGCTGTTGGCGTCGGTTCAAGTGCTGCCGCTGGTGGGACTCGCACTAATGCTGCTGGTCCTCTTTATCTGCGTGCCAGCGTCGCGGCTGATCGCGGGCTTGGTTGAAGGCAAACGCAACACTTTCACTGTGGCGGGAGCGGCGTTTGTGGCGACCCTCATTTTGCCGTGGCTGGTGATTGGCGCTCAGCCCCTGATCGCGACTGCTGTGCATAGCGAAATTTCGCCGCTGCCAATCTTCGCGGCCGCTGCGATTGGATACGTGCTGGGCGAATCGATTGGACGGCTGGCCTGCCTCAGTTTCGGATGCTGCTACGGTATGCCAGTGCGCGACGCGAACCCGGCAATTGCCCGGCTCTTTCAAAAACATAACCTGGTGATTCACGGTCCAACCAAGAAGGCGGCTTATGCTTCGGGGCTGGCGGGCGAACCGCTGATTCCGGTGCAGGCCATCACCTCGACCGTCTTTGCGATATCGGGATTGACCGGTATCGCGCTGTTCCTGGCGGGGCACTTTCGACTGGCAGCGCTCATTCCAGTTTGCGCGAGCTGGGGCTGGCGCGCCTGTTCCGAATGGCTGCGAGCCGATTACCGCGGCGCGGCGCGAATCTCGGCCTACCAGTTGATGGCAGTGTTCTCGGTTGTATATCTCAGCGCATTCCTGGCGTTCGTTTCGCCCACCCCGGCCGCAGCGCCTGACCTGGGTGCCGCGTTCAGCCAGTTGAGTTCGGCGCCCATAATACTGGCGATACAGGCCGCCTGGATTGCGCTGTTCCTGTACTACGGCAGAAGCCGCGTCACCGAATCGAAACTATCGTTTCACGTAGTCGAGGGGCGGACCTGAACCGGCGCCAAGATGTCTCTGGAGCAACACGCGGCGAGCTCCGCCCGCCGCATGGAGTCGGCCCGATCGTCAAACTGCCTACTTCACCACCTGAAGGTCGTTCGTCACCGAGAAGAGGCTCGGGACCTCTTTGGCGGTGATGCCGGCCAGGTTCTTGTCGCCCTCACTATTAACGTAGCCTTTCAGGGTAAGGTGCAGGTTGTCGACGACGATGTGAATGCTGGGCGCGGCCTCCCAGAAATACTGCGACAATCCGCCGGTGCTCACCAGCTTACGGTAGACCTGTTCGCGGGCGCGCTCGTCGAGTGGGTTCGGTGGTAACACCCTTATGTTGTTGACCACCTTCTCCACGCCTTCGATGTGCTTCACCGCTTTTGCAGCGTCCTGCCCGGTTTGCGAATGAATCGCCGTAAGACTGCCACTGAGGGTGACGGTGCGTCCCTGCGCGCAATATTCGAGATCGTCGAAGAGTGAATAATAGGGCAGCATCAGCAGTTCATGCCGGACTTCCTTGGCGATCTTCGCCTCGGTGGAATTGCCCATCGCCTGGATCTTGTTCCCCCAGTCCGCTACCACGGGCCCATTGCTGCATATTTCGGGTTCCGCTCCGCCCATCTGCGGCGCCGGACTCATTAGCGCCATTGGCGATGTTTGCACCGGCGCGGTTTGCGCTACTGCTGCTGCACTGAGCGTCAGTAGCAACGAGAGTAGCAGTAGTTTCTGCATGTCTTTCCTCCAATCCCCTTGCTGTTGGATGTAGGTAGAAAGCCCGCAGGTGCGGCTGTGCTGTGGAGCCGCAGTAAGTTTACAAAACGTAACCCGCGACTCTCAATTCGCCAGTTGGCGTGGATGCGAATAGGTCAGGGTGGTTTGGCCTTACTTGACCATTTCAGGGCGGTGGCTTACCGATACTGGGAGTATCTCTGCTAAACGGTATCAATGCTGTGGAGTTCGGCTTGGAACGGCAGCAGTCTCCGTGACAACGCGGATTTCGCGGGTTTATATTCAAGGGTTTGCTCGCCCGGCCACCCTTCAGGACCGGGATCCTGCGAACACGCGGACTTCTCCGCTTCCGGAGTCATCATCATGAAACGAGCTGTCGCTCTGTTGTGTCTCTTCGCATTTGCATTCAGCAGTGCAGGTTTTGCCGACGAGGGCATGTGGTTGTTCAATGCCTTCCCCAAGGACAAAGTGCAAGCCAAGTACGGCTTTGCGCCCGACCAGGCGTGGCTGGACCATGTGCGCCTCTCCTCGGCGCGCGCCCCAAACGGCTCGTCATCGTTTGTCTCCGCCGACGGGCTCATTTTTACCAATCATCACATCGCCCAAGAGTGTATTCACGACCTCTCCACCAGCGGCAAGGACTACATGAAGACCGGCTTCTATGCGCCCAAGCGGGCCGACGAGGCCAAGTGTCCGGGCATGGAATTCATTGTCCTGCAGAGCATCGAGGACGTGACCGCGAAGGTGAATGCTGCGGCAAAGCCCGGAATGTCGACGGCGGACGCGGGTCGAGCGCAGCGCGAAGAGATGGCTTCGCTGGAGAAGCAATGCTCCGGCGGCGACATCCGCTGCGACGTGGTTACGCTCTATTCGGGTGCGATGTACAACCTGTACAAGTACAAGAAGTATGACGATATCCGGCTGGTGTTTGCGCCGGAGTTCGCTATCGCCTTCTTTGGCGGCGATCCCGACAACTTCGAATATCCGCGTTACGACCTGGACATCTCGTTCTTCCGCGCCTACGAAAACGGGCAGCCGGCGCACACCGCGGACTACCTGAAATGGTCGGCGAATGGCGCCAGCGACAACGACCTGATTTTTGTCTCCGGACATCCCGGGCGCACGGGACGGCTGCTTACCATGGCCCAGCTCGGCTTCCTGCGCGATTACCAGTTCCCGCTTCAGCTCAGCTCGTACACGCGCCGGATTGACGTGTTGCAGAAGTTCAGTGCGGAATCGGAAGAGAACGCGCGCGAGGCGCAGAGCGATGTTTTCGGCCTGCAGAACTCCTTCAAAGCCGTGACCGGTTACGAGGCGGCGCTGAAGGACCAGGAACTGATGGCGACGAAGGCCACCGACGAGAAAGATTTGCAGCAGTTCGTGAATGCCAGCCCGGAGCGAAAGCAGAAATTCGGCGATCCGTGGTCGGCGATCGCCAAGGCTGCGTCGACCCAACAGGAGATCTACAAGCCGCTGTTCTATGTGGACAATCTGGGCGGCTTCCGCGGCGACCTGGCGCGTTATGCGCGACAGATCGTGCGCGCCGCCTCCCAGAGGCAGAAGCCCAACAACCAGCGCATCCGCAATTATCAGGATGCCCAGTTGCCCACGCTTCAAACGCAGCTATTTTCGACTGCGCCGGTCTACAAGGCGCTGGAACAGGTGTTATTGGCCGAAAGCCTGTCAGAAATGCGCGACGAGCTTGGCGCCGATAATCCCGATGTGCAGAAGGCGCTGGCCGGCAAGACTCCTGAAGAGCGCGCCAAAGAAATCATCGAGGGGACGAAGCTGGACGACGTCGCGGTGCGCAAGCAGCTCTTCGAGGGCGGAGCGGCGGCAGTGAACGCCAGCAACGATCCCCTGATTGTGATGATGCGAGAGATCGAGCCGGATGCGGCGGCCATCCACAATCGCGATGAAGATGAGGTGCAGTCGGTATTCCGGCAGAAGGGCGGCGATATCGGCAAGGCGCTGTTCGCGGACAAGGGCCTGAGCGTTCCGCCGGATGCGACTTTCACCTTGCGCCTGAGCTACGGCACGATCAAAGGCTACGAGCTCGACGGCAAGCAGGTGCCCTGGTTTACCACCATGGGCGGCGCCTATCAGCACGCCACGGAGCACGACAGCAAGTATCCTTACGAGCTGCCGGAGAGCTGGCTGAAGAACAAGGGGAATATCGACTCGAATACGCCGTACGATACCGTGTCTACGGCGGACATCATCGGCGGCAACTCGGGAAGCCCGGTGATCAACAAGGCCGGTGAGGTGGTGGGGATCATCTTCGATGGCAACATCGAGTCGCTAGCGTGGAACTTCGAGTACACCGACAAGGTGGCGCGCGCGGTTGAGGTTGACTCGCGTGCGATCACCGAGTCGCTGCGCAAGATCTATCACGCCGATGCGCTGATCGACGAGCTGATGCCGAAGGGAACATTGCAGCCCAACCCGCAGCACAAGATGCGGAAACCCAAACCGGCACAGTAAAAGCGCTTCCAATCGAAAGCCTCATGCCGTTAAGGCACCAACAAAACTGCCCCGTGCCGTGCCCGCAACTTGGGCCGGTACGGGGCAGAGATGTTCTCGCACGAATCTGCTTCCCTAAAACCGATGGCAAGCGTGCGAAGCGCTACGCCGCTGTGGCGGTCTTGCGCTCCGGGTTCGGCTGTTCCAAGTCCTGCGGCGCCAACTGATGCATTTCGCGATAGTGCTTGGGCGTCGCACCAACCAGCCGGCGGAAGACGCTGGTGAAGTGGCTCTGCGTCTCGAAGCCGACTTGGGTGGCCACGTGGGCCAGGGGCGTTTGCGTCTCGCGCAGCAGTTCCTGCGCTCGCTCCACGCGCTGGCGCATCACGTACTGGTGCGGTGTGGTGCCGGTGCTCATCTTGAACAGCTTGGAGAAGTAGTACTGGCTCATGCCCACGACCTGCGCCAGTTCGGTGACCGACAGTTCGCGTCCGATGTTCTCGCGGATGTGCGAGAAGACCCGCTGCAAGCGGCGCGGCGGCAACCCACCGACCACCTCAATGGGCGCGAGCGTCGCGCTGAGATAGGCGTTCACGATCTCCTGGGCGAGGTCGCCGTCGAGGCCGTGGACCGCGAGCACAAGGACGTTCATACCCTCAGTCTTGGCGCCGGCGTGGGCCGAGTACGCGTCATTGCAGAGCGCCGCGCGGATGCCGGGTACTCGATTAGCAGCCACCGAGGCGCCCACGCCCCGGCTGCTCACAATCAGTCCGCGCTCGGCGTCGTGCCGCAAGACCGAGAGCGCCACCTGCTCGGCATAGTCGGAGCGTTTTTGGTCCTGCACCTGGGGCGCTACGTCGAAGACGTCGTGTCCGTCAGCAAGAAGTTTTACCGTCAGGCGTTCCTTGGCAACCTGTCCAGCATCATCCGAAGCGATTGCGATACGCACTTGCCTAGTCCTCACTTTCCTTCTCTATCGGGTAATCGGCTTGGGCGCCACTAAAGCGCCCGGTAAAACTTAAGACGCGAGCTCCGTCTCTGTCTCCGTTGCAGAAAGGCTCGATTCGCCGTGAAAACGCCGGCAGGGGCGGCACGCCTCCTGCAAACGACCACTGGCATCGCCCATCTGTTCCACCAGGTACTGGTTCATGACGTCGGAACAACGCAATGTGGCCCCCCGTTGCAGCAGCTCGTCGAGCAAACGCTGGCCGGCCGTGTCCATCGCGGTTAGGCCGCAAAGATCGACCGTAAGCGGCAGGCCTTCTTGGCCGCCGGCTCGGTCCTGCCAGACGGTGCGGAGCTCGTCTACCCAGGGACCGACTAGGCGGCCCTCCAGCACAAACGAGAGCGCATTGCAGTCCTGCTCAACGCTGATACGTAGCACGTTTCTCCACGAGTCTGGCCAAGGTTCGAGGGCGCTTCCCAACAAATCCATTTCGTCTGTTGGGATCCGAAGCAGCAAGGCATCTGGCGTGGTTATCGCAATCAGAATGCCGCAACAAGACATGGCAACGGCGCGGACAAATTATTGATGATCTGTAGTTTAGAAAAAAGCCGACAGCCTACTCTGCGTCGTGTCGGAATCGTGTGTCGGAAAGATGGCAATCGGTGTCGAAAATCCGACACTACGCATCGGCCTGATGCGAGCGAGAGATATTATGCTTCTCCATGCGATAGAGAAGCGAGGTTCGTTTCATACCCAGTCGCGCAGCGGCCCCGGCCGGGCCGCCGATGACCCAGTTCGATTTCGCCAGCGCTTCCAGGATGTGCTCGCGTTCCAGGTCGCGCAGGGTTTTCGATTCGACGGATGCGGATGCGGACGCCGGCTGGGCATCGAGCTTCAACTCCGATAACGGCGCCCGCAGCTCGCCGTCCCGGCTCAGGATGACTGCGCGCTCGATGAAGTTCTGGAGCTCCCGCACATTGCCCGGCCACCGGTATCGGCTCATGGCTTCCAGTGTCTTGGCCGGGATGCGCTGTACGGTACGGTTCATGCGCCGCGCGTATTTGCTGGTGAAATAGCGCGCCAGCAGGGGAATGTCTTCGGCCCGTTCGCGCAGCGGGGGCAGCGCGATGGGAAAGACGTTCAGACGATAGAAGAGGTCGCGGCGAAAGCCGCCGGCGGCGACCATGTCCGTCAGGTCGCGATTAGTGGCGGCGATCACGCGCACATCCACCTTGCGAGTGGCGTTACTGCCCAGCCGTTCGAACTCCTGCTCCTGAAGAACGCGCAGCAGCTTGGGTTGTAATTCCAGCGGAATGTCGCCAATCTCATCGAGGAAGAGAGTGCCCTGATGGGCCAGTTCAAAGCGTCCGATCTTGCGCGCGATAGCGCCGGTAAAGGCGCCCCTCTCGTGGCCGAAGAGCTCGCTCTCCAGCAAGCCCATGGGGATGGCCGCGCAGTTGATCTTGACGAAGGTGCGTTCGCGGCGCGAACTGCGCTCGTGGATCGCGCGGGCGATAAGTTCCTTGCCGGTACCCGTCTCGCCGTGTATGAGCACCGTCGAGTCCGTCGGGGCCACCGTTTCCACCTGTTGCAGCACCAGCCGCAAGACCGGGCTGTAGCCGACGATGTCCTCAAAGTCTTGCTCCGCCCGGATCTCTTCCTCCAGATAGGACTTCTGCTCGCTGACGCGCTTAGCGCTCTCGGAAAGCTTGCGATGTTCGAGCGCGTTGCGCACGCCGATGGCGATCTGCTGGGCCACCTGTTTGAAGAAGTCGAGATCGGTCCAGGTGAACGCGGCCTCGTTGCGGCTGCCCAGCGCCAGCACGCCCAGGCAAGGGCCGCCGCCGATAGCCAGCGGCAAAACCATGCTGGAGCGCAGCCCTTCGCCCGCCGCAATCCTGAGCGTGCCGGAGCGGGTGAAGGGGACATAGCCTGGACCGTCGCCAACCAGGAGGGGCTCTCCTGTTCGAAACACCTTTCCGGGGTTGGTGTCATTGATGGATAGGCGCATATCGCGTTGCAGGAAACCCCGGCTCTCGGGGAAATCCAACGCATGGATACGGAGCATGTCCGGCGACTCTGGGTCGGGTAGCAGGAGGGTCGCGGAGTCGTGGCGGATTACTCGCCGCAAACTGGTAGAGATCGCCTGAAACAGGTCGTCCAGTTCCAGGTTGGAGACCACGCTGTTGTTGACCTCGAGCACCAGGTGCAGCCGGTCGCGTTCCCGGGTCAGTTCGTGTTGCAGGTCGCGACTTTCTTCGTAATGCAGCGCGTTGTCGAGCGCGACGGCGACCTGGGCGGCCACCAGCTTGCCGAACTCCAGTTCCTCCTCACTGTATCCGCCTTCGCTGGTACGCCCGAAGGCAATGGCGCCGATGCGCCGCTGCGCGGTGGTCAAAGGAAGGCTACAGAACGAAGCCACGCTATGGTGGGTGAGCAACTCATACACCGCCGGGTAGCGATGCAACTCGGCAAGGGACTTGAAGTTCCGTAGTTCCTGCGTCGCCCACACTTCGCCCGAGGGCGAGCCCTCGACGGGAAATTTCCGGCCTCGCGGGTCAACCTGCTTGCGCCAGGAATGCAGCACGTGCAGACGCATGGCGCTACACTCGCCGTCGTACAGCGCTACCATCAGAAAGTGGAACCCCAGAAGTTGTTGCAGGCACTCCGCTAGCTTGTCAAAAAGCACCGCCAGGTCGCCATGCGAGGTGATAACGCTGGAAACCCTCATGAGAGCGAGATACTTCTCAGCAGGCGTATTGCTTCCGGTTGTCATATCGCGATTGCGCGACTCGGCAGCGCCGCGGGATGCGGAGACAAAGCTGAAGGGGTTGGGCCCGTAGGAGAAGCGGATGCCCATCCTTGCCACATCCTGTTTATGGTTTCATGATAGCAGGCAAACTGGTTCCGCAAAGTTTTGTAAAGGCGTCATTTCGCGTCGCTGGTTGCCGCCGGCACGCCGAAGTGCAAGCCTTAAAGGGGCGCGATAGACTGCAAGAGGCGGGTCCGTTACCACGAAGGAGGGCGGGCTGTGGACTTCAAAGCGAAAAACCCTGCGCCGGGCGCCCCCGGCATCGAGCCGCGCTGGACCGCCGGCGCCAAGGACGCCGTGGGCACAGCTTATTCGGTCTCCGACCGCCTTTGGTACACGCTGGCCAACGGCATCAATACGGAAATCTACTATCCCAACATCGACACCCCGCAGGTGCGCGACCTGCAATACATGGTCAGCGACGGCGAGACGTTCTTCCATGACGAACGCCGCAACACGATCAGCAAGACGGAGATGATCGACCCCGCCGCCCTCGGCTTCAGGATCACGAACACCGACCCCGGCGGCCGCTATGTAATCGAAAAGCAGATCATCGGCGACCCGCACCTCAGTTGCCTGCTCATCCACACGAAGTTTACAGTGGCGCCGGAGTGGCAGGGGCGCCTCCATCTGTACGTGCTCATCGCTCCCCACTTGAACATTGGCGGATACCACAACAACGGTGTCGTGATCGAAGCCAAGGGCCGGCGTTTCCTGATGGCCTATCGCGATAGCTACTACCTGAGTACGGCGAGCACCGCGGGGGCAAAAAAACTCTCGTGCGGCTATGTGGGGACCAGCGACGGTTGGACCGATCTCGCCCACAACTTGAAGATGGATTGGGAATATGACTCGGCGCAGGACGGCAACATCGCGTTGACGGCAGAAATCGATCTCTCGCGCACCACCGAATTCACCCTGGGGGTGGCCTTCGGCCGCAGCCCGCATCATGCCAGCGCGAACCTGTTTCAGTCGCTCGCCATTCCCTTCGATGCCAGCCTGAAGAGCTTCCTCGAGCAGTGGCACCGCACGCGCAAGCGCCTGGCAATTATTGACATGGCGCACGACAAGATCTCCGACGCGGCGGGCGCGCTGTTCGCGCGCAGCATCAACCTCTTGCTGGCGCATGAAGACAAGGTTTATCCCGGAGCGATGATCGCCAGCATGAGCATCCCTTGGGGCGAGGACAAGGGCGACGATGAGCTTGGCGGATACCACCTGGTATGGACTCGCGACATGGTGCAATGCGCCAGCGCGCTGTGGGCGGCGGGTGACGGGACCACGCCGCTGCGGGCCCTGATCTACCTGGCGATCACGCAGCGCGAAGACGGCGGCGTCTATCAGAACTTTTGGATCGACGGGCGCCCCTACTGGACGGGCGTGCAACTCGATGAGGTGGCATTCCCCATCATCGGCATCTGGCGGTTGTGGAAGGCCAATGCGCTGGGCAACTTCGACCCTTACACGAACGTGTTCCGCGCTTGCGCCTATCTGATACGCGAAGGGCCCGCAACCGCCGAGGAGCGCTGGGAGGAGAACGGCGGCTACTCGCCATCGACGCTGGCCGCTAATATCGCTGGCCTGATCTGCGCTGCCGAGATCATGGAGTGGCGCGGCGACAAGCATACGGCCGAGTTCGTCCGCACCCACGCCGATTTTCTGGAGTCACACGTCGAGAAGTGGACAGTGACCAACCAGGGAACTCTGCTGCCCGGCGTGAAGCGGCATTACATTCGCATCAATCCCGCCAGCGCCGAGCAGTGCGGGCCCGACGACGAAGATCCCGACTGCGGCTTCATCACGCTGGCGAACCAGAAACCCGGCGATCGCACGCAGTACCCCGCAAACCAGATCATCGACGCCGGGTTCCTCGAGCTGGTGCGCTTTGGCATTCGCAAGCCAGGCGATCCGCTGATCGAGGACTCGCTGAAGGTGGTCGATGCGGTGCTGAAGGTCGAGACTCCCTATGGCCCGTGCTGGAAGCGCTACAACCATGATGGCTACGGGCAGCGCGCTGACGGCACGTCGTTTCACCTGTGGGGCGTGGGACATGCCTGGCCGCTGCTGATGCTGGAACGCGCAACGTACGAGTTGGCCGCCGGCCGCGACATTAGCGTTTACCTGAAAGGGGCGGAGGCGTTCGCCTGCGGCGTCGGGCTCTTTCCCGAGCAGATTTGGGACGCCCCCGACATTCCCCAGGAGCACATGTTTTTCGGCAAGGCGACGGGAGCGGCCATTCCGCTGATGTGGGCGCATGCCGAGTACGTGAAGCTGCTGCGCTCGATGGTGGACAATAAGATTTTCGATTGCATCGATGCGGTGGCCAAGCGCTATTGCAACGACAGGCCGCGTCCGGTAATCGAAGTATGGAAGAGGAACCGGCAGGTGAGGAACGTTCCCGCGGGTGGTTTGCTGCGGATTCAAGCGCAGGCGCCGTTCGTGCTGCACTGGAGCGATGACGAATGGCAAACGGTGCGCGACACGAATTCCACGCCGACGTCGTTGGGGATTGAGTACGTGGATATTCAGGTCGCGCCCGAGCAGAAAGCGCCGGTTCGGTTTACGTTTCACTGGTCGGTGGACAACCGCTGGGAAGGGAAAGACTACGCGGTAGAGATCGAGCACGCACAGGCAAAAGCAGTGTTGAAGACATCGGCGAGTGGGTAGTGCGGTCGGTATTGCCATGGTTTGATCGCGTCGGGATAGATTGGTAGAGCAGGCCTTCCAGGCTGGCGTCGGCGCGCGCACATTTGTTCAGGTGTCATGCTGAGCGCAGCGGTCGCGGAGTCGAAGGATCCATATCGATGCTTAACCATCGCGAGCGTATCCCGGAGGGGTGAGTCGCGGCTCCGGCTTCACGATAGCGGTCCCTCGACTCCGCAACCCGTCGAGTGTGACCGCTCGCCCAGTTGCTCCGCTCAGGATGACACCCACGAAACAGTGCTGGAAAAAGAAAGGACTGCAAGGTGAGCACCCAGGTAGACACATCCGTCCAGGACATCGAATCCAAACACGGCTCCGAACAGCAATCTGCGGGACCGCAGCATCTCGAATCTCTCTGCATCAACACCATTCGCACCCTCGCCATGGACGCGGTGCAGAAGGCGAACAGCGGCCATCCTGGCACGCCGATGGCGCTGGCTCCGCTGGCCTTCCTGCTGTGGGACCGCTACCTGAAGTTCAACCCGCGCAATCCGCATTGGCCGGGGCGCGATCGCTTCATTCTCTCCAACGGCCATGCATCGATGCTACTCTACGCGATGCTTTACCTCACCGGCTTCGATCTGTCGCTCGACGACATCAAGCAATTCCGCCAGTGGGGATCGAAGACGCCCGGCCACCCGGAGTACGGACTTACTCCGGGAGTCGAAACCACCACCGGCCCGCTGGGACAGGGCTGTGGCAATTCCGTCGGCTTCGCCATTGCGCAGCGCTGGCTGGCCACGCAGTTCAATAAGGACGGCCACGATCTGTTTGACTACCGCACCTATGTCTTCTGCGGCGATGGCGATCTGATGGAAGGCGTCAGCAACGAGGCGGCGTCGGTCGCGGGACACCTCGGCCTGTCGAACCTCATCTGGTTCTACGACAACAATCACATCACCATCGAGGGCAGCACCTCGCTGGCGTTCAGCGACGACGTGGCCACACGCTTCCGCGGCTGGCACTGGAATGTGTTGAACATCGCTGATGTGAACGATCTGGAGTTGGTCGACGTCGCCATCCGCGCGGCGCAGAGGGAAGTGGCGCGTCCTACGCTGGTGATCGTCAACACGCATATCGGCTGGGGTTCGCCCAACCGTCAGGACACCAAGGAGGCGCACGGCGAGGCGCTGGGCGTGGAAGAAGTGCGTCTGACGAAGATGGCCTATGGCTGGCCGCCCGACGCGCAGTTCCTGGTTCCCGGCGGAGCGAAAGACTACATGGGCAAGGCTGTCGAGCGCGGCGCCGAATGGGAGCGCGAGTGGAACGAACGTTACGCCGCCTGGGCACGCGAGTTTCCGGACCTCGCGAAGCAGTGGCAGCAGATGGCCGGCCGCGCGCTGCCGGACGGATGGGACAAGGACATTCCAAGCTTCCCCGCCGATGCGAAAGGCCTCGCCACGCGCGAGTCGAATTCCAAGGTGCTGAACGCGGTTGCCAAGCGAGTGCCGTGGCTTATCGGCGGCGCGGCCGATCTCTTTCCTTCCACCAAGACGCTGATCAAAGATGGCGGCGATTTCGAGCGCGGTAGCTATGGCGGCCGCAACTTCCACTTCGGCATCCGCGAGCACGCCATGGGCGCGATCGCGAATGGTATGTCGCTGTCAGATGTGCGCCCGTACACCGCGACCTTCTTCATCTTCACCGACTACATGCGGCCGCCGATTCGCCTGGCTGCTCTGATGGACATCCCTGTCATCTTCATCTACACGCACGACTCGATCGGGCTGGGCGAAGACGGGCCGACGCATCAGCCGATCGAGCAACTCCTGGCGATGCGCGCGATTCCGCGCCTGCTGACGTTTCGTCCAGCGGATGCCAACGAGGTGGCCGAGACCTGGCGCGTGATCATGCCATTGAACAAGCAGCCGGTAGCGATCGTGCTCACTCGGCAAGGTGTGCCGACCTTCGATCGCAGCAAGTACGCCTCGGCAGCAGGTGTCGCCAAAGGCGCTTACATCATGGCTGATTCAGGCGGCACACCGGAGATCATCCTGATGGGCACGGGCTCCGAGGTACAGCTCTGTGTCGGCGCTTACGAGAAGCTGACCGCCGAGGGGGTGAAGGCCCGCGTCATCTCGATGCCGTGTTGGGAGCTGTTCGAGCAGCAATCGGCGGAGTACAAGAAGCAGGTGCTGCCGCCGGAGGTAAAGGCCCGCGTCGCCGTCGAGGCGGGAACTACGCTAGGGTGGAAGGAATACGTAGGGTCGGAAGGGACCGTAGTCGGACGCGCAGACTTCGGAGCATCGGCCCCCATCAAAGACCTGCTGAAGCACTTCGGGTTTACCGTCGATAACGTGGTCGCAAAAGCGCGCGAGGCGATGCAGAACGCGAAGCCGTGAGCCAAACCAACGCGCTATAACTTGTACCTTTCAGGCGCCGGAATCGTTCTCCCGAGCGCCTGAAAGGCCCTTCTGATAAACACAGGCTGTCCCGCAGTTTCGTCGGGCGTCGCCACACAGCCTGCAAACCTGTTATCCACTTCTCTCTACGGCGCGAAGTACCCCGAAATGTCGAGGATCAACTGCGTCAGTCCCTGGGCGAATGCGTCCGTCGAGCCGTCGACATTGGGCACAATGGCCAGGTTCGACGTAATCAATCCGTCGGTGGCATTCAGTGTCGAGGCAAGCGGCTGCGTCTCGCCATCCGGCCAGAGGGTCAGGAAGCCCAGAGAGCCGGTCGGCACCACCGTCGCGTTAAAGACATACGCCTGCGCGTTGGCGGCGGGCGCGCAGGGACTGCCGACGATGTTCACCGTGAGTTCGCCTCTGAACGGCTGGCCATTGTTGTTGCGGCTGTCGTATGCGCGGCACGGCGCCGACGCATAGAACGAGTAACCGCCTGGCGAAGCGAAATATCCGTTAACGTCGATGATCACGTCGGTGCTGTTGTAGGTGAAGACGCTAATGTCGCCATTATTGGCCGCGGCCGGCACAAGCGCAGCATTGGCCACGACGGTTGCAGTCGGATTGTTCAGCGTCGAGACAACCGGTTGCGTCTGGTCGCTAGGCCATATCGTCAGGTAGTTCAACGGCTGGCCCGGCGGACTGGGCACCACGGTGATATTCAACGAGTACGCCTGCGGCGTGTTGGGCAGTCCCTGGAGGCACGGGCTCGCCGACAGAACTGGCAAGTCGCGGACTTCCATGTTCCCGAAGGACGGCGGCCCCAGGCCCGGCGGTTGGTTCGAACCGGTACGCGTATCCACTAGGCGGCACGGCGTCAGCGGGAAGAACTTCAGCGTCTGCGAGACCGCGGGTACAAAATAGCCGTCGATATCGAGTATGACGTCGCTCGTATCCGTGACGTACACACTCACGCCGCCGCCGGCTCCCGCCGGTACGATCGCCGCGTTGGCCTTGATCCGCCCATCGGGCGAGTTCATCGTGGAAACGAAAGGCTGGGTCCGCTCCGCGGGAAAGATCGTCAGATAGTTCAACGGGTGATGCTGCCGGGGAAGGACCGTAACGTTGAGCGAGTACGCTAATGCGGTCGACGGAATGTCGCAGCCACCCAGTTCCGGAACCAGGAAGACCTGCGATGTGCCGCCTTGAATCGGGCCGGTTCCGCGCGTGTCTGCCAACCGGCACGGAGTGGCCGGCATGAATTGCCCGGGAGCGGCAGCAGGGCCGGTGATCCGAAAGACCGTACCCAGACCGTTGGCGCCGCCGGCGTAGGTTGTCCCGTAGAGATTTCCGTCGATGGCCTGAACGACCCCAGCCAGGGGTTCGTAACCGTCAGCACACTGGGGCAAAGAGCAAAAGACGTAAACCGTGCTCAGCATGCCGGTGGGCGTGATCTTGAAGATCGTGCTGCTGCCGCCGTTGCTGGTCGTTGTCCCGTAAAAGTTTCCATCGCCGGCTTGCGTCAAACCCGCTTGCGACCCGGCGCCATCCCCGCCGGTGAAGGTGTGTAGCGTAGTCAGCACGCCGTCCTGCGTTATCTGGAACACGGTGCCCGGCTGTCCGATGGTGGTACCGTAAAAATTTCCATCTGTACCCTGGAGTAATGGGGCGTCAGGATTCGAGCCATCGGAACCTGAAAAGCTGTGCAGGCTGGCGAAGGCGCCATTCATAAAGATATTGAATACCGTGCCGCAGGGAGAGTCGCCGGAACACAGGTTCGTTCCCCCTTCATACGTCGTCCCGAAGAAGCTTCCGTTGGTCGCTTGCACCAGCCCGGCTTGCGGGAACAGCCCGTCCGCACAATTCACTTCCGTGCAGAAAACCTTGAGCGTAGTCAGCGCGCCGGAGGTCGACATTTTGAACACTGTGCCGCAACCATAGGTATACGGACAGGCAGCTCCGTTTCCGCCACGAATGGTCGTGCCATAGAGATTGCCATCCGTGGCCTGGATCACACCGCCACCGGGATCGTTGCCATCGGAGCAATTCGGTCCCACCGCGCAAAAATGATAGATCGTGGTCAGGGTTCCGGCGGGACTAACACGGAAAACCGTGCCACCGCTGCTGGTGCTGCCATTGCCGTCGGTCGTGCCGTAGAGGTTACCGTCTGTTCCCTGGATCAGGGCCGCGCTGGGGAAGTAGCCGTCGGCGCAGTTCGGCTGCGAACAGAACTCATAAAGCGTGGTGAAGGTACCGCTCGGAGTGAGTTTGAAGACGGTGCCGCAGCCGCTGGAATTGTTGCACGCGTCTCCGTTCGCGCCGCCGAAAAGCGTGGTGCCGTAAAAGTTGCCGTCATTGCCTTGCACCAGGGACGACGACGGATTAGCGCCGTTGGTGCCGGCGAAACTTACAAGCGTGGTAAGGGTCTGTGCAGGGCAGGTGAGTGCCGCCGCGGCATACAACGCAAGCATCAGGCAGACCGATATCACTGAGCCACATTTTGGCGATTGCGTGCTGCACATACGTTCCTCCGACGCAAAACTTGTGTGAGCATCTGAGACGGACCCAACGCCCGAATCCAGCGCGGTTGGTTAGCCTATGGCTAAGCAGACAGCCGGGAGGCGGGGTTTACCCAAGCTGGTAATAGCACTTCAGATACTCTGGATAGGTCGGATATTAGCACCAAGCGGATTGCGGTCAAACGGATTTCTGCGTGGACGTTCTTAGCGTAAGAGGTTCCACCGAGGCGACTTAAGTGCCACGTTTAGGCCCATCGTAATCGCGTTCACCCTTCCCACACGAACGCGTCGAAGACGCTCTTCTCCTCGAAGCCGATCTGCTTGTAGATTTCGACCGCGCGCTGATTCATCTCCGTCACGGTGAGCGAGAGCAGGTTGAAGCGGCGATTGCGCAGGGAATTCGCGCAGCAGGCGAGCAGGTTCTCGCCGATCTTCCGGCCGCGATATTCGGGGAGCAGACAAACCTGGGTAACGTGGCCGACATCCTCCTTCACCCGCGAGCAGAGAATCAGGCCCACCAGCGAGTTTGTAGGCCGATGGATTGCCGAGAACGACGACTCAGCGTCGAAGACTCCGCAGCCGGGAAAGCGCACGATGTTGTTGAGGAAGCGCACAGAGCCGGCGTGCGTGCGGTACTGGTCATTGATCTCGGAATCGATGTGCCCGCGATAGGCCGCAGTGATGACCGCCGCCGCGGGCTGATAATCCTGCTCCATCCAGCGCCGCACTTGTATGTCACTGGGCATGGGGAGCGGAGGAAACTGCGGGCCGTCGTGGCCGCTCAGTGCCAGCGACAAGAACAGCCGGCGATAGCGCTGAAAGCCCGCGGTCGTGAATCCCGCGGCGAGATGTCCAGACTGGTGCGTAAGCAACTGCGCCTCGACGCGATGGATGCCGGGGGACTGCTGCAGGGTCTCGATCACATGCTCGGCCATTTGCGATTCGATCTGGCGCGCGTCCACGCGCCGCGGCGAAACAAAGAGGTCGCCCATCACACCCTTGCTGCCCTCGTAGACGAAGAAGGAATAGCCCACGATGTTGCCGCGCTCCACGGCGGCGTAGCCGGGCAGGATCTTGGCGTCGACATAGCGCAGGATCATCTCCGCCGAGCTGCGATAGTCCCACGCGAGCAGCGTACCCCAGCACTCGACCTCGTGCGCCAGCAGGGGGCGCAAGTCGGCAGAGGAGAAGTGCCGCAGGTCGAGGACCTCGACGCTGGTGAACTGGTGCGACCGGCGGAATACGGTAGCGGCCATAAGGCGCGACCATGCGCTGTGTCAGTCTAGTGCGGCATGGCGGATGGAGGCAAACCAGAAACCAGGCGGGAGTATTAGTTAGTAACTGCGCGACGGCATTAACCGCCGCGCAGCCGGGTGGAGAAGTTGCTGCTTGATTAGCGAGGGCCGCTGCCCCGGAAGCCCTCTTCGTACCCTTTCATCCATGCTTCGCGATAGAGCTGCCGGAACTGGTCCTTCGTTCCCAGCGCGGCTGTCCAGCCATGCAGGGCGCTCTTGTAGAGGTCGTGGTCCTCCGGCTTGAACTTGTCACCATTCCTCGCGTCGTGGCGGCCGGCCGCCAGTCCATCCTGGTAGCCGAACTGCTTGGCCTGCTGATCACCGTGTGGCAAGTCGGCGGCGGGAGCAGCATTCTCTCCGCGCCTCATGATGTTGTCGAAGCCGGCGTCGTAGCCCTGGCGATAAGCGCGCTGATCGTCGTTCTTGGTCCACTGCGACGAGGCCTGGTCGTTGCGAACGGCGTGACTGCGCGCATCGGCCTGGCCCTGCGAATATCCATCGCTGTAGGCCTGCGTGTTGCGGTCGCGGTCCATCTGCTGGTCGCTCTGGTACTGCGGGGACCAAGCCAGCGCGGGAGCTGCGCAGCTCGCAATCAAAGCAGCTCCAAGAAGGATCGGCATCCATGGTTTCATAGGCGTGCTCCTGAAATGAGGTGGGCTCACGGCCACCCTTGCTCCTCAGGCCGCAGCTCAAAGGTACTCAACAGCATGGATGCCGGTTGAACTGCCGAGGTGGGCTTGCTACGGCACGTTGTAAGTCGTGCCTCGACTCCTGTCCAAGCGAAGAACGACTTTTTCCGCAGCTTGCAGAGTCGCCGCTTGGGTTGCTTGCCAATTTCTCGCCACAACAAATTTTGCGCGTTACCGTACCGCCCGAATTTGCAACTAAGCAGAGTGACCTGGTTTTGTATCGCCAGGGCCGCGGGCAGCAGTTCTTTTTCAAGCTGCCGCGGCGTTAACGCAACTGGCCGGGCGGTGAACGAAGAACGATGAGGTGAATGAGTGAGCAAGAGATTCTTGAGTCGGTTCCGGTTATTTCCGTTGGCCCTGTTGCTGATGGTAGTTCCCGCGTCTTTAGGCGCACAGGTTTCTATTACTGTCGGTTTTGCCCCGCCTCCGCTGCCGGTTTACACACAGCCACCCTGCCCGGCGGAAGGCTACGTCTGGACCCCCGGTTATTGGGCCTACAGCGGTGAGGGCTATTACTGGGTGCCCGGAACATGGGTGCTCGTACCGGTCACCGGATATTTGTGGACGCCCGGCTACTGGGGTTGGGGCGGCAATGGCTACTTGTGGCACGCGGGATACTGGGGTCCGCAAGTGGGTTACTACGGCGGCATCGATTATGGCTACGGATATCCCGGCGAGGGATACTACGGCGGCTACTGGCGTGACCGGCAGTTCTATTACAACCGCGCTGTCAGCAACGTGAATGTGACAAACATCCATAACGTGTACACACGGACGCTGGTGAACAACGTCAATGTCACGCGCGTCAGCTATAACGGCGGTCGGGGAGGAGTGACCGCAAGGCCTACCGCGGCCCAGGAAGCCGCAATGCGCGAGCGGCACGTGGCCGCGACCAGCACGCAGGTACAACACGAGAACGCCGCGCGACAGGACCGCTCGCTGTTCGCGACCGTGAACCACGGACGTCCGGCGATCGCGGCAACTCCCAAGCCCACAGTGTTTCACGGAGCGGGAGTGATGGCGGCCAGGAACGCGCCGGTGAAGACAACGCCACCTGCGCACGGCACTGCCGCGCGCCCAAACGAAGCCAATGTTCCGCGCCCGGGCACGCCCGCTGCGAAGGCCTCGCGGCCTGAAACTCGCGCTGCCGCACCGGAACGAGAGAACAGCCGTGGCGCTGCCGCGCCGCGCCCGGAGAACCAGCCGCGACCGCATGAAAATGCTCCGGCAGCTGCAAAGACGCCCAAGGAAGCACCGCGTCCGCCGGCCCAAACCAATGAACGGTCAAGCGCGCGTGGCGAACAGCCGCGTGAGAGCGCACCGCCACGTGAGATTGCCCCGGCGCCGCGCGAAACGGGACATCCGGCCGCGGCGGAGACACCGCGACCTCCTGCGCGAAGTGAGGCTCCGCCACCGCGCGAAGCGAGCCGTCCTGCACCCGCTGAGTCGCCGCGTCCTGCGCCGCACGTGAACGAGCCTGAGGAACGAGCCGAGCGTCCGGCTCCGGCAGCGCCGCATGAAGCTGCGCCGCGTCCCGCACAGCCTCCCGCGCATGAAGCCGCACCGCGCCCGGCGGAGCCGCAGGCACATGAAGCTGCGCCCAAACCAGAAGAGCGGCACTAATGTGAGGTGATCGCCGAGAGGTCCACCCGAAATCGCAAGCTCGGGTGGACCTCTTTTTATCTGGCTAACCAGTTAGTTGGCCAATCGAACGACGCCGGCCCAAGGGACCAGCAAAGATCACTCATTACTCGCCGCTGTGGGCCTTGGTGACGTAGTAGAAATCCAGATGCTGCGCGGGGAAGCCTCCGAAGCGCACCACCTTGCGTCCAGGCAGAAGATACTGCAACTCGCGCTCGGCGCCGGCGGCGGCTACAACGATGTGATCTCCCGCCGGAATCTCATGGTTCACGTAGCTGGCGACCCGATGATCGCGATAGAAGGCAAGGCCGAACTCCACGCTGGCGGGAACATCGTAAGCCGCGATCTCCGGCGTGCGCCCCAGTTCGGTCCGATCGAGCGCAGCTGCGACCAGCCGCTCCGATTGCAGATAGTCGAGAGCGGGTAACGTACCCTTCAGCGTGAGCGCGAACGCGATCACCACCGGCACTAGCGTAGCGAAGCGCAGTATGCAATAGCCCTGGTTCTGGAGCGTGAACCAGAGCATGAGAATGGTGATGACGGCCAGCGTCGCTGCTACAACCATCACGGTCGGGGGGAGCCTCAGCTTCAGCAACTTGAAGGGCACGATAAACGCGGCCGAGAGCATCGCTCCGCAAAGAAAGGCGTGCAGCAAAACCATCCACAGCGCGGGCCGGGCAGCTTCTTTTTCGCGCCGCGCGATGAAGTCGGCCAGCAGGATTGTCGCGGCGGGAATCGCCGGCAGAATATAGCCCGGCAACTTCGAGCGCGAGATCGAGAAAAAAATGACGGGCACGAGCAGCCAGAGCGCGAGAAGGGTTCGCAGGTCTTCTTCCCCGGGCGGTTGCTGCGCGGAGTACCACCAGTCGCGCATGGCGTCGACGATAGCGTCTACCGCGAACACCGTCCACGGCACCAGCGCCGCCAGCGCCACCGGCAGATAGAACCAGAATGGCTGCGGATGGTGATACAGGTTGCTGGTGAATCGCGCGAGATTGTGTTGCAGAAAGAAGACCCGAAAGAATTCGGGGTTCGCACGCTGGACGGCGATGAACCACGGCGCGGCGACGATGAGATACATCGCGATTCCAATCGGCCATAACGTTCGCGCGAGCAATTTGCCGTCGCGGCGCAGCGCCGCGAATGCGCCGATGATGATCGCTGCGAGGAAGATTGCGACTGGCCCCTTGGCCAATGTCGCCAGCGCAAGAAACAGATAGAAGCCGAGTAACCAATGACGTCCGGCGCCGCTGTGCCAGGCGTACCAGCACAGCATCGCGATGCTGAACGTCACGGCCAGCGGCATGTCGGTTGACGCGCTGCGGCCGAAGCCGACGATCATGGCCGCTGACGCCGTGATCAGCGCGGCATCGAGCTGCATGCCTCGTCGAAACCTTCGCGCCCAGACGAAAACGAACACCACCAGCAAACACGACAGCACTGCCGACGGCAGGCGCGCGGCCGTGTCGCTCACGCCGCCGGACGCCTTGTAAGCCAGCATCGCGCACCAGTAATACAGCGGCGGTTTCTCCAGCCACGGTTGGCCGTATAAGACGGGAGTGACCCAGTCGTGGCGCGCCAGCATCTCCCGCGCGACTTGCGCATAGCGCGGCTCGTCGGCGCCGACCAATCCAAGCAACTGAATTCCTGCGAAGAACAGAAAGCCGCAGAAGGCGATGAGAGCAAGCGTGTCGGTGGCGCGGCGCGTGCGATCGGAGAGGCTGGGCGGAGTCGGTCTCAAGTTCGGGTGAAGCGAGGCTAGGTAGAGCGAGCCTTCAGGCTCGCGTTCAGGATGCTAATGATTCTCATCGGGGCTTTAGCCCCAAGGTTGTCAAGCCGGGCTGAAGCCCGGCTTCTTTTCAAATATACATGCCGGACGCGAGTCTGAAGACTCGCTCTACCTCACTGAACATGGGCGTCGTAGCCGCGCACCCGCAGTTGCGCGAGCAGTTGTTCCAAGGCCGACGCAAGCGGCCCATCCAGCGCGCAGCCGCTGGCGCAGGAATGACCGCCGCCGCCGAAGGCTTCCGCCACATGCGCGACGTTGACCGCTCCCTTGCTGCGCAGGCTCACGCGAAAGCGCCCGTCGGGCTGCTCGCGGAAGAAGAGCGCGACTTCGATGCCTTGGATCGCCAGCGCGTAATTCACCAGCCCCTCGCAGTCTTCGTCGGCGGCTTGGCAAGATTCCATGGCCGCGCGGTCGACATGCATCCAGGCGAGCGAGCCTTCGCGGCGCAGATTGCTGAGCGCCGAACCGAGCAGGCGCATCTTCGAGAGATGAGTGGAGAAGTACACGTTCTGCGCGATGCGCACCGGATCGGCGCCGCAGCGCACCAGTTCCTGGGCCAGGGCGAACGTCTGCTCGGTGGTGCCATGGAAGCAGAACGAGCCGGTGTCGGTCAGGACGGCCGTGTACAGGCAGGTGGCGACGTCGGGAGAAATCTTCACGCCGGCTTCGCGCGCCAGGCGGAAGATCATCTCCGCGGTGGCGCAGGCGTTGGGATCGATCCAGTTCACGTTCGCGAACGGACGCGCGGTGGCGTGATGGTCGATGTTGATGAGGTAGTGTCCCTCCAGGCCGGTCAAGCGCGTGCGCGCCACACTATCGCATTCAAGAATGATGGCGACATCGGCGTCGGGCGCCTGGGCGGTGTCGCGCAGCACCGAGTCGGCGAAGGGAAGCGGACCGTAGATAGCGGGCACGCCATCGCTGAGCACCACGTTCGCCTGCTTGCCCATGCTACGCAGGATTTGTGCGCACGCGAGAGCCGAGCCGACGGCATCGCCGTCCGGACGCGCGTGCGAGGTGAGAATGAACTTCTGCCTTCTTTCGATTTGGTTTAGAACTTCGTTCAACATGGCCCGTGTGCCGAGTAGGTAGTTACTAGTTACTAGTTCCTTCTTTTCCTCTTCTCGACCCTTTGCAACAACTCTTCAATCCGCCCGCCGTATTGCTCGGAGCGGTCCAACACAAAAAAAATCTCGGGAGCTTGCCGCACACCCAGGCGCCTGGTCAACTCATGGCGGATATAACCGCGAGCGGCGTTCAATCCCTCCAGGCTTTGCTCCGCTTCGTCGTCACTGCCGGCGGCGCTGACGAATACACGCGCGCTTTTGCCGTCGCTGCCCAGATGCACCTCGGTCACGCTGACCAAACCGATTCGCGGGTCGCCCAGTTCGCCCTCGACAAGCGCGCCGAGTTCCTCCCGCAGCGTCTCCTGCAATCGCTCGCGATGATGTTTCTGTCCCCGGTTCTCCATTTTCGATCAGCCCAAAACGCAAGGGGAACGTTAGAGCATACCCCTATCTGTCAAGGTTGCGGTGATAACCATCACGGTTCGCCGTTCGAAGTTGCGCCGAATTCCGCCTCTGAGAGGAAGTCCAGAAAGGAATCGGTGATCTCGCCGCCGCTGTTGTTGGCCACACGCATGGCGTGCCGCTCGACGTTGCGCATCAGGCCTTCGAGATAGTCGCGCGAATCCGAGATACTGACCACGCCCAGCGTCGCGCGCTGCCAGGCTTCGCTCGGATCGATCTCGGCGACGGCAACGTTGAAGTGGTTGCGCAGGCCGTCTTTGACGCTGCGCAGCACCTGGCGCTTGTCCTTGAGCGAGTGCGCGCCTTCGATGCGAATCTCCAGTGTGAGATACGCGATCATGGTTTCCTAGTGCACAACGTCCCGGATACCGGCTCCTCGGTGAGGATCAGCTCCGGGACAATGGGGGATGCCATGTTGCTCGGAAGAGCGGGCCTTCCGGCCCGTGTCCAGTCCGCACGTAAGTTGATAGGGGGCTGAAGCCCGGAGTTTCTCCTCAAGGCTAGCCGTGACGCGGCGCCGAAGCGCCGCTCTACCTTACACAAACGCTTCGGCCGCCACGCGCTCGGTCACGAACACCTCGATCACATCGCCGACCTTGATATCGCCGTAGTTGGTGATCGAGATGCCGCACTCCATGCCGTTGCGGACTTCGTTGACATCCTCCTTGAAGCGCCGCAGCGAGCCGATCTTCCCTTTAAAGACGACCACGTTGTCGCGCAGCAGCCGCACTTCGGCATCGCGCTTGATGGTGCCATCGCTAACGTAGCAACCGGCGATCATGCCGACCTTGGGCACGCGGAAGGTGTCACGCACCTCCGCACGGCCGAGATAGGTCTCTCTTACGATCGGCTCAAGCAGGCCGGTCATGGCCTTCTTGATCTCGTCCTGCACCTCGTAAATGATCGAGTGCAAGCGAATGTCGACCTTCTCCTGCTCGGCCAATTCCTGCGCCTTGCGCTCGGGCCGCACGTTGAAGCCGATGATAATGGCATTCGACGCCGAAGCCAGCAGCACGTCGCTCTCGGTGATGGCGCCCACGCTGGCGCGCATGACATTGATCTTCACGCGTTCGTTCGAGAGCTTGGTGAGGACATCGCCCAGCACTTCGACCGAGCCCTGCACATCGCCCTTAAGAATGATGAACAGTTCTTTCTGGCCAGCCGTCTTGAGCTGCTCCGCCAGGCCTTCGAGCGACACGCGCGAGCTTTTGGCCAGTTGCGCCTCGCGCGCCTTGCCCTCGCGATACTCGGAGATGTCGCGCGCCTTCTCGCGATCGGCCACGGCGACCAGTTGATCGCCCGCTTGCGGCAAGCCTTCCAGGCCGAGCACTTCGACTGGAGTCGCCGGGCCGGCGGTCTCCAGCGCGACACCTCGGTCGTTGAACATCGCGCGCACCTTGCCGAACACGTTGCCCACGACGAAGTTGTCGCCGGTACGCAGTGTTCCGTTCTGCACCAGCACTGTCGCTACCGGACCGCGGCCGCGATCAAGCTTGGCTTCCAGCACGGCGCCGCTGGCCAGGCGATCGGGCACGGCCTTCAGGTCTTGCAGGTCGGCAACCAGGCAGATCATCTCCATCAGCAGGTTGAGGTTGGTCTTCTGCTTCGCTGAGACATCGACGAACACGGTCGTCCCGCCCCAATCTTCCGGCAGCAGGCCTCGATCAGCGAGCTGCTTCTTCACACGGTCGGGCAGCGCGTCGGGCTTATCAATCTTGTTAACTGCAACGATGATCGGCACATTCGCAGCTTTGGCGTGGTCGATAGCTTCAAGGGTCTGCGGCATCACGCCGTCGTCAGCCGCGACGACGAGCACCACGATGTCGGTCACCTTCGATCCGCGGGCACGCATGCGGGTGAACGCTTCGTGACCGGGCGTATCGAGAAAGACGATCTCGCGGCCGTAGGCGGGCGAGTTGGGATCGGTGATCGCAACCTTGTACGCGCCAATGTGCTGCGTGATTCCGCCGGCTTCGCCTTCAGCGACGTTGGTCGAGCGGATTGCGTCGAGCAGGCTGGTTTTGCCGTGATCGACGTGGCCCATGATGGTGACCACTGGCGGCCGGGTCACGGCCTGCGCGCCGCCTTCTTCGCGGGCGCCCTCGGTCGGACCCTCGTCCTTGGCCAACTGCTCTTCGAAAGTTATGACCGCTGTCTCAGCGCCGAAGTGGCGGGCCATATCGGACGCCAGATCGGAGTCCAGCGTCTGGTTGACGGTGGCAAAGACGCCGCGCGCCAGCAGCCGAGCGATGAGGTCTTTGGCGCGAATCTCCAGCTTCTCCGCCAGATCCTTCACGCTGATGCCTTCAGGGATGGTGATGCTACGCGTGATAGGCAGCGGCTCGCTCGACAGCGAAAGGCGCGGCGGCGGAACGAAGCCCTTCATCGGGCCTTCCTTCACGCCACGCGGAACGTAGCGCTGCCCCGGCCGCGCGGGACGGCCCATCGGACGTCCTGTGGGCGGAGGCGGCGCACCAACTCCCGGCCCACCTGCGAATCCAGGACGCGCCCCCGGCGCGCCCGAGCGGGTCGGATGTGGACCTCGGCGCTCGCCGGGCCGCATCGGTGGCCGTGCTGCGCCCGTCGGAGGCGCCCCAGGACGCGGGCGCTGGAAGATCGGCTTGCCACGCTCGGGCATGACTGGGCGCGTTGCCATGCTCGCGGCCGGTCGCACGGGAGCGGTGTAAACAGGACGCGGTCCGGTCTGCGGCACGATCAAGCGACGCGGCGGAGGAGCAGGCTGCGCGGGACGCGCCGGAGCAGCGGATTCCGTTTGCGCCGGCGAGGTCGGAGCGCTCGGACGTATCGGCGGGGCTAGCGGCGTTGCATGGCCAGGTACAGTTGGGGGCGGTGCTGTCTCGACTGGCGAGGCGGCCTCCATTTCGGCAACATCGGGTACTTCGATTTCGGGTTGGTCCAGGACTGCGGTCTGAGTTTCACTGGCAAACTCGGCGGATCTCACGGCTTCGTGCGCCGGTCGGGCGTGTGCCTGCGGAGGAGCGGGCGGCGCCGGCGGACGGGGCGGAGTAATGATCGGAGCGGGGGGGCGCGGCACCGACTGCGGCGTGATGAAACGCGGCGCTGGCTTGGCCTCAGCGGGGGCAGCAGGCTGCGCGCTGGCCGCCGGAGCAGCAGGTTTTGCCGGCACGGCGGACGGCGGCGCCACCACGGGACGGGGTACCGGAGGCGCGGTCGGACGCGGAGGCGCAGACGGTTGCGCGGCCCGCTGCGTGATCGCCTTCAGCACATCGCCCGGTTTGGAGATGTGCGAGAGATCGATCTTCGGCTTGAACTCATCCGGCGCGGCGGCTGAGTGACGCGAGCCGCGCGCCGAGGCGGGCGTTTGCTCCGTAAAGTATCTCTTCACGCGCTCGGCTTCGTCTTCTTCGATCGAGCTGGAGTGCGTTTTTTTCTCGGTGATGCCGATCTTGGGCAGAACGTCGAGGACCTCTCTGCTCTTGACCTCGAGCTCTCGTGCCAAATCGTTGATTCGAACTTTGTGCTGCATTACGCCCCGTCTCCTCCGTTTTGTCCCGTCCGGTTACGCCTTCATAGCATCCTCACGGTTGTGAATCAGTGGTCAGTGGCCAGTGGCCAGTTAAAATTCCACCGCTCTGCGGCGGATGTTGCTTTGATTCGGTCCTGTCTCCGAAACCAGGTCGAATCTCCTAACGACATTATCTCTGCGTAGTTCAACTGGCCACTGACTACGGGTCACTGGCCACTGCTTTTCGGCTTTTCTTCGTCGGGCACGTTCTCATTCGGCGTTTCAGGCCGCTCGTGAATCGCCAGCTCTGCCTCATCGGCGAGCGGCGCATTCTCCACTCCGTCCACCACCTCGGCCTCGAAGGCCTGGCCCTCGTCAACCAGTTCCTCGACGCTCTCCGAAGAAGCTAACGGCTCATCGGAAAGACCTTCTTCGTCACCCGCCTGGCCGCCTTCTTCTCCGGGCTCAACGTCGCTTTCCGCAGCCGCCTCGACTTCGGGTTCTGCAGCTTCGGCCTCGTCGTCGCGTTGCGCGGCTTCGACCTGGCCGGGCGATTCACCGGCTTCTTCTCCGGCCTCCGAGGCCTCTTCCGCCGCCAACTCGCGAGCTTCTTCCTCGGCAGGGATGTCCTCACCCACCTCTTCGCCCGCGTTCGGCAACTCCTCTGCCGCTTCCAGGCTCGAGAAGTAGTTATTGACCGCGATGCTGATTTTCTCGACAGTCTTCGGCCCGATGCCCGGCACCTCTTCCAGTTGCTCCGGCGTCATGTCGGCGACCTGCTCGACCGTGGTGATGCCCGCAGCCACTAGCTTCTCGACGATGCCCGGCTCCAGGTCAGGCACCGACTCCAGCGGCGTGGCCTGGGGCGTCATCATGCCGCGCATCTGCTCTTCCACTTCCTGCCGCTTTTCTTCCTCGCTCTTGATGTCGATCTTCCAGCCCAGCAGCTTCGCCGCCAGGCGTACGTTCTGTCCCTTCTTGCCGATGGCTAGCGACAACTGGCTGTCGTCGACGATGACCTCGAGGTGCTTGTCCTGGCCCTCGAGAACGGTGACGCGGCTTACCTTGGCGGGCTGCAACGCCTTTTCCGCGAAGACGACCGAGTCTTCGTGATACTCGATGATGTCGATCTTTTCGCCGCGCAGCTCGCGGATGATGGACTGCACGCGCATGCCCTTCATCCCGACACACGCGCCCACCGGATCGACGTCCTTGTCCTTCGACATCACCGCGATCTTGGTGCGCTCGCCGGCCTCGCGCGCGATGGCGCGGATTACCACGGTGTTGTCGTAAATCTCCGGCACTTCGGTCTGGAACAGGTGCGTTACCAGCTCCGGCGCGGCGCGCGAGACGACCACCTGTGGGCCCTTGGAAGCTTTTTCGACGCGCACGATCACGACGCGAGCCCGCTCGCCCGGAGCGAAGGACTCCAACCGCGACTGCTCCTTGCGCGGCATGCGGCCTTCCGCCTTGCCCAGGTCGACGATGACGTCCTGGCCCTCGGTCCGCTTGATGGTCGCGTTAATGATCTCGCCCACCCGACCGATGTACTCGTTGTAGACCGTGTCGCGCTCGGCCTCGCGCACCTTCTGGAAGATGACCTGCTTGGCAAGCTGCGCCGCGATGCGGCCCAGAACGTCGGTGGGCTTGTAGGTGCGAAGTTCGCCGCCGACTTCCGCAGCCGGATCGATGCGCTTGGCATCGTCCAGCGCGATCTGTGAGAGGGGGTCTTCAATCTGGTCGTGGTTCTCGACGATCGAGCGCACTGCATACGCGCGAATTTGGCCACTTTCCTTGTCGAGTTCGGCGCGCAGGTTCTCCTGCGTCTTGTAATACTTGCGCGTCGCCACGACGATGGCATCTTCCACCGCGCTGACCACAATTTGCGGATCGATGCCCTTCTCCCGGCTGAGTGCGTCGATTACGTTGTACAGTTCACTTGCCATAAAATTCCGTGCTAAAACTCCGGTACCAGGTTTGCCTTCTCGACGTTCGAGAGCTGGATCTCGACTTCGCTGCCCGGCTCGACCGCTTCGACCGGGGTCCCCGACGAGCGCGGTCCTTGCGCTTGGCGGGGCGGTTCGTGCTTCTTCGACTTCTTGCGCGGAGACTGCTCGATCCAGAGCCGGCTGTCCTGAAACGCCTTCAGCCGCCCTTCGAAATGCCGGTTGCCATTCACCGGGTCGCGCACCGTGACCTTGACGATGCTGCCGACGAAGCGCTCGAAATCGTCCGGCTTCGACAGCCTGCGGTCCAGGCCCGGCGACGATACCTCCAGCGTGTATGATCCGCCAGGCACCGCGTCTTCCACGTCGAAGATCACACCCGCCTCACGGCTGAAATTCGCGCAATCCTCATGGGTCACGCCGCCGGGCTTGTCGATGTAGACCCGCAGCATGCGGGCCTTGCCGCCGCCATGCAGCTCCAAATCCACCAGCTCCAGGCCGCTGGACTGCGCCACACGCTCGGCAATCTCGCGAATCTTCTCCAGTCCTGCCGCCATGGTCCTCGTTCGGGCCCGGCCTCGAAACACAGGCCGCCCGTCAGGCCCTTGTAACCACCTGGACTCGCCGTACTACAGCGGATTAACGGGTGGAAATAAAAAGTGGGCGATCGCCCACCGGTGTGCTTCGCCGAATCTGCCGGGCTCACTGCCGCGCCGGAACCGGCGACAGGAACCAAAACACAACAGTACAGTCGTTGATGATACGCCCAAACCCGAGGGAACTCAATGGGAGATGTCGGGTATAGGACAGCGCCGTCTAAATAGAGCAACCCTGTTTGATTCGATGCCGGTATGCCTTAATCGATGCGCGCCGGCGGTGAATCCACTGAGCGGAGACGGTCGATGAATAAACCCTCCTCGTTCTATCAATTGGGCAGCAACGGGGGACGCGGCTGTCGCTCAGGTTTTGTCGAATCTTGCGCACACCTTGGCTCCGCAATGCGGCATTTCCTCATTAGGTTTCGCGCGAACAGTGAGTCGAGCTACGAACGTTTGCCTAACCGCTATCCCAACTCTACAATTGAAGCTTATCCCTCCATGGAACGCATATCATGATTCATTTTCCCGTCCCTGAGGCGTTGACCTTCGATGACGTGTTGTTGCTGCCCGCCAAGAGCGATGTGGTTCCCGCGCTGGCGGACACCACCACTCGCCTGACCCGTAATATCGAGCTGCGCGTGCCGCTCATCAGCGCGGCCATGGATACCGTGACCGAATCGCGCATGGCCATCGCCATGGCGCAGCAGGGCGGGCTGGGCATCGTCCATCGCAATCTGTCGATTGAGCAGCAGGCGGGCGAGGTCGACAAGGTGAAGCGCTCGGAGAGTGGCATGATCGTCGATCCGATCACTGTCTCGCCCGAGCAGAAGATCTCCGACGCGCTGGAGGTGATGCGGCACTATCGCATCTCGGGCGTGCCCGTCACCAAGAACAAGAAGCTGGTCGGCATCCTGACCAACCGCGACCTGCGCTTCGAGACCCGCACCGATATTCCCATCAGCGAGGTGATGACGAAGGACAACCTCATCACCGTTCCCGTCGGCACTACGCTGACGGACGCCGAGGCCATCCTGCATCAACACCGGATCGAGAAGCTGCTGGTGGTTGACGACGCTTACAACTTGAAGGGGTTGATCACCGTCAAGGACATCCAAAAGCGGCTGAAGTATCCCACGGCCGCCAAGGATGACCACGGCCGGCTGCGCGTGGGCGCGGCCATTGGCGCGACCGGCGACTATCTGGAGCGCGCGCAGGAGTTGGTGCGAGCGAAGGTCGATGTGCTGGCGATCGACAGCGCGCATGGACATTCCACCCGCGTGATTGAAGCCATCAGGAAGATCAAGTCGACGCTGCCGCAGGTCGACTTGCTTGCCGGCAACGTTGGCACCTTCGACGGCGCGTGCGAACTGGCCCGTGCCGGAGCCGACGGCATCAAGGTCGGCATCGGGCCGGGATCGATTTGCACTACGCGAGTCGTGACCGGCGCCGGAGTCCCGCAGATCACGGCCATTGCCGAGGCCGCGCGCGCCACCCGCGACAGCGAGGTCTCGGTGATCGCCGATGGGGGCATCAAGTACTCCGGCGACATTACCAAGGCGATCGCCGCAGGCGCCGACTGCGTGATGATTGGCTCGCTGCTGGCGGGAACCGAAGAGAGTCCCGGCGAGACCATTCTCTATCAGGGCCGTTCGTTCAAGACCTATCGTGGCATGGGATCGCTGGCTGCCATGGCGCAAGGTTCGAGCGAGCGCTACTTCCAGAACTCGGACAGCGATGGCAGCGATTCGTCAGTGCCGGTCATCACGGAAGAGGCCGACGGCAACCGTCTGGCGAAGCTGGTTCCCGAAGGCATCGAGGGTCGTGTCCCGTATCGCGGTACCGTGGGCATGATCGTCTATCAGCTTGTCGGTGGGGTGAAGAGCGGCATGGGCTACATGGGCTGCGCGACCATTGAAGAGCTACAGCAGAAAGCGCGCTTCGTGCGCATCAGCGGCGCTGGCCTGCGCGAGAGTCATGTGCACGACGTTATGATCACCCGCGAGGCCCCCAATTACCGCGTCGAGTAGAGCGCCGTTGCTGGCGCCCTCGCGACGCTCGCTGCTCCGCAACTGGTGGCCGGTGGTCTTCTGGCTGGGAGTAATCCGCGCCGAGTCTACCGATAGCGCTTCTTCGGCGAATACGGGCGCTCTCCTCTACAAAGTAATTGCGACTGTCGCACCTCAGGTGCAGCCATCGTTGATTGAGCAACTCAACGCAGTGCTGCGCAAGACCGGGCACTTTCTCGGGTACGCCATCCTCAGCGCGCTGGTTCTGCTGGCTCTGCGCAACACCAACCGCGACCGCCTGTGTAAACTGCTGCGTCGCCCGTGGGGTGTTCGCTTACACGACTCTTGGCGATGGGAGTGGGCGCTGCTTGGGATTTTCCTGACCGCCTATACCGCCGCGCTGGATGAGTTCCACCAGACGTGCATCCCCTCGCGCACGGGCCGGTGGCAGGATGTGGTGCTGGATACTTGCGGCGCGGTCGCGATGCAGGTTGCGATCTACCTGCTCTCAGTGCGGGCGTCGCGATCTGGGAAGTCGCCTGCCGGCACGGAAGTAAGAAGCGCCGAAACCCGAGCGCCGCTGCCGCCAGGCTGAAGCCCCGCATAATTCGAATATTTCGCTCGTGACGCCGGCCTGAAGTCCTGCTCGACTCCGTCAATACAGCAGGTACTTCGTTCGCAGCAGCAGGAACTGCTCCAGCTTTTCGCGGTCGCTTTCGCGGATGCGATTCGGGTCCTCGCCCGCCTGCAGCGCCGTGAAATCGGCCTTGTTCGCCAATATGGGGCCCATGTGAGCCAGGTCATATCCCAGGGGATACAGCTTGTGCAACGCCGCCGCGAGTTCTAGCCCGAGCTGCGGCGCATCCAGTTGCTCGCGATTCGTGACCAGAATGCTGACGCCAAAGCACTCGCGGCGGGCGTACGGGCCGGCGGAGGGAGTGAACGATGTCGGCAAGAAGCGCACCCCCCCGATGTTGCGGGCGTTCAGATACGACGCCAGTTCCTTCGCCAGAAAATACGGCGAGCCGATCAATTGAAACGGCATGTTCGTTCCGCGCCCGACGGAAACATTGGTGTCCTCAAGCAGCGCGACACCGGGGAAGAGAGCGGCCTCATCCAGATTGCGAAGCTCTGGCGCGGGGTTCACCCACATCTCGCCGGTCGAGTCGAACCAGTCGCCGCGTAGCCAGCCGCGCATGGGAATGATCGTCAGGTCGGCGTCGAGGTGCTTCTCTTCGTTGAACATCTTGGCGAGTTCGCCAGGCGTCATCCCGTGGCGCACCGGAAGCGAATAGTAGTTGGTGGGGCCCTCCTGGGCGTCCGAGATCGGCCCCTGAACATAAGCTCCCGTCAGCGGATTGGGACGGTCGAGCACGAAAATCGGCTTCTTCAGCTTGGCCGCTGCTTCCAGGAAGTATCCCAGCGTGGTTTCGTAGCTGGAAAAGCGCGTGCCTGTGTCTTGCAAATCGAAGACCAACACGTCTAGTGAGCGGACGACTTCCAGGGAAGGACGGCGCTTCGCCTCGGTCTCGCCCCAGACGTTGTAGACCGTCACGCCAGTCGCCCCGTCCTTCGCACTCGGAGTCGAGCCGTCAATACCCAGCAATCCATGTTCGGGGGAGAAGATCGCCGCCAACTGAATGCCGGGCGCGGACGCCAGCACATCGATCGTCCGCCTCCCTTTGGCATCGATCCCGGTCTGGTTGGTCACTAATCCGATGCGCGGTTTGGTGACGTTCGGCAGCTTCAGCGGCTCGAACTGGCGCTCCTCCAGGACGTCGATGCCATTCATCACCTTGCCATTGCGCACCAGGACACGCCGCGTTGCCATTTGCGTCTCGTTGTAGCCGGTAATGCGCGCCAGGCGCAGCTTCTCTCCCTGGCTGGGCTCGAGCTGGAGCGCCGCAGCGACGGCGGTTGCAACCTCAGTGCGGAGCGCGATGATGCTGGCGGTCTTCAGCTGTACCGAGTTGGTGAGCAGGATGATGTAGGTGTTCGTCGTCGGGTCGATCCAAATCGAGGTGCCGGTAAAGCCGGTATGGCCGAACGAGCCCACCGGCAGCAACTCGCCGCGATTGGAGGAAAACGGGGAGTCGATGTCCCATCCCAACCCGCGCACGCTCGGCATGTTAGCCGGCTGCTGCGGCGTCGTCATCTTCTCGACGATGAGCGGCGACAGCACGCCCGCGCCTCCGTTCAGCATGGCCTGTGCAAACTTCGCCAGATCGTCGGCCGTCGAGAATAAGCCGGCGTTGCCGGCCACGCCGTTCATCTGCCGCGCCGTGGGATCGTGCACGGTTCCGCGCAGCGTCAGGCCGGTGTGCTCATCACGCTGCGTGGGCGCGATGCGCGACTGCCATGCCGGCGGCGGGTTGAAGCGCGTATTCGTCATGCCCAGCGGGCCGAAGACATACGTCTGCGCGTATTGATCGAGCGGCATGCCGCTGACCTTCTGCACCAGTTCGCCGAGCACAACGAAGCCGACGTCGCTATAGACGAATGTCGAACCCGGCGACTCCACCAGTTTGGTGGCATTGACCCGGCTGTAGCCCTCATCGGTACCGTTCCACGACTCCTTCAGATCGAGATCGGCGGGCAGCCCGGAGTAGTGGGTCAGAAGCATGCGAATCGTGACATTCTCTTTGCCGTTCTGCCCGAAGTCGGGGATGTATTTGGCCACCGGATCGTTGAGCTTGATCTGGCCCAGTTGCTCTAAGCGCATGATGCAGGTGGTGGTCGCGACGACTTCCGTGAGGGCGCCGAGATCGAAGACAGTGTCGGGCGCCATGGCCTCGGCGTTCGCCGCGGGGGTGAGATGTCCGAAGGCCTTGCGATACACGTACGCACCGTTGTGGCCGACGAGGAGCACCGCGCCCGGAGTATTGCCGCCGGCGATCGCGTCCTGCACGATCTTGTCGAGTGCCGCGAAATTCGCACTGGCGCTGGGGGCAACCGTCGTCGGTGTCGGGGATTGCGCAGCAGAAGCGCTGCTCGGCGGCTTGCCGGTTTCCGTTACCTTTCCCGCTGGGGATTGCTGCGCCAGCATGGGCGCGAAAAGAATCGGAATGAGAAGACCAAGTTGGACCAGCGTCCTCGCTGGCCGGCGCAGAAACAGGCTCAAGAGAAATCCCGATATTGGATTGCGCCCGTTATGCGCGGGCAAGCTATTATAAAGTGCGCTCGCAGCTCCTCGCAGCCGAGGACTCTCTGCAACCCCTCACGCCCAACATCGCTCCGCTCAAGATGGCCTTCGAAGCGCAGGAAAAACAGTTCGCGCGAGCCTTCTCCATCATCCGTGAAGCGATCACGCAGCGGGCATTCCCCGGTGCGGCACTGGCCGTCACACGTGAAGGCGCGCTGATCGCATCGCAGGGATTTGGGCGATTCACTTACGCCGCCGCCGCCCCCGAGGTCGAAGCCGGCACGCCTTACGATCTCGCTTCGCTAACCAAAGTTCTGGCGACGACCGCCATCGCGATGCTGCTGTACGAGCGCGGCAAGCTGGCGCTTGAGGAACCGCTGGCGAAGACGCTGCCGGAATTTGTGACGCTCGCACCCCACCATCAGCAGGAAGCGCGCCGGGCCGTGACCATTCGTATGCTGCTGGCGCACGCCAGCGGGCTGCCCGCTTACGAGAAGCTGTTTGAATTCGCGACCACCCGCGGGGACTTGATTCGGGCGGCTACAACCACACCGCTGCGCGCTTCACCCGGCACCCGCGCCGAGTATAGCGACATCGGCTTCATTCTGCTCGGCGAACTCTTGGCAACAAAAACCGATATGCCCCTCGATGTCTTCGCGCGGGCCGAAGTCTATAGGCCGTTGGGAATGGCCCACACAGTCTTCAGTCCCGCACCCGATTTGAAACCGCATATCCCGCCTACGGAAGACGACCGCAGATTTCGGAATCGCGTGATTCAAGGCGAGGTCAACGACGAAAACGCGTTCGTCATGAGGGGCGTCGCGGGTCATGCCGGGCTGTTCGCTCCAGCGACCGATGTTGCGCGCTTCGCCGAGTGCATATTGCGCGGCGGCGCGCCGATCCTGCACGCCGAAACCGTGAAGCTGTTCATGCGGTGCGAGCCCTCGCCCGCGGGCACGTCTCGCGCGCTGGGATGGGACACCCCTTCGCGGCCGGAGTCGTCCTCCGGACGCTGGTTCTCATCGCTCTCGGTTGGGCATCTGGGCTTTACGGGAGCCTCGCTGTGGATCGATCCCGCACGCAGGTTGTCGGTCACGCTGCTAACGAACCGCACCTGGCCGGACCGCTCGTCACAGCTCATTCGTGAGGTGCGTCCGCAGGTTCATGACGCGATTATTGAGGCGCTGGAAGGGAATCTTTAACGGATAAGCACGGGGTCGGTGCCGGCGAGCAGCGAGCGGGTGATGTCGAGCCATTCCTGCTCCAGCGGCCCCATCGCGGGGCTCTTGTCCGCTCGCCGGTACCAGTAGCCCGCGTTGGAGGCGTCCCCTTCTTTGCGGTGAAGATAGGCGTGCACCCATGCCGCGGCTGGCCCTTCATCCTGTCCGGCAACGTCGTGGGCCTGCTTCCAATTGTCTTTAGCGTCCCACCAGAGCGCCGACAGAGCCACACTAAGTTGCCGGGGCGGCTCGGTATGCGATAAGGATTCGCGGAACTCTTCCAACGTCATGGCAACTTACCTCGCAGGTACTCCGGCGGCATCGTCTGCAAACTCCACCGCGGGTTTTTGCGGGATGACGCCGGCGGAATGTCCCATCTCCAGCAACATGGAAATTGCTTCGCGGCCATCCTTGCCGTAGTCCAGCGTCCGCTCGTTCACATACATACCCACGAACTTGTCCGCCATTTGCGGGTCGAGGTCGCGAGCAAACTGCATGGCATACTGCAACGCCTCGTCGCGATGGTCGAGCGCATAGCGAATGCTGTCGCGCAACGCCGTGCAGCAGGACGACACCAACTCAGGGCCCAGATCGCGGCGGATGGCATTTCCACCCAAAGGCAGCGGCAGCCCGGTCTGGTCGCGCCACCACTTACCCATGTCGAGAATCTTGTGCAGCCCGGACTTGTTGAACGTCAGTTGCCCTTCGTGAATGATGAGGCCGGCCTCGTATTTTCCATCCAGCACCCGCGGGATGATCTCGTCGAAGGGGACAACTTCGATAGCGATCTCGGGCGCGAACAGCTTCAGCACCAGATACGCGGTGGTCATCGTGCCCGGCACGGCGATGCGATAGTGCGATATCTCCTCCAGCGGGATGTTGCGCGAGGCAACGATCATGGGCCCGTAGCCTTCGCCCACGCTGCCGCCGCTGGGCATCAACGCGTACTTGTCCTGGATGTAGGGATAGGCGTGAAACGAAATCGCGGTGATGTCGTAGAAGCCCTCGAGAGCCTTGCGGTTCAGGGTTTCGATGTCGCAAAGGGTATGAGTGAACTTCACACCCGGCACGCGGATCTTGTTCGTCGCCATGCCATAGAACATGAACGCGTCGTCGGAGTCGGGACTGTGCGCGACCTTGATTTCGCGATCGCTTTTCTTGGGACTGCGGGTCATAGAGACAACGGTCGCTCGGAAGATACTACGCGGCTTCGTGCGATGGACGACGCCAACAATGCGCGCCTAGAGCTTTCTGCGCAGGCGCAGGGCGAACCCTGCCGCCAGCATCACCTTGGATACTTCAGCGAACAGAAATGGATATAGTCCGAAGAATGCCGCCTGTTGCCAGCTACGCGTCACGATTGCCAGCCAACTCAGACCCGCAGCGAAAAGCACGACTTCAGCAGCGACCGCGCCCAGCAGATTGCGCGTGAAGCTCGGGTTACCGCGTTCGGCAATCCAGCCGGCCAGAAAGGCAACCACCGGATAGGCACAAAGATAACCCCCGGTCGGCCCCAGCATCTGAGCGAAGCTTCCCGGCCCAGATGCGGCAAATACCGGCAATCCTATCGCTCCCCACGCGAGGTAGAGCGCTGCGGCTGCAAATCCCCGGCGGCTGCCCAGCGTCAGGCCTACCAGCAGCACTCCGAAGTTGGCCAGAGTAAGCGGCACGGGAGTGAACGGCAACGGGACGATTAGGCGAGCGCAAACTGCGATAACCGCGCTGGCGCAAATTACGATGACAAGCTGCTTCAGCAGGCCGATCACCCGCTCAAAAGCTTCGCCCTGGACAGCAATCGCTTTGGACATGTCGTACCTCTGGCAGTTATGAAGACGACGCGAAACTCGGTCCCTTAGGGACTTCCGACCTCGGAGCTGTCCCTGACGGGCGGCGACGCAAAGACCTCGTCGGCCGGAGCCGTTACCGCTGTTGACATATCCGGCCTGGGCCCGGCCTCCGGGGTTACCGTCGTCTGTTCCTGGAGGTGCCGCTTGACCCGGAAATGCACCGCCAGAATCACGGCCACTACGGCGACGGTGCAGAGCACCAGCACCGCAAAGAAGATTCTGATTACCACAGCGATTAAGGATAACAGAATCGAAGTACCGGCTTCGATTTTGAACAGCGCTCATCGCCGCAGTGGGCCATACCGCTGCAAGGGTAAGTATTTTCCTGAAGCAGCTTAGGGTTAAATGCGGCTATGCAGGTGCTCCGGCGCCAGCTACTCTGCTACTCAACGATCACAAAGTTGGCGTTGTCATGCTCGCTCGGCGGAGCGTCGATGACGCAGGCCCTCTCTTCGACTGGTCGCCCTTGGGGGCGATGCCGGAGTTGCAAGTCAGTCCGTCGTTGCCTGACCTGCAATTCCACTTGCGCACAGTCAACTGCGCGTGCCTTGAAGTCGGCGGTTTTCCGAAGGAATTTTGGTCACCATGGAGAGGCTGTATTATGTCCGTTCGTTACCGTGTGCTCGCGTTAATTGCCCTGCTGATGTTCGCCATCCCGTGTCTCTTGGCACAGGGTTTTCCCACTAATACGCTTGCCAGCTCCGGAAGCGACGTCCAGTCGCCCGCGCAATATCGCTCCCGTCACGTCGTTGTCGTCATGGAGGAAAACCGCAGCATCAACATTGCCTCGGAGTACATGCCATACCTGAAGTCGTTGGCCGTCCAATACGGGCAAGGGATGCAGGTCTATTCCGACACGCATGGCTCGTGGCTTGCTTATGGCGAGCTGACTTCGGGTATGAATCCCTTCAACGGCGAAGGCGACAATAATCTGTGTACCGGCGACGGCTGCACCCAGACGATCACCATCGACAATCTGGTACGGCACTTCGCCGCACAGGGGATCACCTGGCGCGCCTACTTCCAGACCATGCCGCAGATCGGATATCTGGGATATCAGTACGGCGAGTACGTGCGGCGTCACAACCCGTTCGCGTTTTATAGCGATGTGGTGTACATAATCCCCCAGCAGCGGAACATGTATCCGCTCGATCCGTACTTGCTGAACGACATTGCAGCCAATCGCTTCGCCAACTTCACTTGGATCTCTCCCGACTTGGACCATGACGCGCACAACGGCAGCGACGACCAGCAGGCGCTGGCGGCGGCCGATGCCTATCTGCAAACCCTCGTTCCTCAACTGTTGCAGTCGGCCCCCTTCCAGCCGGGAGGCGATGGCGTCCTGCTCGTCACTTTTGACGAGGGCGAATTGAGCGGCGACAACGGTTGCGGCGGCTATCCCGATCGGAACAACTGCGGCGGCCATATTTGGCAGGTGCTGATCGGGCCGCAGGTCAATCGCGCTTATCAATCGGACACCGTCTACAAGCAGGGAAGCCAGTTGCGCATGTTCTGCGACTTGCTGGGGCTGAATAGTTGTCCTGGCGATGGCGCGACCTCTCCGGGAATGGCCGAGTTCTTCGCTGGCACGCCGCAATGCACCGCCACTCAGGACAAGACGGTTGCCATCTGCTCGCCGGCGCCCAACGGCAACGTACATTCGCCGGTGCAATTGACGGCTGCGGCCAAGGACAATGAACATCCCATCACCGGAATGGTCGCCTATGCCAACAGCCAGATTGTCGCCGAAGGTCCGGACGCAGTGATGAATGCCATGGTCTCGCTCGCCCCCGGAAACTACAACCTGGTCATCCGCGCGTGGGATTCGACGGGATACTACTTCTCTTCGCAGGAGAACTTCACGGTCATCTCAAACGACGAGCTGACAACGCCATCCCAAGATAACCCGCAGTAAGACAAGCGGACGATTCTTGGGCCAGATGTAAACCAGCGGGAACGGTGCCGCCCGTGACGCGCACCGTTTTCTGGCTTGTATGCGGCGCGAGCAACTCCCCCGGAAAAATTCTGATACAGCAGCCGAGAAGTAATGAAGCGCAGTCTCGCCAAAACTCCAGCCGCAAGTCAGTTCATTCGCTCCTTTGGCCTTGCGATGTGGCCGTTGGCGCTGCTGCTCGCCATTGGCTGCGCACACGCGCAAACATCGAAAGCTGTTTGTCCCCGCCCTATTGCAGGCGCCACGGTCGAAGATCCGGCCGAGTTGCGCAGCCGGAACGGCGTCCTGGAACTAGGTTTGCACGTTCGATATCAGCAGACGCTGGTCAGCGAGGGCCCGCCACGATACTGCTACGTAACGGATGATGGGCTGGAATCGCCCACGCTGCGGGTGCATCCCGGCGACCGCCTGATCATTCATCTGCACAATGATTTGCCCGAGTGGCACGGCTACCGCGCGCCTCAGCACGAAGTGCAAGGCATGCCGAACGACGACTGCAACGGCACGAGCATGGACCCGTCCGTCACCAATCTTCACTTTCATGGCATGACCATTCCGCCCGTCTGTCATCAGGATGAAGTCATCCGCACCGCTGTTCCGGCGGGAGGCGAGTTCGACTACCGCGTCACTATTCCACCTGATGAGCCGCCAGGACTGTACTGGTATCATCCGCATCCCCATGGCTTCAGCGAGCGGCAAGTACAAGGCGGAGCTTCCGGTGCGCTGATCGTCGAAGGATTAGAGAAGGTTGTTCCCACGCTCGCCTTTCTCGATCAGCGGATGCTGGTGCTGCGCGATCAGCAACGCATCGGCCCGGAAGCGCCCGGGCCGTCGGTGCCCACATGGGACATTTCGGCGAACTTTGTTCCTGTTACCTACTCGCACGGCGAGCCCGCGGTAATCAAGATGAAGGCGGCCGGGAAAGAATTGTGGCGAGTGCTGAATGCCGGAGCAGACACGATTTTCAATTTGCAAATACTGGTCGACCACGTCGCGCAGCCGATGGAAGTGGTCGCCATCGATGGCGTCCCGGTCGCAACAAACAACGCCGGGCGTCAGAAGCAGAGCAGTATTCTGCTTCCTCCCGGCGCACGGGCCGAGTTCGTTGTCAGCGCTCCGCGACCGGAGCAGAGTGCCGAACTGCTCACGCGATCGTGGGACACCGGTCCGCAGGGAGACAACGACACCGCGCGAACCATCGCGAACATCGTGATCTCCGGACCTGGCGAAGCGCGCGGGGGGAAGCCGCACTCGCCACAAGCCACGTCGAAGGTCGTGCTCGCAAAGGCGCCGCTTGCGCCGAAGCCGGTGCGAGAGCGGCGGCTGTATTTCTCGCAGCGCTCGGGTAATCCTGAGGACCCTGACAACTTCGTTCTCTACTTCATCACCGTCGAGGGGCAGACTCCCGAGCCTTACAAGATGGGAACGCCGCCCAACATCGTCGTCCATCAAGGCGACGTAGAAGACTGGACGATCGAAAACCGCTCGCCCGAAGACCACGTCTTCCACATCCACCAGATTCACTTTCGGGTCCTCGCCGTCAACGGCAAGCCGGTCAGCGACTCGACCGCGCGCGACACCATCGACGTGCCGTACTGGAGCGGCAGCGGCCCGTATCCCAGCGTGAAATTACGAATGGATTTCGGCGATCCGAATTCGGTGGGGACGTTCCTCTACCACTGCCACATCCTCAAACATGAAGACATGGGGATGATGGGCTCGATCCAGGTCCTGCCTGCGGAATCCGCAACGGCACATCCCCTTCGCTAATCGGCAATGACGGTTTGTGCAAAATGTCGCCAGTCGACTCGGGAACTTGGAACCAAACTTAAACAACAACTCTTGCTGGGCAGTGGCCACTGGGCACTGGCTACTGCTTCTACACTCCCACTGGGAATGGCTTGGGGCTGCGCTCTTCGGCGCGCTCGCGCACCAAACTGTCGAAGCGGCCTTGGAGCAGCGACATCAACCCGGTGTACCAATAGCCAAAGACGAACAGCACGAGGAAGGGAACCGTGATGTAGTTCTCATTGGCGATGGCATACCACACCGTCAGAGCGAAGTAGCTGCCCACCAGCAACTCCAGCCACGGCACCCAGCCCAGACGTTTGCGATATTTTTTTGCGGCGATTGCCTTGTCCGCCTTGCTGACGACGCGATACTTCGGCGTGCGCGCGAAGGCCGTCTGATGGCCGACGAGCGCTTCCAGCACGGCCTTGCTGTTGGTCAGCGTCAATCCGATTCCGAGCGCCATCAACGCGGGCAAGAACATGAACGTGCGATACCAGGTGCGCGGGAAGATCTCCTTCTGCGAGACCAGATAGAAGCTGGAGATGGAAAACGTGGACGCCAAAAACAGCGGGATGTCGATGTACAGCATCTGGAACCATCCCTGGTAGAAGCGGATCACCATTGCGGGCAACAGCAGCGTCGAGAGGACGATCATCAGCGGATAGCTGATGTTCGCGGTCAGGTGATACCAGGCCTCCATCTTTTCGCGCTTCGAGACGTTGGCGCGCAGCACCTTCGGTAGGTCTTTCTTGGCGCACTGAATCAGGCCCTTCGCCCAGCGCGCCTGCTGCGTCTTGAATGCCGTCATCTCGATGGGCAACTCGGCGGGACACTCCACATCTTGCAGGTAGCGGAACTTCCAGCCTGCAAGCTGCGAGCGATAGCTGAGGTCGGTGTCTTCCGTCAGCGTGTCGTGCTCCCAGCCGCCGGCGTCGTCGATCGCCTTGCGCCGCCACATCCCGGCGGTGCCGTTGAAGTTGAAGAAAACGCCGGCGCGCGAGCGGCCGCCGTGCTCCAGCACGAAGTGGCCGTCGAGCAGGATGGCCTCGACCTCGGTCAGGAACGAGTAGTTGCGATTGAGGTGAGCCCAGCGCGTCTGCACCATGCCGATCTCGGGATTGGCGAAGTGATGGATCACCTTCATCAGCCAGTCGGCGGGCGGCATGAAGTCGGCGTCGAAGATGGCGACGAACTCGCCGGTCGCGGTCTTCAGGCCGGCATCGAGCGCGCCCGCCTTGAAGCCCTCGCGATTGGTGCGATGAAGATAGACGATGTTGTGGCCGAGCGCTGCATAGCGCTCAACGACTCCGCGCGCGACCTCGACGGTCTCGTCGGTCGAATCGTCGAGCACCTGGATTTGCAGCTTCTCGCGCGGGTATTCAATCTTGCAGGTGCAATCGACGAGGCGGTCGATGACGTACTGCTCGTTGAAGATCGGGAGCTGGATGGTGACGTTCGGCAGTTCCTCGAAGTGCGATTCCGGCTCCGTGACCTTGTTCTTGCGGTGCTTGTAATACAGATAAACGAGCTGGTATCGATGCATCCCGTAAAACGCCAGCAGGATGAGCACGACGAAGTACGGAATCAGCAGCGCCATGTCGAAGGCGTCGGCATGATATAGACCTCGAAATCTGGGATCGCGGAAATGATTCCAGATGTAGCGGTGTAAGCCGCGAGGGTCGGCCAGCGACGAGGCAAGCAGGATGAGGGCGGCGTTCAGAAGCGCACTCCTGGGCAGGGTTGGAGCGGGGCAACGCGCAACATCACGCGATCCGGACCACTCCACGAACGCTAAATTGTACCTGAGCAGCACGAGGCGCAGAAATGGCGAGAAAGGCGCACGAATATGACGAAGGTGTAGGCTGCCGGCTTAATTTGCACGCACTCGGAATCAGAAAGTTGTCATCACGAGCCCGCCGCGGCGGGCGAGGGATCTGCTTTTCGCCCGCTGTGGCCGCCACCGCGTGGCGAGAAGCAGATCCCTCCTCGGGCTGAAGCCTCGTCGGGATGACAATCTTCTAACTCAGTATCCATTTGGCGCTCCCGAACATCATGTCATTACGAGTACTCGCTCTCCCCGGCCATCGTTTCAAACCGCGTGCAATTCTTCCGGAACGCCATCTTGATGGTTTCCGTCGGGCCATTGCGCTGCTTGGCGATGATGATCTCGGCCACGCCTTCGAGGTCGGGATCGTCGCGCTTGTAGTACTCCTCGCGAAAGATAAACGCCACCACGTCCGCGTCCTGCTCGATCGAGCCCGATTCGCGCAAGTCCGAGAGCTGCGGACGATGATCGCCGCCGCGGCTCTCGGGCGCGCGGCTGAGCTGCGACATCGCGACCACCGGCACACGCAACTCCTTCGCCAGTGCCTTCAATCCGCGCGAAATTGCCGACACTTCCTGCGTGCGGTTCTCGAACCGTTTGCCGCCGATGGGCACTGCCGACATAAGTTGCAGGTAGTCGACGATGAGCAAATCGAGGCGTTTTTCCTGCTGCTTCAGCCGCCGCGCTTTGGCGCGCATTTCGCTGATCGAAATCCCCGGCGAGTCGTCGATGTAGATTTTGGCCTGCATCAGGCGGTCCACCGCGCTCATCAGCTTGCGCTTGTCGTCTTTGGAGAGAAAGCCCTGGCTGAGCTCCTTTGAGTCCACCTCCGCGTGCGACGCCAGCATGCGCTTCAGCAGAGCCTCGCGCGACATCTCCAACGAGAAGATGCCGATGACCTTGCCGTCTTTCACCGCGGCGTTCTCGGCGATGTTCATCGCGAATGCGGTCTTACCCATCGAAGGCCGCGCCGCGATGATGATCAAGTCCGAAGGTTGCAGTCCGCCGGTCAGTTGGTCCAGCTTCTTGTAATGTGTTTCAAGGCCCGTGATCTCCTGTCCGCGATCGATCAGTTCCTCCAGCGAACCGAAGGAAGTCTTCACGATCGCAGGGATGTCCATGAAGCCTTGGCCAATGCGGTTTTCCAGGAGTTGGAAGATGGCCTGCTCGGCGCGGCCGATCACCTCGTCCGCGGTGTCGGTGTCGTCGGTCGCGTGAGCTATGGCGTTTGTCGCGACGTTGATCAGCCCGCGCAGCAACGCCTTGTCGCGGACGATGCGCACGTAGTGCTCAACCGACGGCCGCTCGGGAACGCCGTCAATCAGCGACGAGAGGTACGCCACGCCGCCGATGGCTTCGACCTCTTTGCGCCGGTCGAGCTCCTCGACCAGCGTGATCATGTCGACAGGCCGGCCCGACTCCAGCAGATCGCGCATGCGCGAGTAAATGCGGCGATGCGCGTCGAGGGAGAAGTCGTCGGGGGTCAGGTGCTCGGCGGCCTGATCGTAGAGCGAGTTGTCGATCAGGATGCCGCCGAGGATGGACCGTTCGGCGTCGAGGCTGACAGGCACTCCGCGTTCCAGGCTGTAGTCGGTGGTCGCCATCTGGGATTCGTTCACTCTAGTCACCGCCGCAACCCGCTGACAATGTCGAAGGAGGTTCGGCTCCGAGCTGCAATGCAGTTTTCGTTCGAAAAGCTGTGCGTGGTTGTGCAAGACATGGCGCACATTTGAGACTTCGCCGAACAGGGTGCAGTTGCCCCCTTTCCAAGATTGTCATCCCGAGCGGAGGCCGAAGGGCGGAGTCGAGGGACCTGCTGTTTGCCCGCAGCGCACTGCCACAGCGAGCAAATAGCAGGTCCCTCCACGCGGGCTGAGGCCCTTGGCCGGAATGACACGTGATTTGCAAGGACGCGACTCCTCGAAGAGAATAGACGCAATCGAGGATTGCGTTCCCGTATCATTCTCGCCTGCCACAATGAAAGAAACGCTCGAATTCGTCCTGCACTACGGCTACGCCCTCCTGTTCCTGTGGGTCGTGATCGAGCAGGGCGGACTGCCGATTCCGGCGACGCCGCTGTTGCTCGCGGCCGGAGCGCTCGCCGGTCAAGGTCGCATGAGTCTGCCAATGGTGCTGCTTGCGGTCACTGCCGGCTGCGTGGGCGCGGACATCTTCTGGTATCACATCGGCAAGCGGCGGGGGGCCATCGTGCTGAACCTGCTGTGCCGCGTTGCCCTGGAGCCCGACTCCTGCGTGCGCCGCACCGAGCACACCTTCAGCAAATTCGGCGCGCGCACGCTGCTCATCTGCAAGTTTGTACCCGGCCTGAACACGGCCGCCCCGGCGCTGGCGGGAATGGTGCGCGTCCCGTACCCGCGCTTCATCCTTTTCGACATCATCGGCGGGCTGCTCTGGGCTTTGACGTACACGCTAGTCGGCTTTCTCTTCAGCAGGCAACTGGATCTCATCGCCCAAGATGCGCATTTGCTCGGTGGCTGGTTTCTTATCCTGTTCGCCATCGGCGTCGTTGTATACGTGCTCTATCGCTGGTACGACCGCGAGCGTTTCCTGCGCCAGGTGAAGGGCGACCGTATCACCCCTGACGAGCTGAAGCACGAGCTGGAATCGGGCCTGCGCCCGTTCATCGTCGACCTGCGCCATCCGCTGGATGTGCTCACCGATCCCCGAACTCTACCGGGAGCGCTGCAAATCTCGCCCGAGGACCTGGAAGCGCGCCATCAAGAGATCACGCGCGACGGCGAAATCGTCCTCTTCTGCACCTGACCAAACGAGGCCACCAGCGCCCGTGTGGCGCTGCAACTTCGCAAGCACGGCATTCGACACGTGCGTCCCCTGCTGGGCGGCTTTCACGAATGGAAGAAGCTGGGTTTCCCTCTGGTGGAGATCCATGAGCCGGAGCTTCCCTCGCCCCCGGACGGGCGCATTCTGGCCGAAGGCGTGTGACAAAGCCAGGTCTTAACCATTTGCGATCTCTGCGTCGCTCTGAGGCCTGGCCCCTTTTTCACAATCCTGCCAGATCAGCCATCGCCGTAAGGTTGGACACCTCGAGATCGGGCTGCACCGTGGCCAACCTGCTAGCGGCCGCGGTCTTATCCTGGCGTCGATTGACCCACACGGTTGCGATACTCAGATGCCGCGCCGGAGCTACGTCGTGGAAAAGGCTTTCCGCGACATGCAAGAGCTGATTGCTGGGGACCGCCAGGCGTCGCAGCAATGCCAGAAAGTTTTCTGGCGAGGGTTTGTAGCTGCGCAGTTTCTGTGCCGTCAGCACGCAGTCAAAGTGGACTTCGAGCTTACCCGCTGAGCCGGCAAACAGGTCATCGTCGATGTTAGAGAGGATCGCCAGTTTGTAGCGCGATTTCAGGCGGTGTAGGGCTGGGACCGTGTCGGCGAAAGGCTGCCAGTCGCGGATAGAGTCGGCCAGCCCACCCGCGTCAGCGGGCGTGACGGGGAATCGGAACTCGCGTCCGAAGTCGCGCACAACGGCGGCCAGCACTTCGCGATAGCTGCGGTACACGCCGGATTGCGCACGGGGTTCGAGTTCGGAATAAAGGTTTAAGACCTCCGCGTCGCTGGCGAAGCGGCCCTTGCGCTCCAGCAAAGGCTGAAGGTAGCCCAGGATGCCCGCTTCCCAGTCGATGAGCGTGCCGTAGCAATCGAACGATAGCCATCCGAATTGCGCAAAATCGAGCATTGCGCCTCAGCTGGTCTTGTCGCCCACAGGAGTGACCTTGTGGGACTCAAACTTACGCTGCAAAGCGGCAAAGGCCGAGACCTCGGGCTTCCCGGTTGTCGCCGGCGGGTCGGCACGAGGGTGATCATCATCCTCGTTGGCGGAGGCTTCGCTCGCAACCTGCGGTTCTGCTTGCTCTGGGGTTTCGGTCTTGCGCTCCGCTGCTTCCTCGGAGTTGATTGCGGCTTGGGCGTTGTGCGCAGCAGCCGGCTTCCTCGGGTCTACCACCCGCGACGCAGTCAACCCTTTCTCCAAGAATTTTTTCGTGTTTAACAGCGGCCTGGCGAGCGAAGGGTTATAGCTGGTCCAGGGCGTGTCGAGATCGGCTTCGCGCTCGAACTGGGCCCGCATGCTCTCCATCTTCGAGTCCAGGTCATCGAGGTAGTGCAGCATGAGCGCCTCGGGAAACATCGGCAGCTTGGGCGACCCGAATTCGTACTGCCCGTGATGGCTGATGATCATGTGTTCGAGCAGCACTCGCAACTCGTCGGGGAAGCCGGGCACGCGCTCGATCTTCTCGTGCAACATGCCGAGTTCGATAATCATGTGCCCGAGAAGCTGGCCCTTGGTGGTGTAGGAAATGGAGCGCTGATACGCGAGCTCGTGCAGCTTGCCGATGTCATGCAGAAAGGCGCCGCTGAGCAGCAGGTCGCGATTCACCTGGGGATAGTTGCGCACCGCGAGGTCGCAGATGTTGAACAGCGAGACCACGTGGTCCAGCAGGCCGCCGACGAAGGCATGATGCAGTGACTTGGCCGCCGGCGCAGTCTTGTAGGCAGCAACAATCGCGGGGTCGGCGAGAAATTCTTCCAGCAGTGACTTTAACCAGGGATTCTCGAAGCTGGCAACATAGTTGTCCAGCGTCTGCCAAAGCTGCTCGACATCTTTCGTAGTCTTGGGCAGGTAGTCCGAGTAGTCGATTTCGCCATCGCCCAGCTTGCGCATCTTATGAATGGTGAGCTGCCAGCGCCCGTTGTATTTGTGGATGACACCCTTCACTTTGACGAAGTCATCCTGGTCGAACGCCGAGATGGCGTCGTTGACGTTGTCCCACATGTTGGCCTGTATCTGGCCGCTGCGGTCAGCGAGCATGAGCGAGAGGTACAGCTCGCCGCTCTTTTTCGACTTCACCTGCTTGACGGCGACGACGAAGAACGAGGTGATGGTCTGGTTCTCAACCCGGGAACAATCGCAAATATAGAAGTCCTTCATGCAAGGCCAGTGAGCATCGCAGGCGCGCTTCGATGCTGAGCGAGTATGGTACCAGCAGGTAGTCGTAGGTGGCCAGTAGCAGCTGTCGGGATACTACAGGAACTCCTGAACGGATAGCCCACGACTAAGTACCACTGAGCACTTTGCTATTAGCACTGGCATTGGCCACTGGCCAATGACCACCGCTTCTCGCGCGTAGAATAACTGTGCACTGGAGGTATGCATGTCCGAAGTCGCCTATGTATCCAATGTGCGCATTGAGCGCATCAAGGGCCCGCTGCGCCGGGCGTATCTGCCGGGCGAGCCGCAGCCGGTGATGTTCAGCGTGCACGGCGATATCGCCAGGCACTATGGCATCGACGAGGGCCGCCTGCCCGAGCCCCACGCCGCTACCATCGACTACGTGATTGCGGCGCTGGGCGGTTGAATGCTCGGCACCTTTGCCGGCGCGCTGGATGCGCGCAAAGTCGACGCCAAGGATGGCCGCCTGAGTTGTGAGGTACGCGGCGAAGTGGAGGACGACGGCGGTGTGCTGGTCATCAAGCGCGTACATGTCAGCCACACGCTGCGCGCCCACGATCCCAACGCCGTGCGCGAAACCGTGGAGCGCGTTCACGGCATCTATGCACAGAAGTGTCCCGTGTATCGGTCGCTGGTTCCGGCGTTCGCGATTACTTCGAGCGTGGAGATCGTGGCGGAAGATTCAGCGGCTTTGAAAATATGACGGCAGCACCGCCATAATGAAGGCATACCCGAGTCCGTCATGGTCGCGATCAAGAAGAAAAGCTGCTTGTGGCACCTGTTTCGCGCGCCTGTATACCTCTATCGCTGGCGCCTGAGCTGGCTGCTGGGACATCGCGTCCTGCTGCTGACCCACACCGGCCGCCGAACCGGCCTGCGGCGACAGACGGTGTTGGAGGTGGTCGAGTACCGCAGCGAGGGCCCCGAAGTTGTGGTGGCGAGTGGCTTTTCCCATTCCGACTGGCTCCTGAACATTGAGGCAAAGCACGACGAAGAGGTGACGGACGGCAGGCAGCATTTCGCGGCCACGCATCGTCTTCTCGGCGGAGAAGAAGCGGCGAAAGTCATACGCGATTATGAGTACCGCAATCGCTTCATCGCGCCGATCGTTCGCCGCGGCTTTAGCTGGTTGCTGGGATGGCAGTATCGCGGGACGGAAGGCGATCGACGGCGACTCGTCCGCCAGCTGCCGCTCATTGCGTTTCGCCCACTGGCCTCGCCTGTGGAACGTAGGGAGCCTGGCCAACGCATCGCCTGAGGCGAGGCTCTCGCGCGAGCCGCCCGGCCCTCCACCGCACACGCCGGCGTGATCACGGTCACTTTCCCCCGTGACGTGGCACACGGCCCCTGGGTATTTCCCTCCTGTATCAATCACAGAGATGAGAACGAGCGTTCGTTGTAACGCAGCAAAGCTGTGGGATGTCGCCAAACGATCCGGGGATTTGTCTGTGCGCGTGTCCTGGAGCCGAGGGATGAAGCCTTGAAAGATGCAGGACACCTCTTCCGCCTGGCAGCCGTCTTCCTGCTGGGACTGGTTGCCTTTCTGGTGATCAGGAGCCTGCTGGTACCGCGCAGCTTCGGCCGTTACGGGCATTATCGCGCCAACGCCATTGGCGAGATCGCAGCCCTTCCCATCAGCTACGCCGGCCATCAGGTTTGCGAGGGCTGCCACACCGACGAAGCGGACATGAAGAGTAAGGGCGTGCACAAGGGCGTGGCGTGCGAAAGCTGCCACGGGCCGCAGGCCAAGCACGCCGACGATCCGGGGACAGCGCAGCCCGCAAAGCTGGACACCACGTCGCTATGCCCGCGTTGCCATCAGGCCAATATCGCCAAGCCGAAGACGTTTCCGCAAGTCGATGCGCCCGATCACTCGGGCGGCGCGGCTTGCAATACCTGTCACCAGCCGCATAGTCCGGCGATTGCCGCCGCGGGAGGTGTGCAGTGACGATCACGCGGCGCAGATTGCTTGTGCTCCTGCCGGCTGCCGCGGTTGCCTGGAAATATGTGCTCGCCGGCACGCCGGAAGCCGCGCCCAACTACACCATGGCGGAGCACTGGTGGGCGATGCTCATCGACCTCCCCGAGTGCATCGGCTGCGGCAGTTGCGTGCGGGCCTGCCAGAACGAGAACCACGTTCCCGACGGCTACTTCCGCACCTGGGTCGAGCGCTACCATGTGGACGACTATGAGATGGAGTATCCGCAGGTGGACTCGCCCGACGGCGGCAAGAATGGGTTCCCTGCGAGCAACTTCACCGGCGGCAAGAATTTCTTCGTCCCCAAGCTGTGCAACCACTGCGCCGACTCGCCGTGCACCCAAGTCTGCCCAGTGGGCGCCACGTTCGTCAGCCCCGATGGCGTGGTGCTGGTCGATCAGACGTATTGCCTCGGCTGCCGTTATTGCGTGCAGGCGTGTCCGTATGGATGCCGATTCATCAATCCGCAAACCGAGACCGCCAATAAGTGCACGCTGTGCTACCACCGCATCACCAAGGGCCTGACCACAGCATGCTGTGAGGCGTGCCCGACCGGCACCCGGCGGCTGGCGAACCTGAAGGACTCCAACGATCCAATCCACGAATTCCTGAAGACGCACAGCGTACAGGTGCTGAAGCCGCATCTGGCGACGGGCTCGAAGTGTTTTTACGCCGGCCTCGACGGCTCGGTGCGATAAGGAGACGGCTTTGCACATTCCAGTTCAAGGTTTCATGTACCCGAACGAAGTTGAGCTGCAGTGGAGCGTGCTGATCGTCCTTTATCCGTACATCACAGGGCTGGTGGCCGGCGCTTTCATCCTGGCTTCGCTGGAGCGCGTCTTTCGCGTGGATGCCGTGAAGCCAACCTACCGGCTGGCGCTACTGACCGCACTGGCGTTCCTGCTGGTCGCGCCCATGCCGTTGCAGTTGCACCTCGGACACCCTGAGCGCTCCTTTGAGATGTACCTGACGCCGCACCGGTCGTCGGCGATGGCGATGTTCGGCTTCGTCTATCTGTGGTATTTATTGGCGGTTCTGGTGCTGGAAATCTGGCTGGATTACCGGCGCGACATCGTGCTCCTGTCACAGTCGACCACCGGTTGGAAGCGCCTGTTCTACCGCGGGCTGACGCTGGGCTCCGATAACATCAGCCCGCGCGCGCTGGAGATCGACGAGCGCGCCGGCTGGATTATCACCGTCATCGGTATTCCGTCGGCATTTCTCCTGCACGGATATGTGGGCTTTATTTTCGGATCGGTGAAGGCGAACCCATGGTGGTCGTCGCCGCTGATGCCGGTGGTGTTCCTGTTCTCGGCGATGGTGTCGGGTATCGCAGTGGTCATGCTGATGTACATGCTGATGACCTGGCGGCGCCGCGAGCCCATCGACATGCAATGCGTGGATACCGTCGCCAAATACCTGTTCTACATCTTTATTATCGACTTCACGTTGGAGATGCTGGACCTGATCCATCGCATCTACGAGGCCGACGAGTCGTTTCGCAGCCTCGACTTCATGGTGCACACGAAGCTCTATTTCTCGCACATTGTGTTGCAGATTCTATTAGGGACGGTGTTGCCCATTGCCATGCTAGGAATGACGCAGGTGGTGAAGCTGCCGGCGATGACACGCAAGAGAATCTATGTGGTCTCGGGCTGCCTGACGATGATCGGAATCCTGGCAATGCGGTGGAACGTGGTGATTGGCGGGCAACTCTTCTCCAAGAGCTTCCTCGGCTACACGACTTACAAGATGGGCTTTGTCGCCCGCGAGGGGCTGCTGATGGCAATCGTGCTGACGATTCTGCCGTTCGGGATACTCTGGGCACTCGTGAAGCTGCTGCCGCCTTGGCCGGAGAAAGCGCCACAGGCACTGGCCCAAGCCGCAGGAGCCGACTGAAGATCAGCCAACAAGAAAGCCGAAGCTCCAAAGCTGAACTCTATTATCTTGACGCTCATCTAATCGGGAGATGCCCGAACTCCCCGACATCACTGCCTACCTCCACGCGCTCGAGTCCCGCATTGTGGGACAGCCAATCGAGAACATACGCCTGACAAGTCCGTTCCTGTTGCGCACCATGGCGCCGCCCCTGTCTGTCATCGAGGGCCGGACGGTACGCGAGCTGCGGCGCATTGGCAAGCGAATCGTTATTGGAGTGGACGGTGACCTCTGGCTGGTGCTGCATCTGATGATTGCCGGCCGTCTGCACTGGCGGCAGCGCGGCGCCAAGCTGGGTGGCCGTCAGAATTTGGCGGCCTTTGACTTCCCGAATGGCTCCCTTGTGCTGACCGAGGCGGGTGCGAAACGCCGCGCGTCGCTGCACATAATGGAAGGTGAAGCGAACCTGCAGACACTCGATCCCGGCGGCATCGATGTGTTCGCGGTGGACCTGGAGGACTTCCGCAACGCGCTCGCGGCGGAGAACCGTACTCTGAAGCGCGCCCTCACCGACCCGCGCATCTTGAGCGGCATCGGCAACGCCTACTCGGACGAGGTACTGCATGCGGCGCAGTTGTCGCCGATCGCGCTGACACAGAAGCTCCAGGCCGATGAGTGGCAGCGGCTATTCACCGCGACCCGCGGGACCCTGCAGCTCTGGATCGATCGCCTGAGCAGTGAGGCTGGCGGCCGCTTTCCGGAGAAGGTCACCGCCTTTCGGCCAGAGATGGCCGTGCACGGACGATACGGCCAGCCGTGCCCGCGGTGCGGCGAGAAGGTCCAGCGAATCCGCTACGCCGATAACGAGACCAACTATTGCCCGCGCTGCCAAACCGGAGGCAAGCTGCTGGCCGACCGCAGCCTGTCGCGGCTGCTGCGCTCCGACTGGCCTCGCACCATGGACGAACTAGAGGCGCTGAAACGCCGCTAGCTGGTAACGGCGCATGCCGGCTTGCCACACCTGCAATGTTCACCCATCACAAGCGCCTGTTCGCCTGCCCGCTATAATCTGCTTGGCGCGAGCTCCACACCCATTTACCTCTGTGTCTCTGTGCCTCTTTGGTTATCTCTTTTTTCGGCGGGCATCATGACCATCATCAAGCAAGACGACCTCATCCAGAGCGTGGCTGACGCGTTGCAATTCATCTCCTACTACCATCCAGTCGACTTCATTAAGAGCCTGGCCGCCGCTTACGAGAAGGAGCAATCGCCGGCGGCGCGCGATGCCATCGCGCAATTGCTCATCAACTCGCGGATGTGCGCCGAAGGCCATCGCCCCATCTGCCAGGACACCGGCATCGTCACCGTCTTCCTCAAGGTCGGCATGAACGTGCAGTGGGACACGACCATGAGCGTTGAAGAGATGGTCAACCAGGGCGTGCGGCGCGCCTACCTGCATGAGCACAACAAGCTCCGCGCCAGCATCCTCGCCGACCCGGCGGGTGCGCGCAAGAATACCAAAGACAACACGCCCGCGGTGATCAGTATGACGATTGTTCCCGGCGACAAGCTCGACGTAATCGTGGCGGCCAAGGGCGGCGGCTCGGAGGCGAAGTCAAAGTTTGCCATGCTGAATCCCTCCGACTCGATTGTCGACTGGGTGCTGAAGACTGTGCCGACCATGGGCGCGGGGTGGTGCCCGCCGGGGATCATCGGCATCGGCATCGGCGGCACGGCGGAGAAGGCCATGCTGATGGCGAAGGAATCGCTGATGGACCCGATCGACATCCAGAAGTTGATCGCTCGCGGGCCGAAGAACACGGCCGAAGAGCTGCGCATCGAGCTTTATAAGAAGATCAACGCGCTGGGTATCGGCGCGCAGGGACTGGGTGGGCTGACCACCGTGCTCGACGTGAAGGTGCGGGACTACCCCACGCACGCCGCCAATCTGCCGATCGCGATGATTCCCAACTGCGCTGCCACGCGACACGCGCATTTCGTGCTCGACGGTTCGGGGCCAGTCGCGCTCAAGCCGCCATCGCTAGCCGACTGGCCGTCGCTCACCTACAATCCCGCAGGCGCGCGCCGTGTCAACCTCGACACGGTGAGGCGCGAAGAGGTCGCGACTTGGAAGACCGGCGAGGTCATTCTGCTCAGCGGCAAGCTGCTCACCGGTCGCGACGCCGCGCACAAGCGCATGACCGAGATGCTCACGGCGAAGCAGGCGCTCCCGGTCGATTTCACCAACCGCTTCATCTACTACGTCGGTCCGGTCGATCCGGTGCGCGACGAAGCGGTCGGCCCCGCCGGCCCCACCACGGCCACGCGCATGGACAAGTTCACTCGCCAGATGCTGCGCGAAACCGGGCTGCTGGGCATGGTCGGCAAGTCGGAGCGCGGACCCGAGGCAATCAAAGCCATCCGCGACCACAAAGCCGTGTACCTGATGGCCGTCGGCGGCGCGGCCTACCTCGTCTCCAAGGCGATCAAGAAGTCGCGCGTGATGGCTTTCGACGATCTCGGCATGGAGGCGATCTACGAATTCGAAGTCGAAGACATGCCGGTGATGGTGGCCGTGGACGTGAACGGCGAATCCGTGCACGAAACCGGGCCGAAGGAGTGGCAGGCCAAGATCGCGGAACTGGTGGAGATTGGGTAAACATTTGTAGTGTGTATTCCCCCGAACCGCCCGACGCCGACTGTGCTAAGCTCAGCGCGCACGTTTCGCATCTCTGGTCCGGGTGATTGCATTTGACCGGCGGCAACACTCCCACAGTCGATCCTATTAGCAAGCATCCTTCCGAGCCCTCTGGAGCGCTGCTCAAGCTGGTCGCCGCTTTCTGCAAAGCAGAAGCCTTGTCTGCGGGCCGGGCCGCCTTCGTAGCCGTCGTGCGCTGGACGCGCTCCGGACCGCGGCGCGCCAGAGGCACACAGCGCCTTCTTGACTTACTGGAGTTGCTGGAAAATAACAGCGACCTGCGTTGGCAGCTTCAAACATCCCTTGGCAGAACGCTGGGCCAACTGGATTGTCTAGCTCTCTTCGCTGAGGCGGGCCTGCCCTCCGTGCACTCGTTCGCTACCGAGGTGGTGCAGCGCTCCGTCGCCAAGCTCATGCCCTCGGCGCGGGCCGACTCCGACGCCCGCAGGTTCATCAACGATCTCTACTCCTCGGAGTCTTCCGCGAAACAGTTTGCCGCACTCACGCCCGAGCTATTCGATCGAATTGTTCATATCCTGACACCTGACTCTGAACCGGAGTTCTGGGACCGCCAGGAACACGACCTGAAAGAAGCCATGCGGCTGCTGGCCTCCCGCATCAGCGGATTGGGGCTACAGCCCGAGGTGCGTGATCGCTCGACTGCTTCGCGCGTCGCCTACTCTCCGTTTTACGAGCTCGTCGCTAAGACCGAAGAGCTGCTGGCCGAGGAGGGCTTAGAGCTGCCCGCAAAACTCGATGGCTGGAAACAGGTGGTTGCGCGTTGCCGTGGCGAGATGGAGATTGTCTATGAGCACATGGAGTCGACCGGTATAAGCGTTGAATTGGTTTTCGACCTGAAGACAATTCAGGCATGCCTGGTAAGGATGGAGGCGCTGGCAAAGGCGCTTACCGCGGCCAATCCTGAGGAGAAAAGCGCAGCCATTCACGCGCTGCTGTTGCGCCTGATCGAAGGCAACATAACGGACAAGCAGCTGACATCGCTGCTGCGCGAAAACCTCAATCTGCTGGCGCGCAAAATCGTCGACCGCAGCGGCGATACCGGCGAGCACTACATCGCCAGCAGCAGGGCCGAGTACTGGCACATGTGGAGGGCGGCCATCGGTGGCGGCCTGCTGACCGTGTTTACCGCCGCAATTAAACTCCGCATCATCGAAGCTCATCTGCCGCCGTTTGTCGAGGGTTTCGCTAGTGGAACGAACTACGCCATCAGTTTCTTGCTGCTTCAGGCCTTCGGGCTGGTACTTGCAACCAAACAGCCGGCTACGACGGCGGCGGCCTTCGCTCGCATTATCCGTGACCACGGCGGCCGCCAGCGCTCCAGCAAACTCACCGAGTTTGTGGCCCGCATCACCAGCACGCAGCTGGCGGCAGCTGTGGGCAACGTGGTTGCCGTATGTGCGGGAGCGCTTGCCTTCGAAACCATATGGAAGGCCGTTTTTCGCGAGTCTTACCTCCCCGAACTGAGTGCCAACCACGTATACGAGACCCTCAATCCGTTCGCCTCCGGCACCGCGCTGTACGCCATGGAAACCGGAGTCATCCTATGGCTTGCGGCGCTGGCGGGCAGTTGGACCGAAAACGCCGCCGTTTATTATCGGCTGGCCGATGCCGTAGCGCAGCATCCCCTCGGTCTGCGGGTAAGCAAGGCTTTCTCGAAGAAGGCGGCGCGAGTGGTGAAGCACAACATCGGGGGATGGTCCACCAGCATCGTTCTTGGGTATCTCCTCGGGTTCGCGCCGGAGGTGGGAGTGTTCTTCGGACTCCCCATCGAAATTCGCCACGTAACCCTGTCCAGCGGAACGTTGGCGCTGGCTGCGGCGCGCTTCGGGACGGCCAGCTTAGGGGACCGCTGGTTCTACCGCGCCAGTCTGGGGATTGTTGCGATATTCGTGCTCAACCTGTTCACGAGTTTTACCATCGCCGCCTATGTGGCACTTCGCGCATACAATGTGCGCTCACGTGAACAGTGGGCGATTGTGCGCTTTCTGGCCGTTGCCGCATTTCGTTCTCCTCTGCGTTTCATCTGGCCGGCGTTCGCCGGACAAGAGGTGGAACGAACAGACATCCGGGCCGCCGATTCTTGATCCCCCGTCCAAAACCAAAGCAAACCTATTTCCGCGGAATCAACCGTTGTCTCGCAATCATCTTTAATTGCTAGAGGAACTGCGTATGGCGCAATCTACGAACCTGGCCCGGCTTGAAAAAGATTCCCTTGGACATAAGGAGGTTCCTGCTGATGCCTACTATGGCATTCAGACGGCGCGGGCGGTGGAGAATTATCCCATCAGCGGATTGCGCGCGCATCCCACGCTCATTCGCGCGATTGCGATGGTGAAGGAAGCGGCGGCCTTGGCGAATCGCGAGCTCGGACTCATCGACAAGAAAACTGCCGATGCAATCATCCAAGCCGCCCGCGAAGTCCAACAGGGCAAGCTGCACGAGTACTTCGTCGTGGATGTCTTCCAGGCAGGCGCGGGCGTCAGCTTTCACATGAACGCCAACGAGGTGATCGCTAACCGCGCCTCGGAGCTGCTGGGCGGCACGCGCGGCGAGTACAAGCACGTTCATCCCAACGATCACGTCAACTACGGGCAATCGACGAACGACGTTTTTCCCACCGCGATGCGCCTGGCGACGCTACTCGAGCTGGTGAGGCTCTATGCCGTGCTCGACAGTCTTGAAGCCGCGCTCGAAGAGAAAGGCAAGCGGTTCCACCACGTCCTGAAATCGGGTCGCACGCACATGCAGGATGCGGTGCCGATGCGACTGGGGCAGGAGTTCGCGGCATACGCGGAGGCGATCAAACGAGCGAAGAAGGCCATCGAGGAGCAGTCGGAATTTCTGCGTGAGCTGGGACTGGGCGGCTCGGCCGTCGGAACAGGCATCAACACCCATCCCGACTATCGCCGCAAAGCTATTGCCGAGCTGTCGCGGATCTCCGGGCAGAAGCTGCACGCCGTCGACGACATGCGCTACGCCATGCAGTCGAACCTGGCGATGTCTAGCGTGAGCGGCGCTCTGCGCAACCTGGCGCTCGAAGTCATTCGCATCTCGAACGACCTGCGCCTGCTGTCTTCTGGCCCGAACACCGGACTCGCCGAGATCAACCTCCCCGCGCTCCAACCGGGCTCGTCCATCATGCCGGGCAAGATCAATCCCGTCATGCCGGAACTCGCCGCGATGGTGTCCTTCCAAGTGGTGGGCTACGACACGGCGGTCGCACTCGCGGTGCAGGCCGGTCAGCTCGAACTCAACGTCATGATGCCGGCGATGGCCTACAGCGTGCTGATGTCAATCACGATCATGACCAACATGCTCGGCCAGCTTACGGAGTCTTGCATCAAGGGCATCACCGTGAACGAGCAGCGTACCAACTACTACGTGCAAAGCACGGTGTCGCTGGCGACGGCATTGAACCCGTACATCGGATACGCCAAGGCGGCGGAGATCGCGAAGGAATCGGTCAAGACCGGCCGCTCGATCATCGACATTGCGCGCGAACGTGGCGACCTGAATGAAGAACAGATCAAGGAAATCCTCGACCCCGCTCGCATGACCGAGCCCGTCTCGCCGCTGGAGATCGCGAAGGAGCGCGAGAAGATTAAAGGCGGTGGCTAGTGGCCAGTGGCCAGTGGTCGGCTGTCTGCGAAAGATGATCAATCAGTGCTGACTGCTGATTCCTCTTACGCCGTCACCAGCGCTCCAACCTCGACAGTCACATCCATCTTCGGCGGATGCAGCAACGTGTTGTGAATCAGGCAGCGGTGTACAGCGTCTTCCAGTCCCTTCACATGTGTCTCTTCCATTTCGGCCGGCACCTTCACCTCGATGCGAAAGTTGTCGAGGCGAAACGGGCCCTTCACCTTCTCGGCGGTGACCCGCGCCGTCACCCCTTCCTGCTCGAGTCGGTTACGCTTCAGATAGTCGACAGCGTAATAGGCCGCACAGGACCCCAGCGACGCCAGTAGCAGTTCGGGCGGTGTCATACCTTCGTCGAAGCCGTTGCCCTCCGTGGGCTGATCGCAGACAACCGTATGCTGCCGTGCCTTGACGGCAAACTGTACCGCTCCCAGATGCTCTACGAAAACTTCCATAATTCCCTCCGGATATTTACTTACAAACCTGGTTTGCACTCGACGGACGCGGCTTCGCCAGGCCTTCGTCGATGGGCCGGCGTCGCGTTTGCCCAACAGGCGAATGAGCTGCCGGTAAACCGCGTCTTTGTGTTTGTTGGCCGGCGCCTCGAAACCCATGCTCCCATTGTGAACTGCTACCGCTGGCTTACGAACGACATTGCGCACGTGTGCTTGTGACGACGTTCGGTCCAGACCCCACTTTCCGGTTCCAGGGCATAAGGCGCCCAGAGAGTCGTACGGGCGCAAAACAACGCTATTGACTGTATTCTGAATGCCGAGCCTGACTGTGAGGTTCTCCAGATCAAAGCCGCCGAGTGGGACCATGCCCACCGACGACCCTCGCACGCAGTGGGTTGGTGCGGACTCCATTCTGTTCGCCACCGCTCATCGGCCTTGGCCCGCGCCCATGGCGCCGTGGATCATGACCCAGCGCTGGAACGATGTGCTGTTTCTGCACTATGCCCTGCCGGCCGAGAAGGTTCGCGCCCTCGTCCCCGAGGTCCTCACGCTCGACACGTACGAGCGTCGCGCCTGGATTTCGGTGGTGCCCTTCTGGATTAACCATCTTCGTCCGCCAGGCGTGCCGTCAATGCCGTGGGTGTCGCGTTTCGGCGAAGTGAATGTGCGCACCTACGTCACGTACGGCGGCAAGACGGGCGTGTACTTCTTCAGCCTCGATGCAGGGAATCTCTCGGCCGTGTGGGGCGCGCGCGTCTTCTATCGCCTGCCGTACTGGCACGCGTCGATCAAAGTTAAAGGCAGAGGAACGGCGACCATCGACTACCGCTCGAAACGCGAACACGGCCCTAAGCCGGCGGAGCTCGTGTGTTCGTACGGCCCCACTGAGGACGGCAAGCAGACCGCCCGGCCCGGCTCGCTGGAGTACTTCCTTAGCGAGCGCTACTGTCTATACTCGTTCAATCGCGGCCGCCTCTACCGCAGCGAGATCCACCACTTGCCCTGGCCGTTGCAGCTCGCGCGCTTCAAGCTCAAGACCAATACGATGGCGCAGACGGCAGGCCTCGAGCTTCCGTCGCAACCCGATCTCGCAAACTTTGTCCGTGACCTAAAGGTGCTGTTCTGGGCACCCGAGCGGCTGGTGTAAGACCATCACTTGTGGCTGGAATCCCCATATTGATTCTCGGGTGCCATTGTTTTTCCTTTCTGAGAGCAAGGTGGCGGATCAGCTGCAGCCCCCCGGAAGTCGCTGGTCATCCGCTCACCTGAAACTGGGTTGCGATAGAGTGAAAACTACGCCGGAGCCGGGTCCGCCCCTACGGTCGTTCCATAAAGATCCCCTGCTTGGTCCATCGTCAACCCGGCAACTGGGCCTCCTCTGTCCCGTTCGAAGGTGAGGGGGTGGAGGACGGTGAGCGTCTCTTGTGTCTGCGCTGAATGCGTTGTGATTATTGTCAGAGCACAGTGCAGGACTGGCACGAACGCCAGTATGCGAAAGTTGCTAGGCGAATCCGATCTGGAAGGGGTCGGCTGGTTCGTGATGATGGTCTCCTTCTACAACGCGACCGTTGACGGTGCCGTTTCTGATAGGAGGGAAGTTTACACCTTGTGACGACGGAAGTCCCAGCAGGCAAAAGGTCGTTGGCGCAGTCCTGGCGATATCGTAAGCGATCCGTGCCGCAGCCGATCGCCTGATCCAAACGCGTTTACCCGCCAATCCAGAGCTGCAGTGCAACATTTTGCAAGCTGCGCAAATCCACCAGCTGCTCCCGAATTCGCTCGAATGAGAACTGGATCTGAGCAACGATTGAATTTTGAACGGCTTCTGACTAATCGCTGTTCCCTGATATGCCGCGCGGCACAGACACGCTCCTGCTCCAGCTATTCACGATCTTCGTGTGCGCGAAGATCTGCGGCGAGGTGTTTGAGCGCTTGTCGTTGCCGGCGGTACTGGGCGAGATCCTCGCCGGCATCGCATTGGGCCCCTACGCTGCCAACATCATTGTTCCCAGCGACAGCATCATCTCGCTGGCGGAAATCGGGGCCATCTTTCTGCTGTTCACTGTCGGCTTGGAGACCAGTCCTCACGAGCTGATCCGCATCGGCGGGCGTTCGCTGAATGTCGCCATTGCCGGCATCGTGCTGCCGTTCGTTTGCGGCTTGTTGTACCTGAAGCTGCACAACGAGAGCACGCACGAAGCGGTGTTCGTCGCGGCGGCGATGGTCGCCACCAGCGTCGGCATCACGGCGCGAATTTTGCAGGACATGCAGGTGCTGAAGAGCAGGGCGGCGCAGATCATCCTGGGCGCCGCCGTGTTCGACGACATTCTGGGCATGGTGCTGCTGGCAATTGTGGTCAGCGTCTCGTCGGGCACGGGGGTGCATTGGCTGCACCTGGGCGTGGTGATCGCAGAGGCCGTCGGTTTTGCGGTGTTTATGGTCTACTTCGGTCCGGGAGTGGTGAGGCGCATGCAGCCCGGTCTGGAGCGCCTCTCGACGCTCGACGCTCCTCTCATGCTGGCGCTCGCTACTTGCCTGCTGCTGTCCGTGGCCGCGACCAAGATCGGCATGGCGGCCATCATCGGCGCATTCTTTGCCGGGCTCATCTTCTCTGACTACTCGCCGGAATGGGGCCTGCGGCCGCGCGTCTACGGCATCAAGGAATTTCTCGCACCCTTCTTCTTCTTCACCATGGGCGCGCGGCTCGACATCCGTGTCTTCCGAGGCAATGTGTTCGTGGTTGCGGTCATCGTGTCGCTGCTGGCCCTGGTCAGCAAAGTGGTGGGATGCGGTTTGCCCATGCTGAAAGAGGGCTGGCGCGATGCCATGAAGGTGGGCGTCGGCATGACGCCGCGGGGCGAGGTCGCGCTGATTATCGCGCTCATCGGCTTGCAGATGAATATGGTGTCGCAACGCGCGTACGCCATCGTCATCTTCATGACCGGCGTGACCACGCTGGTGCCGCCGCCGCTGCTGCGGTACCTGTTCCGCGACGAAATCCCGGCGGATCCTGTGCTCATCGAGCCGGAAGAAGAGCACGTGCAGATGGGGTGAAAAGCAGTAGCTAGCAGCGAGTAACTAGTGACTAGCGAAAGTGCCGCCATGCTTCCCATTCTCCACGCTTGGCCATCGTTGCAGCATTGGAAGGCTCATCCGATTCGCGAGCCATACCCCCAATCGCGAATCGCTAATTACTGGCTACTAGTTACCAGTTACCGCCTGCTGCCTGCTATTTATAATCCTGCTTTGCTTCACGGAGGCGTCAATGGCAGGAGTGGAAGGGCGGGTGGCGCTGGTCACGGGGGCTTCGCAGGGCATCGGCCGAGCGTGCGCGCTACTACTGGCCGAGTCCGGTGCGAAGCTGGCGCTGTGCGCGCGCAACCAGGAGAAGCTGGAACAGCTCGCCGCTGAAATCCAGGGTAAAGGCGGCGAGGCCGCGGCCTTTCCGCTCGACGTCGGCAGCGAAGAAGCGATCAAGGCGTCGGTGAAGGCCGTCGTCGCGCGCTTCAGCAAACTCGACGTTCTGGTGAATAACGCCGGCGTCACGCGCGATCAGCTCATCCTTCGGATGAAGCGCGCCGATTGGGACGACGTGATCGCCACCAACCTGACCGCGCCTTTCCTGCTGACCCAGGCGGTGATCGGCCCCATGTTGAAGCAACGCTGGGGACGCATCGTAAATGTCACCAGCATCTTCGGGCAGATCGGGCAGGCCGGGCAGGCGAACTATTCATCGTCGAAAGCCGGCTTGATCGGCCTGACCATGGCGACCGCGCGCGAGGTCGCGTCGCGCAATATTACGGTTAACGCAGTGGCTCCAGGTTTCATCGAGACGGCGATGACCGAGGTCCTGCCGGCGGAGCTCAAGGAAAACATTCTCCAAAGCATTCCGCTGGGCAGGCCGGGCAGCGACATGGACGTGGCGCACGCGGTGAAATTCCTGGCGTCGGAAGAATCCGGTTACATCACCGGACATGTGCTGAACGTCAATGGCGGCATTCTGATGGGGTAGGGCACGCCGGTGGGGACGTGCGTCCAGTTATTGGCCTGAGACGTCCAAGACTTAGACATCGCTGCCATCATCGTGCCAACAGCGACCATCTAAGCGCCACATCCTCAGCGACTTAATTTCCACAGAACTGGTCCTCGTCTTGGTAATACACCTGCACTGACTTAGGTAAATCAAGTTCAGTTACTACAAGCCACTTCGTGAAATCGACCTCACGTTGACACCCGGTTTGCGTCTGCCGCGGACAGGCCGTGGGACTGAGAATGGCGAAGCTATGCCCGAATCTGGCCGAAGCAGGAATGGCGCCGCTGTCGTGCCGGCGCAGGATCATGAGGCTCAACCGCGCTTCTGGCTGGCTGCGTACACCCGCTCGCGGCACGAGCAGCAGGTGGCGCAACAGTTTCAACGCAAGAACCTGGGATGCTTGCTTCCTACGTTCGAACGTCTGGCGCGCTGGTCCGACCGGGTAAAGCGTGCCCGTGCTCCGCTGTTTCCCGGCTATGTCTTTGTGCAGGTCTCCGACAAGGAGCGCGCGCAGGTGCTGGAGACGGTAGGCGTCGTCAGCCTGGTGTCGCGCGCGGGCAAAGCGGTAACGTTGTCGCAGGATGACATCGCGCAACTGCAAGCGTGTTGCTTGCGCGCGGGTTCGATCGAGCCGCATCCCTATTTGAAGGTTGGACGCCGGGTGCGCGTGAAGCACGGCCCGTTCTCTGGCTGGGAAGGCACGCTGGTGGAGAAGCAAAACTCGCGCCGACTGGTCATAACTATCGAGCAGATCATGAAGGCAGTTGCCATCAACATCGATGGCGCCGATGTAGAAGCGCTGAACTAGACGGTGCGTCCCCACCTTCGCTCCGCAAAATTCGACTCTGGCCGATGGCAACTTCCGCCCGTTTAACAGAAGCCACATCTGAATCCCCGCGCAGCATCGCGGCGGATTGGGGAGGTCATCTCGCTCACGCCCTCGTGTCCGGCGAGAAGCTGTTCGATTTTGCCACCGTAGTAGCGGCGATCTATGCCGCCAGCGTGCTCAGCCGCAGGTTACGGCCACACGTGCTGGCTTGGCAAAAGCCATCGGCGCTCCTCTTATCGGCAGGCGGCTTTGCGCTTCTGTTTGTCTTCCTTCTGGAGCGTCACGGCGGCTACCGGCCTTGTCTTAGTCTGCTGGCGATTCGCGAAACCGAGCGCGTGCTGCGCGTCACCTTGCAGGCCTTCTCGCTGGCGCTTGTGGTGGCGTATCTGGCGCACGCGGGCGCCTCGCGATTGGGCATTGTCTTCGGCCTTGTACTGGTGCCGCTCTTCCTCACGCTGGAGAAATGGCAGGTGCACGGCCTGTTGTGCCGCCTGCGCAGCCGAGGGTACGCGACGCGGCAGGCGGTGATCGTGGGCACAGGAAGCGCCGCACGCCGGATTTACACATCGCTGATCGGCTCGCCCAAGTTCGGCATTGAGCCGGTGGCCTTCGTCGAGGAGGACGCATCGGCGTCCACAAGCGAGATCTATGAGTGCTCGTACCGGCGCGAGCATTCAGCGAAGGTGCTGCCGGGACCGGTCAGGCCCGAGCTGCTGTCTCGCCTGGGCGCGTCGGTGCTGGTGATCGCCGATCCCGCCATGCCCCGCGACGAGATGCTGCTCACCATGAGCGAAGCCGCCGAGATGGGCGTGACCACCTACTTCGCAGCCGAAGACTTTATCGCGCCGGGATTCTGGGTCGATTACGCCGAGTTGGATGGCATCATGCTGGCGCGCTTTTCGCGTGAAACAACGCGCACCGTATACGAAACCGGCAAGCGCATGCTCGATGTTGCCGTCGCCGCCGCGGTCATCGTGCTGTCTGCGCCGCTCGCCGCCATAATCGCCGTGTTGGTGAAGAGGACCTCCAGCGGGCCGACACTCTTTCGGCAGCAGCGCGTCGGCAAAGCGGGCCGGCTGTTCACCATGTACAAGTTCCGCACTATGTATGTGGAGGCATCGGCGTACGGCTACTCGCCGGGGCAGGATCACGATCCCCGCATCACGCCGTTGGGCCGGTTCCTGCGCCGCACCAGCCTCGATGAGCTGCCGCAATTTCTCAATGTGCTGCTGGGGCAAATGTCAATGGTGGGACCGCGGCCGGAGATGCCCTTTATTGTGGAGCAATACACGCCGGCGCAACGGCAGCGCCTGGCGGTGAAGCCGGGGATTACCGGCCTGTGGCAGATCAGCGCGGATCGCGCCTTCCTCATTCACGAGAATATCGAGTACGACTTGTACTACGTGCGCCATCGCAGCCTGTTCATGGACGTGGCCATCCTGCTGCACACATTGTGGTTCGCACCGCGAGGCGTCTAGAACGGCGGCATGGGCTGAGGTCGTAATGACAGCGGTCGAATCTCTCCGGGGCTTCATAATAAACGCTTGCGCCGAATGCGGGACTTTATACGCGCAGGACTTCCCTTGTGATGAATGCACGCAATCACAATCGAACCGTCCTGCTTCAAGCGGTACCACACAGCGTATGGGAATTGCTTCAGCAGGACCCGGCGGGCGTCATCGATGGCGAGTGCGTATGCAGCGGGATTGCTGGAGATCGCCTGAATAGCGTCGTCAACACGCTCCAGGAATTGAAAGCCCAGATCAGGCTTTTTCGCCTCGTACCAATCAAATGCCGTTGCAATACCGGCTTCGGCGAGGGCCGTAACGCGAACGGGTGGTTCAAGACTCCGATCGCCGTTCGAGGATGCGGCGCTTCACATCCGCCCAGGAGGATGCGGTTTTCTTGTCCTGCTGGAGATTCTTTAGCCGCTCACGCACAATTCCTGCGACGTTTTGCGGCGGTGCGTTCCTAAGGCTCTTATGTTCTGTCTTCACGGCCCCCTCGGGTATCGACATTCTCACATGATTGCAAAAACAACTCAGCTCGGAATTCTCGGACATCAATCTTGATCCTTCCCTGCGAAGTTCCCACTGGACTACAGAAGTTCGAGCAACGTCGATATTATGACGCCGCAGGCGGCCCACCCAGCCGCGAATTGCTGGTGCCGGAGCTGTGCCGTATGCTGCATCTGCGCTGGCGGGTGATTGCCGCCTGTGTCGCCTCGTGTCTGCTGCTCAGTGCCGCGTACGTGTTTGTTAAGGCCTCGCGCTACGAAGCCACGGCGAGCATTGAAGTCAGTCCTGCGGGCACCAACGCCATGGGGCTGGACGAGGCGGCCTCGCGCATTTTGAGCCCGTCGGACCCGACCGTCCAGTTGCAGAGCGCCGTCACCGTGCTGGAGAGCGGCACGGTCGCACTGGCCGTAATACAACAGACCAAGCTCGCAGAACGGAAGGATTTCGCCGGGCGATGGATCCAGCCTCAGGGCGCCGACGTTGCAACGCTCACGCCCGAGGCGCGCGACCATCTGCTGCTGCGCTTCCGGAAGAATCTCAAAGTCGAGATCGTTCCCAAGACCGACATCATCAGCGTGCAATTCCGCGCCAAGGACCCCGCGCTCGCCGCCGAAGTGGTCAACGCCACGGTGAGCAGTTATGCCGAGCGCAACTTCCGCAGCAGCTACGATTCCGCCGCACAGGTGTCGAACTGGCTTTCGTCGCAGATGGAAGACCTGAAGCTGAAGGCCAACCAGGCGCAGGAGCAACTGGCCGCCCTCCAGAAAAAGCGCGGACTCATCGGCATCGATGAAACCGACAACATCGTCACTGACAAGCTGAAGGACCTGAACGAGCAACTCACGGCAGCGGAGTCGGACCGCATCGTGAAGGAGGCGCGCTACCGCATCGCCGGCTCGGGCAATCCTGAGCTGATTGCTTCTACCATTCCCGAACCTACGCTCCAGGTGCTGCGCTCGCAGCAGGCGCAACTGCGCGTGGACTACGCCAAGCTCAGCACGAAGTTCGGCGAGGGTTATCCCAGGCTGGCCGAAATGGGCAGCGAGATGGCGCAGGTCGACAGCGCGATTGCTGCGGAGCTCAAGAACCTCTCCGAGCGCTACAAGAATGAATATCTGGCAGCCGCCGGCGCCGAGAAGATGTTGCAGGCGAAGTTTGAAGAGCAGAAGCAGAAGGCCTACGACATCAGCGAGGGCGCGGCACAGTACGCCATCCTGAAGCATGAAGTGGAGACCTCGCAGGACCTCTATCAGACGCTGCAACTCAAGCTGAAGCAGGCGGGGATTGTGGCCGGCCTCGCGTCCGCCAACATCGGCGTGGTGGAGAGTGGGCAGGTCCCGTCCGAACCCGTCGATCCCAGGCCGCTGCTGGATCTCGCGCTGGGGTTGGGCGGCGGATTAGCGCTGGGACTCGGTTCGGCGCTCACGCTGGAGATGCTGGATAGCACCATTCGCGACAGCGAGGAGGCGGCGACAGTAAGCGGACTTCCTGTATTGGCTGAGGTCCCGCAACTCAAGTCGGTTGATACGGATGTCCGACGTAAAGTTTTCCGTAAGCCGGCCTCGCCGGCCCTGCGGCTGGTCGCGCATTGCGAGCCGCAGTGCGCCGCTGCCGAATCCTATCGCAGCCTGCGCACTTCGCTGATGATCTCCTGCCACGAGCGCCCGCGTGTGCTGGCGGTGACCAGCGCTATGCCCTCGGAGGGGAAGTCGCTGACCTCCATCAACCTGGCCATCGTGCTGGCGCAGCAGGGCGCAAACGTCTTGCTGGTGGATGCCGATCTCCGCCAGCCTTCGCTGCACGCTCCTTTCCAGCTTCCGCAAGAGCGTGGTCTCGCTGATGCGCTGTTGGGCACAGCGTTGGACGAGGACTGCATGGCGCGATGCGACGCGCTGCCCAACCTGACGCTGCTGACGGCGGGAATTAAGCCGGAACATCCGGCTGAGATGTTGGCCGGCGAGGAGATCGCATCGTTGTTGGCGGGCTGGCGCTCCCGCTTCGACTACGTGGTGCTGGACACTCCCCCGACCGCCATGTTCACGGACGCCGTGGTGTTGGGTACGCAGGCCGATGCCGTCCTGCTGGTGGCGCGCTGCGGAATCACGACGAAGTACGCGCTGCGTCATGCCGCCGACTTGATACGCCGCAACAACGGCAACTTTGCCGGCGTGGTGCTGAACGGCGTCGACAGCCGCTACGAAAGCATGTACTACCGACCGTACGGCTACGGTGTCTCGGGAAAGTGGGCACGTAGGCTGGAGAATTGAGGTGATCGGCTGGACGACGGATGAGCTGGGCACGCCCGGGAGGCCCGAGCCCATCAGCATCGGTAGCTCTCGTGTCACGGACGCGCACTGCCGCTACCAATGATGAAACGGAGCGGCCAGCTTTTGCAAAAACGTGCGATGAGGAGCGGAGTTGGAGGTCGGACTCGAGGTTTCTGTATTGTTCGCAGGGATGTTGTCGGGAAGCGGGACGGGAATTGGTTCAGGCGTCGGCCTATCGACCACTGCCACAACACCTAGCATTGACTGAACCGCAACGTCCAACCGTATTTCTGCCGCCTGTTGTCCAGAGAGCTTAATAGTCTTAGTTAGGGTCGTGAAGTTCGCTGCTTCAGCAGTCAGCCGATAAGAACCGGCGCCGAGATTCGAAAACAGCACCCTCCCCGAAGAATCCGTTACACCTATTGATTTGCTTTGAGTGGCTTCATTGACCAGCAACACACGCGCATTAGCTATCACTGCACCTGATGGATCGGCGACGACCATGGTGAGGCTCGCTTCATGCAGATCAATTTGAACCAGTGATGCAGTGTTGCGGGACGTTTGCGCCACGGCGACGCTTAGACTCATGGCTGCCGAAAGCGCTGTACCGGCAATTCGCGAAACTCGTCTGACAATTGCTCTGAATCCTATGGGACAGTCGCGCGTAAGTACCGTCCCATCCTTCCGGCGGTACAAACGGCCGCAGAGGCGTCCTTCATGGCCGACGACCAACTCTTCAAGCTCAGGCGCAGTCATCGCCGCGAAGTTATAGACATTCAGATTGCACTGGGAACAATATCGGACGCGATCGTCCCCCGTCATCTCCTCCCAATTGGCGGAACAGGGCGACGCAACTCGCAAGTCGCGGAGCATATCGTCCAAAGGCTAGTCTCGCGGCATGGCGTCGTCAATACCCGGTCTGAGAGCCGGCCCGTTGTGTGGCGATTATTCTTGTGACCAGCATTTCCTCTCCCCAATGACTCGCAACAGCAGGATTTTGATTGTCTTAATTACATGTACGCACGCCTTGTGCGCCGTACCGTCATGCGCGCAGTCGACAGACGCGGCGCAGGTTGTCTCGCCGATGACGCCGGTTCCGGCGGACCCGGTCGACGGCGCTACTGCGAATACAAGCCTGAGCGCCGCGCTTCCTCTTGGCCCGGGAGACCTGATCGACGTGCGCACCTTCGAGACGCCCGAGCTGTCCGGCAAATTACGCGTCAACGAAAAGGGCGAGATCACATTACCTATCGGCGGTGCGGTGACGATACGTGGGCTTACCGCCGAGCAAGTGGGGGTCGCGATCGAGGAGCGCTTTCGCCAGCGCAACATCCTCCGCGATCCCCACGTCAATGTCTTCGTCGATGAGTACTCCACGCAGGGCGTCACCGTGGCCGGCGAGGTGAAGCTGCCCGGCATCTATCCGTGGTCGGGTAAGCATACCGTCCTCGACTTCATCTCTGTCGCGGGCGGGCTCACTCCGTATGCATCGAAGACCGTGACCATCAGCCGCAAAGACCGCGAGCAGGTCATCAGCTTCCACCTGAGCGATTCGCTCCAGACCGCAAGCGGGGCCGATCTTGAGGCCCGACCTGGCGATCGCATTCTGGTCGCACGGGCCGGCGTGGTGTACGTGGTTGGCGACGTCGGGCGTCCCGGCGGCTACCTCATCGACGGCAACGATACTGTGACGGTGTTGAAGGCCCTGGCCCTCGCGCAGGGCATGAACAAGACTGCAAAGTACGATGCCAAGCTACTCCGCAACGCACCGGCAGGCCGCACCGAGTCTGACTTGCCGCTGAAGAAAATTCTCGCCAATCAGGCGTCCGATCCCAAGCTCGAGGACGGTGACATCGTCTTCGTGCCGGTGAGCGGCGGCAAACAATTCGCCGAAAAAAGTGTGACTTCGATTATGCAGATGGCGGTCGGCGTGGTCATTTACGGCAGGCTATGACTCCTCGCGCTAACAACTCAAGTCGCCCAACGCGAGGACTATGGATCGCATTCTTCGGTCCCGATGGCGTGGGCAAATCGGCGGTGATCGAGCGCTTACAGAGCGGCGGGCCGGAAGAGATCGTTGCTGGCTCGATGCGCTTCCACTTCCGGCCGCGAGTTGGGCTACCGACGCGCGCCCGCTCGCCCGTGACCGAGCCCCACGACCAGACTCCGCGCGGATGGCTTACCTCGACGACCAAGCTGCTGTATTGGCTGCTGGATTGTTGGCTTGGCTATGTGTTCATTGTGCGGCCCGCTAAGCGGCGCTCCCAAATAGTGATATTTGACCGCTATCTCCCGGATCTGCTGGTCGACCGGGTGCGCTATCGGCTGCCGCAGGTTGTCATGAAGTTTGCAGTTGCGCTGGTCGGGCTGGCGCCGCAACCCGACCTCTGCATCTTGCTCGACGCTCCCGCTGGTCGTATTCAGCAGAGGAAACAGGAGGTCTCGTTGGCCGAGTCGGAGCGCCAGCGCACGTCCTACTTGCAAATGTTCGCGCAATTTCCCGGCACGCTGGTGGTCGATGCGGACCGCAGCATCGACGAAGTAACGCAAACGGTTGCTACAGCCCTTTCGCAGATGCTCCTCTCATCTTCTTCAGACAGCCGCAGGCTCTCTCTTTGTCCGCCTTCGATTTAGCGCAACACATTTTTTCGCTCCTGCCCCGTGTGTCCCAGCGCGGTGCGCCGTCGACGTTATTGGCCGTACCCGCTCACGGTGCGCCGCGCTGGCTGCTGCCGCAGGATGCCCCGTCGGCCACGGCGGTGCTGGCCAGTTGGTCGCCGTATCGACTCTCGTCACGGGTGCAATGGCAGGGCATTCGCGCGGCGAACCGGATGCGGATGCTAAACAGGGTGCCCGGCGTCGAGATCGTTCGCCTGTCCGAGATGAGCGATGTGGATTGGCGAGCGCTGGGCTGGAGCGCCCGTGATCTGCCCGAGGTCGCCGTTTACATTGGAACTCGCGGGCCAACGCAAAAGGCGGTCATTCACCTTGTGAATCGCAAATCCCGAAGCTGCGAGGCCATCGTCAAAGTATCGCTCGGCCCGCAAGCGGCGAACGCGATCGTGCGCGAGGCCGAAACGCTGGTCGCGCTTGCCGCGAAGAACTATCCTCACACGCCCCGGCTGCTTTCGCTGGACCGCGAGCGCGGCATCGCGACACAGCAGTTCATTGCCGGGCGACCGGGAAGCCGCCGCTTGCGACCCGAGTATGTCGCGCTGCTGCGCTCGCTTGTATACACGGACACCCCGACAAGCCTGGCCGAGCACGCCGCAGCTCTTCAACAGGTGTGTACTGAAAACGCCATTCCTGACGTCGATTTCTTGCGCTCGGCCCTGGCGGCGCTTGATGACGACCGGTCTATACCTTCATGCTGCGTTCACGGCGACTTCGCTCCCTGGAACATCCGCCGTTCATCTAACGCTCCGCCGGTGCTGATTGACTGGGAAGAAGCGAAGCCCGCGGGTTTGCCGCTGCACGATGCCTGTCACTTTCTGCATATCCAGGATTTTCTGTTTGGACACAAGCCGCGCCTGCACGCGAATGCTCTTGCAGAGTTCGGAAGACACGTGGGGCTGAATGTCAGTCAGTGCCGCAGCCTGGAGATCGCGTATCTGGCGCAAACATATATCGCGTGCCGCTCGCGTGGGGACCGGATGCGCTCAGACTTCCTCCTGCGAGCCCTCACCCTCGTGCTGCGCGACCGTGCGCACCAAAGGGTTTTCCTGCCTGCGCCGGCCTGCACTGCTTCAACGACGCCGGTCGGAAGCGATGAGCAAAGAGCGCGCAAGGAGCTTCTCGACTCGCTCATCGCGAACTTGAACCATGCCGGCGTCTCCTATTGCGTGCTCAGCGGACATAATGCCGCACCGGGGAACGGAACCCCCGACTTGGACATCATGGTAAGCGCGCAGGATCGGCCGCGCATCCCGGAGATGCTGGCACGTACATCGCAATCGACGGGGGCGCTGCTGGTGCAGGCCATCCAGCACGAGACCACCGCCACCTTCTACATTCTGGCCCGGCACTCCGGCGACCGTGTCGTGCACCTCGATGTTGACTGCTATACCGACTACCGCAAAGACGGGCGCACATGGCTGCCGGCACATGCGATTCTCCACCATCGTCGCGAGTACCGCGGCTTCTATGTGCCTTCTGTCGCCGACGAGTTCGCCTACTACCTGCTGAAGAAGGTGCTGAAGCAGTCCGTCACTCCGCATCAGCTCAAACAGTTGCAGCATTTGTTGGTGCGCGAACCGGAAGCCTGCCGTTCGCGTGTCGCCAGGTTTTGGCCTGACCGAGCCCTGAACTTGTTGCGGGCGATAGCGGAGCAAGACTTCCACGGGTTTCGGCAGCAGCTTCCGGAGCTTTACTCCGAGCTGCAAGCGCTGCAGCCGCATTCAAACTGGCGCTCACAGCAGAGACTGCGCGAGCTGGGCCGGCGGGCGCGGCGAATCATGGCTCCCACCGGAATGTGGATTGCAATTTCGGGATCTAACCTCGATCAGCGAGTCTGGCTCGCCCACGAGCTGGCCCAGCGGCTCGCACCTACGTTTCGGCGTGCCTCCATCCTGCCGCTCCACGCTTCTGCTAAAGCACTCAAGAAGGCGCTGACGATCATTGCGGCGCGCATTCGGTCGACACTGGTGCTCAGCGCCACCGATCAACACTGGCGCGCCGAAGGCTTGCTGCTCGCGCCCGATCTGCGCATCGAGCTCGATTCGGCCCACCCCTGGGTCGCGCGCGAACCTGGCTCAGGGAGGGCCGTGATGATTTCAGCGGAAGATCCGGAACAGGTTGTGCGAGGCGCCTGCGACGCAGTGCTTGCATTTCTGGCGGACCGAGCCCGCAAACGGCTGCATATGCCAGGCTCTTCCTTGCCGCTTTGGGCACGTGAGCCACGCGATCGAGACCTCAGCGCCGCGGGGTCCGACTAAATGGCGCGCATTCTGCTCTCCGCCTACGCTTGCGAGCCTGGCCGGGGATCGGAACCCGCGGTGGGATGGAACTGGGCCATCGAACTGGCGCGGCAGGGGCATGAGGTGACGGTGATGACCCGTGCCGCAAACCGGCAGGCAATTGCGGAAGAGATGAGCAGGCGTGACGTTGGCTTCATCTATTACGATCTGCCGCTCTGGGTGCAGCGCCTGAGATCGCTGCCCGGAGGCAAGCGGGTGTACTACGTGTTGTGGCAGTGGTGCGCCGCGCGCATGATTCGCCAGCGCTTTCGTCGGCTGCCGTTCGATCTGGTGCAGCACGTGACCTACGTCAGCGTGCGGTACCCCAGCTTTATGGGCTCGCTCGGCATTCCTTTTTACTTCGGTCCGGTATCCGGCGGCGAGACTGTTCCCGTTCGGCTGCGCCGCGGATGCTCCGCCGGGGAGCGATTTCGCGAGCGGCTGCGAGACCTCTCCAATCGGCTGGTCGCCTTCGATCCGCTGATGCGACGCACCTTTCGCCGAGCCACGCGGATCCTGGTCACACCCGACACGCTTCGCCTGCTGCCGCGTGACATCCGTCACAAAGCCACGCAAACCCTGGCTATCGGCCTGCCCTCGGGAGCTCCCGAGCAACGTCGGCCCGACGTCCGGAGCACGCAGTTACGGCTTCTTTATGTCGGTAGATTGCTGGAATGGAAGGGAGTAGATATCGCCCTGCGCGCTGTCGCGCTCGCAAGACGGCAGTTTCCTAATCTCAGCTTAACGATTCTTGGCGAAGGTCCAGCTCGAACGCGCCTGGAGCGCTTGTCGCGGGAGTTGAACCTCGGTGGCTCGGTGCATTGGGCGGGGTGGGTGCCGCATTCCATCGTTGCCCGGTATTACCAGAACAGCGATACCTTTCTGTTTCCCAGCTTGCGCGATTCCGGCGGCATGGTCGTGCTGGAAGCACTCGCGCAGGGGCTGCCCGTGCTGTGTACCTCGCTGGGCGGTCCGGGCCTGATCGTGAATCGCAGTTGCGGACGTGCAGTCGTCACCACCAGGCGCGACCGCGAAGAACTCGCCCGCGAGCTCGGCCGCGCCATCGTCGAGATCGCCGCCGATCCTGACTTGCTGAGCTTGCTCAGCCACGGAGCGAGGCTGCGGGCGCGCCAGTACAGCTTTGAACAGCTCGTGCTCTCGATCCATCCCAGCAGCATCCCGTCAGCAGTGGAGAGCCCGGCGTGATGCCGCAGCCGCTTGTCCCAGATTGCGGGATATCGCACGCAGCCAGCAGGCGCAGTCCCGCGAATTTACTGGGCCGCGCGCTGCTGTGGTGTGCGCTCTTCACCATCATCTTTCAGCCGGAGTTCGCCCGGCTCGGAGGCGAGGCGCAGTCGCTGGCCTACCACAAAATCGTTGCGGGATTCCGGGTTATTGACGTGCTACTGCTCGCTCTTGTGCTGTCCCACGTTGTGGCATGGGGATGCCTGCGCCGCAAACGGCTGGCGTTTCCGCGCAGCCTGGCGGCGCCGGGAATCGCGTTCATTGTGTGCATCGCTGCGGCCATGTGCTACGGGGCATCGCGCGGCGGCAACAACTTCTTCTTCGATTGGCGCGGCCTCGCCTTGGGCATCGGCTTGTACGTCGTCTGGTCATTTTGGCTGCAGCAGCCCTCCGATGTTGCCGCCGCCCTCCAGGTGTTCCTGGCTTATGCCGGCATCCGTATCGCGCTGCTCTTTGTTCTGTACCTCTGCGGCAAAGGCGACATTCTTGGCGGTGTTGCCATTCCGACGTTTGACGGGCCGGTGATCTCCTGCGCTGTCTTCGCCGCGCTGCTCGCGTTTTCTTTTAGCGAGCACGGTTCCGGGAAGAAGCTGCTGCTGCGCGCGTGCCTGGGCCTGGCGGCCTGCCTCTTCGTGCTCTTGTGCCTGCGCCGGACGTACTGGGGCGAACTGGCGATCGGTACGCTCGTCCTCCTGCTGCTGCGGCGACGCGCTCGCGTCAAAAGCTTCGCGCTTGCTGTCGTGGCCATCGCCATCGCCGTCGCCGTTCTGGGCAGCTCTTTTTCGCAGCGGGTGCAGAGCCTTGATGTGAGCCGCGACGACACGCAATTCAGCGCCGACAACGCAGATCACGTGCTTGACCTGGTGGATGCCTGGTACGAGATACGACAGTCGCCTGTGATGGGCATAGGCCTTGGGACCAGCTATCCCACCTGGCAGATTCGAAACTGGAAGCAAGAGTCGGTGATGGTGCACAATGCAGCGCTGCACGTCTGGCTAAAGTATGGAATCGCGGGTCTGATCTGCTATCTGTGGTTCCACATCGGATTGCTGAAGTGGCTGTACCCGCAATCGCGAGCCGCGCGCGGGCGGAACACGGCTTTGGCTGCCGCCGCTTTGGCCTATTTCACGGCACAATTTGTGATGACGCTAGGGTTCGCGCCTTGGCCCTACTCCGAGCTGCAACTCACGACGTTGATGTCGTTCGTGCTTGCTGCGGCTGCGTCGCCAAGCGCAATGTCGTATCCGATAGTGCTTGCCGCGCCGCGTCGTCGTCAACCTAGCCCTCACGTTACCGTGCAACCGGGCTCTTCCCTGCCGGTGTCATCCTGAGTGGAGGCGCACGTCCTTTGCGCGCCGGAGTCGAAGGACCCCTACATTCACGTTAAAGTAGTGGTCCCTCGACTCCGCTGTGCTCCGCTCGGGGTGACACCCAAAGCAAATCGTCGCTACTCATCAGCACGGCCATGAAAATTCCTTCTATTTCCGTAATTACGCCGTCATACAACACCGCTACATTTATCGAGGACGCGATGTTGAGCGTTGCACGCCAGAGTGGGGTGACCGTCGAGCACATCGTCATCGACGGCGCATCCACCGACGCCACGCTGGAGATCGTGAAGCGGCATCCGCAGGTGCAATGGATTTCCGAGTCCGACCGCGGCCAGTCCGATGCCATCAACAAGGGATTTCTGCGCGCAAGCGGCGACCTGGTGGGCTGGCTCAACGCCGACGACTACTATCTCCCAGGTGCGCTGGAGGCGGTTGCGCGCGCCGCTCGCGACTGTCCTGAAGCTGACGTCTTTTACGGCGACTGCGTTTTTGTCAACGGGGAGGGCACCATCGTCCGCTCCAAGGTCGAGCACGAGTTCGATCCCACGGTCTTGTTGTACTTCGGTTGCTACATCCCGTCGACCTCCACATTCTTTCGCCGCGAAGTGATCGACTCCGGTCTGCTGCTCGATTGCGACTACCGCGTCTGCATGGACTTTGAATACTTCGCGCGGCTGGCTGCGGCCGGCCGGCGCTTCCACTATCTACCGCGCGTACTCGCCGCTTTCCGCTGGCACGGGAGCAACGTAAGCCTGCTCAACGCGCAACGGCGCGTGCAGGAGCGCGCACAGGTACAGCAGCGCTTCTGCGGCTGGAACGGATCGAAAAGGTTCATGACCTTTCTTGCCGATGCCGCGCGCGGCCGACGGCTGCTGCGCAAAGCTGCAAGCGGCAATCTCACGCGCGAGCTGCGGCTGCGGCGAATGACCGGCCAGGACACGCGCTGGACGCAAGCCGCCGAGGCCCGCCAGACATGTCAAACCCTAGCGTGCTTGTAATCCACAATCGATATCAGCAGCCTGGCGGCGAAGATGCCGTCGTGCGGGCCGAAGTCGCGGATCTGTGCCGTCGCCGCCATCGGGTCATCCAGTACACGCGCGACAACGCGGAGATCGCGGATTACGGGCGCCTGCGGAAGGGTTCGTTGCCGCTCAGCGCCGTCTGGAACCCGCGGACGCACACCGAGCTGCGCTCGTTGATCCGACGTGAGCGTCCTGACGTCGCTCACATCCACAACTTTTTCCCGCTTGTCAGTCTGGCGGCGCACCACGCCTGCAAATCTTTGGGCGTGCCCGTCATGCAGACTCTGCACAACTATCGTCTGCTGTGTCCTGCGGCCACGCTATACGCCCATGGGTACCGATGTGCAGATAGCCTCCACAAGGGCGCGCCTTGCGTGCGGCGTGGCTGCTATCGCAATTCCAAGAGCCAGACCGCAGCCGTCTGCGGGATGCTGGCCGCACACCGGCTGGCCGGGAGCTGGCACCGCTGCGTCGACGCTTACTTTGTCCCGAGCAATTTCTGTCGCGAACGATTCGCTGCCGCCGGGCTGCCCGCAAACAAACTCGCCGTCAAGCCGAATTTCCTGCCGGAAGACCCCGGCCCGCGTACTTCGCGTGGCGACTACGCGCTGTTCGTCGGCAGGCTGTCGCCGGAAAAAGGCGTGCTCGAGATGGTCCGCGCGTGGGCGCAGTTGACGGAGATCCCGCTACTCATCGCAGGCGGCGGTCCGCTGCGACCCCAATTGCAGCAGGCCATCGCGGTAACGAAAGGCCGAGTCGAACTGCTCGGGCAACAGACCCCCACCGAAATTGTCGGCCGCCTCAAGGCAGCGCGGTTTCTCGTCTTCCCCAGCCGCTGGTACGAGCCCTTCGGCATGGCGCTGCTGGAAGCCGCGGCCTGCGGCCTACCCGCGATCGCCTCGCGCATTGGCGCGGTTCCCGAGTTGGTCGCCGACTGCGAGACCGGATTGCTGTTCGATCCTGACAACTTTGATGGCATGGTCCGGCACGCCCGCTGGGCCTGGTCGCATGCGGCGGAGATGGAGCAGATGGGCCGTGCCGCGCGGCGACTCTATTTGCAGAACTTTACTCCGGACCAGAGCTACGACGCATGGAAAACGGTTTGCCTCAGGCTGCTCAACTGAACCGTCGCGTTGTTTCGCCGCGCCTTCTGGCGCGGATCTTGCGGGTCGCGACAGCGGTTGCACTGTTGCTGGCCACCGCACCGGCGCAAAATTCCGCGCCGCATTCCGAGGCGGTGCGTCGAGCGTTGCTTGAAGTACAGAGTGTCAACACTCAACCGACGGGGCCACTGCAAGCGGTAGATGTCTCGGTCGGCGAAGCGCTCGACCGCAGTGTCCACAACGATGAGCTGGAGCTTTGGGGCGATGCTTCGGGCACCCGCGACGCCAACCCGCCAGACGAGCAAGCGATGATGATGTTCCGGCGCCGGGCGCTCCCAAACCGACCAGGTTCGACACAGTCGAGCTCGCAATCCGTTGCCGATGTCACCTCTGATAACGGTGTCGTGGCTGTTCCGTTGCAGCCGGCCTTGCTGCCGCCGAATACTGTGCCGGACCCTCGGCTGCCGGTGACGGTTGGCTCAATCGGAGGAACGACTCGCTCGCGAACGCAGCCGTGGAAGGGACCTGCAACGCGCCAGTCGTCCGTACGAGCATCCCGCGCGCAAGCTGCGACCGCACGGTTACCCAGCCGGCCGACTGCCGTCAGAAGTCGTCCCATCCTCCTCCCCGCTTCACACCCGAAAACTCACACTCGGCGCCCTCACCACCGATCAACGGCTTGGCCATTCTCAGCCTTTACTTCATTGCAATGAGGCAATCATCATGAACTCAGCAACTCGCGTACTCGTCACCGGAGCCGGAGGTTTCATCGGCCACCATCTCGTCAAGCGCCTGAAGGCGGAAGGCTATTGGGTGCGTGGCGTCGACATCAAGGCGCCGGAATTCGAGCCCACGGCGGCGGACGACTTTCAGCTCCTCGACCTCCGCTTCTGGCACAACACGCTACAAGCCACGGCGCACGTCAGCCAGGTCTATAACCTCGCCGCCGACATGGGCGGCATCGGCTACATCACCTCCAAGCTGGCCGATATCGCGCGGAACAACATCCTAATCAACGCGCACATGCTGGAGGCGGCGCGCCTCAACGGCGTCAAGCGTTACCTGTACTCGTCTTCAGCTTGCGTCTACGCGGGCTCGAAGCAGAACGTCGCCGACGTGACGCCGCTGAAGGAGGAGGACGCCTATCCTGCCGATCCGGAGCCGGGCTACGGCTGGGAGAAGCTGTTCACCGAGCAGCTCTGCCAGTATTACCGCTCCGATTTCGGTTTCGAGACGCGCGTGGTGCGCTTCCACAATGTCTACGGCCCCCTCGGCACCTACGAAGGTGGCAAGGAGAAGGCGCCCGCCGCCATCTGCCGTAAGGTGGCGATGGCCGAACCCGATGGCGTTATTGACATCTGGGGTGACGGCAAGCAAACCCGCTCGTTCATGTTCATTGACGACTGCGTGGAGGGTCTGCTCCGGCTGATGGCGAGCGACTATCGCGAGCCGCTGAATCTGGGCACGGAAGAGATGGTGAGCGTCGACCAGCTGGTGGACATCGTCTCCAGTATCGCCGGCAAGCGCCTGCGCAAACGCCATCAGTTAGACCGCCCGCAAGGCGTGCGCGGTCGCAACAGCGACAATTCGCGGCTGCGCACAGTGCTGGGGTGGCAGCCGGCGACCACGTTGCGCACCGGGCTCGAAGTCACCTATGGCTGGATCGAGGGCGAGCTGTACGACGCGGGTCGCCTCAACGCGGAGATGGCGTGTGCCGGGGTGTGATCGGGTCGACGTGCTTGGCGTGGGCGTCCATGCGCTCGACCTCGACGAGGCCGTCCGCCGCTGCGAACGGTTGCTTGACTGCGGCGACAAGGGCTACGTCTCCGTCACCGGCGTGCACGGGATCATGGAAGCGCAGCGCGATCCTGCCTTGCGCGGCATCCTGAACCGCTCGTTCCTGTGCGCACCGGACGGTATGCCGACGGTGTGGGTTGGGCGCCTGCGCGGCCATCGCAAGATGCGCCGCGTCTATGGGCCCGACCTCATGTTGGCGATGTGCCGCAGGTCCGTCGCCTGCGGTTATCGTCACTTCCTGTATGGTGGCGGGCCGGGCACGGTCGAACGACTAAGCCGGCGCCTTCAGCGACTCGCGCCCGGAATCGAAATCGCCGGGACGTACACGCCGCCCTTCCGGCCTTTATCGTCGGCGGAGCAGGAAGATCTGATTGCCAGAGTGGCCGAGACTCGTCCTGATATCGTGTGGGTCGGCCTGAGCACGCCGAAGCAGGAGCGCTTCATGGCCCAGATGCTGTCCCGGCTCGACACCCATCTCATGGTCGGCGTGGGCGCAGCCTTCGATATCCATGCCGGACTACGCCACGATGCACCGGTGTGGATGAAGAACTGCGGATTGCAATGGCTACACCGGTTGTTCCAGGAGCCGCGGCGGCTCTGGAAACGCTACTTATTCAACAATCCCGCCTTCATATGGAAACTTGCCTGCGACCTTGCGGCGCGAAGAATCGCTTGCTTATGAAGTTGTGTTTGCAGTGCCCTTAACCCGATGACATAACGATCGATCCTGTCTCCCCTCTCCAGGCGGACTGCTGCGGCGGTCCGCCTTTTTTATTGCGAACATCTCTTGTGTGACCGCTATCACTGACCATTTTGTAGACGGCGGGCGAGGATGGTTTTTTCGCGATCGGTCGCCCAGAAAGTGCTCCTCACTTCCGCCCGAAAGTGGGGCTCCATGGCGACATCCAAGCCCGTGGTAGGGTCGCAGTTCCAGCCATTCACAAGTGAATCACGAGGCCCTCAGAATTCTTCGTGATGTTGAGCGGAGGAGTGCGCGTGGGCCACGGCCGAGTTCTTGTCGTCGATTTCGATCCTGTCATACGCTCAGGCATTTGTAGCTTCCTCAAAGATCAGGGTTTTGTCACCGCGGACGCCGGCACCTTTCGCGATGCGCAAGCACACCTTCAGAGATTTTGTCCCGACGCGCTGATTCTCGATGTACACCTCCCCAACGGGGATGCGCCGCAACTCATGATGCAGGCAACGGCTATGCGGCCACCCATTCCTATGCTGCTGCTGGCGGGTCAACTGGCGCGCGGAGGCGGTGCGCAGCCGCTACCAGAAGCCGCCGGCGGAATACTAGCGAAGCCCGTAGACATGATTGAGCTGCACTCGGCGCTTACGCGACTGCTGAGAAGAAGCCGATGTCTCGATGCGGAAAATCTGTCGGCGCTGAAGCTCCCGCCCGATAACACCGATCCGTTTGTGGGATCGAGCGGCGCCATCGCAGAGCTGCGCAAAGCGGCCGGCCGCATCGCCGCCAGCCAAAGTCCCGTTCTCATTCAAGGAGAAACCGGCACGGGCAAAGGAGTCCTCGCCAAATGGATCCATCGCAACGGTCCGCGGGCGGCGCGGCCGTTCCTGGACCTGAACTGCGCCGGGCTGTCACGCGAGCTGCTGGAGTCGGAGTTGTTCGGACACCAGAAAGGCGCTTTCACCAGCGCGCTTTCCGAGAAACCGGGATTGCTCGAAGTTGCCCACGGCGGAACGGTGTTCCTGGACGAGATCGGCGACATGGACTTGCAGGTGCAGTCGAAGCTGCTGAAGGTGCTGGAGGAGCGTGTTTTTCGGCGTCTCGGCGACATTCGCGACCGCACCGTCGATATGCGGTTGGTCTCGGCCAGCCATCGCGACCTGCCAAGTCTGGTACGGGAGCAGAAGTTCCGTGGGGATCTTTACTTCCGGGTCAACATCGTCTGGCTGCAACTGCCGCCCCTGCGCGACCGCCGTGAAGATATCTTCCCGCTCTCGCGACGGCTGCTGGCTTCGATCGGACAAGACTGGGGCCGGACCGAGGTAGAGATTTCGGCTTCAGCCATTGATGCCCTGGAACACTACTCCTGGCCGGGCAACATTCGCGAACTGCGCAACGTGCTGGAGCGCGCGCTGGTGTTGGCAGACTCGAACACACTGCGCGCCGAACACATACAATTCCGATCCGGGCAGAGCATTGAGAGTTTCGCGCTGGAGCGCTGCCAAGGCACGCTGAAGGAGATGGAGCGGGCTTACATCAACCATGTCCTCCGGCATGAGAGAGGCTCGATTGGGCGCGCCGCACGTCGCCTGGGCATCCCGCGCAGCTCTCTCTATAACAAGATGCGCCGTTTCCAAATCGCGCCGGGCACAGGGCGGACTGTACTTGAGCTGCCGGTGAGCGCTGCTGCCGATTAGCATTGAATTGGTATGGGCCAACCCCAGGTTGCGCGCCCTGCTCTTAGCGTATAGTAGCGGGCTATGTGGGACGTTTGGCGACTAAGAGAATTCAATCGCGCCTACCATTCGGTTGATGCCGCATGGGACCGCTCTGAAGCTATCGCCAGCCTCGAATTTGCCCAAGGTCTTATGTTCTCCTGTTTGCTGGTCACGCCGTTCTGGACTGCGGTTGGGCTTCTGCTTCATCACCTGACGAGATAAGACTCCCACCTGCCAGGGTATTCGCCCAGTATGCTTTCGCGTTTATTTTCTGCCCGCGGCTTCGACCGAGGTGGTCGGGTCTGCGCCTTCCCAGGTTTGGTCGGCGGTGGGACCATACACCGACATCACCGGCTTGTTTAGCAGGCGCAGGTAGACGCTTAACTGCGTGCGGTGATGGGCGGAGTGCAGCACGCGCCGCCAGAACACCCAGATGCGCTGCCGCTTGACTTCGAAGAACGGGACCTCCTGCATCCACCACCCGCCGGTTTGTGCAGCGAAGAATGCCAGGCGCGGACGCGCCAGCTCCTCCATGCGCTGAATGTAGGCGGGCAGCTCCGGTGTTTTGGGCAAGACCTCGGCCGGCGGCGGCTCAGGCGTACCCACGAACTCGCCAAAGAAACGGCGCTCGGAGAGAAGTTGATGTTTGAGGATATCTTCGACACTCGACGACCGCGGGTGCGCCTTGAATCCAAGATCGGCAGGTGCGAAGCCGCGCCACACCGATATGGTCTTGTCGGTTTCGCTGGCGTAGGTATCGAGGAGATGCTGGAACAGCGGGTCGACCGCCCGCGGAATGTCGCGGTCAGGAATGGCAATATAGTCGTAATGCACGGGCAGCTGACCTCAATTCTGCCAGCAGCGCAAGGCTGTAGCGATGTGGCGACGCGGTCGCGTTCAGCGCTCCCATGCTAACACCGGAGTCGAGCGGCTGGAGGGAGCCCGGAACCAGGCGCTCTCTCAAGTCGAACCACGCTTTCATCCAGGGGACGAGCCGAAGATAGAGTTCGTGGCGTTTCCTGCGGCGAGTAGCATCGGCGGCGGCGCGGCGGCGCAGCTCGTCGATAGGCACCTCGAGCCAGAGCACGCGATCGACGAAGCCGATTCTTCGTTCTTGGAGCGCTGTCCGGTACAACTCGCTCTCGATTTCGAAGAGCCTGCCGTCCAGTTCGCCCACCTTCCACAACGCCCATGCGAAGTAGAGATGGAAGGGATCTCCGTCGCAAACGGCGACGCCGTGCTCGCGCTCCAACCCGATCGCGCGCTGCCAATTGGCGGAATTGTGGTTGACCCAAAACCGCCCTACCTCGGCAGGGTCGGCGTATAGATCGGGCGCCGCGGTGGTCTCCGGAGTCTCGTCAACGCAGTCGCCCGGGCAATGCGCGCGGCACCAGGTCGTCTTGCCGGAGGCGCTCGCGCCCTCAATGGCTACGATCATGGAACGGCTCAGTGCGTGGGCGGCACGTACTCCTTCGGCTTCTCCGAGCCTTCGCCAAAGAAGTAGGCTTGCATCTGCTGCACGATGAACTCCTGGTGGTCTTTCTTCCAGGGCTGCAGGCGGTATTCGTTGAGCAGCATCTTCATGTGCTCCTGCCATTGCTCCCACGCGAGCTTGGAGACGTTGTCGTAGATCTTCTGCCCCAGCTCGTTGTCGAAGGGCGGCTCAGCCAGTCCCTCGGCCTCGCGGCCCAATTTCACGCAATGCACCATATGTGCCATAGAATCTCCGTCGAAATGATTGCCGAAGCTAGATTTTAGCGGAGGGTGGCGCCGGGCGCTAATCGCGAGGGACGGGCGCAGAAGCCAAGGCCGTACTGGGTCACAAGGGCAGACGACTATTTCAGATACGCGCGCACCAGGCCGATCAGGTCTTCGCCTAGCTCTTCGGGTGAATCCATCTTCTCGTCCGGAGTCATCATGTGGAGGCGGATGTGGTCCTCAAGAATCTCCGCCATCAGGCCATTGACGCCACCGCGAATCGCGGCCAACAGCATCAGGATATCGGCGCATTCATCGCCTGCCGTCAAGGCGCGCTCTACGGCGGCGAACTGGCCACGGATCCGCTTGATCCGGAACAAGAGCTTCTGTTTCTCTTTCGAAATCGCAGGAACCTTATCCTTCATTGTACTTTCCTCTTGCTGATACCCTAGGGGGGTATGATATAAGAACATTCGGTGAGAGTCCACCAACTCCCGTCGGGATGCACCAGCGACGTATGAATGCAGAATTTGGAAACAGAACTCCACCTCAGCTTCTTCTGCCTGACAAGTGAAGAACGAGAGATCGAAGCGGGTGCCGCTCTTAGCCCCCGACAAGTCCCCGGGGGACGCAGTTCGGCAAGAGTGCTCGCGCCCAGCAAGTTGTTGACAGGCATCGCTTAGTGGTGCGTGCTCCCGTCAATATCGGTTAACACTGTATTCATAAACGCTGTGTTTAATGCAACCGAAACAAGAGTACCAGCAAACATGGCAGCTTCTGTCGCTGCAGCCTGCAAGAGACGAATGGAGATGTGCCTGCGGGGCACCTTTCCATTCAGCAAATCGAGCCAAAGTAGCGCCGCAAGCTTTATCTGTCTGCTGATAGGGGTCGATGCCAGTCGCCATTTAAGAGTCCGATGAGATGTCGTTCCTTCGCAGCGGACGTGTTCAAGTTGTCCGGGGGTTCGGTTTGCGATGAGGACAAGGAGGATTGATGCACCAGGCCCAGACACGCTTATGTTTGCTGCTGCTCCTGGCCACAGCTCTGATGGGGGTCGCCCCCGCCCAAAACGCGATGACGTGGCAGGAAGTCAGGGCAAAATTCGAAGCGGCCAACCCGACGCTGCGAGCGGGACAGATTGGCATCGATGAGTCCCGTGCGCAAGAGATCACGGCCTATCTGCGTCCCAACCCAACGGCGGGATTGCTTGCCGATCAGATCGATCCCTTCAATGGGGGTCCGCCTCACGGCCCGTTTGCTTATCTCCTCGCGGTGGGAAGCATCAGTTACCTTCACGAACGCCAGCACAAACGAGAATTGCGCTTGAATAGCGCGCAGGATGCAACTTCCATCGCCGTATCCAGCCAGGCGGACCTGGAACGCACCCTTCTTTTCGACCTGCGTATGGCCTTTGTTCAAGCGTTGCAAGGGAAAGCCATTCTCGAACTTGCAAAGGACAACCTCGTCTATTACGACCGATTGCTGGACGTCAATCGCGACCGTTACAAATTGGGGGCGATTGCCCAGGTTGATCTGGATCGCCTGGAGCTTCAGCGGGTCCAGTACGAATCCGATTTGCAGAGCGCTGAGGTCGGTCTGCGCACTGCGAAGATTCAGCTCCTGGCGCTGTTGAATGACCGGACGCCGGTCGATCAGTTCGACGTCACCGGTCCGTTCGATTTCTCGGCGCAGCTCCCCCCTCTGGACAATGTTCGTCAGATCGGGCTGGACACGCGGCCTGACTTGAAGGCTGCCTTGCAATCGGTCGACAAAGCCAAGGCCGATCACCAGCTCGCGGTTGCCAACGGATCCACGGATCCGACAGTGGGCTTCGACTTTGGCCGTAATCCACCGATCGACCAGTACTTCGGAGTTAGCGTTACGTTTCCGCTGCGCATCTTCGATCGCAACCAGGGCGAGAAGCAGCGCACGCTACTTGATATCGATCGTAACCAGAAGCTTATGGAGGCCACACAAACGTCAGTATTCAGTGACGTGGATTCCGCCTATGCAACCGTGAACAGCACGGTAATTCTTCTCCGGCCATATAAAGAACGTTATTTGAAGCAAGCCGAGAAGGTCCGCGACACGATTACGTTTTCCTATGAACGCGGTGCTGCCTCACTCCTCGCGCTGCTGGATGCCCAAGCCGACTATCGCAGCGTGCAAATCAACTACCTGAACCTCGTCGGTTCATATCTGGAGGCGGTGAATCAGCTGAATCTTGCCGTAGGACGTGAGGTCATGCAATGAGTCGCAGTGGTTTGGCATGGTTGGCCCTGGCTTCGGTGTTGGGTCTGTTGGAATCGGGCTGTGAGTCCAAAAGTAATCCCGCGGCGGAAGCACCGCCGCCGCTCAAAGTTGAACGCGTCGCGGACCGCAACCTATTCCAGGTGGAGCATCCGGAGCGCTTCCAACTGGTGCAGGCAGCGGAACACCTTGCGACCTCACAGTTAAACGTTACGGGCGTGGTTGCACCCGATATTTCCAAAAATGTTCCTGTCATATCGCTCGCTACAGGACGCATCGTGGAAGTGAACGCGCGCCTGGGCGACACCGTCAAGAAGGGCCAGATACTGCTAAAGGTGCAAAGCGCGGACATTTCCGGAGCCTATTCCGATTACCGCAAAGCCGTAGCCGATGAACAACTGGCTCACACGCAACTGGAACGTGCGAAGCAACTTTACGATCGCGGTGCGATCTCGCTGAACGACCTGCAAGTCGCGAAAGATACCGAAGACAAGGCCAAGGTTGACGTGGAGAACACTGCGGAGAAGCTGCGCGTGCTGGGCAACACCAACCTGGATCGTCCCAGCGCCATCGTGGACGTTCGCGCGCCCATCTCGGGCGTGATCACCGATCAGCAGGTCACGAATGCTGCCGGTGTGCAAGGTTTGGCCTCACCCAATCCCTTCACCATCTCCGATCTGAGTGAAGTCTGGATCTTGTGCGACGTCTACGAGAATGACCTCGGCATGGTACACCTGGGGGAGAAGGCCGATATTCACCTGAACGCCTACCCCGATCGGGTCTTCACCGGGACCATCAGCAACATTGGTCCCATCCTGGACCCGAACCTTCGAACCGCCAAAGTACGCATCCAGGTGCACAACTCCGGCCTTATGCGGCCGGGTATGTTTGTGACCGCGACCTTCCATGGCCGAGAGAAAGAGAAAAGGGTAGCCGTTCCCTCCACTGCGATTCTGCATTTGCATGATCGCAACTGGGTATATATCCCGCTACAGAACGGACAATTTCGCCGCGTTGCCGTGGCCGAGGGCAACATGCTTCCCGGTGGAATGCAGGAGGTGATTTCCGGCATCGCTCCGGGGCAGCAAGTCGTCGCGAACGCCCTTGCCTTCCAGAACTCGGTGGAGCAGCAATGATTCGCGCGCTCGTCGATTTCGCCCTGAACAATCGCTTCGTCGTTTTGGGCATGGCTATCTTCCTCTTTGCATGGGGAATCGTTGCCTTCCACAACCTGCCGGTCGAGGCATATCCCGACGTAGCGAACACCTGGGTGCAGATCATTACGCAATGGCCGGGAAGGGCTGCCGAGGAAGTCGAGCAACAGGTCACCATTCCAATTGAAATTCAGATGAATGGAATCCCGCATCTGGTGCACCTGCGCTCGGTTTCGCTGGCAGGATTGTCTGTGGTGAACCTCATCTTCGATGACAATTCCAACAATGATTGGGACCGCCAAAAGGCGCTGGAGCGCTTGCAGCAAGTCACTCTGCCGCCTGGTGTCACCGCAGGCATTGGTCCCGACTTCAGTCCCATCGGCTCGGTCTATTGGTATACGCTCAAGAGCACCAATCCAGACTACGACCTGATGGAGCTGAAATCGCTTCAGGATTGGGTGATCAGTAGATACATCCGCTCGGTCCCCGATGTCGTTGACGATTCCTCATTCGGCGGGCTGACCCGCGAATATCAGGTTCGCGTCGACCCCGAGAAGCTTATCGCCTACGGCCTGAGCTTGGCCCAGTTGGAACAACAGCTCACAAATGGCAACGCGAATGTTGGCGGCAGCTTTATTGAAGAGGGTACTCAGCAAATCAATGTGCGCGGCGTTGGTTTAGTAAGAGACGTCCACGACATCGAACAGATTGTCGTCAAAACCCAGAATGGCACTCCGATTCGCATCGAAGACGTGGCCGTGGTTACGCAAGGACCGAAGATTCGTCTGGGTCAGATAGGGAAGGCGGTCCATCGGAGGGACGGCGTGGTTGAGGATGACAACGACGTGGTGGAGGGAATCGTGTTTCTCCGGAAAGGAGCTGATACTGCCACCATGCTGGAGAATCTTCACGCCACAGTCAACCGGCTGAACGATCAAATTCTCCCGCCAGGCGTAAAAATCGTTCCCTATCTTGATCGCGATGACCTCGTTCATTACACAACCCACACGGTACTCCACAATCTTGCTGAAGGGATGATTCTCGTTGTCATCATTCTTTTCTTGTTTCTTGGCAACGTACGCGGCGCGCTGATCGTTTCGCTAACGATCCCTTTCGCGCTGCTATTTGCTTCCATCTGCCTGGAACTGCGTCACATTTCGGCAAACTTGCTTTCCCTGGGAGCGTTGGATTTCGGCATGGTAGTGGACGGCGCGGTGGTGATGGTGGAAAACATCGTCCGTCATCTCAACCGCCGTGATGAGGAACCGCGCCGCCCACTGCTGGATCGCATTCGCGAAGCTACCCACGAAGTCCAGCGGCCTGTCTTCTATGCCATTGCCATCATCATCACGGCCTATCTTCCGATCTTCACGCTTCAGCGCGTCGAAGGAAAGTTGTTCAAGCCCATGGCGTGGACGGTTGCCTTCGCCTTGCTGGGTGCTCTCATCTTCTCCATGCTGATTGCGCCTGCTCTGGCTAGCCTTCTGTTTCGGAGAGGTGCAAGGCAATGGGAAAACCCGGTGATGACGTTCCTGATCAAGCAATATCGGAAGGTGCTGCACTGGGCCATTCACCATCGTTCTTTCACCGTCGGCGGCGCGCTGGTTGCGCTTATGCTGGCGATGATCCTGGCGTTCAGTGGGGCGATTGGGTCCGAATTCCTGCCCCATCTGGACGAAGGAGCAATCTGGGTGCGCGGGACGCTGGCCCCGAGTGTAGGCCCTACGGAGAGCGCCCGTGTCGCAGAGCAGGCGCGTCAAGTCATGGCGTCGTTTCCGGAGGTTCCACAGGTCGTTAACCAAATAGGACGCCCCGATGACGGCACAGACACGACTGGCTTCTTCGACATGGAGTTTTTTGTTGACCTCCTGCCCAAAGAGAAGTGGCGCCCTATTTTCCACCAAGACAAAGACCGTCTTATTGCGGCGATAGATCGCGAGCTGGAAAAAATCCCCGGAGTATTTTGGGGCTTCTCGCAACCAATATCCGATAACTTGGAAGAAGCGGTGAGTGGAGTCAAGGGCGCCCTGGCGATAAAGATCTACGGTGACGATCTAAAGACGCTGGAGGAGAAAGCGGATGAGATTGCCGATGTCATGCGGCCGATTCAAGGGGTCGAGGACCTTGGGGTGTTTCGTGTTCTCGGACAACCGAACCTGAATTTCACCGTTGATCGAGTCCAAGCGGCGCGCTATGGAATCAACGTGTCGGACGTGCAGGATGCCATCCAGACTGCTGTAGGCGGCAATGCCCTTACCCAGGTGCTGATTGGAGAACAGCGCTACGATTTAGTTCTGCGTTATCTACCGCAATACCGTGACACCAAGGAGGCAATCGAGAAAATTCGTATACTCGCACCTACTGGCGAACGCGTTTCTCTCGCTCAACTGACAAATGCGAGCCTCATGGACGGCGGCTCGGAAATCTATCGGGAGGCAAATTCCCGCTACGTGGCGGTCAAGTTCAGTGTGCGCGGCCGGGATTTGGGCAGTACTGTGGAAGAGGCGATGAAGAAGGTAGACGCAGCGGTCAAGCTTCCGCCCGGCTACACCATCGATTGGTCAGGTGAATATGAAAGCGCGAAGCGTTCCCAGCGCCGTTTATTGTTTGTCTTACCGCTGACGATTCTAGTCATCTACGTCATTCTGTACACCATGTTCAGGTCGGTGAAATGGGCGCTCCTGATCCTCACCAACATCGCCATGGCTCCACTTGGCGGACTTCTGGCGCTCTGGATCTCCGGCACGCATTTTAGTGTTTCGTCGGGCATCGGATTTCTGGCGCTGTTTGGAGTATCGGTGCAGATTGGCATCATCATGGTGGAGTACATCAACCAGCTTCGCGCTCGTGGCTACGACATTGAGGATGCTGCGGTAGAGGGCGCTGTGCTACGGCTTCGTCCGATTACCATGACGATGCTGGTTGCGACGCTAGGCTTGTTGCCGGCCGCACTCTCGCACGGCATCGGCTCTGATTCGCAGCGACCATTTGCAATTGTGATCGTTGGTGGTCTGCTGGCCGACCTGATCATCAGTGTCATCCTGCTGCCGACTCTGTACACATGGTTTGCCCGTGAGAACGACCAACTTCCGGAAGCCGACGTAAATGAGCCAGTCTAAGGGTTTGAGCGGCGTGACAAACACGGTAGCGAGAATACAAAACAGAGGCCTCGATCCATGAAAAAAGAGGAAGTCTGCGCTCTCATCAGGAAAATAGGCGTCATACCCGCCATAAGGGTATGGTCGGGCGATGACGCGCACTTTGCCGCCGAGGCTGTTACGCATGGTGGAATCCCTATCGTCGAAGTCACCATGACCGTGCCCGGAGCGGTCGAATTGATATCGCACCTTCATCAGTCCAAAGGGAAAATATTAGTGGGCGCAGGTACGGTGTTGGATTTAGAGACTGCCCGAAAGTGTATTGACGCGGGAGCGGGCTTCCTGACAGCTCCATCGTTCAATCCTGCGATTGTGGAATTCGGGGCGAAAGCCGACATGGCCATTCTGCCAGGGGCCCTCACCCCTACGGAGATACTCGCTGCCTGGAACGCAGGCGGGGACTTTGTCAAAGTATTTCCCTGCGCACCAGTCGGCGGAGAAAAATACATCAGGTCATTGCACACAGCTCTGCCCCAGATTCCGCTGGTCGCGGCGGGAGGCGTCAATCAGCAGACCGCAAGCAGTTACATCCTGGCTGGCGCTACTGCGATTGGCGTGGGTACAGAACTGATTCCGACTGAAGCCATCGAAAAACGGCAGTCGCAGCGCATTAAGGAGTTGGCTCGCCGCTTTACTAGGTTGGTAAACGAGGCCCGGGCAGAAGTCGAGGAGTGGAGAAAGAGCCTCGTAGTCAAAACCTATACCGGAACGGAAGAATGCGAGAAGTAGCGGGAAGCCAGCCTCTCTTAGTCGTGGTTCAAAGCTCAGTGCAAAGCTACGTGCATTATCGTTCTCTTTAACACAGTCCACACGAACGTGCCGCCCTTATTCTCGAGCGCAATAAATTCTGGATGAAATGCACCTTCTTCCTATTGACACTCCGGCACTCGTATTTCATAATTTCGCCGCTTTCTGGACAACAACCAGGTTCAACATCTCTCATAACTAGCAGCCACATCCGAGCCAACAACAGCAGCAACGGATAGGACTTCAAACTCCAAGAAGCAGGCGCACGCTCCCCGTTTTCTCAGCTTGGAATAACAACCATCTACCGGCCCCATTTGTCGCGGCCAGGTTCTGCCCGGGCCCGTCGCACGGTCCGGCGGCCAGTTATCCGCAGGAGCGCAGATGCTCTACCACACCACTTTCGTTGCCGTGTGCTAAGGCGCGCGGCTCGGTGCAAGTGCTCGCCAAAGCGTGGAGGGGAACTTGGATCGCGTGGCTGCGTGGTTCCAGTCTTTCGGGAGCGAGAGGTCGCTGGAGAGAGAGGTTCGATCCAGCCTCTGCGACGCCGGAATCGATCTCCACGGGAAAGATGAAACGCCTGACGCTAACGACGGCGTGCTGTGCTTCTCCAACCTTGATGAAAGTGCACTGGAGACTCTGAAGCAGCACCGTCTGCAGGGCAGGTCGCGCCTGCTGGTGATAGGTTTTCCGAGCGGGCCTGTACCAGCGAAAGTGACGTGGCAACTGCTGAGCGCCGGGGCTTCCGAGGTCCTGACGTGGAACAACCCCGGACTGGCGTGCCGCCAGATACGAGCCAGGCTGGAGAGGTGGGCCAGAGTCCGCGAATTGACGTCTTTGGCTTGTTCCCGCGTCCCATTGGTCGGGTCCAGCGCACTTTGGCAGGGGCTCGTCGGCCGTATCGTCGAAGCAGCGTATTTCAGTGTCATTCCAATCCTGCTGGTTGGAGAGAGCGGTACCGGAAAAGAATTGCTAGCTCGTTTGGCCCATGTGCTGCACCCGGCCAATTGCGATCGAGCGGTTGCAACCGAGCCCGTGACCTTGGACTGCAGCACCATTGTTCCGGAGCTTTCCGGCAGCGAGCTTTTTGGCCACGAACGCGGCGCTTTCACCGGCGCGGTCACGGCAAGGGAAGGCGCCTTCGCGTTAGCGGACGGCGGCACACTATTCCTCGACGAAATTGGTGAACTGCCCCTCGGGTTGCAGACGCAAATGCTTAGGGCAGTCCAGGAGGGTACCTACAAGCGTGTGGGTGGCAACGTCTGGCAGAACACGAATTTTCGTTTAGTGTCCGCGACCAACCGCGATTTGAACCAGCTTGTCGAGCAGGGCAGGTTCCGCCTGGACCTCTACTTCCGCATCGCGGGCTGGGTGTTCGTCATCCCTCCATTGTGCGAACGCCGCGAGGATATTTTGCCTTTGGCCACCTACTTCTTGCACTCGCTGCGCGACGATGAGGTACCAGGCTTCGATCCCATGGTCAGCGAATACTTAATGAACCGGAGCTATCCCGGCAACGTACGCGAGTTACGGAGACTCGTACAGAGGATGGCGCATCGGCACGTGGGACCGGGAGAAATAACAGTCGGCGACATTCCTGAAGACGACCGTCCGCTGAACGGGGAAGCGCAAAGCGCCTGGCCCGACCAGAGATTCGAAGAGTCAGTCCGCGCGGCTGTGACCCTGGGCAGAGGGTTGAAGGAAATAGCACAGGTCACCAGCGAGACGGCAATTCGAATTGCCGTGCAATCCGAGCGGGGCAATCTGCAGCGCGCAGCACGCAAGCTGGGGATTACCGACCGTGCGCTACAGATTCGCCGCGCATCCGGCAAGATATCCGGCTAGGCGTCAGCGCCAGATCTCTTAGACCAGGGATCGCTGAAGGCAGTTGTCGTAATGTCGGCCGGGCTGGTCACCGCTTGGGGTATAGATCTCGACGTGGGTCGACCTGCCCCCATAATCAATCGCAGCAAGTTTCCTCCCAAAACCAGACTGCGATGTTCGGGCTCTAACTTCAGCGCCATAACTTTCGCCAGTTCCAGGCCGGGATGGAGCCAGGGGCCGTCGGAGCCAAACAGAATCTTGGCTGGCCCGGCCCGCTCCAGCGCCTGCTCAAGAAGGTCGAAGCGCCGGATGCCGGAGGTGTCGGTGTGGAGATTCGGATAGCGGGAGAGCGGGTCGATGAAGGCCTGCTGCGCCTTCCAGTCGTCGGCGAAGCTGCCGAGATGAGGGATGATGAAGTTGACATCGGGATATTCCCCGCCAAGCAGGTCGGCAACGGAAACTTCACCCATAGGGTCGTACAGGACGGGCAGATGAAAAAAACGCGCCGCGTCGCAAACCGAGCGATTGATGCGGGCGTCGTAACGGTGCACCTTGATACCGAGGAACCCGTAACCCCTTACCGCGCGGCCGACCAGATCAAACATGCGATGGCGATCGCGTTCGGCGTGTACGAAGGCAAAGCCATAGAACTGTTCCGGCCGGCTGGCTACGATGCGGGCGACTTGCCGATTCGCGATTGCGTAGTCGGAATGGAAGGCAGCGAACAGCACGCTCTTGCGAATGCCGACCTGTCGCGCGCGCACCAGGTACCGATCGAGGGCAGCGCGGGTGTCCCAGGGACCGGTAAGACCGTCGCCTTTACCTGCGTGACAATGGCAGTCGATGATCATCTCATGTTCGCGCTCGCTGAATGGCCGCCCGGGCCCCAAGCCGCTGGCCTCACTTGGTTGTCGGCGCCGCTGCCTTGTTGAGCGCGAGCCACCAGCGGGCAGCAACTGCGAGATAGTTGTCCACGCTCTTGATTCCGGCGCGCGGATCAAATCCGCCGAAACCAAGTTGCGGGTTAGAAGACACATACTTTCGTATGCCGTCCCAGGTAGCGATGGGGACCTTGTCCTGTTGCATCCGCAGCAGAATTCTGATGGGAGCAGAAGGAATCCAGTGGCGCAACTTCAGCAGCCCCCAATAGAGATCCCCTCCACGAGGCAAGCCGTACTGCTGGGCCAGTTTCTCCACTCCGGCCGCATACAGGCGCACGAGCTTGATTCCGCCCGCAACAGAGTAATCCGGGTCGGTGCTCAAGCGGTCATGGTCTAGTTGCAGGTCCTGCGACTCCTCGGGATGCACCTGGAAATATCCGCGCTCACAAAGTTTTGTCAGGTCACCCAACTTGCCACCGCTCTCCACCGTGATCCAGGCGAGCAGGTAATGGATCGGAATATCGCCGCGATACTTGTTTAAGAGTGGCACGAGATCGCGAATTGGAGTAGGTCCGCACGGAAGGCGGCGCACGGTCGGCGGCGGAGCGGCGCCCGCCTTAAGCAGGGCCTGCTCCAGAACCGGACTGGCGTAGTACTCGCGCCCGGGCACGCCATGCCGCGCCTTGAAAGCGTTGATGGCGGTTATGGTGTTGCGATCCAGAACTCGCGTTACCTTCAAATTAGTGCCCAGCTGGATAAGCGACTGCTGTACCCAGGCGATGTAATCGGAGGTGCAGCGGTCTTCGAGACAGCCCTTCGCGCCGTCCGGAGCGGCCTGCACCTCTTGGGAATCATCATCGTCATCGTCGTCCTGAGAATCGTTGTCAGAGTCCGGCGGATAACTCCAGGGCCACGCCGCTGAGCCATACGAGCCGCCCCGGCGTCTGTGACGCCGCCAGTGATGTTTGCCGTGCTTCGGACCGTGCCCCTGTTTGTGAATGGGATGTTTCATAGCTCATGTCTCCCGCGCTTTCTTGCGATTCGGAATCACCTGACTGCAATCACCGCCAACGGCGCCGCCACCCACCACCCCATTGGCCGGAGCCAGGGTCGCCGGAGTCGTCATCATCGTCCGATTGATAGCGCGAGCCGCCACCCCAGAGCCGGCCCAAGCGGCGGCGGCGGCGCCCGCGCCATCCTTCGAACTCTCCAGCCGTGGCGCCATCCGCGGGCGGTGCACCTGCGGAAGCATCTGGCGCCCCCGCCGCATCGAGTGCAGCACCACCATCCGGAGCCGCACCTGCCGCGTCAGCGCCACCCGTTGGCGCGGAGGCAGCGGTCGCGGCGGCTACGTCGTCGCCGGCAGGCGGCGCCATTGGCAGAGCAGCAGCAGCTTGTCCGCTGCAAGCCTGTTGCAAAGCGTTGACGGTAGCGGCGTCCAGCAAACCCGTCGCCGGCAATTGCTGTTGCGACTGAAAGATGCCGATGGCCTTCCGTGTGGCTTTACCGATCTGCCCTGTCTGCGGCACCCACGAACCGACGATCTGCGCAAGGCATGCCTGCGCCCACAACACCCATTGCGGCGCGAGTGACGGGGGCGCCGGAGGCCCGGCTTGCGGAGGCGCACCTGCACCATAGACTTGGGCTCCGCCGTAATAGGCCGGCGCCCGCCCATAGGCTGCGAACCGACCGCGATAGCCCAAGGGCCAGTGCTGGCGATAACGCGAATAGTAAGAGAGAGCGCCAGGCCGTCGCCCCCGGTACGTGGCTCCATAAAACCCGCGATAGCCAGTGCGGTACGGAGAGAGTCCGCGACGGTATCCATAGCCGGTTCCGCGGCCAAACAATGTGCCGGGCCGGCGCCATAGAGAACCAAGCGCTAAGCGCCGCGCGCCATAACCTATGCGTCCTGCGCCATAATACGGTCGGTAAAACATGATGTGTTACTCCTTTCCAATCGCTTCGGCGTCGACTGTGCGACCGCTTCTGCCAGGTGCGCGAGCGCCTGATCAATGTCCTGGGCCGCATGACGGGCAGTAATAATGAAGCTGAGCGCTGATGAGCCGTCACCACCCGCTCGATGCAGGACGGCCGAAACTCCACTGCTCCGAAGTTTCTGGTGAATTTGTTCCGTCACCAGCCGCGCCGGCAGCCGCAACGTTTGAACCGGGAAAAATCCTCCACTGCTGGACAGCCCGAGACGCGCCAGACCACCGCGAAAGCGCGCTACTAACTGGAACAGCTTCAGCCTGAGCGAGTCGCCACGGCAGCGATTCAAGAGCAGGGCCCTCCACGCGGCGGCAACGGCAGCGGCGGAAGGCGGGCTGCAATGGACGCGAGTCGCACTTTGCGATTCAAACTCCCTCACCAGCCTGGCACTTCCAGCTAACACCGCCAGGGGTGCGCCGAAAGCCTTGGCCAGGGACGCGCCCACCACAACCGGCTGATCGCGATTCAACCCCGCGCGTCGCACAGAGCCTCCTCCACCCCTGCCGTAAGGCGAGCACTGGTCTCGTACCCCGAAGATACCCAGTGCCTGGCTGTCATCGATCACCACCAACCCACCATGTTTCCTGGCTGCCTCGACGTACTCGGTCAGCGGCGCCAGCTTGCCGCAGCCGGGACAGTAGCCGTCGGCCACGATCACCGGACGCCCACCCCTGCCAACTTCCAGGGCCCTGCGCAACGCAGCCACATCGTGCGCTCGAAACGTTTGCACCGCGACTCGCAGGCTCGCCGCCCGCTCGACGCCCCAGCGCGCGATGGGATACGAACCAGCGTCCAGAAAAATGTTCACCCGTCTGCGCGCTAGTACGGTGAACAGGTCCCAGAACAGATGCAGCGTCGAGGTGGCCAGCAGAGCCCGTTCACAGCCGATCAGCTCGGCCAAATCCTGTTCCACCTGGTCCGACTGCGGTACGGGCTCCAGCGCCGCGGGCTTGCCTAGAGTCAGTTGCTCCCAACCCGGCAAGTCCTGCGAGGCATGGCGAAAACCCAGATACAGAGCCGACGTGAAATCCAGCACGTTTTCCAGTTACCGCATCCGCTGTTGTTGCGTTGCCAGCCGGTTTTGCAAATGCACCGACGGCAACGTGGAATCGACGGTGTCCGCGTGGCTCAGGTCGCTGCCCGTAGCGGCGCGATAGGCATGCAGATAACCTTGGATCTCGGGCCGCCAGTAGCGCGCCCAGTTCTTGGCTGAGTCTTCGTCATTGATCCCCACCCAGTCGCCGTAGCGGACCGAAAGCAAGATCTGTTCGCCGTAGACGCCCAGGTCGCGGAAGTGCGTCACCGTCACATCCGACCAGCCTTGCAACGTCTTCATGGTGTCAACTTGCGGCATCCACGCCTCTTTGTAAGGAACCATCGCCCGGCTCTGCAGGAAGTCGCGGATCTCCGGCCGCGCCAGCATCCATTGCTGCAGCAGCATCTCGGCGCGTGCCGTCCAGGGCAGATCGCCAAACTGGTTCTGCGCTCCCTGCGCCAGCAGAAGGTGTACTTCCTTCAGCGCGTGCAGCAGCGGATAGCCGTCGGCGATGACCGTGGTGTCGTTGTCTTCCTTGAAGAAGAGAGCGCACAGGTGGAGCAGATTGTGGAACGCCTCGATGAATTTCGAGCGGCTGTCGGCGGGATGCATGTGCGACACCGCCTTGCCGTAAAGCGTCAGGCCATACTGGTGGTTGTATTCGTACGCGCGCCGCTTTACCGTGAGCCGGCGGAATTCATCCTGGATGAAGCCCCACAGAATGTTGTTTAGAGGCCGTAACGGGTCGATCTCCAGGTTGGCCAGCGGATCGCGGTGATGCGAGCGCAGGTTCTGGAAGCGCCGGGCGACCGCGTTCATCGCCTGCGCCAGCATGCCTTCTTCGTGCCAATACGACCAGATCAGCTCGATGAGGCACGGCTCGTTCAGCCGCCGGCAAGTCAGGACGTTGTCGCGCCGCTCGCCATCGCTCTCTTCCCAGGGAAAAGCGTCATTAATTACCCGGCTGATGTACGGGAGCTGAGGCGGCGATCCCAGATACTCTCGCAGTTTGTGCTGCACAAAATCGAAGCTTACGGGCTCGCCGAGCCGGGCCGATTCGGAATCGCGGTGGAAGAAACGGCGATCTCCCTCGCGCGCTTCAATCCTGACGCCGCAGTTCCGCAACAGAAATGCTTCCGTCGCAACCCGGAGCACTTCGTAGGCCCCCACGCCGTGCATTGGCTTGCTGAGCTCGCGAAGCTGCCCCTGCAGCTTAGGATCATCGAGCGCCTCTCGGTCTTCACTGCACAAGACACGATTGATGAACTCCTGATACGGGCCGAAGCCGATGCGGCGGGTGTGCAGGCGAATGGCGGACCACAAGACCTGGTCGGGCGTGCGGTCTACCTGGGTGCGCTTGAGCTGCACGCCGACTTCGCCGCTGACGTAAGTGGAGTCGGGCTCGAGGACCTCGAGAGTCCCCTGGAGGGTCGTCTCGGCATAACTGTTGGAATTTTCGCCCGCGTCGGTGTCGAGGATATATACCTTGAAAGAACGCAAGCCCGGGCTATAAGCCCTCACCTGCGCGTCTGTTCCTTGGCTTTCGTAAAAGGACAGTGCACTGTCTTCGGAGACATAGGTGACTTTGCCAATTCGACCCTTCGCGGCCCCCCCAATGTCCAAGTGCACGATGCCGGTGCGATTAACAAAGAGGTGAGGCACCGGACTGAAATCCTCCCGCGCCACTGCGGTTACTTTGATATCGAGTCCTAACTGCAACCTCACCTCGTTAGGCTGGAGGCAGTCTTCACGCAGCGTTACCGACGCGTGGCCCCCCCTCGCCCCGAACGCCGTACACTCGACCACATATGGCTTGGTTGGCTGCAGCGACTCGAAACGAAATCTTCCCGTTTCATCGGTCGTGGTCCATTGCACGTCTTTCCCGTGCTTGAGCCAGACCTCCGCGTCGCGTACGGGATTGTCCGCGCCATGAATAACTCGACCGGAAATCACACCCTGTGCGGGTCCATCGTTAGGCATGTTTTTTCTCCTGGTAGTCTCGGATCAATGTTTCTCAGCTTTGCCTCATGCCGTCGCCTTACAGGCGCAGGGTTGAGGGGTGGCTGTGCAATGGCTCGCTGCGTCTAACGTGCTCTTCAGCGCCCAGTAGCTGAGCAGTTTCGCCACCACGGTGCTCTCTTCTTCCGGTGTCAGGTTGCCATCCAATCTGCCTTGGCCGAGGACGGCAAAGACCACGCTCGGCGACGTCTCGTACATCTCTTTGGGCTCCATCCTCCACTGCTCCAGTAGCGCGCGTAAGCGGGACGGTTGACGCTGGTCTATGTCGAGCGCCTCCTGCAACGAGCTGCCGCGAAGCGCGACGGGACGATGGTTCATGATCGTTGCCGCCAAAACCGGGATGGTGCTCTCCAGCAGCCGGAGCAGCCGAAGCTGTTCGTCCGGCAAGCCATCCAGCGGGTAATACGATTCCCACAGCGCAGCCAACCGCGCCCAGGCCGGCTGCGGATACAACGCTTGCCCCATGGCCGCGCTCAGCTTCACCCGGATCCACGGCGTCGGGTGAGGATCGTCGACGTTCAGGCGGAAGATGAATACCCGGGGCAGACTGACGACACCGATTAATCCCAATGTCGATGCGACGCCCACACGCGCCACCGACCAGAAGTCGGCGACGATCTCGGAGATCCAGCGCTTCCACAAGAGCCAGGCTTCACGCTCGGCCACCCGCTGGTTCGCAAGCTGATCCAGCGTGGTGCGCAGCGACTCGACGAGTTCCAGCAGCGCGGCGGCCTGGTGCCCAACCTCATGCACAAGCGAGGACGCGATGCCAGAGCCCACCAAGCGCTCGCGCGGTACCTTGATGATCGCGACCGGATTGTCGCCGCCACCCGGTAACCGCGTTCGCGCCCGCCGGATCGCCGCGCCCAGTCCGCGATCGAGATAGCAGATAACAGGAGGCGCTTCGTAGTAGCCGGGCAGCCGTAGGGCATCGCCGGAAACTACATCCAGCCCGGAGAGCCAAATGCCCGTTTCGTTCTCGCTTCGCTGCGTGATGACGTTATCGAACATATCGAAGTGTGTTACTACGCGGTTGAAGCGAAGCCGCAGGAAGGTAAATCGCCGCTGGGCTTCCTGGGCATCGCTCCACCGTGATGCGGGTGAGCGCAGCCATCGCAAAAACCCCCACACCAGGCTGCGCAGGTGCTTGCGGCCGCGCATGAGGAATCGCTCGATGGCGATCTGCGATTCCGGCAGCAAGTTCGCCGCCGGAAGCATGGATTCCTGTAGCGCGAAGGGCTTCACGCGTGCCAACCTCGTCAGCAGTGCGCGTGCCTCCTGCTCCAGCATCCACGCGGCATAAGGCGGTACCGGCATAGAGTTTCAAACTCCGTACACCACGATCTTGTTGCCGTGCCGCGCCCATTGACCGGCCCTTCCGCCGCCACCCGGGCTGCCACCAGGGCCGCCGAAGCCAAAGCCTCCCGATTGTCCAACGCCCTGGCCCATTGCGCCCGGTGCACCCATGCCGCCGGGACCTTGCGATGGCACGCCGGAGAGCAGACCCGGAGCATGCGCTTGCGCTGCCTGCGCCACCGCAGCTTGCGCTACGGCGTGCGGATTTGCTCCCGGAGGCGCCTGGGCTGCATTCTTCACGGCATCGGCAGCCAGACGTACGAACGTCTGCGCCGCTTCAAACTCCTGTTCTCCGACCTCCATCTCGCCCAGACCGAAGGCACTGCCGGCGGCGGAAGCCAGTTGTCCGCCAATCTGCGCGCCCGCCGGACCGAAGATTCCTCCGATGGCCTGTCCGGCCATGGGCAACACCTGCCCGGCAACACTCTTGAGCGCCCCGCCGAGAGCTTGCCCCACCGGCCCCTTGACTAATCCGCCGATGGCGCTTCCGGCTTTCTTGATCAGGTCGCCCAGAAACTGTTCCAGTTCCTGTTCGTTCTCCAACTCCAACATTTGCTCTGCGAGTTGCACTTCCTGGGCTTCGTTGAAGACCCCCTGACGTGGGGAGTATTCGTATTCCATTTCGCGCGGGAATGCCGAGCTGTCATATTCATGCATGGTGATCTGGTCCTCTCAAATTGGCGTTAAACTCCGTACAAAACGATGTTGTTTCCGTGCCGTTTCCAGCCGCCGTGGCGATGATGGTGGTGATGACGGCGAGTGCCCTCGCCGTCGCCGAAGTCGTAATTCGTTAAGCCCGGAGCATGGTCCCGGGCCGCTTCCGAGGCCGCCGCTTTGGCCACGATCGAGGGGTCGATATTTGCCGGCGCTTCCAGCGCGTTCTTCACGGTCTCGCCGGCGAACTTGACGAACTGTCTGGCGACCTCAAACTCCCTGTCCTCTTGACTGAGTCCTTCCAGCTCCAGCCCCAGGGCTTGACCGGCCATCGATCCGAGGCTGCTTCCGATACTGGTTCCGATCGGTCCGCCCAGGAAAGTGCCCAACGCGCCCCCGGCAATAGGTAGCGCGACCTTGGCCGCTCCCTTCAGCACTCCACCGATGGCATTGCCGACGGGAGACTTGATGAAGCCTCCGATGGCTTTGCCGGCCTTGCTGATCAGGTCGCCCAGAAACTGTTCCAATTCCTGTTCGTTGCTGACCTCGAGCAGTTCGGAGGCCAGCTCCATCTCCTGCGCTTCGTTGAAAACGCCGGAGCGAGATGCGAAGCCCGGTCCGAACTCGAACTGCTCCATCTCAGGCGAGTAGTCGGTAAACGGATTACCAAAACTCCTCATGAGGGGACCCTCTCTTTCCTTTATCGTGTCGCGTGGAATGCTCAGTCGTAGCTGCCCGGGAGCGGAATGCGGCAACGCTTTCATGATTAGCAAGGCTCGGGCCACTCGAAAATGCTCTAATTTCAAACTTCATCGCATGTACAGCCGAACCAAACTTCGGTTTAGTGAACGGAAGCACGTTTTTCGGCGAAGCAATGTTCGGACTGGCTGGAATGGAATCGCGGAGACGGTGGCGAAGAACAGCGAAAGCGCCTTTGCTAGCGCCTTGTTATATGAGCAGTTCGTGTTCGATATAGGAAGAGGTCTTCAAACGGAACCGCGTGCCATGATCGTGCAGGACGCTATCTGCGAGTAAACTGCGTCGCCCTGGGCAGTTGTTGAAAAGTCGCTCTGGCACGAGGGGGCAGGACATGAGTCTGCGCTTCACGTCGGCATGTGATATTCGACTTCGCCTCGCGTGACCGCCCTCACTGCGCTTACGTCCGCGCGCGCTCATCATGTCGCCAGAGGAGAAAAGTGTCCCCACATCATGGGTCTAATGACGCTTTGACGCACTATGAGACGAGTTCTCATTATTGGTGCTGCTGGCCGAGACTTTCACAACTTCAACCTCACCTTTCGCAATAAACCAGAATTCGAAGTAGTCGCCTTTACCGCCAACCAAATCCCTGACATTGCAGGCCGTCGCTATCCCCCTGAACTTGCGGGAACACTTTATCCCCGGGGAATCCCCATCGAGGAGGAGAGCCGGCTGGAAGAGCTCATCCGCGATGAGCACGTCGATGTGGCCGTGTTTTCCTACAGCGATGTGAAGCACGAGAACGTGATGCACCTGGCTTCGCGCGTGGTGGCTGCGGGCGCGGACTTCTGGCTGCTTGGCGCTACGCACACCCAATTGCAGGCTGCCGTTCCCGTCATCTCCGTCTGCGCGGTCCGCACTGGCTGCGGCAAGAGCCCGGTGTCGCGGCGCATCGCCGCCGAGTTGCGGAACCAGGGCTGGCATCCGGTCGTCATTCGTCATCCCATGCCCTACGGCGATCTGACTGCGCAGCGTTGCCAGCGCTTCGCCACCCTCGCCGACCTCGACCGCTACGAGTGCACCATCGAAGAGCGCGAAGAGTACGAGCCGCACATCGACCAAGGCACTACGGTCTATGCCGGCGTCGACTATTACGACATCATGAAGGCCGCCGAACAGGATGGCGATGTCATCCTCTGGGACGGCGGCAACAACGACACCTCGTTCTACCGGCCGGATCTCGACATCGTGGTACTCGACCCGCATCGTGCGGGACACGAGCTTGCCTACTATCCCGGCGAGGTGAACTTCCGCACCGCGCACGTCCTCATCATTAACAAGGTCGATACCGCCAGGCCCGAGGACATTGCGACGGTGCGCCATAACATCGGCCTGCACAATCCCACAGCGCAAGTCATCGATACCGCTTCCCGCGTCATCGTGGACGATCCTGAAAGCATCGCCGCCAAGCGCGCGCTGGTGGTGGAAGACGGCCCGACCCTCACCCACGGCGAGATGCAATACGGCGCCGGAGTGTTTGCGGCCCTCCAGTACAAGGCCAGCAAGATCGTCGACCCTCGGCCCTACGCGGTGGGCTCCATCAAGAAGACGTTCGAGAAGTTCCCGCATCTCGGCAACGTCCTGCCTGCCATGGGCTACAGCGAGAAGCAGCGGCACGAGCTTCAGGAGACCATCCGGCGCGTTCCCTGTGACGTAGTGCTCGTGGCCACGCCTATCGACCTCGCCCGCACTATTCACGTCGATAAGCCCGCGGTGCGCGTCCGCTACGAAGTGGAGGAGGTGGGTGGTTCGGCCATCACCGAACTCATTGAGCGCTTCAGCGAGCAGCATGAGCGCATTCCCGCGCTCGCAGGGAGGTAGTCATGCCCACGAAAGACTTCGTCTCCCTGCGCGATTTCTCACCCCGAGAGATAAGGCACTTCCTCGATCTGGCCTGCCGGCTCAAGGCGAACCCGTCGCACTATTCGAATGCGCTGGAGCGTCGCACGCTAGCCATGATCTTCGAGAAGCCGTCGCTGCGCACGCGCGTGACCTTCGATGTCGGCATGGAGCAATTGGGTGGGCACGCCATCTATCTCTCGCCCGCCGAAATCAGTTTGGGAAAGCGCGAGTCAGTGCACGACATCGCCAAAAACCTTGAGCGTATGGTGCATGGCATCATGATTCGCACCTTCGCGCACGAGATCGTCGCGGAAATGGCGGAGCAGGCGCGTGTGCCCGTCATCAATGGGCTCACCGACTTCAGCCATCCCTGCCAGGCCATGGCGGATTACCTGACCATGCTGGAGGTGAAGGGCCGAATCTCGGGGCTGAAGGTCACCTACGTCGGCGATGGCAACAACGTGGCGCATTCGCTGATGTTCGCGGGCGCTCAGTTAGGTGCGCATGTCTGGATTGCGACGCCTCCGGGTTTTGACCCCAGCCTGGATGCGACTTCGTGGGCGCGGCTGTGCTGTAGCGAAACCGGCGCCAGCATCACCCTGACGCACGACCCCGAGCTGGCCGTCACCGACGCCGATGTGGTCTACACCGACGTATGGGCCAGCATGGGACAGGAAGCGGAAGCCAAGGCGCGCGCAGCGATATTCCGCCCCTACCAGGTGAATACGTGCCTGTTCAGTTGCGCCAAAGAGGACGCCATTTTCCTGCATTGCCTGCCGGCGCATCGCGGCGACGAGGTCACCGACGAGGTCATCGACTCGCCGCGGTCGTTTGTCTTCCAGCAAGCAGAAAACCGCTTGCACGCGCAGAAGGCAATTCTGGTGGAGCTCCTGGCCGGACCGCCCGGCGAGGAGGAAGAAGTCCTGGAGCCAGCGGTGGCAGCGGCGCGGTGACTGTATGTTCAAGACGGCTCTGGTTGCGATCGGCGGCAACGCGCTCATCCGCGCGGGTGAGAAGGGCACCATTGCCGAGCAGCTCGCGAACACACGCCGCACCGCCGCATCGATTCGCAAGCTAATCGACTTCGGCTACGGCGTGGTGATCACCCACGGCAACGGGCCGCAAGTCGGCGCGCAACTGCTGCGCTCCGAACGCGCCTCCGACGTCACCTACAGCCAGACCCTCGACGTGTGCGGCGCCGCCAGCCAGGGCGAGATCGGCTATCTCCTGGCGCAGGCGCTGCATAACGAACTATCGACTGCAAAGCTCGACATCCCCGTGGTTTGCCTCATCACGCAGACTGTGGTCGCCGCCTATGATCCGGCCATGGTACATCCTTCAAAGCCCATTGGCCCGTTTTACTCACGCGCCGACGCGGAAGAAAAGCAGCGCACCCTGGGTTGGCAGATTGTGGAGGACGCGGCGCGCGGCTATCGCCGCATCGTTCCGTCGCCTCACCCGCTCGAGATCGTAGAGTTCCCACTCATTCGCGAAATGGTCAACCGCGGCGCACTGGTGGTTTGCACGGGCGGCGGCGGCATTCCCGTTGTGCGCGAGGGCAATGCCTTGCGCGGCGTCGAAGCCGTGATCGACAAAGACCGTGCTTCGGCAGTGCTCGCCTCTCAACTCGACGTTGACCTGTTTGCCATCTGCACCGACACCGATTATGTCTACCTGGATTACAAAACTCCGGCGCAGGCGCCGCTGCATCAGGTCGCGGCCTCGGAGCTGGAGGCACATCATCGCGCCGGGCACTTCCCTGCCGGCAATATGGGACCGAAGGTCGAATCGGTGCTGAGCTTCCTGCGCCGGGGCGGTAAGGAGGCGGTGATCACGTCCTTCGATCTGCTGCCCGATGGCGTGACCGGCGATGCCGGAACCCACATCATTCCCGATCCACTCCCCATCGAAGATCACGAAAAAGTTGAGGTGTACACATGCCGCTAGAAGCGCTGGACACGCGCGTCGCGCAAACCAACAACAGCCACCCGCCGACCCGTCTGCGCCACGTCGTCGAGTCGCAGCAGTTCACCGTTCCTCTGCTGATGGAGTTGTTCGAGCGCACGCGGCAGATGGAGCGCATCGTCTCGCGCGGCGGCACACTGGATTACCAGGGCCGCATCCTCGTCAGCCTCTTCTACGAGCCTTCCACCCGCACCCGCCTGTGCTTCGAGGCAGCCATGCTCCGCCTGGGAGGCCGCGTGCTCTCTACCGAGCACGCGCGCGCCTTCTCTTCGGAGATCGAAGGCGAGCAGGTGGAGGACACCATTCGCATCATCGGCAGCTATTGCGACCTCATCGTCGTACGTCATCCGGAGACGGGCGGGGCGGCGCGTGCAGCGCGTGTCTCGCCGGTGCCAGTGGTCAATGCCGGCGATGGCGACGGCGGACAGCATCCCACGCAGGCGCTGCTGGACCTGTACACCATTTATCGCGAGCGCCCGCTCGATGGTCTGAGCATTGCGTTCATCGGCGAGCTCGATCGTGGACGCACCGCGCGCTCGCTGGCCTATCTGCTCGCAAAGTTCGAGCGCGTGAAGATTTTCTTCGTCGCCCCACCCGAGCTCCAGATGAAGCCCGACATTTTGCAGTATCTGGAGCGGCACGGAGTGCGCTACGAACTGGCCGGCGACATCGGCCGAGTGATCGGCGAAGTGGACGTGGTGTACCAGACGCGCATACGCCCGCAACGCGCAGCTGGAACGGGAAGTTCGATCTACGCGATCGACTCCTCTGTGCTGCAGCAGATGCGCACCGAGGCCATGATCCTGCACCCTCTGCCGCGTACGGTCGAGCTGGACAAAATCGTGGATGAAGACCCGCGCGCCATGTACTTCCGCCAGGCCACGAACGGACTGTACGTGCGCATGGCGCTGTTAACGATGCTGTTGGATGGGTAGAGCAGGCCCGCTCTACCCCGCATAGTACTAGGTCAAAGTAGAAAATCGAGGACACAATGCCACTTATTCAAGAAAAGACGCAGCACTACATCGAACTCGAAGAACAGTACGGAGCCCACAACTACCATCCTCTTGATGTTGTCATCGAACGCGCCGAGGGCGTCTGGGTCTACGACGTTGACGGCAACTCCTACCTCGATTGCCTCGCCTCCTACTCGGCGCTCAACCAGGGACACTGCCACCCCCGAATTCTCGCGACGCTCATAGAACAAGCCAGCAAGGTGACGCTCACCTCGCGCGCCTTCCGCAACGACCAGCTCCCGTTGCTCTACGAAGAGCTGCACCAGCTCACCGGCTACGACATGGCGCTGCCCATGAACTCGGGCGCGGAGGCGGTGGAGACCGCTATCAAGGCCGCTCGCAAGTGGGGTTATCAGGTCAAACGGATTCCCGCGGGCGCCGCCGAGATCATCGTTTGCGCCAATAACTTTCACGGGCGCACGACAACGGTAGTGGGCTTCTCCACCGACGAACGGTATCGCGAGGGCTTCGGCCCGTTCACGCCCGGCTTCACCATTATCCCCTTTGACGATGCCTACGCCTTGCGCAAGGCGACCACGCCGAACACCTGCGCGTTTCTTGTTGAACCGATCCAGGGTGAAGCCGGCATCGTCATCCCGTGCGACGGGTATCTGAAGCAGGTAGAAGAAATCTGCCGCGAGAACAATGTGCTGTTCATTGCAGATGAAATTCAGTCTGGACTGGGACGCACCGGCAAACTATTCGCGCATCAACACGAGGACGTGCGGCCCGATCTAGTCATCATCGGCAAGGCGCTTTCCGGAGGCTTCTATCCGGTCTCGGCAGTGCTGGGCTCGCAGGAAATACTTGGCGTCTTCCGGCCCGGCGACCATGGCAGCACCTTCGGCGGCAATCCCCTGGGCTGCGCGGTTGCGCGCACTGCACTACGAGTGCTGACCGAGGACAAGCTGGTAGAGCGCTCCGCGGGATTGGGCGCTTATTTCCTGCGCAAGCTGCAAGCGGTTGCCAGTCCGCACGTGCGCCAAATCCGCGGCCGCGGACTGTGGATTGCCATTGAGTTGGACCAGGCGGCGCGCCCGTTCTGCGAGAAGCTGAAGGACGCGGGCCTCCTATGCAAGGAGACGCACGACACGGTGATACGCATTTCCCCGCCACTCATCATCACGCGCGAAGAAATCGAGTGGGCCGTGGAGCGCATCGCCAAGGTGCTGGCGGCGTAAATTAGTGCACGCGACCGTTGGTCAGGCTAGATTGTTGGTGCGAAAGGGGGGACTCGAACCCCCACGGTTTTACCCGCCAGATCCTAAGTCTGGTGCGTCTGCCAATTCCGCCACTTTCGCAATCGCGTCGCGAGAACGCTCTTATTGTAACGCGATGGATGGGCAAGATCGACGAGGCCAGAGGACGGCGGACGGATGCGGCAGACGCGCAGGTTCTTGCTCTACCGCGGCTTCGAGGACACAAGAGAAAGGGGCTCCCGTGGGAGCCCCTGGTCGCGCGGCGTTCGAAATCCTGGCGGTTACCAGATGGTGAGCGTCGCGGAATCAATCCATTCGTGATAGCCGCCGCCTCGGGCGTTATCGTCGAGTTGCCATTGCACACCGAGATTGTTGCTCCACCCCAGATTCCTGGCATTGCCCGTGTAATTCACCGTGTGACTGTTTCCGTCGACCACCAGGACGTGATACGTGTACTGGTGAGCGGAGGGATTCGTCGTCATGTACCACTGAATATGGTGCCAGGTGTTTGCGCTGAAGTGCGGGCAGGAGATCGACGTCTGTACCCAGCGGCCGGTGGACTCATTCCAGGTGTCCCAGTAGCCGCGGCCGTAATCGCATTGGCTGCCAATCATATAGTTGTAGCCGCTAATGAACTGGAAGGCGTCAAACTCCAGCGCCTGGCCGTAGTTCTGCGAGTTGCTGTCAACATAGAACCAGAAGTCCCAGAGGAAATTGCGGACGTTGTTGTTGGCGCCCAGCTTCTGCGTCCATAGGGTGTTGCCCCACACGCCGTCGTTGTAGAACTCGGTGCTGGAGCCGTCGCGCGAGGGCGAGCTCTGGTGTTGTGCCATCCAGTCCGTGCCTTGTCCGCTGCCGCCGGAACAACTGGACTCGTGGCATGAGTTCCAGTTGCTTCGGTCCTCAATGTGATTGAAGACGATCGCGCCCGCCGGAGGGCTGGGCAAGCCGTTGCCACCACCGCCTCCGCCGTTGCTGCTTACCGTGACTGTTTCCCAGACATCGCCATAGGCGCCACTGCTGTCCCAGGCGCGGGTCACCACTTGATGTGTGCCCGCTGACGCATTGATGCTGGTGTTGATGGAATTCGTCTGCCCACCCGAGTAAACATTGTTGCCGTCGAGATAAACATGCCATCCGACGATGGAGTAATTGCTGCTCGCGTTTGCCACCAGGTTGAAAGGAATGCCGACTTGCGAATTATTGGTGGGGGTGGTGACGGTGACATGGGGAGCGGCTGAGGCAGCCACGGAGAGGCTCACAAGAGCGGCGGCCAACAGAAATCGATTTTTCATCAGGGGATTTGTCCTCCGTTAGGATTTGGCCAAACGATGTAGCGTATGAGGCCGCACGCGCAGTTCAGCAGCCGATGAGCGAGTATCGCGTCCCGTCTAGCAGAGGCAAATCGGGCGTTGCTCTTAGAACAGTTACCTAACTTGACTGCGGCAATTCAGAGTTGAACTAAGGACGTGGAAACAGTTTCGAGTTTCAAGTTTCTAGTTTCGAGTTGTCGACGCCGCACGGTGCGGACGAAGTGGCGCTTCGATACGACGCGTATCCCGCGTTAGCGCTTGGCGGCAGAACCGGAAACTTGAAACTTGAAACTTGAAACTGGAAACTTGAAACTGGAAACTCGAAACTGCTGTTAAGATTTTCCCGATGGTGACTTTCGTTGGGCTGCGAATCGTTGCGGTGGTACTGCTCATCGCCGCCAATGCGTTCTTCGTGGCTGCCGAATTCGCGCTGGTTAGCGTGCGGGAAACACGCCTGCAACAGATCATCGCCGCTCGCCGCGTCGGCGCGCGCACGGTGCAGAAGCTGCATCAGCGGCTCGACCACGTCCTTAATGCGGTGCAATTTGGAGTGACCGTCTCCAGCCTCGCCCTGGGTTGGATTGGCGAAGCGTCGATCGCCCACATCCTGGAGCCGCTCTTCCGTTCGCTGCCTCATTCGAAGTTTTACGCCCACGGCGTCGCCGTTGTGCTGGCGTTCATGCTGATGACCTACCTGGTGGTGATCCTGGGTGAGGTCGTACCCAAGTCGATTGCGCTGCAGCGCACCGAACGCGTCGCGCTGGCAGTCGCCGGGCCCATGGACGTTTTCATGACCGTGGCCGCGCCATTCCTGGCATTTATGACGGCCTCAACCCACGTCGTGCTGAAGGCGTTCGGAATGCGACCGGTGCGCGAGGCCGGCGTCCATTCGCCCGAGGAGCTGAAGCTGATTGTTTCGGCCAACCGCAGGCTGGGTTTGCTGGCGCCGGAGCAGGCGGAGATGATTCATCACGCACTGGACCTGGAGAACATATCCGTGCGCGAGATCATGGTGCCGCGGCCCGACATCTTCTCCCTCCCGGCGAACCTCACGCTGGAGGAGGCGCTGGAGCGCGTGGTCGACGAGCAACATTCGCGCGTGCCTGTATATGATCCACTGCGCGGCCCCGAGCACATCATCGGCGTGCTTTACGCCAAGGACCTGATGCGGTGGTTACGTTATCGCGTGAAGGGGGGCGCTTCAATACGGTCGATGAACCGGCCCAGCGGGCTGGAGGTGCGGCACATCATGCGCGATGTGCTGGTGGTGCCGGAGACCAAACCGCTGCCCGACTTGCTATTCGAATTCAAGGCGCGCAAGCGGCACCTTGCGGTGGTAGTGGACGAGTTTGGCTCGACCGCCGGACTGGTGACGGTGGAGGACATTCTGGAACAACTGGTGGGGGAGATCGAAGATGAGTTCGACATCGCCGAGCCTGCCTTGACGCCGGGCGCCGCTTTGATGGTGCTGGACGGCTCCGTCAACCGCCGTGATCTGGAGACGCAGTACCAGATCACACTGCCGCGGGACGATAGATTCGAGACCCTGGCCGGGTTCGTCCTCACCCGGTTGCAGAAAATCCCGGCGGCCGGCGACAGCTTCGAATACGATGGGCGTCGTTATACTGTTGCCGCCATGGACGGATTGCGAGTGGAGAGCGTCAGGATCGAAACCGCGCAGCCGCAAACCCAGTTGCAGTCCAGCCCCGCAACTCCCATCGCGAGCTGATGCTGCGCTACGTCTCCTCTCGCTTGTTGTATATGCTGCCGGTGGTCTGGTTGGTGGTCTCGGTTGTCTTCCTGCTGATCCATCTGGTGCCGGGCGATCCCATTCAGCAGATGCTGGGCGAGGGCGCGGCCGCCACGGACATCGCCGCTGCGCGCCACGCATATGGACTCGATGTTCCCCTCGGTCAGCAGTACGTGAATTACTGGCGCGGCATTCTGCACGGCGACATGGGACGCTCGCTGCGCCTGAATCAGAACGTCGGTCATCTCATCGCGCACGCTTATCCGTACACGATCGAGCTCACGGTTGCGGCCCTGATTTTCGCGCTGGGACTTTCAATTCCCGCAGGCGTGCGTTCTGCGCTGCATCGCAATCGCTGGGATGACCGCCTGCTGAGCTTCGTGTCGCTGCTTGGCCTGTCATTCCCCAACTTCGCGCTGGGGCCGATCCTGATTTTGTTCTTCGCGATCGAGTTGGGATGGCTGCCGGTGTCGGGCGCGGGCTCGCCCGCCCACCTGGTGCTGCCGGCAATCACCATGGGCGGAGCGCTGGCGGCGATCCTTACCCGTATGGTGCGGACCTCCATGTTGGAAGAGCTTGGCCAGGATTACATTCGCACCGCGCGCGCCAAGGGCCTGCCCGAAAGCACGGTCGTATATCGGCACGCGCTGCGCAATGCGATGATTCCGATCCTCACCGTGGTGGGCTTGCAGTTCGGGGCGCTGCTCGCTGGAGCCATCGTTACCGAGACCATCTTTTCCTGGCCGGGCGTGGGCAGGCTGACCATCAGCGCCATCTCCAACCGCGACTACTACCTGGTGCAGGGTTGCATCCTGGCGATCGGGCTGACGTACGTGGTGGTGAACTTCCTGACTGACCTGTTGTACTCGGCGTTTAATCCGCGGATCCGGCAGTGAAGAAACAGTTTCAAGTTTCAAGTTTCCAGTCTTAAGCCTCAAACCCGCGAATTCGAAACCTGGGACCTGAACCGCGGAACTTGCTTTTTTGCAGCGGCATGGTTTCCAATTCCTCTTCAGTAGCATCTTTCCTGGCTAGCGGAGGCCGACATGAGCTTTAGCCGCAAGCTGCACGATGGCGAGAAACTAGGCCCAGAGACAGTCCACGTGGTAGCGAAACGGCTGAAGGCCGGCGTTCAGGACCTCAGCGCAGGTCTTCGCAATCTGCACCTCAGTCGCAAGGTTGCGCAGAGACAGCCCGTCTCGGCCCACCCCGCCCCCGAACAGGAGCGCGAGAACGCCGTCAGCCGCGAGGGGCGCACCGGGATCGTCTCGGTAAATGGGCGCGACATCGGAGAGGTGCGCTGCACTGGTGGCCGGCGCCCAGCATAGTACTAACCTCCCGACGTTCGTTCTTAGCGGACGCGAGCGCGTTCAGCACACGGTTTTTCCTTCTACAATTGCCGTCGGGTTATGCGCGACGAGCGCCTCTGCGGTTTCTGGCCCCCGGATCTTCGCAATGGCGTCGCACGCCTGCGACAAGATCGGCTTGCGCCGCACGGCATCGTGGGCGTCGCTGGCGACGACCTGCACAGCGTCGCGCTCCAGCAGCCACTTGATCATGCTTTGCGAGCGCCTGCCCCATGCTCCCGTGACCGCATTGGCCGTCACCTGCACCAGGCAGCCCTGCTTCACGAGCGAGAGTACCATCTCCGGTTTCTTCAGCAGCCATTGGTTGCGCTCAGGATGGGTGACGATGGGAACGATGCCGCGGCTGCGCAGCGCGAACACGTCCTGCTGCAGGCTCGGCGGAATGGCGTAGTCGCTGAACTCGATGAGCAGGTACTGGGTCTCGCCGATGGTATAACGTCGCGGGTGTTCCAGGGCATCCTGAATGTTCTCGTAGGAGAAGTGAAAATCACAGCCCAGGGTGAAGGTTAGTTTTCCGTTCGACACCTCGTGCAATCCCCCCAGCATCGCGGTGTAGCGTTCTCGGTCGTAAAGAAACTGATGATTGGCATGAGGAGTCGCGACGATGTGCGTGATGCCGTCGTCCACGGCTATCCGGCACATCTCGGCAGTCATCTCCCAGGAGCGCGAACCGTCGTCGACGCCGGGCAGTACATGGCAGTGAATGTCAACCATGAGAAAGCAGTTCAAGTTTCCAGTTTCGAGCTTCAAGTTGTGGAGAGCTTGTCGAACCACAACCTCAGAATCGAGAAAACAGTTTCGGTTTCGAACTTGAAACTCGAAACTAGAAAATGCTTTCAGCCATAGCGTTCCTTCATGAAATCCGTGATCTTTTCGTAGGCCTCGCGCAACACATGCTCGGGAGGCAAGAAGACGATGCGAATGTGCCGCGAGCCGGGCTTCTGGCCGAAGCCGGAGCCGTGAACCACGAGCACATGCCTTTGCTTGAGCAGCTCGGTAACAAAGGTCAAGTCGTCTTCGGGAATGTCCAGCGCGGGATGCGCATAGAACGCGCCTCTCGGTGCCACCAGCTTCACATGAGGAGTGCGATTGGCCCACTGCACGGTGATCTCCGCGCGCCGCCGCAGCTTGCGCACTACCTCTTGCAGATGATCCTGCGGGCCCTCCAGTGCGGGCCGGATCGCATGCTGAAAGGGGTGCGGCGCGCATAGCCGCGCTCGCAGCAGGCGGTGCACAGCTTCCATGTAAGGATGCAGCACCTCGCCCGGGCCCGTGGCAATCGCCCAGCCGATGCGCCACCCTGGCGCCAGATACGCCTTGGAAAGCCCGTTGAAGGTCACGACGGGCACATCCGTCGCCAGCGTCGCGATCGAAACGTGTTTAGCCTCAGGGTCGAACACCAGCTTGTCGTAGATTTCGTCAGCGAAAACGATCAGGCTGTAGCGCCGCGCCAACTCGAGAATGCCTTCCAGCGTGCGCCGCGAGTACACCGCTCCGGTGGGATTGTTGGGAGTGATCAGCAGAATCGCACGCGTTCGCGAGTTGATCCTGCGCGCCAGTTCACCGATGTCCGGTTCCCAGCCGTTGTCCTCATCCAGTTCGTACGCATTGACCGGGCAATCAAGCTTGGCCATGATCGCGCCGTAGAGCGGATATTCGGGGCTGGGCGTAAGCACGTTGTCGCCCGGGTTCAGCAGCGCGGTCAGACAACTGTCGATGACCTCGCCGCTGCCATGGCCAACGAAAACACTTTGAATCTCGCGAAAGCCGTTACGCTCGGCTTCATTTCGAATGGCATCCAGGGCCGGCTTAATGCCCAGCGATTCGGCGTAGCCGTTGTGGCCGTCAACCATCGCCTTCAGCACGGCTTCAATCATGTGCGGCGGCGTGTGAAAGTCGAACTTGCAGGGATCGCCGATGTTCAGATACAGGATCTCGTGTCCTTCGCGCGCGACCTGCTCGGCCGCGGCGATGACATCGCGTATCGCATACCGCACATTGACCATGCGGCTTGCGGCCAGCACTTCAGTTGAGGCTTTCGTCACCATGATTGCGTCCTTGCGGGCCCCGCTGGCGGCAGCTTCAGCGGGCGATGAAAGATAATTCTTGCACGACTCCGGAGCCAAGAACAGTTCCGGCCAGCCGACCGCAGCCGTTCGAAACGTAGCCGGTACACTGGTGACAATAATTTCACAACTTTCCTCGCCCGGCACCCACCCGCAGGTATAGAATCAGGCGCATCGATGAGCGGATCGTGGGGTGACCGCTCGCTCTCTTCCCGCCGCCCTACTATCTGCCCGCCTTCAGGCCAGGTTGAACTACTCGTCTGGCCGGTGTTCGTAAGCTCGCGGCTCACGAGCTTCGGGAGGGTCCAGTGCGTTACCGGTGCTTCGCTCCAGTCGTTCTTTTTCTACTCGTCACCGGGGTGCAGGCCCAGTTTGGAGGACGCGGCGGCGGCGGTATTTCTAATGTTGGCACTGTCCACGTGCATGTTGTTCTGTCCAACGATCGCAGCGCGGGCCCTTACCTGCTGGTCCGCCTCATCCAGGGTTCCAGCGATTTTATGGTCGGTACCAGCTACACCGATGATCGCGGGGAAGTCGACTTCGGTGGCGTTCCGGTGGGCGACTACCACGTCGAGGTCAGCGGCGACGGCATTCAGACCACCGAGAGCGATGTGTTTGAGGTGGACAACCGGAAGACCACGCAGGCGCAATATGTGACCGTGCGGCAGGTGGATGACGCCGGACCCAAGCCCGTGTCGACCCATTCCTCCATGGTCTCGGCGGCCGACCTGAAGGTCCCTCCCAAAGCGTCCAAGGAGCTCGACAAGGCCAACGAAGCCATGGCCAGCCAGGATTGGAAGAAGGCGAAGGAGCACATCGACAAAGCGCTGGCCCTCTACCCTAATTACGCCACCGCCTACAACAATCTGGGTGTGCTCTACGCCAAGACCAACGATCTTCCCAATGAGGAGCAGGCGTTGAAGAAGGCCGTCAGCCTGGACGAGCACTTTGCTCCTGCGCTGCTGAACTATGCCAAGCTGAGCATCCGGCAGAAGAACTTTCCGCTGGCGGAGTCGTTGTTGCAGAAGGAAGTGGCCTCCGACCCTGGCAATCCCGAGGGCTTGTTGCTGCTGGCGGATGCGGAATATATGAACCGCCACTTCGACGCCGCGATTACGACTGCCAACCAGGCGCATTCGGCGTCGGCGGAACACGCGTCGTTCGTGCATTACATTGCGGCCCGCGCGTATCAGCAGGAGAACCGGCAGCAGCAGGCGCTAGCGGAATTTCAACTCTTCCTGAAGGAGGAGCCCAAAGGCCCGCGCGCCGACCATGTGCGCGGCGACATCGTGAAGATCCAGCAGGCAACCCAGGCGAAAGCGTCGCCGCAGTAGGGCGTCCCGCCATTCGCTAACGACCGACAGCGGCAAGCTACAACCATCTCGCGCGCTTTGCGATGCAGGCTAAATCCGCGTGGCTACGATTCCGTGCCCTTCATCTTCAGGCGGCCCTTGTTTTCTTCCAGAAAGCTCCGGATCTGCTCGGCATGGTCGAGCAGCCGCACCCACTGCTCGTAATAGAGCGTGACGGGAAAGCGTCCCAGCCCATACACGCTGACGCCGCCTTTTTCGCTGACTTTGAAATCGATCACGCCGCGCTTGCGTCCCTGGACCTGCTTCTCCAGTTCCGCCAGCTTGGCCTTCAATTCGTCATAACTCGGTTCCGCCATCGTCTCACCCTGAGCACAAACTATTGTTCAGACTAGGCGCCCTATCCTGGCGCCCGCAGGGTATATGTTAACGGAGCCGGCCGCCGCAATATGTGACGTGTGAAAACAAAATGTGCGACATTTGGGACGTTGATGGTCGCTGTTTTCCGCACAAGTTGGTGCATTATCAGCGTGGAGACATCGCGGGTTGCCCCTCCCTCCTGGGGAGAATGTCGTGCACATAATCGTGCGCGGCAAGGGCTCCGGGCTTCATCGCACCTGCCTTCACCCGCTCGACAATCTGGTCGCGCGAAAGGTCGAAAATCGCCTCCAGGATTTGCTCGCGTTCTTGGCTGCCAGCCTCGGCCAGCACGAACAGAACGCGCGCGCTGTGCTGGAGGTATCGCGGCGAGAGCAGTTGCCGCTTCAACAGGTCCATGATCACCGGCGCTTTGCTCCGGTCGAAGCGGCCCGGATCGCCGCGCCGGTCCAGTTCGGCGAAGAACTCGGCCGTCCACTCGTTGTGATAGTCCCACACCTTCTGGAAGAGCTCCGGAGTGAACCGGGTTCCCGCCTCCACCTGCTCCGCGCTTGGCGCCAGCACCACGCCGTCTTCACTCAGTGCCGGCCGCTGGAAATAACCAGTCTTGGTGATCACTGCCTGATGGCGGGCCAGCGTCCATAGCCAGGCCACGTCGATGCGGTAGGTGGCGAGATCGTTCATGAAGCGCTGCTTGAGCTCGTAGTCGTCGATGGCCGCAGCGAAGTTGCCGTTCAGGATCTGGAAACCATAATTCGCGGCCATATAAAACGCATGCTGGATGTGCTCAATGGTGACATTGCCTTCGGGCACGCTGTAAATGGCCTCCCACAGCTCGTGGCTCAAGAGCTTGTCGGGCGTGTCCAGCGCGTGCCTGCTAATGATGGCCGGCGTGATCTTGCCTTCATGGTTCAACAGGCCCCGCGATTCGAGCAGCGCTCGCTCCGGCCCTGCTAAGCCGCTGGCGACTGTCGGGACGAGTTTGCCGTTGGCGTCGACGGTTTCACGAGGGGCATCCAGTATCGCCTGCAACCTCGCAACGGGTACACGTAATGGGCCATTTCCAGCAGCCACATAGGCGGCCTCCGGACTGGCGACCCAACTCTGGCGATAGCCATCGTAGAGCCGTCCCTTGATGCGACCCGCCAGAATATCGTCGAGCGTTACCTGACGGCCGGCAGCGAGGGGTTCGTCGGGCACGAACATCAGGCCCAGCAGGCGCTCGCGCAGCTTGTCTACCACAATCGCGCGCATCGCCACCGGGTTATAGCGCGAGCGACCGTAAGCATCGCTCTGCTGATAAATCATTACGGCCGCCATGCCGCCGATCGGCGCGCCCTGCGTCAATTCGCGCCGCTTCATGCCAGCCATCAGCATGATGAGCGCGTTGTAGCGCTGGTAGGCGATCATGTTGGGCGCGGCCATACCGATGGTTTGCGGGTCGGGGAAGATCGCCTTCGGGTCGTCTTTCCACATCTCGATCAGGCTGCCGAGGTAGTCCCAGCGGCCGACATTCGTTCCCAACAACCGCCGCCGGAACGTCCAGGCAATGGCCGGCAGGTATCGCCCGCCATTGCCTTCTTCATACAGGATTTTGATTTTGAAGGTGCCTGCGGAAACGCCAATGATGCCTTCCATCCGTGCCAACAGTTTTTCGACGATGAGCGCCTCGCGCGGCGTCTGTATCTTGGGGATGTAAAAGTACACGCCGGTGCCGGCGCGCTTGAGCGCGTCGTAGTTATTCAGCACCCAGAGCACCACCAGCGCGATGACGCCGGGGATGGGCTCGTCATCCACGGTGAAGTGTTGGTAAACGATGTGGATGCTGGGCGGGCGGACCAGGCGCGTCGGCCACTTCGCCGCTTCCCGGTCGATCTTGTAGGAACGGGTCTTGCCCTTCTTGATTACGTCGTAGGACTTCGTTGTCCAGGCGCCTTCCAGGATTTCCTTCGCGTTTTGAAGGGCGGCGAAGGCACCGACAGCCTGGCCCGGAGGCGCGCCTTCGGGCTGGAAGTGCGAGGGTGAAGCATCTTCGAAGTCCGGCATGTTCATGGGCGCGGCGCTGTTCAGCGCGTTGAAGGCCATGTCTAGCGGATGCCAGGGACCGGTAAGCTCGAGCCCGGGGTTTTGCAGCGGATGGACGTCGGCAGGGATGGGCACTTCGTCGTTGAGGCGCCAGCGCCCCTCGCCCTCGGCGTCGAGGAAGTTGTCGATCATCCCCTGAACAATCTGACGGAAAGTCCATGGACGTCCCGCTACCGGGTCTTCGAAGGACTCATCCCACTTCGGCCAGGCATACTTGCTGCGCACAGGCTCGGTACTCGCAAGCAGTGTACGACGCGCATTCAGGGCCTCAGCAATCGCCGGGCGCAGCTCGCGGGTAAGCGTGGCGATAGTCTTCTCGACGTTCACCTCTCGGCCATTGACCTTCTTGTTGCCGAACAAACCCGGGAATTGCTGGAGAATATCTTCGCGAACCATCGTCGCCTCCGGTGTGATTCCCATAGTAACTCCTAACCTTCGGGCGCGCCGTCGGAGCAGGTAAAAGGCTTCCCGGCAGCGTGCCGAATAGGGAAGCCGCGCGAGATGGCGATCGCGGAATAGGGAACTTTTCTCCCTGAGCTCGCGTACGATTATCCAGGGGTCGCCATGCTTGCATTCTTACTTTGGCTTGTGCTCCTCTTTTTTTGCTGGCCGCTGGCCTTGTTGTTTCTGGTGCTCTATCCAATCATCTGGCTGGTCCTTCTGCCGTTCAGGATCTTGGGAATCGCAGTGGAGGGGGTCCTTGAGCTGGTGAAGGCCATCATCTTTCTGCCGGCACGAATCCTGCGCGGGCCGCGCCGGGCGTGGTAGCGCCTGATCACAAACATGAAGAACGGACCCAAAGGCCCGCTCTTCTTGCATCCAGTGTAATCGTAGCTACCCGACCTTTACTGCCGTCTTCTCTTCCTGCTCGGCCGTCGGAAAGGCGCGGCGGTCGATGCCGGTATAGATCTGCCGCGGACGCGCGATCTTCTGCTCCGGGTCCTGCACCATCTCGTTCCACTGCGCCAGCCAGCCGGCTGCGCGCGGAATCGCGAACAGCACGGTAAACATGTCCGGCAGGAAGCCCATGGCCTGGTAGATGATGCCCGAGTAGAAGTCGACGTTCGGGTAGAGCTTGCGGGTGACGAAGTAATCGTCCTGTAGCGCGATGCGCTCGAGCTCCAGGGCGGTGTCAAGGCGATCGTTGCGGCCGGTCACTTCGAATACCTCATTGGCCACCGCTTTGATGATGCGGGCGCGAGGATCGTAGTTCTTGTAGACACGGTGCCCGAATCCCATGAGCTTGATCTCCCCGGCCTTGACACGCTTGATGTAGGCGGGGATGTTCTTCACCGAGCCGATCTCGTCCAGCATGCGCAACACTTCCTCGTTGGCGCCGCCGTGCAGCGGGCCGGCGAGGGCGGAAGCAGCGCCCGCCATCGAGAGATAAGGATCGGTCTGCGCACTGCCGATGACGCGCATCGTGGTTGAGCTGCAGTTCTGTTCGTGGTCGGCGTGGAGAATGAAAAGCACGTCCAGCGCCCGTGCGATCACCGGGCTGGCCACATACTTCGGCTCCGTCATCTTCCACAACATATTCATGAAGTTTTCGGTGTAGCTGAGGTCGTTGTCGGGATAGACGTACGGATGACCGCGGCGGTGGCGATAGGAGTACGCCGCCAGAGTGGCCATCTTGGCGACCAGACGGACGATCTGCTTCTGCCGGTTCACCGGGTCGTGAATGTTCTTGGCCTCGGGATAAACCGTTGACAGCGCCGCCAGCGTGCTCACCAGGATGCCCATGGGGTGCGCGTCATAGCGGAAGCCGTCGATGAAGTGCTTAGTGCTCTCATGCAGCATGGTGTGATGAGTGATCTCCCACACCCAGTCCTTCTCCTGCTGCGGGGTCGGCAACTCGCCGTAGAGGAGCAGATACGCGACTTGGAGGTACGTGCAGTGCTCGGCCAGCGTTTCGATGTCGTAACCGCGGTAGCGAAGGATGCCTTTGTCGCCGTCGATGAAGGTGATGCTGCTCTTGCAGAATGCGGTGTTCATAAACGCAGGGTCGTAGGTCATGATCCCGAACTCGTCGGGCTTGGCCTTGATCTTGCGCAGCTCCATCGCGCGAATGGTTTCATTCTCGATGGGTGCTTCGTAGGTTTGATTGGTGCGTTGATCGGTGATGGTCAAAGCGTCCTTCGGCATGACCGCGTACCTCCTGTCGGAAACGAACGGTATGAATTGCAAGGGAACCGGGTGCGAACGAGTGTTCGAACGGGTTAAATTCTACTGGTTCGCTGCCGGTTCACCGGCGACGGGCGTCACAGAGCGTTGTGATGTCCGTCGGCCCCGTCTCGTGCTACACGTAAGTCAAGGGGTGCCCGCTGGTGCCAATCGAGCGATCCCACCAGGGCGCCTACCGTGTCAGGGCGCGCGCCTATTTCTTCGCCTTTTCTTCGGAGCTGCCGCTCTTTTCCGATCCGGCAGAACTCGTCCCCTGGCCCTCGCCGCTTTTCGACTCCGAGGAGCCGACTGAGCCGGCGCCGTTCCCGCTCGATGACCCTTTGCCGGACTTGCGCGCATAGTCGGTGACATACCAACCCGACCCCTTGAATTGGACGGCCGGAGCGGAAAGAAGTTGCTCCAGCTCGCCTCCGCAATGGGGGCAGATGGTCAGCGGCGGATCGGAAAACTTCTGGATCCGTTCGGTCAGGCTATGGCACTTCTTGCACTGGTATTCGTAGAGAGGCACTGCGGTTCACCGCCGTTCTAACCAAATGGATTCTATGGTTCGCAAATGGTTGCGGTCAATTTGGCGGCAATTCATCTCTCGTTGTTTTCCGCACGCAGTTGACGGGCGTTGTAGCGACCGTTGCCGCCAACGGAGGTTGACGTATATACCCACTGATGGCATCTAATGGTTCTTCACGACTCACTGAGCAGGAATTACAGATGCCTACCGAAGTCAAACCCCAGGCAAATGTGTCTCCACTGGCAGGCCAGCCCGCGCCCAAAGAAATGCTGGTCGATGTTGCCCGGCTGGAAGCCGCGTATTACCACACTCGGCCGGACGTAAGCGAACCGAATCAACTGGCCGCCTTTGGTACCAGCGGGCATCGCGGATCGTCGCTGCGCGGCACGTTCAACGAAGCGCACATTCTAGCCATTACGCAGGCCATCTGCGAGTATCGCCAGCAGGAGGGCGTGGACGGACCGTTGTTCATGGGCAAGGACACGCATGCGCTGTCGCAGCCGGCGCAGCGCACCGCGCTCGAAGTGCTGGCGGCCAACGGGGTTGAGACGTTCATCCAGAAGGATGACGGTTACACGCCTACCCCTGTCGTCTCGCACGCCATCCTGACCTACAATCGCGGGCGCGAGCAGCACCTGGCCGATGGAATCGTAGTTACGCCTTCGCACAATCCGCCGGAGGATGGTGGCTTCAAGTACAACCCGGCCAACGGCGGTCCCGCCGACACGGATATTACTGGCTGGATCCAGGACCGCGCCAACGAACTGCTGCGTGAGAACAATTCCGGGGTGAAACGGGTCTCGCCCGACGCTGCGCTCAAGGCGGGCAGCACGCACGCGCACGATTTCGTTGCGCCGTATGTGGCCGATCTCGGCAATGTCATCGACATGGACGCGGTCCGAGCGGCCGGGCTGAAGCTGGCAGTCGATCCGCTCGGAGGCGCGTCGCTGCCTTACTGGGAGCCGATCAGCGCCGCTTATGGACTCGACCTCGAGATCGTCAACAAGGCTGTGGATCCGACTTTCTCCTTCATGACCCTGGACCGTGACGGCAGGATTCGCATGGACTGCTCCAGCCCGTATGCGATGGCCAGCATGGTGCGACTGAAGGACCGCTATCGCGTCGCGTTCGGCAACGATCCCGACGCGGACCGGCACGGCATCGTGACGCCGTCCGCCGGGCTGCTGAATCCGAACCATTATTTGGCGGTCGCAATCCAGTATCTGCTCCGGCATCGCGAGCGATGGCCACACAGTGCGGTGGTCGGCAAGACGCTGGTGAGCAGCAGCATGATCGACCGCGTGGTTGAGAAGCGGGGTCGTACATTGTGGGAGGTACCGGTCGGCTTCAAGTGGTTCGCGCCCGGGCTATTCGATGGCACGTGCTGCTTCGGCGGGGAAGAGAGCGCGGGTGCGAGTTTCCTGCGCTGCGATGGCACGGTTTGGACGACCGATAAGGACGGCATCATCATGAACCTGCTGGCGGCGGAGATCACGGCGCGTACCGGCCGCGATCCGGGAGAACACTTTCGCGCGCTGGCTGACGAGTTCGGGATGCCGTACTACACGCGCATCGACGCGGCGGCCACGCCTGGGCAAAAAGCGAGGCTCGGGAAGCTGTCGCCTGAGGCGGTAATGGAGCGGGAACTCGCTGGCGAGCCGATTCTGGCCAAGCTCACGCGCGCGCCCGGCAACAACGCCCCAATCGGTGGGCTGAAGGTTGTCACCGCGGCCGGCTGGTTCGCCGCGCGGCCCTCGGGGACCGAGAACATCTATAAGATTTACGCTGAGAGCTTCGAGGACGAGTCGCATCTGGAAGCGATTGTGACCGAGGCGCAGCAGATCGTGAACAATGCCTTACACTGAGCAAGCTTCGACCGTGAGGAAATCGGAATGGGAGAAGCGCGTTCAGCGCGCGGCCCGGCTGGCGGAACGCTTTGCGCATTCGCAAGAAATTCTCGCCTTCTATGGTGAAGTGCTAAAGCTGCAACGGAGAATCTTCGACGAGATTTCCCAGGCGCCCGCGCCGTCGGCGAGCAGCGAAGCTCGCGTTTGCGGTCGGCTCGACGTCGCCGAGGCTGCCCGGCACCTGCCCGCATTGCTTTCGCTCGTCGAAGAGCAGGGCCCAGCGAAGTTGGCCGAGGAGGCGAGCACGATTCGCGGCGAATCTGCAGAACAACGCGGTACCATGCTCGCAAGCCTTCTCGCCGGCGAGCTATCCGAACGCGCCTTCTTCGCTCGCGCGCTCTTGCAGCCTTACGCCGAGCGGCTGGCCGCATCGTTGCCGGTGCCCGCATACGCTGGCGACAAATCAGTTTGTCCGTTGTGCGACAGCCGGCCGCAGGCAGCCGTGCTACGCCCCGAAGGCGACGGCGGAAAGCGCTATCTGCTGTGTTCGCTGTGTCTGACAGAGTGGGAGTTTCGGCGAATTCTATGTCCGGCTTGCGGCGAGGAAAATCATCGCCAGCTGCCGCGCTATAGTGCCGAGGAGGTGGACGCGGTGCGGGTGGAAGGCTGCGATACCTGCCACTTCTATTTGAAGTCAGTGGATATGACGGTGGATGGGCTGGCCGTGCCGCTCGTGGATGAAGTAGCCACCGTGCCGCTGGACCTGTGGGCGAGCGAACACGGATATAAGAAGATCACGCCCAATCTGATGGGGTTCTAGGTCTCATTAAGAGAATCGACGCTCCCCGGCTAATGCTGGCTCTTCTTTCTTGGATTTTTCGGACGGCCTGGAGGCCGTCCCCTTCAAAGCAATTGGAATAGATGACAACTTCGCGAGACTATTTCGGCGAGCCTTTTCGTCCGCGGCGCTTCCTTGCTGGCGGTCACGCGCAGACGATCGTGGGTAATTTCCTGCCTCGCACGAACCTGCTACCTCCTCCCGAAGAGCGCCTGTTCAGCGTTGAGCCGGAAGTCCAGGTGCTTTGCCACTGCCACTGGCAAGCCGATCGCCGAGAGGCGATGACGCTCGTCATCGTGCATGGACTCGAGGGTTCCAGCGAGTCGCAGTATGTCATCGGCACGGGAAGCAAAGCCTGGGCCGCGGGAATGAACGTCGTTCGCATGAACATGCGCAATTGCGGCGACACGGAGAACCTTGGCCCTACTCTCTACAACTCCAGCATGTCGGGCGATGTGGGCGCCATAGCGCAAACGCTCATCGAGCAGGACGGTCTGCAAAAGCTGGCGCTCGTGGGCTATTCGATGGGAGGAAATCTCGTACTAAAGCTACTGGGCGAATGGGGCGAGCAGACTCCGCCCGAGTTGAAGGCCGGTGTGGGCGTCTCGCCGGTTATGGATCTGGCGCCGTCGGCCGACGCGCTGCACAATCCCGCCAATCGCATCTACGAGTGGAAATTTCTGAACGGCCTGCGGCGCCGTATGTTGCGCAAGGCGGCGCTCTATCCCGAGCGCTACAGAGTCAGCCGCCGTGATTTGCGCCGGCTGCGCAGCATACGCGAGTACGATGACCAGATTGTGTCGCCATACTGTGGCTATCGCGACGCGGATGATTACTACGACCGGGCGGCTTCCGCAAACGTCCTGGACCGCATCGCGGTGCCGACGTTCATCCTTCATGCGGAAGACGATCCGTTCATCCGCGTGCTTCCGGCCACTCGCGAGAAGCTGCTGAACAATCCTAGTATCACTTTCGTGGAAACCAAGCACGGCGGACACTGCGCCTTTCTGGCTAGTCCCAACGGCTACGACGGGCGCTGGGCGGAGCGTCAGGCGATTGCTTTCATCCAAAAAGCGGAGCGTGGCGGGCCGGTCTAGACAATTTTTCGCGTTCCCTAGTTCACTGCGACTAAGGCCATGTAGCCCGCTCGGACAGCGCGATTTCACGTCATCGCAATCGGCTCACGATTTTGTTTGCTTATTCTTCGAGATGAGATAAAATTCCCCGCACTTCATCGTTAGGCATTTAAGTTACACCGCAAGCTGCGTCTCTCCGAAAGCAAGCAAGAATCAAAGCGAGGATGGTCCTATGATTCCGCAACAGGCACGCGAAACGTCAACCAGCGCGTTGGATCAGCTGGCAGTCAACACCATTCGCACGTTAGCCATCGATGGCGTGCAGAAGGCCAACTCCGGCCACCCCGGCACGCCGATGGGGGCCGCACCGACAGCGTATGCCGTGTGGCAGCACGCGCTGCGCTACGATCCGCAAAATCCGTGGTGGCCTAATCGCGATCGCTTCGTGCTGTCGGCCGGTCACGCCTCCATGCTGCTGTATGCGCTGATTCACCTCGCCGGAATCAAGGCCGCGAATGCGAGCTACAAAGGCGCCGATCGCGAGTCGGTGACCATCGACGACCTGAAAGCGTTTCGCCAGGAAGGCAGCCGCTGCCCCGGACATCCGGAATACGGCTGGACGACCGGCGTGGAATCGACGACCGGCCCGCTGGGACAGGGCGTTGCGACCAGCGTCGGCATGGCGATCGCGGGCAAGTGGCTCGCGGCGAATTACAACCGCCCCGGCTTCGAGTTGTTCGACTTCAACGTGTACGCACTGTGCGGTGATGGCTGCATGCAGGAAGGCGTCTCGTCGGAAGCGGCGTCGCTGGCCGCGCATTTGAAGCTGTCGAACCTGTGCTGGATCTACGACTCCAACCGCGTGACCATCGAGGGGCACACCGAGATCTCATTCACCGAAGACGTTGCGTCGCGCTTCCTGGCGTACGGCTGGGACGTGCATCGGGTCAGCGATCCCAACGACGTCGAGCACGTGGATCGTGCGCTGCAGCGCTTCCAGGCGAACAAGGACCGGCCCACGTTGATCGTGGTGCACAGCCACATCGGTTATGGCGCGCCGCACAAGCAGGACACCTCGGCCGCGCACGGCGAGCCGCTGGGAGCCGAAGAGGTGCGGCTGACCAAAGAGTTCTTCGGTTTCTCGCCCGACCAGTCGTTTGTGGTGCCACCGGAAGTCCGCGAGCACTTCAACAACGGCATGGGCGCGCGCGGCGCCAAGCTGCGGCAGGAGTGGGACGAGATGTTTGCCCGCTACCAGGCGCAGTATCCCGATCTCGCCGACCAGCTCAAGTGCATGCATAGCCGCGATCTGCCGGCCGGCTGGGAGAAGGCGCTGCCGACCTTCCCGCCGAGCGACAAGGGCATGTCAACGCGGGACGCTTCGGGCAAGGTGCTGAACGCACTCGCACAGAAGATTCCGTGGCTGGTGGGCGGCGCTGCCGATCTGTATCCCAGCACCAAGACGCGGCTGGACTTCGAGTTTGCCGGCGACTTCCAGGCGGACGGCCCGCTGGGAGATTACAAGGGCCGCAACTTCCACTTCGGAATCCGCGAGCACGCCATGATGTCGATGGTGAATGGCATGGTGCTGACCGGTCTGCGCGCTTACGGTTCCGGATTCCTCATCTTCACCGACTACGCGCGCGGCGCGATTCGATTGTCCTCCATCATGGACATTCCCGCGCTGCACATCTGGACACACGACAGCATCGGCGTTGGCGAGGATGGCCCAACGCACCAACCCATCGAGCAACTACTGTCGCTGCGCGCGATTCCGGGCATGATGGTCATCCGCGCGGCCGACGCCAACGAGTTGGTCGAGGGCTATCGCCTGGCACTGACATCGAAGGAGCGGCCGTACGCCATTATCGGCAGCCGGCAGCCTTTGCCGATTTATGACCGTACGAAATTCGGTGCGGCCAGCGGCACGGCTAAGGGCGCGTACATCCTCGCCGATGCGCCCGATGGTAAGCCGGACGTGATCCTGATCGGCTGCGGCAGCGAAGTGGGCCTGTGTATGTCGGCCCGGGAAAAGCTGGTGGCCGAAGGGGTGAAGGCGCGCGTGGTCAGCATGCCGTGCTGGCGGCTGTTCGATGCGCAGGACCAGGCTTATCGCGACAGCGTTCTGCCGCCGTCGGTGCGCGCGCGCGTGACCGTGGAAGAGGCTTCACCGATCGGATGGGAGCGCTATGCCGGGACCGATGGCGTCGTGCTGGCCATGAGCACCTTCGGGGAGTCGGCCCCGATGAAGGTCGTGATGGAGCACTTCGGCTTCACCGTGGAGCATGTCATTAGCGCGGCGAGAGAAGCGATGAAGAAGGCTGCGAGTTAGACCTATCCAGGGAGGCTTCCTTCTTTCGGGCGCCAACGCACAGATCGCACGCCTTGAAAGGGCACGGCTTCAGCCGGGCCGCAATGGGCGTAACAAGGGCCGGGGCTTTAGCCCCTGAGGGAATTCGTAGTTTCAGGAACGCGCATTCCCGCAGCGGCTAAAGCCGTCATTCAATTTGTGACGGGCACGGCTGAAGCCGTGCCCTTTCAATGGGGACAACATAATGCACAACGGCACGTCAAACGGAATGTCGGATGCGTTCGTATTCTTCGGGGCCACGGGCGACCTGGCCTACAAACAGATTTTTCCTTCGCTGCAAAATCTCATCCGCGACCAGGGAATGAACATTCCCATCATCGGCGTCGCCAAGGCGGGATGGAACCTCAACCAACTCAAGGAACGCGCCAAGGACAGCCTGGAGCATCACGGCGGACTCGATCAGGTCGCGTGGGAGAAGATGGAGAAGCTGCTGCGCTACGTTGACGGCGACTACGGCGATCCGGCGACCTTCATCGAGTTGCGCAAGCAACTGGGCAAAGCGCAGTCGCCGTTGCATTATCTCGCCGTGCCACCCAGCCTCTTCGGCACCGTGGCGTTAGGCTTGCAGAAGGCGGGATGTTCGAACAATTCGCGCGCGGTCATCGAGAAGCCCTTCGGCCATAACCTGGAAACCGCGCTGGAGCTGAACCGCGCGCTGCACAAGGTCTTTCCCGAGAGCGCGATCTATCGCATCGATCACTACCTGGGCAAAGAGCCGGTGCAGAACATCATCTACACCCGGTTTGCCAACCCGATTTTCGAGCCCATCTGGAACCGCGACCACATCCGCAGCATTCAGCTCACGATGGCGGAGACCTACAGCGTGACTGATCGCGGCAAGTTCTACGACGAAACCGGCGCGCTGCGCGACGTGGTGCAGAACCACATGCTGCAGGTGCTGGCCAATTTGACCATGGATCCGCCGACGGGCGAGGACTATGAAGCCGACCGCGACTCGAAAGCCGCGCTGCTGAAAGCCGTGCGCCCGCTCACCCCCAACGACATCGTACGCGGCCAGTACAACGGCTATCGTGACGTTCCCGGCGTCGCTCCGGGATCAACCGTCGAGACCTTCGTTGCCATTCGCTGCTTCATCGATAGCTGGCGTTGGGCGGGCGTGCCCATCTACATCCGCGCCGGCAAGGTGCTGCCGATGACCTGCATGGAGGCTGTGATCGAGTTCAAGCGGCCGCCGCGTGAGACCTATCACGAGCTGGTGCCGCTGCGCTCCTCGCACGTGCGCTTCCGTATAAGCCCGGATATCTGCATCGGCATGGGCGTGCGCGTGAAAGTGCCTGGCGAGCGCATGGCGGGTCAGGACGTCGAGCTGATGCTGAAGAGCCACGCGGCGCACGAGATGCCGCCCTACGAACGCCTGCTGGGCGACGCTATGCACGGTCACGGCGAGCTGTTCGCGCGTCAGGATCTCGTTGAAGCGCAGTGGCGCGTGGTGCAGCCGGTGCTGGATAACGTGACGCCGGTCTACGGGTACGAACCCGGAAGCTGGGGTCCGGATGAGATCGCTCAACTTATCGGCCCTGACGGTCCGTGGATCGATCCCAAGCCGGCGCAGGATGAAGCTCGCAGCCAGACGGCAGGACACTAACCTATGAGCGCAAAACAATCCGGTCAGTCGCAGAATAAGAAGCGCGTCACCTCTTCGAAGGCGGAGCACGAGTTGGTTTTCCTGTTCGATGTGGACAACACGCTGTTCGACAACGATCGCATGTCGAGCGACCTGTTTGGCCACATCGGACGGGCCTTCGGGGCTGCGGCGCGCCAGCGGTATCTCGAGATTTACGAAGAGCTGCGCAAGGAGCTCGGGTACGCCGATTATCTCGGCGCAATCGAGCGCTACCGCATGGAGAAGATGCACGACCCGCGCTTCCTCAGCGTTTCCAACTGGCTCATCGAGTATCCCTTCGCCAAGCGCGTCTTTCCCGGCGCGCACGATGCCGTCGAGCAGTGCCGGCGCTGGGGCAAGGCGGCGATCCTCTCCGATGGCGATGCCGTCTTCCAGCCACGCAAAGTCGAGCAGGCCGGACTCTGGAAAGGATTTGGCGGAAACGTGCTCATCTTTGTCCACAAGGAGCGCGAGCTGGATTGGGTGGAGAAGTTCTATCCGGCGAAGCATTACGTGATGGTAGACGACAAGTTGCGGCTGCTTGCGGCGATTAAGGAGATCTGGAAGGACCGCGTGACTACGGTGTTCGTACAGCAGGGACACTACGCGGCCGACAAGGCGGCGAACGCGAAGTACGCTGCGGCCGACTTCAGCATTCGGCGTATTGCAGACCTGTTGCAAATGAAGAAATCGGACTTCCTGCCCATGAAACGGGCCGCATCTCAAGGCGCTTGAGACGAATCTGTAAGGGATGAGGCGTAATGAGATGAAACCCACGCAACAACTGCATGAGCTGGGTCAGAGCCTCTGGCTAGACAACATCACTCGCCAGATGCTCGACAACGGCACGCTGAAACGCTACATCAACGAGCTCTCGGTCACCGGGCTGACGTCGAACCCGACGATCTTCGATCACGCCATGTCGAAGGGGGACGCCTACAACGACGACATGGGGCGCCTCCTGTCTTCCGGGATGACGACCGAAGACGCGTTCTTCGAGATGGCGATTGACGATCTGCGGCGCGCTGCGGACCTGTTCGCTGCGATTCACGAGCGCACGGCAACGGTTGATGGATGGGTGTCGCTGGAGGTCTCGCCATTGCTGGCGTATGACGCCAAGACCACAGTGGAAGTCGCGAAGAAGCTGCACAGGCAAGCGCAGCGCCCTAACGTGTTCATCAAGATTCCGGGAACGCCCGAGGGGAGATTCGCGATCGAAGAAGCGATCTTTGCGGGCGTGACCGTGAATGTCACGCTGCTGTTCGATCGCAATCATTATCTGGGCGCGGCTGATGCTTACATGCGCGGCCTGGAGCGCCGGGTGGAAGCTGGACTTAGCCCCGACGTGCGTTCGGTGGCGTCGCTGTTCGTCAGCCGCTGGGACAAGTCGACGATGGACAAGCTTCCTTCGGAGTTACGCAACCAACTTGGTCCGGCGATTGGGCGGCAGGCGTACAAGGCGTACCGCGACACGCTCGAATCTCAGCGCTGGCAGCGGCTGGAGGGCTTGGGCGCGCGTCCGCAGCGGCTGCTGTTTGCCAGCACGGGCACGAAGGATCCCAAAGCGTCCGACGTCATGTACATCGAGCAGTTCGCCGCGCCGAACACGATCGACACCATGCCCGAGGAGACTCTGCTGGCGTTTGCGGATCACGGGAAGGCAGGGAGCGTGGTTCCGCGGGATGGCGGCGATTGCGAGCAGGTGTTGATGGCGATCACTCGCGCGGGAGTCGACGTTACGAAGCTCGGTGCGGACTTGCAGCGCGACGGTGCGAAGTCGTTTGTGGACTCGTGGAATGATTTGCTCGAGTCCATCGAGAGCAAGAGCAAGGCGTTGAAGTAGGGTGGAAGGGCACGGCTTTAGCCGTGCGAGAGACGAACCCTCGAAAAGGGCTTCAGCCCCGGCCGTGGCTAAAGCCGACTTTCTGTGGGGCGGTTCGCGGGGCTGAAGCCCGGCGCTTCCACCGGTTGGTTCACAAGCATTCTACAAACCTCGTCATCCCGAGCGTAGTGGATGCGTCGCGCAGCGACCGCATCCACGTAGTCGAGGGACCTGCTGTTTATCTGCACAACAAAGAACTGCGAGAGGAGATTTATGCCGGAAGCCAAAATAGCCACCCAGCGGCCCATCGACACGCCCGCCTGGAAAAACCTGAAGGCGCATTACGAGAAGATCAAAGACGTCCATCTCCGGCACATGTTTGCCGATGATCCACAGCGTGGGACGCGCATGACCGCGGAGGGGGCCGGCCTGTTTCTCGACTACTCGAAGAACCGCGTCACCGACGAAACCATGAAGCTGCTGGTGGAACTCGCGCGCGAGCGCGGCGTGGAAGCGCGGCGCGACGCGATGTTCCGCGGCGAGAAGATCAACAACACCGAGAAGCGCGCCGTCCTGCACGTGGCACTGCGCGCTCCGCGCGGGACGAAGATCGAAGTGGACGGCAAGGACGTTGTGGGCGAAGTGCACGAGGTCCTCGACAAGATGGGAAAATTCGCCGACCGTGTACGCAGCGGCGAATGGAAGGGACATACAGGCAAGCGCATCAAGACCGTCATCAACATCGGCATCGGCGGCTCGTATCTGGGGCCGGAGATGACGAATGCCGCCCTGCGCGACTTCGCCGATCCGGCGATGGACTTCCGCTTTGTCGCCAACGTCGATGGCGCGGCCTTCCATGACGCCACCCACGGCCTCGATCCCGCCGAGACGCTGTTCATCATCTCGTCGAAGACCTTCACCACGCTGGAGACGATGACCAACGCCGCCGCTGCGCGGCAGTGGATTATCGATGGGCTGAAGAGCGATAGTGCCGTCGCGAAGCACTGCGTTGCCGTCTCCACCAATGCCGATGCGGTTTCGAAGTTCGGCATCGATACCGCCAACATGTTCGGTTTCTGGGACTGGGTCGGCGGACGCTACTCGATGGATTCAGCCATCGGCTTGTCCAACATGATCGCCATCGGTCCGAAGAACTATGAAGAGCTGCTGGCCGGCTTCCACGACATCGACGAGCACTTCCGCACCACCCCGCTGGAGAAGAACCTGCCGGCGCTGATGGGACTTCTGACAGTGTGGTACAACGACTTTTTCGGCGCGCAGACGGTCGGCATTATGCCCTACGCGGACAACCTGAAGCGCTTCACCGCCTACCTGCAGCAGTTGCAGATGGAAAGCAACGGCAAGCACGTCGATCTCGAAGGCAATCCGGTGGATTGGCAGACCGGGCCGATCATCTGGGGCGAGCCGGGCACCGATGGCCAGCACTCGTTCTACCAATTGATCCACCAGGGCACCAAGCTGATCCCGTGCGACTTCATCGGCTTCTGCCAGCCGCTGAGCCCGCTGAAGGGCCAGCACGACCTGCTAATGGCGAACCTTTTTGCGCAGGCCGAGGCGCTGGCGTTCGGCAAAACAGCCGAGGAGCTGAAGGCGGAAGGCTCGCCGGATTTCCAGACGCCTTTCCGGGTGTGCGAAGGCAATCGGCCCACGAACATGGTTCTGGCCGACAAGCTAACGCCGCGCGCGCTAGGCAGGCTGGTAGCGCTATACGAACACAACGTCTTCACCCAGGGCGCAGTGTGGAACATCGATTCCTTCGACCAGTGGGGCGTGGAGTTGGGTAAGGTGCTGGCCAAGCGCATCGTGCCGGAGTTGGAGGGCGATGCTGCGCCGCAGTTGAAGCACGACAGCTCGACCAACGCGCTGATCGGCCGTTACCGGAAGGCGCTGGGCAGGAAAAACTAGGTGGCAGAGCGGGCCTTCAGGCCCGCGTCACCCCGCTAATTTATTGTGTCCGCTGCTGAGGCCGCAGGCCTCAGCGGCGGACAATTTCGCAATCGAACTCGCCATAACGCAGGCCTGAAGGCCAGCTCTACCCGAAGTATGCTACCCATGCAAGACGGACATGTCGAATACGTGCTCGCCCGCCGACGGTTCTTAGCCACGTTGATATCGGCCGGCGGATTGTTTGCCGCGCAGCGCGCTTTCGGCTCAACGTTCGAGATTGAACCAGGTTTGGATTTCGACAGCTCGAGTGCCCCGGCCCGAACCCTGGCCCGTTACCCGCAGAAAACGGACCTCATCCTTCTCACTGACCGGCCGCCGCAACTCGAGACGCCTCTCCGATATTTCGAAACCGATCTGACGCCCAATGACGCGTTCTTTGTACGCTGGCACCTCGCAGGGATTCCAACCAGGGTCGACGTGCAGAGCTTTCGGCTGGAAGTCGGCGGGCGCGTAAACAAGCCCCTGAGCTTGTCTCTGGCCGATCTGCGAACGAAATTTGAGCCCGTTTCAATGGTTGCTCTCGCGCAGTGCGCGGGGAATTCGCGCAGCCTGTTTGAGCCCCGAGTTCCCGGCGGGCAGTGGGGCAACGGAGCAATGGGCAATGCCCGCTGGACCGGCGTGCGCCTGAAGGATGTGCTGGACGCGGCCGGCGTGCAGCCGGGCGCAATCCAGGTTGGGTTGCGCGGACTGGACGAACCGCCGCAACCGAAGACGCCTCCGTTTGAGAAGTCCCTGCAGATCGACCACGCGCGCGATGGCGAGGTAATGATCGCCTACGAAATGAACGGACAGCCGTTGCCCATGCTGAACGGTTTTCCGATTCGCCTAATCGTACCTGGATGGTTCGCGACCTATTGGGTGAAGGCGCTGACGAAGGTGACGGTTCTCGATCAGCCGCTGAAGACCTTCTGGATGGACAAGGCCTATCGAATTCCCGACAATCCGCAGGCTAACGAAGATCCGCAGCATCTGGCAGAGCAGACTGTACCCATCAACCGAATGCCAGTCCATTCTATTTTCGTCAAGCCTGACGCTAGCGAGCAGCTTCGGGCAGGCCAGAATTACGAACTGGCCGGCGTGGCCACGGACGGCGGTTCCGGCATCCGCCGCGTGGAGGTGTCGAAGGATGGCGGCCAGAGCTGGAGCCCAGCCGAACTCGGCCCCGATCTGGGGAGGTATTCATGGCGAACGTGGCGGGCCAGTTGGAAACCAGCAGCGAAAGGGACCTATCGCCTGATGGTGCGCGCTACCACGAACGACGGCGAGATGCAGGTGACCGAGCAGTGGAACCGCAGCGGGTATCAGCGCGACGTGGTCGAACATCAAGACGTCGTGGTGGCGTGAGGCGAAGATGAGACATTGGCAAACAGTCTGCGCGCTCATCCCGCTTGCAATTGCTGCAACGGGCCTGGCGGGACAGTCGCGAGCTCCTGATGGCTCAAGGCCCGCGGCGGTGGCGTCCGGGAAAGTCGAACGCATCACGCTGCCGAATTATTCCGGCGAAGTGCCGAAAGGACCCAATGTGCAGGTCTATGAAAAGGACTGCTTGCTCTGCCACTCGGCGCGCTACGTGACCACGCAGCCGGCGTTCAGCCGTTCGACTTGGGAAAAAGAAGTGAAGAAGATGGTCGACGCCTATGGGGCAACCGTGCCCGAAAGCGACCAGAGTAAGATCGTCGATTATCTTGTAGCAGTCAGGGGCGTACCGGAGAGCAAGTAACGCATCGCCTGGTAAGCTGACCGGAACTCTCGATCGAAGCTATTTCGGATAGATCAGGTACACATCATGAGCGCACCCAGCACGTTGGACCCGCAAGCCGCACTGAAGAAAGAATCGGCCGAATTCGCCGTCAGCCGCTACGTCCGGTCTGGGATGACGGTCGGGCTTGGCACCGGCTCAACCTCCATCTTCGCCATTCGCCGCATCGGCGCGCTGCTCAAGAGTGGCGACCTGAAAGACATTGTGGGCTTCGCGACCTCGCGCGCTTCCTGGGACGCCGCGGTCGAGCTCGACATCCCGATGCTGACCGAGGACCTGCCGAAGAACATCGATGTGACCATCGACGGCGCCGACGAAGTCGATCCGCAACTTAACCTGGTCAAGGGTGGCGGCGGCGCGCTGCTCCGCGAAAAGCTGGTGGCGCAGGCATCGGCGAAAGAGATCATCATTGTGGATGAGAGCAAACTCTCGCCGCGGCTCGGCACGCTGCATGTGCTGCCCGTCGAAGTGATGCCGTTCGGTTGGCGTTCGCAGGCGCGCTTCCTGGAGTCGCTGGGTGCGAAGTACGTTGTGCGCCAGACGCCGAGCGGCGAAGAATTCCGCACCGACCAGCGCAACATGATCCTGGATTGCAACTTCGGGCCCATCCCCGATTGCGTCAAACTTGCGCGTGAGTTGGAGGCCCGGGCCGGCATCGCAGATCACGGGTTGTTTATCGGATTGGCCAGCGTTGTGGTGGTCGCCAGCGCCAGCGGAATTCGAGAACTCGAACCCGCTTAACGGGCGCTGCCCACTTTTCGGCGGCAGAGTACCCCACGTCGTGGCCCCATTTATTTTTCTCCAACGCTGGAACTTTTGTCGTATCTCGGGTATCTTAGCGCGGCAGGAACTGCTGCACTCTGGCGGTTCCGATCCCGCCGCGAAGTGGCCGAGATGTCCACTGTCGCGTCAATCCTCCGAAGGAGAAATCAGTGAAGAAAAGTCAGGTGAAGTCCCTCGTATTGAGCGCTGCAGTGACGGGCCTGTTGACGGCCGCGGCGCCCGCGTTTGCCTCCTCAACCACCACCAACAGCAACACCACGATGAGCAGCAACTCTGTGCGCATGATGGCTGGCGCCTTCCAGGGCGAGAAGCATGCCTGCAAGGGGCAGAACTCGTGTAAAGGCCAGGGCGGCTGCAAGTCCGGCGACAACGGCTGCAAGGGCAAGAACTCTTGCAAGGGCAAGGGCGGCTGCGCCACCGACGGCTCCAAGACCCATCTCGCGTAGTCGGAGCGTCCCTAGGCGAGGGTCGGCCCATCCCGGCCCTCGCAGTTGTTCCTAACCACTGGGCAAAGTTTTAGAAGAGTTTTCCATGCCAGCGAATCGCTTCAACGGATTTAAGGAATATGGGGTCGGCATAGGTCTGCGCATCCCGCACTACCAGCACATTCTGGAAAAGAAGCCGGTAGTGGACTGGTTCGAGATCATCTCGGAAAATTACATGATCGATGGCGGCAATCCGCTGGCCGTGCTGGACGCGATCCTGGAGCAATATCGCGTTGTGCAGCACGGAGTCTCGATGTACTTCGGCTCGGCGGAGCCGCTGAACCCGGAGCACCTGCGCCGCCTGAAGACGCTGGTGCGTCGCACCAAAACGCCGTGGCTGTCGGACCATCTCTGCTGGGGCAGCGTCGATGGCAGCTACTCGCATGATCTGCTGCCCATCCCTTACACCTGGGAAGCAGTGGAAGTGACGGCGGCCAAGATCCGCCGGGTCCGCGACTTTGTGGAAGTGCCGGTCGTGGTGGAGAACGTCAGCAGCTACGCCGAGTTCCACGATTCGGTGATGACCGAGTGGGAGTTCTTGAACGAAGTGGTCGAGCGCGCCGACTGCGGCATTCTGCTGGACGTCAACAACATTTACGTCAGTGCCATGAACCACAGCTTCGATCCGCGCGACTATCTGGACTCGGTTTCTGCGGAGCGTGTCGCGCAGATCCATATTGCCGGCCACTCACGCTATCAGAAATACATTCTCGATACCCATGACCATCCGGTGATCGACCCGGTCTGGGAGCTTTACGCGCGCGCCATTCGCCGCATCGGGCCGACGGCGACGCTGCTGGAGTGGGACGACAGAATTCCGTCCTTCGAGGAAGTTCATGCCGAAGCGCTGAAAGCCAATCGCTACCTGCACCAGGATGCGAATGCGGCTTGGGTGGCGGCGCAGGCCACCGCTGCTCAGGTCGCGGGGGTAGTCGCGTGAGTTCGCTTCTGGAGACCCAGCGGGAACTGGCAAAGCTGATTATGCAGCCCATGACCGTGCGCGAAGGCATGCGCACCGCCAGCCGCGCAGGGGCGGAGAAGTTCATCAAGCCCAACGACCGCCTGACGAGCTTCGAGCGGCTGGAAATCTACAACCGGGGATACTGGTTCCGTGTGCTCGACTGCCTTGCCGAGGATTTTCCCGGTGTGCGCGCGATCGTCGGCGCTGGACGTTTTCGCCGGCTCTCCGAGGCCTATCTTGCGGAATGCCCGTCCCGCTCGTTCACGCTCCGCAATCTCGGTTCGCGCCTGGCGGAGTGGCTGAAGGCCAATCCGAAGTGGCTGGGACGCGAGCCGCAACTCATTCTCGACATGGTGGCGCTGGAGTGGGCGCACGTCGAGGCTTTCGACTCGGCAGAGCTGCGCGCGATCACGCCGGAAGAGCTGGCGCAGGCCGGCTCGGACGTCCAGCTACAGCTCCAGCCCTACGTCAAATTGCTCAAGCTGCATTACCCTATCGACGACCTTGCCCTTGCCGTGCGCAACCGCAAGCGCTCGGGCAAGCTCGTCTCCGCCCTGCGGCAATCACCGTGCCCGACAACTCCGGTCTTCTTCCTCGCGCTCCACCGGTTGGACTACTCCGTTCATTACCGGCGGTTGGAACCGGAGGCCTATCAGGTATTGGTTTTACTGCGCGGGGGCGCAGGCCTCTCGGACGCCGTTGCCGGCGCCTTCGAAAGCAGTGAGATGCCCGAAGCGCAGCAGGTACAAAACGTCGAGCTTTGGTTCCGGACCTGGCAGTCGCTGGGCTGGTTTTGCTCGCGGCAGGCTGGCGATACCGATGGGAAGGGAAAAGCGTGAGCGATCGAAACGGCAATTTCCTTAGCCAAGGCTATGCGTTGCTGGTACGCATCGCATCCTCGCTGCAATCACTTTTCTTGCTTGGCGTGCGGTTGTATTGGGGATGGCAGTTTGCGCAGGCTGGCTGGGGCAAGCTGCACCGCATGCCTCAGGTCATTGAGTACTTCACCAGCCTGGGGATTCCCGCTCCTGCGGCTAACGCCTGGTTCGTGTCGCTGCTGGAATTTGTAGGCGGGATTCTGCTGGCGGTGGGCCTCGGATCGCGGCTGCTGGCGCTGTTGAGCGTGGGCGATATGATCGTCGCCTACATCACGGCTGACCGCGAGGCCTTCCTGGGATTCTTCTCCCACCCTGACAAGTTTGCCGCAGCAGCGCCCTTCGTGTTCCTCGTCGCCTGGCTCATTATTCTCATTTTCGGTCCGGGCAAGATCTCACTGGATGCGATTCTGCGTATCGAGCCCTCCCCACCGCCTGGCGCCCGCGCAGGTGACACGCGATAGGCCTGCGGGCGCCTGCTCCGCCGTCTTGGCTTACGCTAATCCAGTCGGTTGATAATCGAGGCCACATAGCCTGCGCCGAAGCCGTTGTCGATGTTCACCACAGTGACGTTCGAGGCGCACGAGTTGAGCATTCCCAACAGCGCCGCGATGCCCTGATAGGACGCACCGTATCCCACGCTGGTGGGCACGGCAATCACCGGCACACCGACCAGTCCACCCACGACGCTGGGTAGTGCGCCCTCCATGCCGGCGCATACGACAATCACGCGCGCCTGCGTCAGAAGCTCGCGGCGCGCCAGCAGTCGATGGATGCCGGCGACGCCAACGTCGTACACATGCTGCACCTCGTTGCCCATGACTTGTGCGGTTACAACCGCCTCCTCGGCAACGGGGATGTCGCTGGTCCCTGCAGAAACCACGGCGATCTTGCCCTTGCCATACTGGGTTGCATCCTGGGTGAGAGTGATGGCGTGTGCCAGCACGTGGTATTCCCCTTTGGGCAACCTGCGGCGGACGGCGCGCGCCTGTTCAGCCGAAACGCGGGTCGCCAGTACATTGGTTTTGCGCTTGGCCAGTCGGACAAATATCTCGGACAACTGCTTCGGCGTCTTGCCTGGACCGAAGACGACCTCCGGCATGCCGACCCGCAACGCGCGATGATGGTCGATGTTGGCGAAGCCGAGGTCCTCGAAGGGCAGGTGCCGCAGCTGCGCGACTGCCTCATCGGACGAGAGCTTGCCGCGACGAACATCGTCGAACAGCTTCTTCAGGATCTTCGCGTCCATGACCGGTTATCATCTCAGAGATGAGTGCCGGAACCAATGCGACGCGCATAACGCTCACGGTCGGCGTGACGGGCGCGAGCGGCTCGATCCTTCCCAAACACCTGCTGGATGCGCTGGAGCGCGACGACCGCGTCGGCACCGTCAACCTCATTTTTTCGGACAGCGGCCTGCGGGTGATGGCCGAGGAACTCGGCATTTCAGGCCGCAGCGAGATCGTCGGCAAACTACTAGGCCGACCTCCGCTCAAGATCCAGCAGCAGAACAACAACGACATCGGCGCCAATGTCGCGAGCGGTTCGTACGCAACCGATGCCATGATCGTGCTGCCGTGCAGCATGGGCACGCTGGCGCGAATCGCGAATGGGATGGCGATACACCTCATCGAGCGCGCCGCCGACGTCTGCCTGAAGGAGCGTCGCCCGCTGGTGCTGTGCGTGCGCGAGACACCCTTCAACCGCATTCATCTGCGCAACATGACGCTCGCCGCCGAAGCCGGCGCGACGATTTTCCCTGTCATCCCGGCGTTCTACTTCCATCCCGCCTCGACAGACGACATCGCCCGCGAGTTCGTGAACCGCTTGCTTGCACACATCGTCCTGCCGCAGGCCGGGGCGTACCAGTGGCGCGCGGAGTGAACTCCGTCCACCCTACGCCAAAAGATGGCGTAAGAGGGGCGCCCGAGCACTGTCGGCACGAGCATCTCGCTTTTTCAACAAGATAGCTGCCCACCTTCGTTTGCCATTCAATGAGCGTTTGCCCCGCTAAGGCGCAAATTCCGCCCGTTCAGCCTATCCTGCTTGGCCGCTTCGGGTTCGGGTCATTACCTTAGTAAGTGTAGGAAAGTGTTGCAGTTCCGGGCAACCACGACCAGCGCACAATCCGAAACTTCTAGCGAGGCGTAAATGCACAAGCCAGTTAAATACGTTGAGAAGGCCGTTACCTATGCCGCGCGCGGCGCGTGGGCGGTCTTTGACAAGGTCAACAGCATTAATCCGAATCCTTCGTTTACGCCCAAGTGGTCCGACAAACCGCTGCTCAAGTCCTATCAGAAGTCCAAGCCCCCGCTGGGCTGGCCGCGCTCGACCGACTCGCTGTGCCCCAAGTGCGTCCCCGAAATCCGCCAGCTGATCATTGACGGCAAGCTGCCCGTCGAAATCCTGCTGAATGAAAAGGTCGGCGAGATCAAGGCGCAGATCATCGAGCGCGACGGCAAGATCCTGATGGTGAAGGACTGCCCCAAGCACGGCCACTTCGAAGACGTGATGGCCATCGACACTGCCTTCTTCAAGCATCTGGAAGACGTTTTCCCGGGCCGCGACATTCGCGCGCACAACGACGAAAAGCTGCATCACCACGGCAGCAGCACCGTGCTGCACGGTCGCGGCTCGGTGCTGACCATCGACCTCACCAACCGCTGCAACATGATGTGCGACCCCTGCTTCATGGACGCCAATCAGGTTGGCTTCGTCCATGAGTTGACGTGGGACGAGATCAAGACGATGCTCGACAACGCAATTACCATCAAGCCGCGGCGCCAGATGTCGGTGCAGTTCTCCGGTGGCGAGCCGACACTGTCGCCGTACTTCCTGGACGCGGTGGCCTACTCGCGCAAGGTGGGTTACAACAGTGTGCAGGCGGCGACCAATGGCATCGAGTTCGCCAAGAGCTTCGAATTCGCCAAGCAGGCTGCTGAGGCCGGCTTGCGCTACGCGTATCTGCAATTTGACGGCATCGGCAATGCCGCCAACTCGCACCGCCTGGTAGGCAACCTCTTTGACGTGAAGCTCCAGGCCATCGAGAACCTGCACAAGGCCGGCGTCGAGATCGTGCCGGTCGTGACCATCCTGAATGGCGTCAACAACGAGCAGGTCGGGCGCATCATTCAGTTCGCGCTCGACAATCCGAAGAGAATTTCGTTTCTGTCGTTCCAGCCGGTTTCGTTCACGGGCCGTGACGAGGCCATCACCGACGAACGCCGCGAGGCGCAGCGCTACACGCTCTCGCATCTGGCGCACGACGTGAAAAACCAGGTCGGCATGGGCGAGCCCACGCGCGACTGGTTCCCCATTTCGTTCATGAGCACCTTCTCCGATTGGGCCGATGTGGTGCACGGCCCCGACAAAGACTGGGGCGCGCTGAGCTGCGGCTGCCATCCCAATTGCGGGGTCGGCATGGCGGTGATGATCGACAAGGAGACCAAGGAAGCTGTACCGGTGACGGCGTTTCTGCACGGCGACACGCTCGCGAAAGATATCGCGAAGGTGAACGATGCGGCCCGTGGCAAGTGGCTATCGATTGTCGGCATGACGCTCGCGCTGCTGAAAAACTACGACCCGTTCAAGTCGCCAACGCATTTCAAGTTCGCCGATCTGTTGAAGAAGTTTGACAAAACCTTCGGTGCGACGGGCAAGGACTACGGCAGGGTGAGCGGCGACCGCACCGAGACTGACATCGAGAAGCGCCGGCGCGATCGCTGGAACTTCCTGTTCGTCGCCGGCATGTGGTTCCAGGACCTGTTCAATTACGATTTTCGCCGCACCGAGCAGTGCATCATCCCCTATGCCACGCAGGAGGGCGAGATCAGCTTCTGTGCCTACAACACGGGCGTGGGCTGGCGCAACATCGTCGAGAAGATGCACATGACCGCGACCCTGACCAAGTGGTACGAGGAGCATGGGCGGCACGAGATCTTCGCCGGCGGCAAGAAGGTGGGCCTGGAGACCACCGAGCATACCCTGAAGTTGGTGGACGAGCACGTGCACGCCAGCGCCAATGACACGCTCGATAAGCTGGGCATCGCCAAGAACGCGCGCCAGGAGAAGTTCAAGGCGCGGGACGAGCGCATCAAGGCGGAAGCCGAGAAGGCGCGCATGATGGCGCTGTATCGCGAGCACGTACTGGGCGAGAAGCCGGTCACCAAGGAAGGCTTCGTTCCCCTTGACGCCCTCGGCGGCATCAAGCCCGCGCAGTCGCAGGTGGAAGAGCGCGAGGCGGTGTACGGCGACTAGGAACTCGGCAGAACTTTGAAAGCGCACGGTCTTAGTCGTGCCGTTACCAAGAGGTGGAGCTGGCCTTCAGGCAAGCAGATTAAGAACTGCGGGCTTCCGCCCGGGAGAACCGGCCGCGCCAGCGGCCGGTTCGGTTTTGCGTACTACAGCGTCTGCAAAAAGTTGATCAGGTCCTGCATCTGTTGTGACGAGAGCCTCATCTGGAAGCGCTGGTTATAGAAGTTCACGATTTCCGACAGGTTCGCGGCCGCTCCATTGTGGAAGTATGGCGCGCGTGCTGCGAGGCCGCGCAAGATCGGGCCTTTCCCTCTCCCGATATCACTGCACTGGCCTGAAATGAGCGCTTTGCCCGGATCCGTCGTATAGAACGTCTGCCCCGAGAGCGGACCCTGCGTGCAAATTAGCTGGAATACGGGCAACGTTGGGAGTGACAGCTGCTGCAACCCTGCCAGAACGTTCGGGTCGGTCTCGTACTGGGCAGAGCGTACTGTACCGATGTCGAGTGGCAATGGGAAAGAATGGTTGCCGACGTTCGGCGTATCGTGGCACGTGGTGCAGGTGCCCGTGATCTGCTGGGTTCCGGTCGTCAGTCCCGGTACGTCGCTGATGGTAAGCGGCTGGGTGTTGAAGATCTGTTCTCCACGGGCAATCGAAGCCTGCTGCGGGTGGCGCGAGTTCTGCCACGACGTGTAGATGGTGAAGACATTGGGATCGAATTGATGCCCATGCGGGTCACCGCCCAGTGAGTCATTGATGCCGGGGTAGTACTGCTGGTTCGGCAAGTACTGCGGTCCGCCGTACGAGCCGTTCTGCCCGAACAGGCCTCCGGCGCGGAAGTCGCTAAGTTGCGCCGAGTTCAACGCCAGTTCGAACCCAACGATCTGCCGCAGCTGCCTTTGCGTAGGCGGCTGGTTGGCTTGCGCATGACCCAGGGTTGCGTCGATCGCTTGTTGCGTCAGATCGGTGTTGAGGTTCGCGGCAAAGGTCTGCTCGTCGTTCAAGGGGAAGAAAAACGACTCACGGCCATCGAACATAACCGCGCTCGAAAAGCCGAGATTCGTGCTCGGTAATGGCCGGCGGTAAACGGAGACGGTCTGTTGGCCTTGCGCGTTCGTTGTCAAAGCGCAACCGTAAGGATCCTCGACCGCAGTGATGGTGAACTGTGGCGGGTTGGGATCGTACTCGTTCGGCGGCACCTGTAAGCCGATACGGATAAGCCCGTTGTTCACGACCAGGCTGTTGTTCACCGGCCCGGTGGGACAGGTCGAGCCGTCGATCTGGTCGAAGAGCGGATCTCTGCCATGAGTCAAATGGTAGCGGAGCTGGGCATCCGCGGCACTCAGGCCGAAGCCGTCGCTTGGATTATGACAGGTGCCGCAGGTACGGCCATTGGTTCCCAGACTCTGAAAGAACGGCCCGCTTAGGTCGAGGTAGCCGGCGGTGCTGTTTGTCGCTGAGAACCCAGTGCCGTCGATGAACGGAAAAAGGTTGGGGAGACGGAAATCTGCGTGCACAGCAGCACCGGTTAGCAGCAGCACCGCTACAACAACCGCACTGGTCCGCAAGCGAGTAGCGAACAAGGAGGAAGTCAAACGCCGGAAACGGCTCAAGGCCTTTTTCGTTGGTCGCTCTGGGTTTTCAGGTGCGTAGGCGCCGGATTGGCCTTGGCCCGCGTGCAAGCAATCAGGTTCCCGATGGATGGCTTTCATTAAAGACCACAACACGGTCACCATCAGCAAAACGACGTAGGCGCAAGCGGCTAGTATTCCTGGGTTCACGGTCGTATCCTCCTTTGGGTGTGAAAAGGCGATCAGCTCAGGAGCGACGTGGCCTTGCATGTCTGCGCAAGCTCGGCGCGGTCCAGCGATAAGTGTTTATTCGCTTGGCGAGTGGACGGCGGCCACGCGCTGGCTTTCTGCCTTACGTTGACCCTGTCGGGCCACGGTGCGCGAGCCGTTGTTCGCGGTGCCGTGAGAATTTGGCTCGTTCTTTAAAACGGCGGCTTTAGGACTAACTTTCCCTCTGGTTACCGGCTTGGCAGCCTTGTACGTTGTCGGCTGGTCAAAGTGTTCCGGATCAATCTCCTGTTGTGCCAGGGCTGGCAGCGACAGAATCGATAGGCTGGTTATTACAACCACAATCACGAACCTGGCGAACTCCATTCCAGACCTCCCGCAAATTGGGCCGTATACTGCCGCAGTTTCGGCGGCAGCTCAATAACGCTGGGCTGTCGGACGTCTTAATTTTTATGTCTTGCTAAGTCTTTGAAAGAAGGCGGGATGCAGAGAGCTAGGAAGGCCGTGTAGAATCGTGCCGACCCTTCAGGGAGAAGCCGTGAACCCGGGGCCCCTACCTCTCCAGCGACCCATCAGGCTTGGTGCGGATTGCGAGCTCGATCCGGCCAGCTACGAGCTGCGCCGCACCGGTCGTGTGCTCAAACTGGAGCGCATTCCCGCCGAAATTCTTCTGTTGCTGGTCGAGCGCCGCGGCCAACTCGTCACCCGCGATCAGATTGTGGAGCGGGTTTGGGGCAAGGACGTCTTCCTTGACACCGACAACAGCATCAATGGCGCGGTACGCAAGATTCGCCAGGCGTTGAAGGACGATCCCGAGCGTCCGCGTTTCATACAAACGATTAGCGGTCGTGGATACCGGTTCATTGCCCCAGCGGCCGAGGAAGCGCCCTCCCCGGCGGTCCCTTCCCCGCAAACAGCAAACTCCATCCCGGCCGAGGCGGCCTCCGCGCCAGCGCCGACGGCTGATGATGCCGAACAACCGCCTCTGCTGGCACTGAAGTCGAGCAAACATCACTGGCTAATTGGGGCGGTAGTCGCCGGGATCCTGATTGGCGGCGCGGTGACGGCGGCGTGGATCTTCCGGCCCTGGTCATCCGCTAACGTACACCCGGCGGGAGGTCGAGTCGTCCTTGCGGTACTTCCGTTCGAGAACCTTACAGGTGACCCGTCGCAGGATTATTTCAGCGAAGGCATGACCGAAGAGGTGATCACGGAAATTGGAACTCTCAATCCCGAGCATCTGGGCGTGATCGCGCGCACCTCGGTGATGACCTATCAGCACAACCCGAAGCCGTTATCGCAGATAGGGCGCGAATTGGGTGCGCAATACATTCTCGAGGGCAGTGTGCGCCGGAGCGGAGACAAGATCCGGGTTACCGCCCAACTCATCCGAGTGCAGGACCAGACGCATCTCTGGGCGCGCGAGTACGACCGCGAACTGAAGGATCTGCTGGTGCTGCAAAGCGATATCGCGCGCCACACCGCGGATGACATTGCGGCAGCCCTGGGTGAGCACAATGCGGGCGCTGTCAAGGATGCCACGCTTCTTAGTGACCAGGCATACGAGTCTCACGACCTCTACTTGCGAGGTCTGTATTTCTGGAACCAGAGAGGTACGGATGCGTTGCAGCGGGCCATCGATTACTTTCAACAGGCCGTCGAGAAGGACCCGCAGAACGCGCGCGCCTACGCCGGGCTGGCCGACTCCTATGCGCTGATCGGCGGATTCGGCGGTATGGAACGCCCGGAATATGCGTCCAATGCGAAGGCCGCAGCGCTCCGCGCGGTGCAACTCGATCCCAAGCTGGCGGAGGCGCACACAGCCTTCGCTCTGGTTCGTGAAAACTTTTATCTGGATTGGCCAACGGCGGAACAGGACTACCAGAAAGCCATTGCCCTGAACCCGAGCTACGCCACAGCTCACCAATGGTACGCCGAGTGCCTGATGTTCCAGGGCCGTTTTGACGATGCCCTGAAGGAGAGCGAGCGAGCCCGGGAGCTCGATCCGCTTTCGCTTATCATCGCTGCCGATCGCGGCGCGATCTTCTACTATTCACGGCAATACGACGACGCGATCCAGGAATTTCTTCGCCTGCGCGAGATGGAGCCGAACTTCCCGAGCAGCGGGTTGATCGCGTTGGCGTATGCGCATAAGGGCATGTTCGACAAAGCATTGGCTGAGTACGGCCCCGCTATGGACACGTCGTGGTTCTGGGCAGATCGAGCGCAATTGTACGCGCTCGCAGGTCGTCACGCCGACGCGCAAAACATGCTTGACAGGTTGCTGGCACTGCAGCGGAGGCAGCCCTCTCCCCAGTCCGTGAACATGGGGAATATTGCCATTGCCTACGTTGCGGCGGGAAAGAACGAGCAGGCGCTAGCACTGCTCCAACGGGCGTACAAAGAACAACCCCGCGTTTTGACCAACCTCAAAGTTAGTCCCGCTTACGATCCCCTGCGCGGCGATCCCCGGTTCCGGGACCTGCTTCAACGCAGTGGCCTGGCCAAGTGAAGCCGGCCGGAGTCGATGTTACATCATGTTTTCGGCTGCACGCCCAGGCTCAGGCGTATGTCTCTAAACCGTAGCGAGCACCCTCGCAAGGGAATGCAAGGGCCGAGAACCCCAGCGTCTACTTGTTCGTGTCAATCTGCAGATTGATGTTCGGCTTCTCGCGATCGTCAAACTGGCTCAGCGTCTTTGTCTTGCTCTTATCGCCTTTCTTTTGGGCGTAGACTTCGTAATCATTGTTCAGCGAGAGCTCGGGAAAGCGGTAGGTGCCGTCGTGCTGCGAGATGTAGCTCTTGATGGCCAGCGTCTTGGTGTTCTTGAGATACACGACGGCGTCGCCAATCGGCTTGTCGGACTTGTCGAGGACCATACCGGTCAGGGTACGTGACGTGATACGGCCGCTCTTGTGGCTGCTGCCCTCCGACGACGAACCACCGAGCGGAATCGACAACTGCGCACTGCAACTGAGCGCCAACAACAGAAAAATCCCGATACCCAGAAACCTTTTCATTTGCATAATCGTACGCTACCAGGAAGAAATCTGATCCTCGGTCAGGTGCAGGCTGATGTCCTGGCGCTCATTGTCGTCGATATGGACCTTTACCTCTCGGCTGCGCCCGGCCCTTGGGCAACTCTAGATCGGCACGAACGATGTAGCCCCCACCAGGACCCGTTGCGCGAATTCGCCGCTTCTGTCGGAAATCAATTCCTGGCGGGGCTTCCTGTCCTCCCGCCTTCCGGATATTGACCCGGATACCTGGCATGGCACGGTCATCCGGCCCCCAAACGGTGCCGTAGATCTTCTCCGCCACGCTGCACGTGCGGAACAATCTATTCCTCCTCTTCTTCGTCGGCGTCTTCATCGTCTTCTTCGTCCTCGTCTTGCACGCGCGTCAGTTCGAGCGGTTCCACCGCGACCACCTCAAAGTCGCTGCCGCACTCCGGACAGGAAACGACCTCGCCCTCGTCGACCTCGTCCTCTTCAATGTCCAGATCGCTCTCGCATTCAGGACAGATCACCATGATTGCCTCCCTTGTGCTTGGGTAACGACGCCATGCCGCCCGTGCATTTATATTTAGAGTCTCCCGGCGACAGCGTCAAGTCATAGACGCTGCCGGTTGCTGGAGGTTGCGGCAAAGTTTTATGAGCGGTTGGAACGTCGTGTTGGCCGGAGTTGCGGGTGTGATGTTGACGATGGCTCTGCCGGTTGCTTACACTCCGGCAGGCGGAAGGAGCGGAGCTCCCGATAGCTCGGATCCGCAGATCGTCGCTGCTTTGTCCGAGGTCTCTGCCGCGCGAATCCAGGAAACCGTGCTCAAACTCAGCGGCTTCCAGACGCGGCACACGCTCTCAGTCGGACTGCCGGCGTCGGGCGGCAAGGGCATCGCTGCGGCGGCGGAGTGGATCAAATCCCAATTTCAGCAGTACTCGAGCGCATGCGGCGATTGCCTCGACGTGAAGACCGACGAATTCGTGCAGCAGCCGGGCCCGCGTATACCGCAACCCATCAAGATCACGAATGTTTATGCGGTGCTGCGCGGCACTAATCCCGCGAACGCCGGACGCATCTATGTCGTGAACGGACACTACGATTCGCGCAACAGCGATGCCATGGACGCGAGCGGCGCGGCACCGGGCGCTAACGACGACGCCAGCGGCACCGCCGTCAGCCTGGAGTGCGCTCGGGTATTGAGCAAGCATAGTTTCCCTGCCACCATCATTTTTCTGACAGTCGCAGGAGAAGAGCAGGGCCTTTACGGCAGCGCGCATTTCGCGGGAATGGCAAAAGCCGCCGGATGGGACATCGAAGCGGTGCTGAATAACGATATCGTCGGCGGCGATCGGACGCCGGGCGATACGCTACAGGACCCGCACCTGGTGCGCGTCTTTTCCGAGGGACTCCCGACTGCGGCAAGCGAGCAACGGTTTCGCCAGATGCGCGCCACCGGCGGAGAAAGCGATTCTCCCTCACGCGAGCTGGCCCGTTACATTGCGGAAATCGGTAAGCTGTATCTGGCGCCGAATAATTTCGCTCCCATGCTGGTCTTCCGCCGCGATCGATACCTGCGCGGTGGCGACCAGATTTCCTTCAACGAGCAGGGCTACGCCGCGGTGCGCTTCACCGAGTTCCGCGAGAACTACAATCATCAGCACCAGAACGTGCGGACCGAGAACGGCATCGAATACGGCGACCTGCCAAAGTTCGTGGATTACGACTACACCGCGAACGTGGCGCGCCTGAACGCGGCGACGCTTGCATCGCTGGCGTCGGCGCCGGCGCCTCCAGCGAATGTGCGCCTCTTGACGAAAGCGCTGGAGAACGATTCCACTCTGGAATGGGAGCCTTCGCCGGGCGGATTGGCCACCGGTTATGAAGTTCTGTGGCGCGACACCGCCGCGCCGGAATGGCAGCACGTGCAGGCGGTGGGCAATGTCACGCGTGTAACGCTACCGGTTTCAAAGGACAATGCGATCTTTGCGGTGCAGGCCGTGGATGCCAAAGGACACAGCAGCCTGCCCATGGTGCCCTCACCGGAACGGTAAATCGGGATTGGTAGAGCGGCGCTTCAGCGCCGCGTCCAGCGTGCACGAGAAGCCTCAAGCCGGGCTTCAGCCCGGCGGCACGATATGTCGTCGGCCTAAAGCCGACTCGGAATCGAGAATTGTCGGCTAGACGCGGGCCTGAAGGCTCGCTCTACGGTACAGCGGAGTAAGTCATGCGACGCACATCGTCACCTATGGGATTGAGCTTTCCGCCGTTCACCCGAGCGGTGAAACAACTGCTGATCGCCAACGCCATTGTGTTTCTCGCGGTGGCGCTGCTGGATGCCTTCGTCGCCGGAGCCAAGCCGTGGATACAATTCCACCTCGGCCTGGTGCCTTTGTTGGTCGTTCATGGCTGGATTTGGCAGTTGGTGACCTATGCCTTTCTGCATGAGGGCTTGCTGCACATTCTGTTCAACATGCTCGCGCTGTGGATGTTCGGCGCGACACTGGAACAGGACTGGGGCTACAACATTTTCATGCAGTTCTACTTCTTCTGCGCCATTGGCGCGGCGCTGACTACCGTTGTGATTGCCTTCACCCATCTGCTCAACGCCGACCCGCGTGTGCCCACGGTGGGAGCATCGGGCGCCATCTTCGGACTGCTGCTGGCCTTCGGCATTCTTCATGCGGAATCCGAGATCATGCTCTTTCCCATACCGTTCATGATCAAGGCCAAGTACTTCATCATCGGACTTATCTTCATTGAGGTATATCTGACGCTTTCCTCGGCCCGGCAGCCCGGCGAATCGGTGGCCTACATGGCCCACATGGGCGGCCTGCTGTTCGGATACATCTGGCTCAAATTTGTGCCCCGCCGCGGCTTCGGGTATGCGGCCTCGGAGCGCGCCTTTGGGCTGCGCAACTCCTACTATCGCTGGAAGCGCAAACGTGCCGCGCGCAAGTTCGAGGTCTACATGCGCAAGCACGACGATCGCGGCGACTATAAGCACGAGGACTACTTCGACGAGCTCGGCAATTTTCGCGATCCCGGCGACCGCGACCGCAAGGGCAACGGCGACTCGCGCGGGCCGTGGGTAAATTGAACAGTCGGCCCTCAGTATTCAGCCGCAGCCGTCGCTGAATGACTTTTGTAAACACCTCGTTACATCACGGATTGTTGTACCCGGCGCGGCTGATTCGTGATAAAAACCCAAGCCATGAACAACAAACCCGTGTATCGCGTTCTAGCGATTGTCACACTGATGCTGGCGTGCGCAGTTTACGTCCTTGCCCAGAGCAAACCGGTCAAGAAGAAGACCGTGGAGCTGAGGGACGCCAAAGGAAACGATGCCGGCAGCGCGACTATCGTCTCCAAAGGCGCAGGCGTCGAGGTGAAGCTGGATGTGAAGAACTTGCCGCCCGGCGAGCACGCCGTACACTTCCATCAAACCGCCAAATGCGATCCGCCCGACTTCAAGTCAGCCGGTGGACACTTCAACCCGGCCGGTAAGCATCATGGCTTCGACAACCCGGAAGGGCATCACGCCGGCGACATGCGGAACTTCACTGTGAAGGATAACGGTACCGCGAAAACGACCGTGAGCGATGCCGATGTGGTGCTGGGCACCGGCAGTGAACCGAATTCGCTGTTTGCAAATGGAGGCACGGCGCTCGTGATTCACGCTAAAGGCGACGATTACAAGACCGATCCCTCAGGGAACTCTGGTGATCGCATCGCGTGTGGGGTCATCACACCTTGAGCCTTATCTGAAGGCGGTTGCAATCGTGTAGTCTACTGGAGTTATGCCCGACCTCGGCCGGATGCTGGTGTTCTTCGGAGGGCTGCTGCTCGTTATCGGCATGGTCCTTATCTTTGCCGGCAAATTTAACCTGCCCGTCGGACGCTTGCCGGGTGACATCATCTACCGCGGTAAGCACACCACCTTCTACTTCCCTCTGGCTACTTCGATTTTGCTGAGCATCATCTTGTCACTGGTGTTGTATTTCGTGAACAGGATGCGATAACGGTCGTCCAACGATTCAGCTATTAGCCTCAGAACATTCGCTGACGGCCGAATACTAACAGCCGATAGCTCCTTGATACACTGCCCCTATGGCCGGCACTGAACAGCTCGGGCTAATCTTCCAGGCTCCACCGCGCAAGGTATATGCCGTTCGCGAGCTGGTTGCCGCCGTCCGCACCCGGGTGGAACAAGGCTTCATCGATGTTTATCTGGAGGGCGAAATCTCCAACTATCGCCTTGCGGAGTCTGGTCATCTCTACTTCACTCTAAAGGACGCTTCGGCGCAGCTTCGTGTGGTGATGTGGCGTACACAGGCAAGGCTGCTACGGTTCCGTCCGGAGAACGGGCTTCAGGTGATCGCCCGCGGCCGCGTGACCGTTTACGACGAGCGCGGCGACCTGCAATTCCAGGCCGAACACCTGGAGCCGAAAGGCGCGGGCGCGCTCCAGGTGGCGTTCGAACAGTTAAAGGCGAGACTGGCCGCCGAGGGACTGTTCGACGCCAATCGCAAGAAGCCGATTCCTCTGCTTCCGGCTCGGATTGGCCTGGTGACCTCGTCGCAGGGCGCAGCGGTGCAGGACATTCTGAACGTCCTCAAGCGCCGCCACGAGTCGGTGAATGTCCTTATCTATCCGGTGCAGGTGCAGGGTGAAGCGGCGCCGTCGGAGGTGAGCGCGGGGGTCCGCTACTTCAACCGTCACGGCGATGTTGATGTGATTATTGTCGCTCGCGGCGGCGGTTCGTTCGAAGACCTGTTCGCCTTCAACGATGAAGGGCTGGCGCGCGTCATTGCCAGCTCGGCGATCCCTGTCATCTCTGCCGTCGGGCATGAGATTGACTTCACGATCTGTGACTTTGTGGCCGACCTCCGTGCGCCCACACCTTCGGCGGCAGCGGAGCTGGTAGTCCACTCCAAGCAGGAATTCTCCGAGAAGCTGCTGGGTATCCACAAGCACATGACCCAGGCTGTGAACTACCGCCTGCTGCGCGCCAACAACCAGCTTTCCCGGCTCGCGCAGCACGCCGTATTTGTGCGCATGCAGGACTCCATCGCCCGCCGGCAGCAGCGCGTCGACGACTTTGTGGGCCGGCTGGCTCAGGTGCAGTCCTGGATGCTAAAAGAACATCAGCGGCGAATCGATCTGCTCGAGGGCAAGCTTCGCCACCATGATCTGCGTTTACGCACGGGCAGCATGCGCCGCGCGCTGGAAGAGCGCACTACGCGATTGACCGGTGCCACAATCCTACTACTCGCGGCCAGGGCCAACCGGTTCGAACGGCTGTCCGTGAGACTGGTGGGCGCCGAGCAAACTCTAATGTTGCGACGGCGCGCCCGCTGGGAACGTCTGCACAGTGAAATCCAGAAGCTCTCCCCGAGGGCGATTCTGTCCCGCGGATACGCGCTGGTGTTTGACCCTCAGGGGCGCCTGGTCAGGCAGGCGTCAGAGCTCAAAGTGGGCGAGCAAGTACGGACCCAGCTCTCCGAGGGCGAATTTACGGCCATAGTGGACAAACTTGTGGATAGGGCGCCTCGGTAAGCATGCCCGCTAGCTCGGTAAGACGCCCGGTAAATCTGAGCTTTAGCAAGCATCCTGCTGGAGTTCCGGACTACTATCTGCTATCCACTATCCACGAATCACTATCCACTGTTTTAGAATGACCCTTGGACATGCGTACGGATCGAGCGTGCACAACCTACCCCCAATCCCGCAGCTTTCGCTGATCTCTCTCATCGACATCCTGGTTGTCGCCTTCCTGATTTATGAGTTCTTGAAGCTGATAAAGGGCACGCGGGCGATCCCCATGCTGGTTGCTGTGGTATTGCTGGTAGCGGCTTTCTGGGTCGCACACATCGAGCAGCTTCGCACCGTCGACTGGCTCATTACGACACTTTTCCCGTATGCCGTTTTCGCGCTGATTGTCGTTTTTGGTGCGGAGATCCGGCACGCTCTGGCCCGCCTGGGGCGACGCTTGTCGACAACTCGATCCGGTGTGTTCGGTCCAAGCGACAGCTACGAGGACATCGTGCTGGCGGCAGCGCATTTCTCGCAAACGGCAACCGGCGCCCTCATTGTGATCGAACGCGAGATTGGGCTGCGCACGTTCATCGAAAGCGGAGTGCCACTGGACGCCAATCTGTCCTACGACCTTTTAGTTACGATCTTTCGTCCCAGCGCTCCGCTGCATGACGGGGCCGTCATCATCCAAAAGGGCCGCATTGCCGCTGCCGCCTGTTTCCTGCCTCTTTCCATGAATCCCGTCTTGTCCACGCAATTTGGCACGCGGCATCGCGCGGCCATTGGCATCACGGAAGAGACCGACGCCGTCTCGGTCGTGGTTTCCGAAGAGACCGGATCGATAAGCATCGCCGCCGGAGGAGCCATTGAGCGAGACATCGCAGTCGAATATCTCCGCGAACGGCTCAGCGAATTATTGCGGCGATACGTTCCCACCGCCACTCTGCCGACAGCGGTGACCGATCGCGAGCTGGCGTCGGACGAACGCCAGCTGGAAAAGCTGGCGCATGAGCAGGATCTCGCCGACGGAGCGGAACGTTAAATGGCGAAATGGCTAGGCAAGTTTCTCCGCGAATACGTTCTCAAGAACCTGCCATTCAAGCTGGTTTCGCTGGCAATCGCGGTGCTGTTGTGGTGGGCCGTGGGTCGCGACCAGCCCATCGAGATTCCCGTCACGGTTCCTTTGGAATTTCAGCACGCGCCGGCCAATCTCGACATCAACTCCGATGATCCGCTACAGGCGCGGGTGACCTTGCGCGGTCCGCAGCGCCTGATGCAGAGCATGAATCCTTCGCAGGTGCACGCCGTGCTGGACCTTCGCGGGGCCGCTCCCGGCGAGCGTACCTACGACCTTACGATTCAGGACATCCACACGCCGCCCAGCGCCCGAGTGGTGCAAATCGTGCCCTCGCAGTTCCACCTCAGCTTTGACCGCAGTACTACTCGCACTGTGCCCGTCGAGCCGCGCGTCATCGGCACATTGTTGAGCGGCTATGGCATAAAAGGTGTCAGCGTCGACCCGGCAAGAGTTACCATCGTCGGACCACAGCGCAGGGTCGAAGATATGCAGACGGCGATGACCGATCCAGTAGATGCGACCGGGGTCGTGGGCTCCGGCACCTTCACTACCCATGCCTATGTTTCCGATCCGCTAGTGAGAGTGCAGACACCGGGACCGATCCATGTTACGGTCAATACCGGAAAGGTTGCAGGAGGATCAGGCCAGCCGTGAGCACGGGTACGGCCATTATGCGGCAGCTATTTGGGACCGATGGAATCCGGGGAGTCGCTGGCAAATATCCTTTGGACCAACAGACGGTGTTGGCCATTGGTGGCGCCCTCGGGCAACGTCTGGTGGCGCGCGAAAGCTCTCCCCGTGTGGTGCTCGGCCAGGACACGCGGGAATCCGGCGCCTGGATCAGTTCCGCGCTGGCCGCTGGACTGGAATCGGCGAACGTGGCCGTAGTGAGCGCGGGAGTGATCACGACCCCAGGCATCGCCTATCTCACGCGGACGCACAGGTTCTCCGCCGGCGTTGTCATTTCGGCGTCGCACAATCCCTGGCAGGACAACGGCATCAAGGTTTTCGGTGCAGACGGCTATAAGCTGTCGGACGAACTTGAGCACCAGATCGAGAACGACATCTTCGCCCACCTCGAGCAGCTTGCGGAAGCGGCATCCCACAACGTGGTATCTAACTCGGAGGTGCTGCCGGGCGATGCCGCGCTACAGGAAGAATATGCTCGCTGGCTGGCGGATTCGGTAGCTGACGTGGAGCTCGGCCGCTTCCGGGTGCTCGCCGATTGCGCCAACGGCGCGGCTACCAACATTGCTCCCCTGGTGTTCGAGGATTGCGGCATCAAGGCGGATTACCTGCATGTCGAGCCGACTGGAAGGAACATTAATGCCGGATGCGGCGCGCTTTATCCCGAGCATGTGGCGCAAGCCATCGCCGCGGCCGATGGGAAGTACGACCTGGGCATCACCTTCGATGGCGATGCCGACCGAGCCTTGTTTGCTGACGCCTCTGGCCGCGTCGTGAACGGAGACGCTGTGTTGCTGCTGGGGGCCCGCGACATGAAAGCCCACGGCACTCTGGCCGGCGACACGGTTGTGGCCACCACAATGTCGAACATGGGTCTCGAGGCCGCTCTGCGGCGTGACGGTATCGCGATGCTGCGCGCTCCCGTCGGAGATAAATACGTTCTGGAGCAGATGCTCAAGACCGGCGCAACCCTCGGAGGGGAGCAGTCCGGGCACATCCTGTTTCGCGACGGCGATGCAACTACCGGTGATGGCATTCTGACAGCCCTCCGGGTACTCTCTGTGATGGTGCGTAGTGGCCAATCGCTCGCCGAGCTGGTTGCCGACCTGAAGGTGTATCCGCAGGAGATCAAGAACATCCACGTCCGCGAGAAGAAGCCGTTCGAGCAATTGCCTTCGGTCATGAAAGCGATTTGCGAAGCCGAGCAGGACCTGAAAGACAAGGGGCGCGTCGTGGTCCGTTATTCCGGCACCGAGAAACTGGCACGCGTGATGATCGAGGCCGAGTCGGAGCAGGCCATGCGCCGGCATACGGACGCTATCGCCAAGGCTGTCCAGCAGGCGATCGGCGTTTGATCAACTCTGTACTCAGCTCCTGCGCTCCAGATCGGATAAATCCTGCTCCTTTTCAAGATGACGCTGCCCCGTCTCTATGCCATCATCGATGTGTTCTGCCTTGCGGGCCCGGTGACGACCGCCGCCGTTGTGGAATACGCTCGTGAGCTGGCGCTCGGCGGCGCGACCCTGATTCAATATCGCAACAAGTTTGGTGGCCCGCGCGAGATGCTGAGTCACGCGCGGGAAATTCGCCGGGTGCTTGGCCCTGACGTGGACCTGATGGTGAACGATCGAGCAGATCTATGCCTTGCCGCGGGCTGCGAAGGCGTTCACGTCGGCCAGGACGATCTTTCGCCAGCAGCGGTGCGGGCCATGATCGGGCCTGAGAGAATATTGGGAGTTTCAACCCACAATCTGGAGCAGGTGAAGCGGGCCGACGCCGAAGCCGCGGACTACATTGCGTTTGGGCCGGTATTCGCGACCGCGTCGAAGCGGAATCCAGATGCGATAGTCGGACTGGAAGGTGTGCGCGCCGCGCGCGCGGTCACTACCAAACCGTTGGTCGCAATTGGAGGCATTACACGGGCCAACGCTCGTTCCGTAATTGAGACGGGCGCCGATTGCGTTGCAGTAATCGCCGACCTGCTCAGCTCTCCCCAAAAAACTGCTGAAGAATTCCTGCGAGGTATGTTGTAGATTCAGATTGTAAGTGCAGGCGACCGCGCGACCGCATTGGAATCTCCATCGCCGGTTGCCGTCGTCAGTAGCTGCCCTATGAGACTCGCTGACATCGCCTCCGTGCTCGGTGCTGTTCTGGATACTGCCGATCCTGACTTGGAAATCACGGGAGTCGCGGGCATAGAAGAGGCATCGGCGGGCCAGATTACCTTCGTCGCCAACCCAAAGTATGCTGCTGACGTTCGCAGCACGAAGGCTTCGGCGGTGATTGTTTCCGACGATTTCCCGGCCACACCCAGGGCGTTGCTGCGCACGCACAATCCATACCTGGCGTTTGCGCGGGCTATCGACTTATTCTACAAGGCTCCCTTGTATCAGCCCGGCGTGCATCCCACCGCCGTGATCGCGCCATCTGCCAAAATCGGCGCCAATGCTCATATCGGCGCGTATGTTGTGATTGACGATGACGTCGAACTGGGTGCTAACGCCGTGCTGCTGCCGCACGTCGTCATCTATCGTGGCGCCAGGATCGGCGACAACTTCCTCGCTCATGCGCATGCGGTTGTGCGCGAAGATTGCTTGTTAGGCGACCACGTGATTCTGCAGAACGGCGTCATCGTCGGATGTGACGGCTTTGGCTTTGCGCGCGAGGGCGAGCGCTGGCAGAAAATTACGCAATCCGGCCCGGCGGTGCTGGAGGACTACATCGAAGTACAGGCCAACTCCTGCATTGATCGCGCCAGTGTGGGCGAGACGCGCATTGCCAGCGGCTCGAAGATCGACAACCTGGTACAGGTTGGCCACGGTTCGACCGTGGGCGAGAATACCTTGCTATGCGCGCAGGTAGGCCTGGCAGGGTCAACGGTCGTCGGGAAAAATGTTATTCTTGCCGGCCAGGTGGGCGTGGCCGGACACTGCCGCATCGGCGACGGCGTGATCGTGACCGCCCAAAGCGGCACCCATGGCGACATTCCCGCAGGCTCCATGGTGAGCGGTTCGCCGGCCTTCGACCACAAACAATGGCTGCGCGCTGTCGGCGTCTTCGCCAGGCTTACGGAACTTGCCAAGGTCGTGCGCAAGCTACAGGCCCGTAACCCCTCCGACCGCGACCCGACTGAGGACGGCGGTTGACTGTTCCATCTTGCCAAGGTCGCAACAATTTGTTCGCACCGCGAAAGAATTTAAGCTACGTTAGCATCCCAAGCTGCTTCTAACTGTTCAATGGATGAAACTGTTCCCAACGCGAGCCCCGGCCAGACACTTGGGCCGCAGGCAGTACCCAGCAATCCCATCCGTGTTTTGTTGCTCGACGACCGCGAAGAGAACCTGGTGCTGCGGTCGGCGATTTTGCGCCAAAAAGGCTATCGCGTGGTCACCTCCAGCTCCATTGAAGAAGCCGAGTCGAAACTGGAAAGTATCGACATCGCGGTGCTCGACTATCACCTGGGCGCCGGCAAGTTCGGCACCGATGTTGCCGAGACCTTGCGGCGCAAGCGTCCACAGGTACCTATCATCATCCTGTCCGCAACGCTGGAGCGAAAGTTCGGCGGCATTGCCGACATGCACTTGCTGAAGGGGTACAGCTCCGTAGATGACCTGGTGAACGCGCTGCGCTCGTTTGAGGCGAAGAAGCGCGGCCGCCCGGTGGTTGTGGATGCGCGCGACTTCTACTATTCACGCATCTCCATGGCCATGGGCGAGGACATCGTTCTGGAGATCCTGGACCGCGACGGCAACTGGCTTTACGTCAACGAGTATTTTGCCTCCATGGCCGGCCACAAGCGGGCATGGTTTGTGGGCAGAAACCTCTTCGAGCAGTTTCCGCAGTTGGGCGAGGAGTGGCGCGAGATCGTTCGCACTGTGGCCGACACTCGCGAGACCTACATCGATCGGCGCGGTTTTCGCGGCGCTTCGCACCTGCCCATTGAAAGCCCGCACTGGACGTGGAATGTGCTGATCTTTCCCATCAAGCTCCACGACGATCGCGACGGCGCCGTGCTCACGGCGCGCCTCATTGAGAAGAAGTAGCGTTCGGCTCCCGGCGCTCCGGCGACAGCGCGCTATTGATGGCATCGCGCACCGCGCTCATCAAAGCATCGCGATCGGGGGACGCGTGCGAATTCAGCGGCGGATGGAACACGACAACCACCGTTCCTGACCGCACCGCGAACCGGTGCTTCGGCCAGCTTTCATAGCTGCCGAGCAGGGTGACCGGCACCACGGGCACACCCGAGTCGATGGCCAAGTGAAAAGGCCCCTTCTTGAAAGGCAGCAGTCGCCCATCACTCGAACGCGTGCCCTCGGGAAAAATCACCATGTGCAGACCCTTCCGCAGCACCGTGATGGCATTTTGCACACTCTCGATAGCAGCATCGCGATCGCTGCGGTCCACCGGTACTAACTCGGCCAACCTCATGCCAGTGCCAAGGATCGGCACTCGGAACAGCTCTTTCTTGACGAGCACGGAGCAGCGGCCGGGAACGGAGGGAATCAAAACCGGAGGGTCGAGGTTCGATACATGGTTGGACATGAAGATGTAGTTGTGGCCGGGCTCAAGATTCTCCAGGCCGCGAAGCACAATTTTGACTCCCACAAGCTGCACGCCAAAGCGGCCCAGGGCACAGGCAATGTGATACATCGGGTTGACGTTTCCGGTGAGCACGGAATAGAGAACGAGCAGCGGGCCCACAAGCAGGATCGACGTCGCCCAAAAGCCGAGCAGAATGATCGCCCGTATCAAGGTGCACTTCCCGGTTCGTCGTCCCCGTGAATCCACGCGGTGCGATGAAGTCGCTGCTGCGGACTCACCGTTGGGAGGTCCTGGAGCTGGGATGAAACCTCAGTACGCGCACCCAGCGTGAGCTCTACATCCCGCTTGGCGCGCCGGTTTTGCACGTGCAGATGCACCACCGTCCCGGGCGACATCTCCGCGATCACCGAATCGAAGGATGCGTCTGCGGCCCGCCCGTCGATTGTGATGATGCGATCTCCGACTACGATACCCGCCCGCTGAGCGTCCGAGTCGGGTTGCACGCTGGTCACCTCAGGCGCTGCGCCCAGGTTGGCGGTTGTGGCGAAACCGGCGGAGCCGTACGTGGCTGTGTTCTCCACCAGACGCAAGCCGGCGAATTGTAAGAAGTCGTCGAAGGGAATCCGCTTCACTCCCGCAACGTAGTCGCGAAAGAAATCGGCAAAGCTCTGGCCGGTGATTACCTCCGCGGCCTGCTGCACCCCCGCGGAATTGGGGAAGTATCGGCCCTGTTTGGCATAGTTTTGGTTCATCCATTGAAACAGATCACGCAGAGACTTCCGGCCGGATGTCAACTCACGGATGCGCAGGTCAAGCAGCACGCCCAGGATTTCACCTTTGTTGTAGTAGCTGATGCTGCGCTCCGGCGTGCGGTAGAAAGCAAGGCCCTCCAGCCACGCATCGAGGCTTGAATCTTCTGCCGACTGCCACTTACGCGCAGGTCGCCTGCGGAGTTCCGTAATTTCATCCGAAAGCCGGCGCAGGTATTCCGCTTCGTCAATCAGGCCCGAGCGCGCGAGCACGATTTCCGCCACGGTGCTCGTCACGCCTTCGCTGAACCACAACGCGCGTGTGTCCATCTCGTGCTGGTAGTCGATAGGCTCCAGCGACTGCGGCCGGATGCGTTTCACGTTCCATAGGTGGAAGAACTCATGCGCGCTGACCGAGGCAAAAGAAATCGGATCGGAGCGCAAGCGCTCACTGTTGAAGTCTATGGCCGTACCGAAGGCGTGCTCCATACCACCGCCGGCGGGGCCTCGAGGAAAATGGTACACAAACGTGTACTCATCGTATGGGCGGTCCTGCATCCAATCCACCGCGGCGTGCGTTATCTTGCCGAGCGTTTCATCAATGCTCGCCATGTCGTAGTCGGCCGGGTTGGCATCGACGACGACGTGGTAAACGGCGCCGTCCTGCTTGAACTGCGACTCCTGGAAGTCTCCCACCTCTGCCGGACTGTCGGCGAGTTCGTCGTAATTGCGAGCGGTGCCGACTGCGTTAGCGACTTTGCCGGCGGTAGCGCTTCCGATAATGTGCAGGTCTCGCAATTTCCAGGTTGCAGGCAGATCCAGCAGCCGGATGCTGCTCGGCTGAGAGCGAAGCGCAGGCGAGTACATCAACACCATCGCCCAGTTGAAGAAACCGTGAGTAGTATCCAGAGCGCTACCGAATGGGCCCGGGCTGTCGGTATGGACGTCATAGCTGACGACCACGCATCCTGTGGGAGCTGTGATTTCCCATTGAGTGGTCGTGCTGGCGATGACTGTTACGGGTGCGCCGGACGCATCCTGTGCGCGTACGTCCTCGACATTTGCGGCGAAGTGGCGCACCTGGTAAAGCGCGTTCCACACCGGCATATTGAGGACACGAGTGCCGTCGCCGTTTGGCAGCCGGATGCTGACGTGCGTCAGGTGTTTGGCGCTGTCGGCCAGCGAGATGAAGTACTCGGTGGGCTTAGGTTGCGGGTCGGGCGGCGAAGCACACGTAACCGGCGTCGCAGCATGAACGTCAAGCGCAATGAGGGAGAGAAGGAAAAAACCTGTGCAGCATCGGGTGAGGGAGGCGAGTGGGCGGCTCACGAAGCGGTCGCGACCTCGTGCATGGACTTCAACCGGGCAGGCAGCTTCTCATAAATGCCGCCGAAGCCACCATTGGATAAGATCGCGACCACATCGCCCGAACGCACGTCGAGCGCGATAGCGTCTACGATCACGTCGGCATTTGCCAGAAGTCGCGCGGGGTGGCTGCTGTTGTTCAGTTCGGCGACGACCAGAGCCGGATCCAGGCGCTCGCTTTCGGCGATGCTGGAGGACTGAAATACATCAGCGACTACGATCTCATCTGCGACAGCGAGACTTTGCGCCAGTTCGTGCTGGAAGACATTGCGCCGGAGGGTATTCGATCGCGGCTCCAGAATCGCCCAAAGACGGCGGCCGGCATAGCGCGTTCGAAGCGCTGTCAAGGTCGCGGCGATGGCAGTCGGATGATGGGCGAAGTCGTCGATGATGGTGACGCCGTTGATCTCTGCCGTTACTTCCAGTCGTCGCCTAACGCTGCGAAAGGAACCCAAAGCCGCCGCGATCGTCTCTTTCGCGATTCCATAATTCGCAGCGATTGCTGAGGCGGCAGTAGCGTTAAGCACGTTGTGTTCGCCGGAAAGCGAAAACTCGAGTTCGGCCCAGGGTTGGCCACTACGGAGCAATCGCCAACCTGTTCGTTCAAGAGCACAGTCAATATCTACGATTTGCCAGTGGGAGTTCCTCTTTAGTCCGTAGCGCTCGACGCGACAAAGAGCGCGGGCCACGCATTCGTCCACGTTCGCGTGTCCGTCCCATGCGACCACGAGTCCACGTTGCGGGACTAGATTCACCAGGCGCCTGAACGCGGTTTTCACCTCTTCCAGGTTCTTGTAGATGTCGGCGTGGTCGAACTCGACCGAAGTGAGGATCACGGCGTCAGGGAAGTAGTGCAGGAATTTGGGCCCTTTGTCGAAAAAGGCGGTATCGTACTCGTCGCCTTCCAGGACGAACTCGCTACCGGAATCTAGTGCAAAAGAGCTCCCAAAGTTCTCCGGTATACCGCCGATGAGGAAGCTGGATGCGCGCTTCGCCTCGTGAAAGATCCACGCTAACATCGAGGAGGTCGTGGTTTTGCCGTGCGTGCCGGCGACGATCAGCCGTTCCTTTTCTTGCAGAAACTCGTCCCACAGAAGCTGCGGCATAGATCGAAAGGGAATTCGTTGATCCAGCACTGCCTCGAGCTCAAGATTGCCGCGCGAAATCGCGTTACCGATAATCACCAGATCAGGCCGCGGCTCGAGGTTCCTTTCGCTGAATGGCTGCGATACCGGGATTTTCAGCGACGTTAGGAAGTCCGACATTGGGGGATATGCCGCAGTGTCAGAGCCAGTGATCCGAAAGCCGCGTTGTTGCAGCATCCCGGCAAGCGAAGCCATGGCCGTGCCGCAGATTCCGATCAGGTGAATGTGCTTCTGCTTCATGTTCTAAGTCGATACGGTGGAAGAGCACGGCTTTAGCCGTGCCGTGACACCGCATCATGAACGGCCTTTAGCCTCCGCACACCGTGGCCAAAGCCTTCATGTACGTTCCTAAGTTCGCCGGGCTGAAGCCCCGGCGCTTCCACTTTTACCCAGCCCTTACCGGCGTGACACTCTTTTCGTTCTGCACCGCGGCTTCGCAGCTCAGCGACACGTTGTCTGCAATCAAGAGCTTCGCGCGCACTCCCATCGGCAGCGTCAGTGCTCCGCCCGATACATGCCCCGACTTCAGGCCGAGCGCTATCGGAATACCGAAGTCACCGAGAATGCGCAGGATGACATCCTGCAGCATTGAGTTGGGCGTGCCCGGCTCAGCACAATCGATCATCTCGCCGAACACGATCCCCAGTACGCGGTCAAACTTGCCTGCCAGCTTCAATTGCATCAGCATCCGATCGATGCGGTAGGGCCGCTCCGCCCGATCTTCGAGAAAGAGGATTGTTCCCTCGGTCCGGATTTCATACGGAGTACCCAGAGAAGCGCACAAAAGGGAGAGACATCCCCCATACAAAACCCCCTCAGCGGTTCCGTTTATCAGGGCTATGACCTCCGGCGGGCTGAAGCTCATGCAAGTCTCTCGTCCGGAAACCGCAGCTATCCAACTGCTCTGGTCGAAGCCGCCGGGGCGCGCAAAGTCGCCGGCCACCATTGGCGCATGGAATGTCACCAGCCCGGCAGCATCACACAGGTAGGTAAGCAAAGTCGTGATGTCGCTGCACCCCGCAAGGACTTTCGGATTCGCCTGGACCAGGTCGAGGTCAAGGTGCAGCAGCAGGTAATTGCAGCCATAACCGCCGCGGGCGCACAGCACCGCTTTCACCTCAGGCCGCGCAAACATCTCGTGGAACTCGTCGATCCGGCGTTGTGGCGTGCCTGCGAAATATCCGTCGCGCTCGAAGATGGAAGGCAAATAGAAAGGCTTGTAGCCCAACCGGCGCAGCTCCTCGCAGCCCGCCTCAAATTCATCGCGCCGAAAGCCGCTGGCCGGAGCGATGATGCCGACGGTATCTCCGGCTCGCAAAGCCGGCGGCCGCACTCGTTCAGTTTGAGGAAGCCCGGTCATCAGGAAGGCTTATCTTAAACGAAAAACTCGCCGTGGCAGAGAAGCGTCGCCGGGCCGGTGAGATAGACTTCGTCAGCCCACTCGACCATCTGCGTCCCGCCGGGCGCGTGCACCCAGACCGGCGATTTCACGGCGCCGCAATGGATAGCCGCAACCGCAGCCGCGCAGGAACCAGTGCCGGAAGAGGTGGTCTCGCCTACGCCGCGCTCCCAGAAACGCACCGCAATCTTGTCGTCTCCTTCAACCGTGACGAACTCGACGTTCATGCCGTGCTTGAAGTCGTGGTGCCTGGAAATCTGCTCGGCCTGGGCCTGCCATCCCAGCTCGAATTGCCGAACGAAAACAACGAAATGCGGATTGCCCATCGAGACCGGCGTCCCCGTTACGTCGCCATAGGTGAACTTGATGGAGAAGTCGTCGCCTACCTCGGGTTCTCCCATCGAGCTGCGAAATTTAAAGCTGTTATCGTCGCGCGATTGCAGTGTGCAAGTCTTCAGGCCGGCGCCGGTGCGAATTACCACTGAGTCACGGCGATTTTCGGTGCAATACCAGGCAGCCACACAACGCGTGCCGTTGCCGGAAATTTCGGCCTCTGAGCCGTCCGCGTTCAGCAACCGGATGCGCAAATCCGCGTCTGTGGCCGGAAGCAGCCATTCCACGCCGTCTGCCCCGATACCGTTATGCCGGTCGCAGATGCGCTTCGTGAAAGCGTGGATGTCGCTGGGCGCGTGGGCAAAGTCGATCAGCAGGAAATCATTGCCACAGGCTGTCGCTTTGACGAATGGAATGGTTGCCATAGTTAAAGGTGCAGCTTACCTGGCGATTTCAGCTTCAACAAGACGTTATTCTTCTGGTTCGCTTCGTTGCGCAAGCGACTGGCCGGTCGACATGCGCTCCAGTTGTTTGTGCCAGTCGGTCTCTTCCACGAACTGCCGAGAATCGCGCCAGCCGGGACGCACCTTGACGAACAGCTCGAGGAAAATTCGCGTGTTCAGCCGCCGTTCAATCTGCAATCGCGCGGCAGTGCCGATCTTCTTCAGTGTCTCGCCGCGCTTGCCGATCAGGATGGCCTTCTGTCCCTCGCGCTCGCAGTAGATGGTAGCGGCGACGCTGGTGAGCTTCGCGCCTTCTTCGTAACGCTCGATCATGACGGTGGTCGCGTACGGCACTTCCTGCTCGGTCGCCAGCAGCACCTGCTCGCGGATGAGTTCAGCCACGAGGAACCGCTCCGGCTGGTCGGTGATTTGGTCCTTCGGGAAGTACTGCGGGCCAGTGGGCAACGCCCTCACGATGGCATCCAGCAACACGTCGAGATTATCGCGCCTGAGCGCGGAGATCGGGATGACTTCGGCGAAGTCGTGTAGCTCCTTGTAGCTCGCAATTAGCGGAAGCAGCTCCTGCTTCTCGACCCGGTCAGTCTTGTTCAGCAGCAGGAATACCTTGCGCCCGCTCTTCTTGACAATGTCTAACACGAACTTGTCTCCGGTCCCGAACTTCGCGGTAGCGTCCACAATCAGCAGCAGCAGGTCGCAGCCTTCCAGCGCATCGTAAACGTCCTTCATCATGCGCCGGTTCAGTGCGTTGAGCGGCTTGTGAACGCCGGGCGTGTCGATCAGCACGATTTGCCCGGCGGGGCGCTTACCCTTGCGCGGCACGTTGACCACCCCCTGAATCTGATTGCGGGTGGTTTGTGGTTTGCGCGAGACGATGGCCAACTTCTCGCCGACGAGCGCATTCAGCAATGTCGACTTGCCTGCGTTGGGACGTCCGATGATAGAGGCGAAGCCGGAGCGAAGTGGCATTACAGCTTGAGAATAAACCTTCATGCGCTAACGTGAGCGGCCAAGTGCCTGGCGTCCTCGCGCCTGTCTGGTTACAGCCAATTTCAATCCCGGCTCCTTCACCGCTGGGCCAACGCTGTCCGGCCGCCCAGAAAAAAACTTCACTTTTCGCTTGACGTAGGAAAACTGCGATGTATGGTGTGTTAGTAGACTAATACACAGAGACAATGATCTTTCGCCTGAATTCGTCCACTGGCTTGCCACTCTACCTCCAGCTTATGGAGCAGATTCGGCATGCCGTCGAAACCGGCGCGTTGAAGGCGGGCGACCAGCTCCCGACGATTCGCAAAATGGCCGAAGACCTGGTGATGAACCCAAACACTGTTGTACGCGCCTATCGCGAGCTTCAGCACGAGGGAATCATCGAGTTGAGACATGGTTCGGGCGCGTTTGTGAGCGAGTCAGTGGGTGGCCGGGCGCGGGTTACCAAGAGGGCCCAGACGATTGTTCAGTCCGCGCTTGATCGGCTTGCCGATCTGGGGCTGACGGAAGACGAGATAAGACGACTGTTTGAAAACGAGCTGGCGCAGCAGCGCGCGGGAAAGGCATCCGGAGGAAACCATGAGTGACTGGGTAATTGAGGCGCGAGGACTCCGTAAATCCTTCAAGGGGCAAACCGCTCTGGCGGGACTCAACCTCGAAGTGCCAGCGGGAAGCATTTTTGGTTTCCTCGGCCGCAACGGCGCAGGAAAAACCACCACAATCAAGCTCCTGATGGGCCTTTTGAAACCCGACGGCGGAGACGCCCGCGTCTTCGGCCTGCCGGCGGGAGATTTGTCGGCGGGCATCGAAATCCGCCGGAGGCTCGGTTTCGTCACGGAAGACAAAGACCTCTATCCCTACATGACGGTGGAACAAATCATCCGCTTCACGCGAAGCTTCTTTCCCACATGGCGCGTGGACGTGGAGGAACGCTACCTGAAGCTATTCGATCTCCCACGACACCGTAAGATTTCCGATCTCTCGAAGGGCATGCAATCGAAGCTCATGCTACTGCTGGCCATCTCCCATGCCGCCGAGCTTCTCATCCTGGACGAACCCACCGAGGGTCTGGATCCAGTCGCGGTGGAAGACATGTTGCGCGAACTGGTGGCCATCTCCGCCAGCGAGGGAACGACCATCTTCTTCTCGTCCCATCAGTTGCAAGAGGTGGAACAGATTGCCGATCGGGTCTGCATCATCGATCACGGCGCAGCGGTGGTCACCGGCTCGCTTGACGATTTGAAGACGCAGTATCAGCGGCTGCGAGTGGTTTTCGGCGAAGAACTGCGGGCTCCGGTCCAGTGGGGCGAGGGCGCGGAGCATGTTCGCCAGGACGGGCGCACCGTCGACATCCTCGCTAGTGGAAACGTGGAAGCCATTATCAACCAGGCCCGGTCGTTACCGGGCGCTTCAGTCGAGCGATTTCCGGTCACCTTGAAGGAAATCTTCCTCGAACACGTAAGGAGCAACTAAATGCTTTGGTACAAAGGCTGGCTCGAGACGCGCCCCATGGCGCTATTTATGCTCTTGTTCGCGCTATTCCCAATAGTCCTTTTTCTGGCAGTCTCGCGCCCGGCAAACTCTGCGCCTCAAGTTTCCGGGGGGACGGCGGAAACCGCCATGACCTTTAATGCGCTGTACTACTCGTTCATTCCCCTTGCCCTGGCCGGATCGGGAATTAAGACTCAGTCCGCCCGGATGAAGAGAGGCGTCCACGGATCCACATATTTCACGCTTTCGCTGCCCGTCAGCCGCTTTCGTCTTTTTGCCACAAGAGCTGGGTTAGGCATTTTGGAGACGATCGCGCTACTTGCCATCGCTCCCTGCGCCTTGCGGATTGCAGCGATCGGACCTGAAGATCACGTCTCGCGTTCAGACCTGTTTGGGTTTTGGGTGACCCTGACGGTATGCGCGTCCGCAATCTACTTTCTGGGCGTGCTGCTTTCAACAATTCTCGAAGATCCAGTGCGCGGCTGGGCAAGCATGTTTGGGCTTGTATGCGTCTATGGGCTTTTATCTAAAGTTCCGCTACTGGCGCCGTTGAATTTCTTTCGAGCTATAGTTTCGCCGCTGTTCACACATTCCCTTCCATGGACCAGCATGGGCATCTCGTTGGCCGTGGCCGCGGTCCTTGGGTTCCTCGCATTGAGAGTGGTGCAGACGCGCGAGTATTAGAAAACGAAACACGCAAATCGTCTCATGCAGGAGGTTACAAATGAAGAGACAGGCAAGTGGTCGCTCCCACACATTCCGGCAGCACCGATGCCGCCCTCGACGTGCTCGAAAAGAACTCATGATGAAACTAAGGCGCGTGATGTGGCTGACGCTCTTTTGCGGCTGGCTAGCCTGCACCTCCCCATTGGCCTTCCCACAGCAAAAGCCAAATGTCGGAGGAGACTACACAGGACAACTCGGTCCTCTCCATCTGAAATTGCACTTGAAGGCCGGCGCTGACGGTGCTCTACGCGGAAGCCTGGATAGTCCCGACCAAGGTGCGTCAGATATACAATGCTCTGATTTTCGTTTCAACGGGCAATCTCTAAGCTTCACCGTTCCTGCGGTAAATGGTACCTGGAAGGGAACCGTCGATAAGCAGGGTGCCGTGCTGACCGGCACCTGGAACCAGGGCACGCCTCTGCCTCTGAATTTCAGCCGTGACACATTTGTTCCGGCGGCCAAGCCTTCTGCGGTGGACGAGATATGGCTGGGAACGCTGAAGGCCGGCCCGCAATCGTTGCGCATCCAGTTGCACGTCAGCAGCGACGCCTCCGGCAAGGAGTCTTGTTCCGCCGATAGCCTGGACCAGGGCGCAATGGGACTCGAGTGCGCGCACGTCCTGCTCGAAGGGAACAAGTTCTCTTTTGATGTTCCCCTCGTAAGCGGCCACTGGAGCGGAACCCTCTCCGGCGATGGCAAGACGCTCACCGGTACATGGACTCAAGGCCAGTCCTTACCCTTGAACTTCGAGAGGCAAGCGGTCGCGACTTCAGCTTCGCCTGCCGCTGTTCCTACCTACGATGCAGCCATGGCTCCGGTGCCGGCAGCCCAGTTGCAAACTGTTTTGAACAAGGACCTGGCGCAGGCAATCAGCAGCGGAGCACTGGCCCCATCGACGGGGGCAGGCGTGACTATCGGAATCGTTGACCATGGCGAAAAGCGGGTGTTCGCCTATGGGACCGCCAAGCCCGACTCAATCTTTGAAATTGGTTCCATCACCAAAACCTTTACAGGGCTGCTACTGGCACAGATGGTTCAACAAGAGAAGGTAAAATTCGATGAACCGGTACGCGACCTATTGCCTGCCGGAACCGTAGCCAAGCCTGCCGGCAGCGAAATCACACTGCTTGACCTAGCGACACAGCATTCGGGATTGCCACGAATGCCGGACAATTTTCACCCTGCCGATAGGAGCAATCCCTATGCCGACTATCGGGCGGCAAACCTGTACTCTTTCCTGGCGAGTCACGGAGTCGCAAAGCCGGCGGACGCTACCTTCCTTTATAGCAATCTTGGTTTTGGACTACTCGGGCAAGCCCTGGCTGATCGCGCCGGGGTTCCCTATCCCGAGTTGCTTAGGAACGAGATTACCGGTCCACTCGGGATGAAGGACACGGTTGTTGCGCTTTCAGCCGAGCAAAAACTCAGGTTCATCACCGGTCACGACATGGCGCATCAGCCGACGCATGCCTGGGACCTGGATGCACTGGCCGGAGCGGGAGCGATTCGCTCAACCGCTGCCGACATGGTTATTTATCTCCAGGCCAACCTGCATCCCGACCAGCTTCCTTCTACTGCGAACGGGACGCCTGATGGCAAGACACTTCCGGCAGCGCTCGCCCAATCTCATGAGCTCCGCGCCGACGCATTGCCCGGCATGCGTATTGCGCTCGCGTGGCTCTACGTCCCAGCTACGGGCAGCTATTGGCACAACGGCGGAACCGGCGGATACAGCAGCTTCGCATTCTTTAACCCCAGAGCGGATTATGCAGCGGTCGTTCTAGTGAACACAGCCGGAGAGTTTGCTGACCGGCTCGGCCATCATATCGCCGAGAGGTTGGCCGGCAAGCCCGCTATTTCGCTGGGTCCTGCGAATGAACACGAGGCGCAAGAGGCGGCCTCGTTTGCCGCGGGCGCGGCTTCCTTCGCCAAAGGCGAGTATGATCAGGCGATTCATAGCTTCGACGAGGTCCTGCGGTTCGATCCGAACGCTTCTCCGGCGCTTTTGACTCAGGGAATGGCAAATCTCTATGCCGGTCACTACCCCGAGGCACAGCAGGATTTCAACCGGAACTTGCAGCTGGATCGTACCGATCCATACCGCGTGATTTGGCTCTATCTGTCACGCGCGAAGGCGGGAACGGATGGGAAAGAGGAACTGAAAACCAATGCAGCAGCCTTGAATCTATCGATTTGGCCTGGGACCGTGATTCAACTCTACCTTGGGCAGAGCACGCCGGAGGAGGTTCTGCGCGCGGCTGGCAACGGCGACGAAAAGTGTGAATATAGCTTCTACGTTGGAGAGTATCGCGAGCTGCGTGGCGAACGTTCCGAAGCCCTGGCTCTTTTTCGCAACGCCAGCGAGACCTGCCCCAAGGAGTTCGTTGAACACATTCCCTCCCTCATAGAAGTGAAGGACTTGGAGAAGACGAACAAATAGAAAGCTTGCTTTCAACTGGCTCGCAGAAGACCGTCAGTTATGCGCCGACCTGCTTAGGCTGCAGGCTCACACGCACGCGATCGACGCGCCGCTCGGTGGACTCCAACACTTCGAAGCGCAGTCCGTTCTCCTCGAAGACCTCGCCCGCCTTCGGAATGTGACCGGCAAGCTCGCTGACCAGTCCCGCCACCGTTGTCGCTTCCTTTTCATCCGGACGAACTCCCAGCAGTTTCTCCAGCAGATCAAGGTCGGTGTTGCCGTTGAAGATGTACGAGGTGTCGCTTTCCTTTACCACTTCGGCGGTCTCGTGCTCGTCGCGAATCTCGCCCACAATCTCCTCGACCAGATCTTCGATGGTCACCAGCCCCGCCACCCCGCCGTACTCATCGATGACGATGGCCATGCGCACATTGTCGCGCTGCATCTCGCGCAGCAGGTCGCTGCCCAGCTTGGTTTCCGGGACGAAGTACACTTCGGGCTTCATCAAATCGCGAACGGTTTTCGTGTGCGCTTCCGTGTCCGGCACTTGCAGCAAGTCCTTGGCGTAAACGATGCCTTTGATGTGATCGATGTCCCCCTCGTACACCGGAATCCGCGAGTACGGGTATTTCTTCAAGAGTTCGGTCAACTCCTCCACAGTGGTGGTGACGGGCACGGCGACGATTTCCGGCCGCGGCGTCATGACCTCGCGCACGGTCTTGTCGCCGAACTCCACGACCGACTGAATCAGATCGCGATCGCTGGCCTCCAGAATGCCTTCCTCCTGGCCAGCCTCGATCAGCGCGTCGACCGCTTCCGACGGATGCTCGGGTTCCTTTTCGGCGTGCTCCCTGGAGAGCGCTGCGACCGATAGCGCGAAGCTGAGTATCAGCGTTGCCGGCAACGCGAGATAGATGAGGCCACGCAGCACCGCCGCCCAATGGACCAGCCATTCGCCCCGGGTGCGCACAAAGAAGAGATAAGGCAAAAGCTCGTGGAAGATGACGATGATGAAAACGAGGCTCACCGCGGCCTGCACCAGGTCGAGCACCACCCAGCGCTTTTCCATGAACAAGACGTAGCCGATCAACACGCCGATGGCGGCGATGCAGAGCTGTGTGAGCAAAGCCATGGAGAGCGCCGCGCGCTGCCGCGAGACGTGCAGCTTGGGCTCGACCCGCCCTTCATACGCTTCGATATTTTCCTGGAATTCGCGGGCCAAAAACTTGCCCATCTCGGCGTAAAGTCGGTCCACATACGAGACCAGCGTCAACAGGCCCATCAGCACCAGCAACAGGATGGCTAACGGGATGGTCATCGGACGGCCTTCCCTCGCCGACGGCGTGGAGCATGAAGTGAAGATTTCGCTGTCTGGCTCACCGCAGAATGTGCTCGCTCGATCAGTCCCAGCGGCAGCTTGAACTGCTGCCGAAGCTTGAGTTCGCACGCCTCCATCTCGCCGCGGTCCTTCTCGTGATCGTATCCGGCCAAGTGCAATAGTCCATGCAACACGAGAATCTTCAATTCCGTCTCAACCGAGTGTCCCAAGGCTGCAGCGTTCTTTGCGGCGGTGTCGGCGGAGATGGCGATGTCGCCGGCTTGTTCCGCGAGACTGGACGGGAAAGACAGAACGTCAGTGGGCTTGTCTTTACGGCGATGTCGCCTGTTCAGTTGCCGGATCTCGCGGTCGGATGTGACGCGTATGCACACCTCACCCGCTAGTCCGAGCGTTCGCTTTGCCCGGCCCGCGAACAGGGAAAGTGCTCGTTCACGGACACCGTCGGCCTCTTGCGCCAGAAGAATCACCTTCTTGTACAGAACAAATGGGAGGGCCAACTACGCCCTCCCATCCTATGGTACCAAGTTCTTATTCAGAGATGTTATTTTGGGCCGGGAGAGGCGCCACCGGGGGTACTTCTGCCAGTCGCGCTTCGCGGTCCGCCGCGCCAGTGTTGCTCGGAAAATCGTTCGTGCGAGGCGCGGCGGCAGCGTTGCCAGCCCTTACATCAAGCGATAGCGAAAGCTGCTCGTTTCTGCCTTTGTAGTCGTCGTAGGCGCGAATGATGCGTTGCACCAGGTGGTGCCGCACTACATCGCCTTCGTCGAAGTGGCAGAATCGAATGCCCTCGACATTGCGCAGCACTTCTACCGCCTCGACCAAACCGCTGCGGTTCGTGTTGGGCAAATCGATCTGCGTGATATCGCCCGTAATCACCGCCTTGGAGTTGAAGCCGAGGCGAGTGACGAACATCTTCATCTGCTCCGACGTGGTGTTCTGGGCTTCGTCCAGGATGACGAACGCGTCGTTCAGCGTCCGCCCGCGCATGAAGGCGATGGGCGCGATCTCGATGACGTTCTTCTCCAGGTAGCGGTCCACCTTGTCAGGATCCAGCATGTCGTAGAGCGCGTCGTATAGCGGGCGCAGATAGGGATCGACCTTCTCCTGCAAAGTTCCGGGCAAGAAACCCAGCCGCTCGCCTGCCTCAACTGCGGGACGCGCCAGCACGATACGATTCACACGCTTCGCCATCAGTGCCGAGATGGCCATCGCCACCGCGAGATAGGTTTTGCCTGTACCCGCGGGACCGACGCCGAAGACCATGTCGTACTTCTCGATGGCCTCGAGATAGCGCCGCTGATTGATGCTCTTGGGCTGCACGCTGCGCTTGCCGAACGAGCGCTGCCTGCCGGCTTCGGCCAGGCCTCGCAGGCTGGCACTTGGGTCGGTCGTGAGGACTCGGAGCATGTCGCCCAGGTCGCCGTTCACGAAGCTGAAACCGGTGCGCTGAAGATGTTGATAGTCGGCAAACACCTGTTCGGCGCGATCGACATCGCCGGCCGCGCCGGTGATCTCGATCGAGTTCGCGCGCAGGTTGATGGCGACATTCAAGCCGTCTTCCAGCAGGCGCAGGTTTTCATCTCGGGTGCCAAACAGGGTTTCGATATTCGGGCTGATTTCGATGTTCTTCTTCATCTAGGGTCGGAAGACAACCTCCGAACGAGCCGGGATGGGAAAGCGGGCGCGAACCCGAAGCAACCCGGTCGCTTCAATGTGACATAGCGCTGTTGATGGTGCAAAGCGAAGGGTGGTGGCTCGGAAGCCATTTACAGCTCTCATTGGCGGTTAGCGTACCCCCGAATCGAAAAGCAGTCAATGGAACCGAAGTACTATCTGATGAACATTTCGATACGCCTCACAGCGTTCGCTGCACTCAGTAGGTTAGATGTTCCGACTTCGCGAAAAGCAACCCGGAATTGCGCCAACTACGGCCTGGGGGCTAATCGCTGATTGCAGCGTAACATTCGTAGTTGAAAGGAAGGTGAGAACGAAGCAACCAACGACCGCTGAGGTTAGGATTTGCCCAGTTTCAGAGCTTCCGGTAAAATCGTAGTTGCCTCTAACGACATTCCCTCTCAAGGACCCTAGCAAAGCATGGCAAATCACTATTCGGCGCTGAAGCGCGCCCGGCAAACCGAGACCAAGACCACGCGCAATCGGGCCAACAAGTCGCGCTTGCGCGGCGCCCTCCGCTCTCTGCGGCAGGCCTTGGCCAAGGGCGACAAAGAAGCCACACAGAGCGCCTACCGCGCTACCGTGTCGGTGGTGGACAAAGGCGTGCAAAAGGGCGTCATTCACAAAAACACGGCCAGCCGCTACAAAGCGCGCCTGAACGCCCGTGTGAAGGCGGTCGGGAAGAAGTAGTCCTGGTTTGTCGAAGTTGAGACACGGCGGGCCAGGCGGCCCGCTTTTTCATTGTTCGGAACGGGTTGCGGTGTTCGGGTAACAGCCAAGCACGTGAACGTGTACCTTCACCTGATCCGCAGCAATCCTGGTCGCCAGAGCGGTACTGCGCTCGATCTGCTGTTCGAGGTCCGGCGGCAACTGGATATTCAGCGATAGCGGCTCAATCCGTACGTCCTGAGCAGATCTTTGCATATCCCGCTGCATGCGAAGGGCATCCTGACGGGTACGCGCCGCTTCCTGCATGGCACGTTGCCGCGCGCAGCGGCTAACGACCACCTCCCGCGCGGCCATATCCTCGGCCACCTTTGCCGATATATCAGGCATCGGGACATTCATCTCGGCCAGCAATTGGGCCTCTTCGGCGTAGTGGGGGCGAAGACGAGTCTGTACTTTGGCGATTGCCCGCCTGGCGGCGGTCGCAGGACATTCAGCCTTAGCGAACGCGCCGATGTGGCGAACATGAAGCACCGACCACTGCTCGACCGAGTGGAAGCCGCGGGACAATCCCATGAACGTAAGGACCATCGCGAGAGCTGCAACCACATATCCGCGTTCCATACCGCCTCCTCATTAAGCTCAGACGTAGCAGGAATTCGGGCGTTATGCGATTTGGGACGAATCGCAACGCCGGTCTACTGTTGGTTACGCAGGTACGGGGCCAATCGCGGAAATCGTTTAAATTATTGAGTGTTATGCGCTTATCGTCTTTGGCAGGGAGCCATCCGGGTGTTCAGGGCGTCCGGCGGTGGCAGGGATCGTCCAGCAGCGGACAGAGGCCAACAATTCACAGGCGAGGCCGCTACTGGGTTCCCTGCGAGGCGGCAAACCAGGCCTGCGCTGACCGCAAGTGCTTTTGGCGAGCAGACAGCCGGGCGCGATGCGCCATCGCCGAGTCCCGGCGCGCACCCAGTTCCCGCTGGAGCCGGATCAGGTGCGCACGATACGTGACAAGCTCGTCCCGAATTTCACGGTTGCCGCTCTCCTGCAACCCTTGTTGCAGAAGGACTCCGATGCTTCGCAACGTGTCTTCCGCCTGTAACAGTATGCGAAGCTCATCCTCCGGATCCAGCGCAGCCCCATCCGAAAATTGCGTAAAGAACAAGCTTAGCCGGGCATTGGCGCGGCGGAGCAGATCGAGATGTCTCCGGTCGCTCACGCTTGCCACCCACTCTTGACGTTGGCCGTCGTCACCGCATTACCGTGAATCGCCGGTTGCGATTGCGCCTGCAACTGAGCCTTGGCCTGAATCCAGCATTCCCGGACTTCTGAAAGATACCGGAGCTGGTGCTCCATCAGCTCGGGCGAGGCGCGCATTTGCGCCTCCAGGACCTTCGCTCGCAGCAGGTTGTAGAACTGTTCGAATTGCCGGGCAGCGGTTCCGCCACGCTCGAAATCCAGCGTCCCCTGAAGCTGCTGGAGAACCATGAGCGCGTGGCCCACCTCGGCCGCACGGCGCTCGATTTCCCCGCTTCGCATCGCGGAGACAGCGCGGCCAAGGTCCTGGATGGCCGAGTCATAGAGGAAGATAACCAGCTCAATCGGGGTGGCGCCCTGGATGGCGCTGCGTTGATAAGTTCGACTGGCGTTCATCAGAGGGTTCATCGCATTTAGCCGTTGTTGTTGGAGTTGTTGCTGGGCAGGCTGCTCAACTGCGCCGCGGTTTGCTGGATCAGCATCGGATACTGTTCGAGCAGGGCGTTCAGGTTGCTGTACTCGGTCGTCAACTGCTGCTGGACCGCGGTCATTTGCACTTCAAAGTCGTTAATCTGATTGGTCAAGCTCTGGTTCGTGCTATTAAGGCCGGTGATATCGGCGGCCACCGGACCTAGAGTCGGATCCGTGAGGCCCTGCATTTGGGTGCTGGCGAGATGTCCCCAACCCGAAGTCGACTGGAAGAAGCTCTGCACGTCGGAGAAATCGCTGCTCAGCGCCTGACTGAGGCTGGTAGTGTTGATCTGAAGCGTGCCATCGTCCTGCATCTCGATTCCCATGGACAGGAGGTTGATGTACTGTCCGGCCCCGCTCGACGCGGAGGACGCCATGCCCAATAGCTCGCTTTGCAGGGTGCGCAACATGCTGTCGCCGGCCAGCACCCCTTCATTTCCGTTGGCATCAGTCGTGTACTGGCTGTTGATGGAGCTGACAACCGCGTTATATGCGGTAACGAAGTTCTGTATGGCCGTCGACGCCTGCGTCGTGTCAGGTTCCACGCTGAGCAGTACGGGCGTGTTGACGTCGGCCGCTCCCAGGCTGAGGGTCACTCCGGCTAGTCCCGAAGTCGAGGCGCTTACGGTATTGCTGGCGCTGTCGACTGGCACGCCGTCCACTGTGAGCTGCGCATCGATGCCCGCCGCGCTGGTGAAGTTCGTCGCCGAAGTGCTCACGTTGAGATTGCCCGCCGCGCCGGAGGTCTTGCTGACCAATACCAGTCGCGAGCCTGTCGAATCCGTTACCACGCTGGCCGTCACTCCGTAGCTGCCGCCGTTGATAGAGCTGGCGGCTTGCTGCAAGGTGGCGTCGGAACTCGGGATATTAATCGTGTCCGTCTTTACGGGATTATTGGGGTCGCTGCCGTAATTGACGGTAATCTGGGCCCCGGCTAGTGATGTGCCTGAGGGAAGGTAGTCCGAATAACTGCTCGAGGTGGTGGCCAGCTTGCTTACCACGATGGTATGCGTTCCGGCCGTGGCCGTATTGTCGGCCGTCGCCGATACGATGGCGGAATCGCTCGATCCAGTGGTCATCTGGCTGAAGGCGCCCAGAACATCCGTCAGGCTGTTCACGCTGTCTTGCAGCGTGGAAAGCTGGGTCCCGATGCTGGTCAGCGCGCTGACTTGAGAGTTGATGGTCGTCTGCTGGTTCTGCAGCACGGTTTCGGGCTGGCGCTCCACCACCATCAGTTCGCTGACCACGGTACTGACGTCGATGCCAGTCGTCTTGCCACTGAAGGCGTCGTTAACGTTGCCCAGGATGCTGCCCAGAGTGCTTCCGTAAAGGCCAGTGTTGAATGAGCTCATAATCCGGCACTGCTCCTTTCAAGGGAACTCGCTAGCAGTGCAAATTTGCGGAGAGAAGGGGGACCCGAAAGTCCCACCTTCTCCCCCGTGCAACCTGGTGGATGCCTCAGGTCTGGCGCATTTCCAGACCTGGGTTCAAGCCACTACTGGAGCAGCTTGAGCACGGACTGCTGCATCTGGTTGGCCTGCGCCAGGGCGGAGATGCCGGTCTGGCTCAGGATCTGGTACTTGGTCAGGTTAGCCACCGTCTGCGTGATATCGGCCGACTGAATGCCGTCCTGGGCGGAAGACAGGTTCTGCGTCTGGTTAGCCATAACGTTGCTTGCTGCCTGCAGCCGGTTGGTGCCTGCGCCGATCGAGCCGCGCAGCGCAGCTACCTGCGCGATAGCGTTGTTGATGTCCGTCAGGGCCGCCTGGGCGGTTCCCGCGGTTTGCAAATTATCGTTGGAAATGCTGATGCCGTTCATGTTGCTGCTGTCGAAGGTACCCAGAGTGACCCCGATGGTGCTGCTGCCGGCGGTCGTGGAGTCGCTCAGATAGACGTTCATGGTGCTGGAGTTCGTTGTGTTGGTCAGCGTTTCCGACGCGGCGTCGGTGCCGATCTTGATGGTGTTGGTGGCGCCGGCACTGGCCAGCGGGTCGGCCGTGCTGCCGCGATTCTGCGTGTCGGTGATCACCAGGTTGCCGGTGTTGTCCAGAGTGGCAATCAGGCCTTTACCTGAACCATTGACGTCGTTGATCAGGTCGCCGACGGTGGCATCGCCGCTGTACGTCACTGTAGTGTACGCAGGCGTAGCCAGACTGGTGTCCCAGTACTTGACCGAAAGATCGCCGGTGATCGTGGTCGCGGTTCCAGCCGGGGTGGTAACCGCAGTGGTGAGCTGGTTGTTGTTGGTGGAGCCGCCCTGGAAGATGGCAGCGCCGTTATACGTGGTGTTGGTGCCGATACGGTCGATTTCGGCCTTGATCGACTGGAACTCCGAATCCAGCGCCTCGCGTTGCGAGCCGTCGTTCACGGTTCCGTTGGCTGACTCCGTAGCCAGGGTGACAGCGCGGTTGAGCAGGGTGGTGACCTGCGACAGGGCGCCGTCGGCGACCTGGAGTTTGCCCACGCCCTCGTTGGCGTTCATTGCCGACTGAGTCAGCGCGGTAACGTTAGCTTGTAACCCGTCCGCAATCGCCAGTCCGGCAGCATCGTCAGCTCCCGAATTGATGCGCGAGCCCGAGGCCAACTGCTCCAGCGTCTTCTGCAAATTTGCCTGCGTGATCGACAACTGGTTCTGTGCGGCAAGGGATGGAATGTTGTTGAGAATGCTGATTGCCATGTAATAGCTCCTCTCACATGGTTCCACCTTGCCCGAGTTCGACTCGAGTTCGTTCCCGCAGGTACTCTGCCGGGGTGTTGTGACCGGCGGAACCTTTATGTGTTTCACCCAGCCTATCGGCGGGGCAGAGGCTCCGCTTTAATTGGAGATAAAGTCTCCTCGGCAAGATCTGGCAACGTTCCGAGCCGGTTAGAACGCTCTAAGAACGGCCCCTCCATGGCTGGCAAATCGCTGTCTTCTTCGTTATGGGCCGCCGTTTGGGCGCCTGCGGAATGTGAGTCCGCCGCTGGTGATGGGACTGCACTTGCGCTGCCACGAAAGTTCAAGTACTCGGCAAGCTTTGCCGATGGTCAGCTTGATCCACAACCCCCCGGCGGAGGAGTCGGCAAGTGATCCAGCTCACCCGCTTGAATAACACCCGCTTGGCGGTCAACTGCGACCTCATCAAGTTTGTCGAGGAGGCGCCCGATACGGTTATCACGCTGCTGAACGGCGAGAAGCTCATCGTACGGGAAACGACTGCGGAAGTGATCGAATGCGTCCGCCAGTTCCGCCGCTCGGTGCTGATGGCCGACCCCGATGCTCCGTTCCTGCCGGCGCAGAATGGACCACTGTCAAATGATTTTCCGGTTCACGGCGATCTGAGCACCGAGGGACCTGTTTGTGGATAAGAGCAGTTTCTTGGGATTGATCGTTGGAGTGGGCGGAATCGTCGCCGGACTGCTGCTGGAAGGCGGCAGGCTTTCGCAGGTGCTTCAGCCCACCGCCGCGATCATCGTCTTTGGCGGCACGCTGGGCGCCATATTGCTGCAGTTCCCCACTCCGGTGGTGGCCTCCGCGTTTCGCAGGCTGGTGCAGGTGTTCTTCGAACAGAAGCGCGATCCTCAGGAGACTGTGCAGCAGCTCGTCGGCTTCGCGAACAAGGCGCGGAGAAACGGCATGATTTCGCTTGATGCTGACCTGCCTGCGGTGCACGACCCGTTCCTCAAGAAATCGCTGATGCTGGCCGTAGATGGAACCGAGCCGCAGGAGCTGCGCAAGATGATGCAGTTGGAGATTGACAACCAGGCCGAACGCGAGGAGAACATCCCCAAAGTTTTCGAATCGGCGGGCGGCTTTGCCCCTACCATCGGAATCATCGGTGCGGTCCTGGGCCTCATCCAGGTGATGCAGCACCTGGACAACATCAACGAGGTCGGCAAGGGCATCGCAGTCGCCTTCGTGGCGACGGTCTACGGCGTAGGCTCGGCCAACCTCTTCTTTCTACCCAGCTCCGGCAAGCTTCGCCTGCGCATACGCGAGGAGCAGATCATCCGCGAGATGACGTTGGAAGGCGTGGTGTCCATCCTGGAAGGCATGAACCCGCGCATGCTGGAGACCAAGCTACGGGGCTTCTTGCGCGAGAGGCCGGGCGACGCCGGGCCGAGGAGGACGCAGTGGAACTGAACCGCCGCGCGCACGCCGCGCACGTCAGCCACGAACGCTGGCTGGTGTCGTACGCCGATTTTGTCACCCTGCTGTTTGCATTCTTCGTGGTCCTCTACGCTTCGGCGCAGGTGGACCGCCGGCGTGCGCTCCAGCTCTCCGATGCCATACGCTCCGGCTTTCAGCAGATGGCTGCGTTCCAGGACGACAGAAGGGAGGCGCTCGTGCGGCGGGCCGTACCTGTCTCCGACAGCGAAGCCGATGGTCTCGACCTGTCGCGCCTGAACAACGCTGAGAATGATGCAGCGGCTGAAAGGGCGCAACAGGGTTTCGCTGGCATTCAAACTGAATTGCAAAACGCGTTGGCGGCCGAGATTGCGCGGAAAGAGGTCACCGTGCATATGGGGGCAGACGGCCTGGTCCTCACCCTGCGCGAAATCGGGTTCTTCGAGAGCGGTTCGGCCACGATGCGGGCCGGGGCACAGAAGTCCTTCGCGCGCGTAGCTGCCATCCTGCGAGCGCACTCCTGTGCCGTCAGAATCGAGGGCCATACCGACAATGTGCCGATCCACAACCCAAAGTTCGACTCCAACTGGGAGCTATCCACTGCCCGCGCCAGCGGCCTGGTCAGGGCCCTGGTGGATGATTACGGAATCTCCCCGGCGATGCTGTCGGCGGCGGGCTATGCCGAATTTCATCCCGCCTCGCCAAACGATACCAGCCAGGGCCGCGCCCTCAACCGCCGCGTGGATTTGGTCATCCTGAACTCGCAGCCCATTCCCCGGTCCGCTTACGGTCCGCTGAGAACCTACGAAAAGCAGATTCCTCGCGAGCAGAAGCTTGCTAGAAATGAAAAAACTAAGGCGCTTATCGGCACGAGTAAGCTCGTGCCCTGACCCCAAACCATTGCACCTGCGAGTTCTTCAGCCAGCCTGTCCGGTCCGCTTTCACCGCGCCACCCGGAGGCTGCCCGCCCTAATCCAGCGCCGGGGTCCGAGAAGCCTGGCACACTGCCGTAACCGGCATCGTCTCAGAAGGGCATGGGGCCGCAGCCCTAACGGCCGGTTGTAAATCCTTGCCGCTCGCGCTTGCCACCATCGCCTCGGCCATTCGCGCAAGCAGCGATTTGACGGTAAACGGCTTTTGAATGTGCAGCGCCGATCGGGCAGTTGCCTTGCGCATGATTTCGGCTTGGGCATAGCCCGACATGAAAACTGTAACCACGTTCGGCCGGAGCTGGCCAACCTGCTCAGCCAAATCGATTCCGTTCCTCTCCGGCATGACTACATCCGTAAGCAGCAAGTCGATGCTTCCCGCGTGGGTTGCAACCATGCGCAACGCATCGCCGGCGCCGCTGGCTTGCAGCACGCGATAGCCCCCGCTCTCCAGCACTTGCGCGGTGATCTCGCGCACTGCCGACTCATCTTCCACCAGCAGGACCACACCTTTGCTTCGCGACAGGATTCCGCGTGCCGTTTGGCTGCCTTTGCCCATTTCCATTTGCCGCCTGCTCCTTGATTTACACCCTGAGCAAATGCAAGCGTATGGCCGATTTGACTAAGAAACAAAGCGGGCGAGGATTCAATCAGATACGAAGAAAAGGCGAAGTGGGGCGCTCACGGCCGCGCCCCAAAATGGATTGAGGTTCTATTTCGGAATTCGGTTTCGGGAGCCAAGCGCGCAAGCCATGCCTGCCGCTCACGCGGTGTGAGCCTGGTGTTGTTCGTCTCCCTCGAAGAGCTCTTTGATCTGGGCGAGGAGCGCATCGGGCCCATCGTCCTTGGCAACAAACCTGTCGACCGAAGTACTGGATTCGGCATTCGCGCATCCATACTGAGGCGCCAAGACTACTGTTATGACTTCCGGACAAATCTGCTTCGCGTGCTCGGCCAGCCGCTGCCAGTCGAGCGAGGGATCGCCATTGTCCATCAACAACATGTCAGGGCACTGCTCTTCGACCATGTGCTTGGCGCCTTCCGCTGACGTGAAGGGCAACACGACGTAGCCAAAATGCTCCAGCAACATGCGCCGGACCAGAAGCATGGTGCTGTCGCGACACAGACAGAGAATAGCTTTCGTTCCTTCTGCCATAGAGACTCCCGGACTTGCTGAGCTTGCCATGGTTTGCCTTTCGCGGACCGCCAATCGCTGCAGCCGCGCTCGCCCGTGCTGCAGAGGAACGTGCAAAGGCAATGCCAATGTTTCAGCACGCTAAAACAAGCATTTAGGGGAGGAGCTCGGCCTGGCGACAGGAAAGTTTTACCGCTGGAGGGAAATGCTGCCAGATCGAATCGTGTGGGCAAGGCTTTTGTGCTACTTGGCCTTGCCCACTTAATAATCATGCCTGCGCAGGCAACCCGGAGTTCGACATCCAGCGATACGCCGGCTTCGTCGGCGCCTTTGGCAGTATGTCGAGGTAGATCACTGCGTACCGAAACGCCATCACCGCGGCGGCGATGACCAGCACGCTCGATGCGAACTCGCTCCACTTGGGAACGTAGTGCGTTCCCAGCGCAGTTTGCAGCGAGTTGATGGACACATTCAGCCGGTTGACGAGGAAACCCGCCACGACCATCGCGCAACTCCAATACAACCGCTCCAGATTGTTGCGCACGCTCTCGAAGCTCAGCATGGTGATGGGAACCGCCAGAAACAGCAGCACCTCCAGCCAGAAGTATCCTGCCTCGGTCGTGCGTTGGAATGCATACCCCACGGCGCCGTTTGCGATCAGGTCGAGCGCCTTGAAGAACGCGTAGACGATGAGCAGCATCTGCACCATGCGCCCGCAGTCGCTCAGGATGCTGGGATCGATGCGTACGTTCAGCGAACGCATACACAGGTAAATCGCCATCACTGTTAGTGCCAGTCCCGCGGGTATAGCTGACAGAAAAAACATTGCGTGCATATAGGGCGAGTACCACAGCGGATGCATTTTGCCCATCGTGATCAGATAGAGGCCGCCCAGATACGACTGATGGCACGAAGACAGCAGCACGCCGGCCAGGACAATGCCAATCAGGATTTTGTGGTGATAGTGCAGGACGGTTGCGCGGAAGCCCTTCCACGGCAGCTTCTCAATTACTGCCGGCGCAAACTCGAACGTCAGGATGGTGGTGTAGGTCATGATGCACACGCACACGTCGAACAGCACCGAGCGGTGGTTCCACATCACGATGGGATGCCAGAAGCGCCACGGCAGGCCGATCTCGTAAAGGTATCCGGCACAGACCGTCATATAGCCCAGGAACGAGATGAGAATTGCCGAGCGCAGGATAGGCCGATAGCGCTCCATGCCCAGCAGATACACTGCGGCGCTGATGCCGAAGCCCGCTGCCGAGAGCCCTACGCCGCAAAGTGTGCCGAGTCCTACCCACAAGCCCCACGGCATCTGGTCGCTGAGGTTGGTGCTCGCCCGGAATCCGTGAAAGAAGCGGATATAGGTCGCATAAAAGCCGGTCACAAAGATGATGCCTACAATGACGCGCCACAACGTGATCTCATTCTTGATTCGTGCGAGCATGGCTATCTCCCTTCTCCTTTGATCCTGTTGATGGTCGCCTTCTCTTCAGCTTCGGCGAGGGCCACCTCGCGGCGGCGCTGCGTCACCCAATAGAGGGCCGACAGAATCGTGCCTCCCATGATGACCACCTTCGGTGAATCGCCGAGCGCACTGGCCGTGAGCGTCGGCATCGGCTGATTGCCGGTGGGAGCCGGCTTGAATCCCAGCTTCTCGAAGGGCACGTCAGAGACGAACAGCACACATCCGCCGCCGAGTTCCTCAATCCCGTAAATGTGCGGGACATACGACGAATCGCTGCGAATCCGGTTCCACGCTTCGTTGATCAGCTCGCTGCGATTGCCGAACACCGTCGCCTGCACCGGGCACGCCTCGGCACACGCCGTCTGCTTGCCCGCCTTTACGCGGTCGATGCACATATCGCATTTCTTCACATACGGCGCCAGCTTGGCCCACTGATACCGCGGCACCTGGTAGGGGCAGGCCAGCATGCAGTAGCGGCAGCCAATGCACTTGCCGGCGTCGTAAACCACCGGGCCGATCGGCGTCTTGCTGATGGCGGCTACCGGGCAAGCCGACGCGCACGCCGGATCCTCGCAGTGCATGCAGAGCTTACGCACGAACTTCTCGCCGCGGGTTTCGACGACCGTAAAAGCGGTGTCGGAGAGAACGGGTTCGGGGTCAGTGCCGAATCCATGAAGCTGCTTGCAGGCGGTCTCGCAGCTCATGCAGCCGATGCAGCGCTTGATGTCGATGAGCATTGCTTTTTCTTGTGCCATGATGTCCTCCAAGGTCCGTCGCCAATCGGCCTTATGTCAGGAAAAACTCCTTCGTCAGTTGCTGCTGCGTGCCGGCATCAACCTGGAACAGCAGTCCCTTCACCGGCAGGCCGCCATCCTGCGCGAGCGCAGGCGTGAGCTGTTGCACCATCGCCCCCAGCCGCGCCAGGCTGTTCTGCATCCACGGGAACACGATTGGGCCTTGCAGGAGGTTTTTCACGTTGGTGGTCATCTCCGGCGCTTTTATCACGCACAGCCATCCGTTGCGATACGGGTCGTCAACCACGAGGTTCGGGTTCTTGAGGACTTCGTGATTCACCGACGTCAGCACGCCCTCGACCGGCGAGAGCAGTTCGACGTTGCGTCCTTCGCGCATGATCGTAACCAGCGGCTGGCCCTGCCGCACCCAGCGGTTCAGGTCGGCGACCTCGATGGAATCGATCTTGCCAAACAAATTGCTGGCGAAAGCATCGATGCCCACGCGCGCGTTCTGCCGCCCTTCGTCGACCACCCAGGTGTGTCCGGGATGGAAGCAATAGTCCTGGGGAACTTCAAAGCCCGCCTGCTTCAGCATCGGCGGCGCGGGAATCTTCTTCGCGGGAGCGGTCTGCAAGGCGTTGGCAGCCTCTTGGGGGCGCCGGAAATACATCACGGTAAGAATCAGAAGAAATGTAAGTAAGACGAATAAGATCGACATGGGGCCTCCTTAGTCAGTGGCCAGTGGATGGTGGATAGAAGACTGGGAGCGCGATGCCTTAGCTCGGTACTTATCCACGTGCCATTTAGCCACCACTTTCGCCATCGCGCTCCACCGTGAATAGTGCACGTAGGTCGCAATATGCCTTCCCGAAAGGGGCGCTGATTTGGAATGACTTAGAAGGAGAGGTCCGTTTTGGAGTGATTCAACCGCTGCGTTTTGCAGGGTAACCCTCGCACTTTGCAGGAGTGCGAAAAGCAAGCGTGGATCAGCCCGGTTCTAGCGCGTCTGTATCACCAGATTCGACGAATAAGGGGCACCCGAATGCACCCGACGCTTTCTTCTAATATCCACCCCGGGGCTGCATTACCGCCCCGTTCTATAATGCGGCTCACGGTTTCTCCCCGCGCTCGTCTATGTAGTTGCAGGCCTTGACAATGACGATGGCTTGCCACTTTGCAAAGTAGGTAGAAACCAGACATGCCGGCCGATGCGGTAGCAGTTCCCCTCACGGTTGGCCCGGGACTTGCACCCCACGCGGACCAGCGCCGCGATTTGGGAACCCCGGCGTTCCGTCCTCCTGAAGCGTGGCGGGAGACGGCGTCCATTCCCTCGGAACAGGGAATCGTGGTGGCGCAGGCCAAGGGCCGCATGAACGACACGGAGCTGATCCGGGAAGCCCAGCGCGGCAACAGCGCCGCGTTCGAGGAATTGGTGCGCCAGTACGACAGCGCCGTGCTGCGCCTGGCCTATCACCTGACGCGCTCCGAGCAGGACGCGCAGGACATTTACCAGGAAGCGTTCCTGAAGGCCTACCGGAACATCGGCAACTTCCGCTTCGAGTGCTCGTTCTACACCTGGATCTACCGCATCGTCACCAATCTCTGCCTCGACCTGCTGCGCAAGCGCCAGGTGCGCAAAGAGGATTCCGGCGTCGCGGTCGACTCCGAAGGCGGCACCTACGACTTGCTGGACCAGGTGGCCGACCAGCGCTCCGGCGCGAGTCCCGAACGCGACTTGATGCGGCGCGAGTTGGGCGCGCGTATTGCCAAGGCGCTGAACAAGCTGACGCCTCGCGAGCGCATGGTCTTCGAGATGAAGCATTATCAGGGACTGAAACTGCGCACCATCGGCGAGATATTGAACACGACGGAAGAGACGGCGAAGAACACGCTTTTCCGAGGCACGCAAAAACTGCGTGCGGCGTTGAGGGATATGAAGGGACAGTAGCTGGCTACTAGTTACTGAGCTGCTGCGAGGAACGAGCTATGAACTGTGACTGGGTGCAACAAAACGTTTCCCTGTACCTGTACAAAGAGCTGGCCGACGACGCACGCCATGAGCTGGAGCAGCACCTTCATCGCTGCTCGGCCTGCGCGGCCGAGCTTGCTGCGCAGCAGGAGTTTCAGGCGCAGATGAATGCGCTTTCGGTGGAAGAGCCGTCGGCGAGCTTTCTTGCCGCGGCGCGAATGCGCTTGCAGGAAGCGCTGGAAACGACCGAGCAGCGTCGCGCCTGGTATCACCGTTTCGTCTTCGATCCCGCCGCGTGGTTGCGCCAGATGCGCTTTTCGCCCGCGCTGGCAGCGGTCCTGCTGATGGTCGGTTTCGGTTCGGGTGTGGGGACCATGTACAGCGTGCTTGGGGGCAACGCGCCTCATCCTCTCCAGAAGGCCCAGGTGCAGGGCGCCGCTATCGCGGGCATTACCTCCATCGACCGGCAGCCCAACTCCAACAAGGTGCAGATTCGTTACGACCGCATCGTGCCCGAGTCGGTCGAGGGCAAAGTTGACGATCCCGACATCCGTGACCTGCTGACCTTCGCAGCCAAGAGCAACTTCAACAATTCGGGGGCGCGGCTGGGTGCCGTCGATCTGCTGACCAGCAATCCCGACGACCCGCGGGTGCGCGAGGCGCTCACCTATGCGCTGCGTTACGACAGCAACCCGGGGGTTCGGCTGAAGGCGCTGGATGGCGTGGGCCCGTACGTCAAGCAGGACATTCGGGTGCGCAATGCTGTGCTGGAGGCACTGCTGAACGACAGCAACCTGGGCGTGCGCAGCGGCGCGCTGCATGCCCTGGAGCCGGTGCGCGCCGATAGCAGCGTACGCATGGCGTTGCAGCAGTTAGCCAAGGAAGACCCCAGCGCCTATATTCGGACGGAATCGGAACGCGAGTTGTCTTCCATGCCGAACGTCGATTAATGAACAAGGAGCCGAATCACACCGCAATGGGCGAGCTTAACCGCAGAGAAGACCACGATCAACGGGGCGGAAAGAACGGGCCGACAGTCAGCAGATCTTCTCTGTGTCTCTGTGTCTCTGTGGTGGTCTTGGGTTTGGCCTTGCCGCTCGTCGCACAGCAAAGCCGCATGTATCGCGACGGCAACTCCTGGGTGGAAGAAACCACCGGCGCCATGCCCGCGGCGCGCGAGTTGCGAGTCAATACCGACGTGGGTTCGGTGCAGGTGCAGGGCAATGCGCCGCGCGTTTCGTACGTCATCCGCAAACGCTCCTATGCGACTGCGCAACCGGCGGCGCGCAAGCAGTTTGAACAGATGCACATCTCCACCATGCGCGCGGGCGATAGCGATGTGGTTGAAGGCAAGCTCGTCTCGCGCAACCATCTGCGCTTCGGCGTGGAGTTCATCCTGCAAGTGCCCCGCGAGATCAGCCTGGTGAAGGTGCAGACGCGCAACGGATCGCTTGCCTTCAGTTCAATTGCGGCCACGATCGAAGCCACCACCGGCGCAGGCCTTATCAAGCTGGACGATCTGGCCGGGCCGGTGAAGATCGCCAGCGGCGGCGGTAATGTCGAAGCCGGCAATCTGGGCAGCGATCTCACGCTGACCAGCGGCGCTGCCGATGTGCGCGTGGCCAACGTCGGCGGACAGACCCAGGTGAGCCTGGGCGGAGGCCGCGTTTACATTGGCTCCTCGCGTGCGTCTACCATTCAGACCGGCGCAGGCAGTATTCAGGTGCAGAAGTGCATTGGCGATCTGCACGTGATCAGCGGCGGGGGTAACCTGTACCTGGGCGATGTGGACGGCGCGGTGCAGGCGGAGACGGAAGGTGGAAGCGTGCGGCTGGCCAGCGCCAGCGGTCCGGTCAGCGTGACTACGGGAGGCGGCAGCGTGGAGTTGTACAAGCTTGCGCGCGGCGCGCAGGTGGAGACCGGAGCGGGGCCTATCGTCGTCGAGTTCGTGGGCAACCGCGGATTCAGCGACTCGTTTTTGCACACGGCTGCGGGCGACGTGACCGTATGTTTCGCGCGCAACTTTCCCGTGACCGTGCATGCCACCTCCGACATGGCAGTCGGACGCGGCATCTTTTCCGATCTTCCGGGTTTGAACATCACCCAGCAAGGCGGGACGTACAGCCCCAAGTCGATGTCGGCCGAAGGCGCGCTGAATGGCGGCGGGCCGGCATTGCGCATTCGCACCACCATGGGCCAGATCGGGTTTCGGAGATGTCAGTAAGGCAGGGTGGAATATGTACAAGCGCAACAGAAATTCGTTGATCGCTCTTGTCGTCATAACCATGGCCGTTCCGGCAGTGGCCGCTCAGCCGTGGCCGGAGGCGCATACCGGCAGCTATCTCGGGGTGCAAATCGCCCCCGTTACTGCGCAGCAGGCATCCGCCTTGAAATTGCCGGAGACCTCCGGGGCCGTCATCACCTACGTCGATCAGGACGGCCCTGCCTGCCATGCGGGCCTGTTGGAGAACGACGTGGTTGTCGCCTTTGACGGTTCGAAAGTCGAAAGCCCGGCGCAGTTGCAGGGACTGATCCACGCAACGCCGCCGCAGAAGACGGTTACCCTGACGGTGGTGCGCGGCGGTCAGCGCAAGAACGTGAAGGTCACGCTGGGCAGTTGGAACATCATGTCGAACGCACGCGCCATGACGGCTTCGACCTTGGCGGTGCCGCCGCCTCCGCGCGTATTCATGCCTGACGTTGAGGTGCCCTCGTTCACGCTGCTGTCGTCGCGGCACGGACTCGTTGTCGAGAGCCTCAGTCCGCAGCTCGCCGACTTCTTCGGCGTGCCCCACGGACACGGCGTTCTGGTGCGCTCGGTCGAAGGCGGAAGTCCGGCCGCGGCCGCCGGCCTGAGGGCGGGCGACGTGATCCTAAGGGTCAACAACGAGGCTGTGCACGATATGGCCGACTGGCAGCGCGGCATGCACACTCCGGGGAGCAAGCTGTCGGTCAGTATCTGGCGCGATCGCCGTGAACAGACGCTGGTGATGAACCTGCCGGGTGGACCCGATAGCTCGCGCCTGACGCCCAGTGAGTTCCTCGACTTTGATACCGAGGCGCAGTTGTTGAGCGAACAGATGGACGCCATGCTGCCTGAGATCGAGCGCAGCCAGCAGGAACTGGCGCAGGAATTGGGCCCCAGCCAGAAAAATCTGGATAAGATGTGCCGCGACCTGCAAGAGGGGATGACGAAGCAGCAGAAGGATTGGGCGAAGACGTCGCGCGACCTGGCCAAGTCGGCCAAGCCCCTGGCCAAAGACGCGGAGAGAATGCGCGCCGAGATCCAGAAATCGATGCCCAAGCAGGAAGACTTCGAGGCGATGCGACAGCAGATCCAGAACTCCATGCCCAGTGCGCAGGACATGCAGGAGATGAAGCGGCAGGTGATGGAGTCGATGCCGAGCCAGAGGGAGCTCGACGAGATGCGCCAGCAGATGCAGGACGCGATGAAGGCCTGGACGCCGGAGCTTCAAAAGCAGATGGAAGAGCTGCGCCAGCAGATGGAGCAGCAGAAATTCGACTGGCAGAAGATGATGCAGGAACGACAGGAGCGCGAGGAGTTCTAGATCATCAAGGTCTACGCCCTCGCGCGCTCCCTAATGCGGTGTCATCCCGACCGGACCCCGAGCGCAGTCGAGGGGAGTGGAGGGATCGGCTGTTCCCGCTATCGGCTAATCCGCTTGCGGCGGTCGAACAACTCCACGAAGCCGTAAACCACTACGCAAATCCAAAAATCCACGACCAGGCCCAAATCGAGCTTGTCGGGACGATGCCGTCCCGCCGGCGGCAAGTGCGGCATTAGTACAAAGAAGTAAAGAAGATTCCCAGCGATCACTGCGACGGCCTGTTTGATGAGTCGTCGATGCACGCTTGGTTGGATGCCGGATCTCAGGATCGCCATTCGCTTTTCGCTCTTCGCCAGAATGTCTCGTAAAGCTTGGCGAACAGCGAACAACGAGCCGCGGCCGCTCTACCGCTTCACCGTCGCCGTCGTTCGCGAATGTGCCTCCGCCTCGGCGTACAGCGCGTCGATTTCCTTCTTATAGCGGTCGGTCAGGTTACGGCGCCGCAGCTTCATGCTGGGCGTGAGCGTGCCGTCGGCAATGCTGAGTTCCTCGTGCACCACCAGCACGCGCTTCAGCTTCTCGAACTGCGCCAGGTTCTGGTTCATCTCCTCCACAATCCCCAGATACAGCGATTGCACGTGGTGCGATTTCACCAGCTCCTTGCGCGACGAGAACTTGACGCCGTGGTGCTCTGCCCATGCCTCCAGAAACTCGAACGCTGGGATAATCAGCACAGCAGGGAAGCGGCGCTTGTCGCCCAGCAGCGCCGCCTCGCCGACGAACGGGTTTACCTTCAGCGAGTTTTCGATGGGTTGGGGCGCAATAAATTTTCCACCGGAGGTCTTGATTAGGTCCTTCTTGCGATCGGTTATGGAGATGTAGCCGTCTTCGTCAATGCTGGCGATGTCGCCGGTCTTGAACCAGCCGTCTTCGAACACGGCCGCGCTCTCCTCGGGCATCTTCCAATAACCCTTGAACACGGACGGCCCGCGCACGAGCAGCTCGCCATCGTCGGCGATCTTCACCTCGACGTTCGACATCGGTTTGCCCACCGTCCCGAGCCGATGATTGATGGGATTGTTGATCGCGATGACCGGCGAGGTCTCGGTTAGCCCGTAGCCTTCATAAATGCGGATGCCGACATTGGCGTACCAGGTGGCGAGCTCCTTGCCCAGCGGCGCGCCGCCGGAGACAAAGATGCGCGCCCGCCCGCCAAGCCCTTCGCGAATCTTCGAGAACACCAGCGCATTAGCCAGCTTCCACGAGAGTGAGGTTGGCGTTTCTCCGCGCAGGACGATGTCGCGATTCTCCGCGCCCACGTTCAGCGCCCAGTTGATCAACGCCTTCTTGATGCCGTGCGATTTGTTCTGCACCTGGTTGTAGACCTTCTCATACACGCGCGGCACGGCAACGATCACCGTGGGATGGACCTCGCGCATGGCGCGCGGCAAGTCGTCAATAACCGGACAATACGCCACCGGGACGCCGGCGTTAAACAGCGCGTAATCCAGGTGCCGCGCCGTTACATGCGACAGGGGAAGGAACGAGATGCACACGTCCTCCTTGTCCATGTCGTACATGTCAAGCGACACGTTGATGTTCGAGGCCAGGTTGCCGTGCGTGAGCATCACGCCCTTAGGCGTGCCGGTTGTGCCGGAGGTGTAGATGAGAGTGGCAAGGTCGTCGGGCTCAATGCGTTCGCCAATGGCTTCGAGTTCGGCGTCTTCTTCCTGCGGCGCGTGCTGCAACCACGACTGCATGGGCACTGCCTCGGCGATCTCCGGCGCGTTGTCCATGAGGACGATGGACTCCAGGCCGCACTGCTCCCGGATGGCTGCGAGCTTTTCGTATTGCAGGCGAGTGGAGACAAAGGCGACGCGCGCCTCGGAGTTCTGCAAGACGAAGAGGCATTGCTCGGCGGTCTGTGTCGCGTAAATGGGAACATCGACCACCCCCAACATCATGCAGGCGAAGTCCGCGATCGCCCACTCCGGCCGGTTCTCGCTCAGCAGGGCGACGCGTTCACCCTTGCCGATACCCCAGCTGCGCAGTTGACGCGCGGTGGCATAGACCCAGCTCCGGAGCTGACGTGCGGAGATCGGCTTCCACTCGCCGCTCTCACGCGTGAGCATGACCCGGTCACTGTTGCGCTGCACCAGGTTGAAGAAAACGTCGTTGAGGGTGCGGAGGTTCATGGAATCTTCTGCATTGAAGGGGCGCGGCTTCAGCCGCGCCGACCAACCGTTATTCGTCCCGAGCGGAACCCGCGAAGCGGGTGTAGTCGAGGGATCTGTGGTTCGTCCCGAGCAGCCTGCCGCCGCGCGGGAACCGCAGGTCCCTCGACTCCCCCTCGGCTACGCTCGGGGCCCGCTCGGGATGACAGAAATAAAGGGCGCACAATGGCGCAACCGAAGCTGCGGCCCTTCATGTTCGGCTCGCTCTCATCCCGTTCAGAAAAATGTCGACTACCGTATCGGCAGCATGGGGCAGTGAAAACTCATGCCCGCTCAGCACCCACGATGTGACCATCTCGTCCAGCGCGCCGAAGAAGCAGTTGGCCGCGTACTTGTCCGACATCTCGCGCCGGAACAGGCCGCGCGCCTGGCCGTCGCGGATGGCCTCGCGCACCAGTTGCAAGTACTCGATCATGTGATGGTGCGAAAATTCGGAGAGAAAGCGCGCACTCTGCCGCAGCTCCATCTGGAAGACGACCGCCAGGTTGCGATTCGACCCCATCGCCTCCAGGTGCAGCGTGGCCAGCCGCCGTAGCCGCTCTACCGGATCAGGCAGTTTCTTCAACTCCGTGCGCGCCAAGCTCATGAAGGCGTCGAAGGCGGTGTGGATGACCGTCATCAGGATCTCGTCCTTGTTCTTGAAGTAGAGATAGACGGTGCCATCGGCCACGTCGGCGCGGTCGGCGATATCGGCAATGCGCGAGGTGAAGAAGCCCTTCTCCGCGAATACCGCCGCCGCAGCGTCCAGGATGCGCTGGTACTTGTCCGCGTTGCGGTTGGCAGGCGCGGTCGATGTCCCAGCGGAAGCGGGGGAGTTGGGGTCTTGTTTGGGCATCAGAAACAGTCAGTACTCAGCAGTCAGCATTCCTGATCTGTGGCTTTGCGTCCAACTCCAATAAGCACTTGCGCGCTGAATGCTAAATGCTGACTGCTGAATGCGCACACCGAATGAATACTCATTCACTCTATCGCCCACATAGCATTTCCGCAATTGGAACCGCGGCTCTCGCCAGAACGGCATTCCAAAATGGAAAGCAGATTGGGTTGCGCCGCTGAGTTGGTTCGTGCCTCTGGCTTGTGGCGATGGCTGCTGCTGAGAAGCTTGCGCACGTGCCGAATGTCCGGCACGCTACGATGCTGCCGCCGTTTCCCGCCGCGCCTGCACGCGGTCGCTGTATTCGGCCGCGGAAAGATAGGCGCCGCCCAGTAAAAGCATGCCGCTCCAGAACGACCAAAAGATGAGCGTCACCGAGACCGAGAACGGTCCGTAGACCTCCTGAAAATTCAGCCAGGGCAACACCAGGATGTACAGATACTTGGCGGCCTCCGATACCAATCCGGTGATGATGGCCGCGGGCAACACGGCGCGCATCGGCACCTTGCCGTGCGGCAGCAGCCAATAGATGAGGAAGTAAATGCAGATGGTCGCCAGAATCGCGGAGGCCTTCATCACCACGAATCCGAGGGCGTTAAAGATAAAGCCATCGCCCAGCACGTGCCCCAGCACGCGCAGGTTCTGCGCGGTGAGCGCGATCGACAGCATCGCCAGACATCCGCAGGCAAATGCCAGCCCCAGCGACACGACAAGATTCATCAGGTAGGAACGGTTTTTCTTGAAGCCCCACACGCTGTTCAGCGCGACTTCCAGCGGCAGAAAAATGCCAGTCGAAGTAATCAGCAGCATCACGAACGACAGCACCTGCCCGCGTCCCCGTACGCTCGCCAGAAACTGAAGGTTGCGAATGACGAAGTCCTTGTTGCTGGGCAGGTAGGCGCGCAGCAGTTGCAGCACCACGTTGTACATCGCCGGCGAGTGGAAGACGCGGCGCACCACCGTGAGCAAAAGAACGATGAACGGAAAAAATGACAGGATCGAGTTCGCCGCTACTGAAAAGGCGTAGGTGTGCACCTCCGTCTGCATGAGGTAGCGCAGCGTAGAAACTCCGTGGCGGCGCAGGCGATGACTCAGGCTGTGGATTTCCGGCAGATGGTGGAAGAACTCTGGCCGGGCATCTTCGGCTTGGATGCGGCGCGCGGCCGTCCCCGGGCGCAAGGGAGACGAATGTAACTCGGCCGTGCCAGAGGGCTTCAATGCCGGAACCACAGCCACAGTTGATGAATCCGTCCGAAACGGTCCGGGCTGGCTGCTGATTTCGGGCGCGTCGGAGGCACTGCCGGTCATTGTATCCATCGTAGCAGAGCCGCAGGTTGCGTCGCCTAAGGCCCCATCTGAACCATAAGCGAGAAACGGCTACAAAGGTTACTTTGGGGCGAGCTGCAAAGTTACTGTAAAAGAAATACTTGCCAAACAACCAGAGTTGCTGTAATCATCGTCTGCTCCCCTGCGGTGGGACTAAGGTGGAGCTTTCGGGTCTCCGAAACACGGATTTGGGTTGATGTTTCTGTCAGCAGTTCAATCGTGGGCAGTAAAACGGGTTCCAGAAATCTGCTTTGGCGCGGCAGTAGTGCTCCGCCCGAGTACATTTCATGGGCCTTTTTTGTTGTCCAAAAGCTGCGAACCGGGCCGCAACCTTAGTTTTTCTGCTGCGATGCGGTGTCTGGGGCCTCGCGCCCAAGGCTGGAACGTCTCAGAACGGGGTTGATTGTAAGTCAAAGTCGAAAGGAGCGGGTTGTGAGAGAGAAAGGTACAGTGAAGTGGTTCAACGGGGCAAAGGGCTACGGATTTATCCAGCGGTCCACCGGCGAGGATGTCTTTGTGCACTTCTCGGCCATCCAGGAGAACGGTTACCGCAGCCTGAACGAAGGCGAAACGGTGGAGTTTGACCTGACCAAGGGTCCCAAGGGATTCCAGGCGGCGAACGTCGTTCGCGTGTGATGGCAGCAGGACGCAAGCCGCAGTCCGTCGCATGCCGCTTTTGACCACGGCTTCCGGCCACAGCAAGGTATGCCCTCCCGCAAGGGAGGGTTTTTTCGTCAGAGGTCAGCAATTACGGAGCCAGGCGGCTTGCAAGGCTGAGGGACTGATAACTGACGGCTTGACGGATGAATCCCGACCCTCGCTTCTAGCTATCGCTCTCGAAGATCACGGCACACAGCCTGCTTAACTCCCGGCATTCCTCATCACTCAGCCTGCTAACAATGCTGGTGATCTCCGCATCCACCGCGGGCTGGATCGATTCCAGCAGCTTGACGCCTTTCGCCGTGATGAACGTAATGGTCTCGCGCTTGTCTTCGCTGCCGCGCGCGCGGCGCACTAACTTGCGAGCTTCCAGGCGGTCGAGCAAACGCGTGATGTCGGGCGCGCGATCCAGCATCCGGCACGCAATCTCGCAACGCGGGTGTCCCGCGGGATAGACGCCGCGGAGAATGCGCAGCACATTGTATTGGGCGCGCGTAATGGTGTGGTCGGCGCACACGCGGTCCATGCGCTCGTTCAGCGCGGCCGCCGCCACCATCACGCTGAGCAGCGCTTCCTGCGGCGGGCTGGAGAATTCAGGCTGCTTGAGGCGGCGACTGAGCGCTTCCGTCATATCTTCTGGTTATAAACGGCAATCGCGGGGACTGTCACGCCGCAGAGCTGGGATCGGGTTGTATCTGGTATGGGTAGAGCAGGCCTTTAGGCCTGCGTCCCGCGCGGCAATAAAACCCGGAAATTCTCCAAAGTTGGCATTTGCGATGCCGGCCTGAAAGGCGCGCTCTACCCGAACACCGCGAGCAGCGTCGTTGTCAACTGTTCCGCAGTTTCCAGCGGCGGCCGGCAAGCGAAGTTCGTGCAGACGATGGCCAGGGATTTTCCCGACTGCAATTCCGGCAGGTTGGGAACGGTTTGGGCGAGCACTGGCGGCAGGTTCTGCGCCACCGCCTCGCTGTCGGTGAGGAGGACGACGGACTTGTTGACTGCGAATGGTGCAACCGCGGCCTTCATCAGCGCGGCCGCGCTCTGGTCTTCGCCGATGACGACCACCTGAGTATGTGGGCGCGAAAGCCAGGTCGCTGCGATCCCGTAGGTCCCGGCATAGATGCCGAACTGCTCGGCCGCGCCGGCGAAGACCTCAATCGTCCGCTGCGCGATCTCGCGATAGCGAGCCTCATCGGTATATGCGTGCAGCCGCAGAAGCGCGATCGCCGCGCTGGGATTGCCTGCGGGAGTAGGAGCATCCTGGAAGGGCTTGCGCCGAGCCGACAACGCGCCTAATCGCAGCTTGTCTTCGATGGTCGCTTCGGTATCGAAGAAGCCACCATTGACTGAATCGGCGAAGCGGCGAACCATCTCGTCGGCGATACGCCGCGCGAAGTTGAAGTAGCTGATGGCGCCGGTAATCTCATACGCGTCGATGCACGCCAGCGCAGTGAAAGCGTAATCGTCGAGCATGCCGTGAATGAAGCGTTTCTCGGCGTTTGGATCGGCGTAAGCGATGACGTGCGCCAGGCCGTGGTTGTCCTGCCAGGCCCGCGAGAGGATGCGGTCGAGCGAGCGCAGGGCGAATTGACGGGCATCTTCGAGACCCAGCACCTGCGCCGCCTGCAAGTACGCCGACACGCAGAGCGCATTCCAGCTCACATAAACGGTCTTGTCGACGAACGGTGTTGGGCGCTTCAGCCGCGCCGCGCACATCTTGGTCTTTGCCGAGGCGAGCAGACCAAGCACTTTGCTGACCTCGATGCCCATGCGCGAGGCGACTTCTTCTGGCAGCGCGCGCACCCACAACACATTCTTCGCTGGGTTGTGGTGCATCTCGCCCGTAGCCTCAATGTCGTAGTGCAGCGCGGCGGCCTCGAATTCCTTATCGCTGAGCACGGCCTTGGCTTCGTCACGCGTCCACGTGAAGTAGTCACCGTCGTCGTCGAGGTTGATGTCCGCGTCCTGCGAGGCGTAGAAGCCGCCATGCTCGCGGTCGCTGAGCCACTCGTCCATCCAACGGATGATGTCGCGCGCCACGTGGGCGTAGAACTCGTAGCCGAACACCTGGTAGCCGTGCACGTAATTCTTCAGCAGCTCCGAGTTGTCGTAGGACATCTTTTCGAAGTGCGGCACTGTCCAGTGCTCGTCGACCGAGTAGCGATGGAAGCCGCCGGCAAGCTGGTCGTAGACGCCGCCGCGCGCCATCTTGGTCAGGGTGGTGGTCACCACGGTGGCCACGCGCTCCTCGCGCGTTCGCGCGTACCAGTCCATCAGCAGGTCGAGCGACGCGGGATGGGGAAATTTGGGCGCGCTGCCGAAGCCGCCGTTCTTCTCGTCGAAGATGGGCATCGCCGACTGCACCATAACGCCGACCAGGCGCGGCGAAAACTCGCTTCGGTGTCCCGCGAAGTTCTCCGCGTTGTTCAGCACGTTCATGGCTTCGTCGGCGGACTTCAGCACCTCATCGCGGCGCTCGCGATAGGCGTCGGCGATGGCCAGCAGAATTTTCTTGAAGCTGGGCCGACCCCACTGATCGACCGGCGGAAAATAGGTGCCGCCGTAGAACGGACGGCCATCGGGTGTGAGGAAGACGGTGAGCGGCCATCCGCCAGTGCCGGAAATAGCAGAGATGGCGAGCTGGTATCGGCTGTCAACATCAGGGCGCTCGTCGCGGTCGACCTTCACGGAAATAAACTCGCGGTTGATGATTGCCGCGACTTCGTCGTTTTCGTAGGACTCGCGATCCATCACGTGACACCAATGGCACCACACCGCGCCGATGTCGAGCAGGACAGGCTTGTTCTCGCGCTGTGCAGCGGCAAAGGCCTCTTCGCCCCACTCGTGCCACTGGATGGGCTGATGCATGGCCGAGCGGAGGTAGGCCGAGGAGGCATGCGCGAGATGATTGGAGGCTTCAGACATGAGGCTTCAGTCTAGCAGGGGAGGCTGGTAGAGCGGCGCTTCAGCGCCGCCGTCACCGTTGCGCACAAAAAGCGGCCGCGGTGGCCATGAAATGGCCACCGCGGCAATTCGCAAAAACGGACGTTGAGAGGCTGGCCTAAAGGCCGGCTCTACCGCCTCACCCTTGCAGATGCGCTTCCAGGAACCAGAGGTCCTTGTCGGCCGCGCGGGTCACTTCGGTGAAGACGTCGGCGGTGGCCTGGTCGCCCAACTTGCCGGTATCGTCGATGGCCTTGCGCGACGCGTTGGCCAGCGTGCTCAGGCTCTTCACCAGCGCACGTACGTGCTCCTGTCCACTGACCGCGTTCAGATCGTATTCTTTGATGCTGGAGTTGTGCGCCACCAGCCGCGCGGTACCATGGGCGACGCCGCCGAGCTGCACCAGGCGCTCGGCAATCAGGTCCGACTGATCTTCCACGTGCTCGGCGATGTCGTCGAACAGCTCATGAAGCTGGAAGAACTGCATGCCTTTCACGTTCCAGTGGGCATGCTTGACTTGGGTAAAAACATCGATCGCGTCGGCCAGACGTGCGTTCAGGATTTCGATGACTTTGGATTTTGCGTCCTCGTTCAGGTTCACGCTGCTGGGGAAACGTACGACGCTAACTGCTGTGGCCATAATTCCTCCTCTTTCAAATTTGCAAAATCGTTAAGAGAAAATGTTGGAATGGGGCAAAATCGAGTAGACCGTGACACCAACTAGTTCGATGACGGAGCGCCCTGTGAAGAGTCAAGAAGGTTTGGCGAAAATCCTGAAAGGCATCGCGAAATTTCAACACGAGATTTTTCCCGCACGCCGGCAATTTTTTCAAGGACTGGGACATGGGCAACAGCCTATCGCCATGTTCTTCACCTGCGCCGACTCGCGTATCGTGCCCAGCCTGCTGATGCAGACCGAGCCGGGCGAAGTCTTCACCGAACGCACGCCGGGAAACATCGTACCCAGATATACCGACCACGTCGGCGGAATCACCGCCAGCGTGGAGTTCGCCCTTCACGCCCTGCATGTCCCGTTCATCATTGTGTGCGGACACACCGATTGCGGCGTGGTCAAGGCCCTGTTGCATCCGGAGCAGGCATCCGGCATGCCGGCGCTGCAAAGCTGGATGCGGTACTCACTGCCAGCGCGCGAACGTCTGCTGCGCGACAACGCTGGCGCCTCGCAAGAAGAGAAGCTGCGACTCCTGACTCAATACAACGTATTGGTGCAATTAGAGAACCTGAAGACGCACCCTGCGGTTGAAGCGCGGCTTGCCAGCGGCGACCTGGAATTACATGGCTGGGTGTACGACATTGCGAACGGCTCGGTTGACGCTGCGGATGCCGACACTGGCAGGTTCGACCGGCTGTCTGCGCGACAATAAAGTTGAAGTGAATGTGAGCGTGTGCGTCGTGTTGCGCGACGGTTTGACACGCGCAGCTTGTCCCCCTAGTCTTTTCTTTTCCTCATGAAAGTCCTCGTACTCGGGAGCGGCGGTCGCGAGCACGCGCTGGTTTGGAAGCTGCGGCAGTCGCCGCGCATCGACAAGCTGTATTGCGCGCCGGGTAACGGCGGTATTGCCGCCGATGCCGAGTGCGTTGCTGCCGACCTGAAGGACGTGCCTTCGCTGGTGCAGCTTGCGAACCGCTTGCGTCCTGACCTGACGGTGGTCGGACCGGAGTTGCCGCTGGCGCTCGGCATTGTCGACGAGTTCCAAAGCCGCGGCTGGCCTATCTTCGGTCCGACGCGCGCGGCGGCCCGGCTGGAATCGAGCAAGAGCTTCGCCAAGGAATTCATGCAACGCTACCGTATCCCGACGGCGAAGTATTCGGTGTGCGCCAGCCCGCAGGAGCTTCCCGAGGCGCTAAAGCTTTTTCACGCGCCCATCGTAGTGAAGGCCGATGGTCTCGCTGCCGGGAAGGGTGTCGCGATCGCACAGTCGCGCGACGAGGCGCAGCGCATCGCCGAGGAGATGCTGGCGGGCCGGATGCTGGGCGAAGCCGGCCGGCGCGTGGTGCTGGAAGAGTACTTGGAAGGCGAAGAGCTGTCGTTCCTGGTGATGAGCGATGGCGAGCGCGTCGTCCCACTGGTGGCGACGCAGGACCACAAGCGGGTATTCGACGATGACCAGGGCCCGAACACTGGCGGAATGGGCGCGTACTCCACCGATCAGATCGTTGACGCACAGATGCGCGACTGGCTGATGACGCACATTGCGCGGCCAGTCATCGCCGCGATGAAGGCCGAAGGCGCCGAGTACAAGGGCATCCTGTATTGCGGCATTATGATGACCGCGCGCGGGCCGATGGTGCTGGAGTTCAACTGCCGCTTCGGCGATCCCGAGACGCAGCCCATCCTGATGCGCCTGGAGAGCGACCTGCTGGAGGCTATGGAGGCCGCGGTAGCCGGCCGCGCCAGCGACGGCGATTTCCGCTGGTCGCCCGAGCCGGCGGTTTGCGTGGTGATGGCGTCCGGCGGATATCCCGGGGCATTCGAGGCGGGCAAGCCGATCACCGGCATCGAAGAGGCTGACCGGATGTACGGCGTGAAGGTCTTTCACGCGGGCACCAGCCGGCGCGACGGCGCGTATTACAGCTCCGGCGGACGCGTGCTGGGCGTGACCGCCCGCGGCAAGGGCCTGCCGGAGGCCGTCGAGCGTGCATACGACGCGGTGATGAAGGTCCGCTTCGAAGGCATGCACTATCGCAAGGACATCGCCGCCCGCGGGCTGAAGCATCTGAGGGCAAGGAAATAGAATCGATCCATGGACAACAAGCCTTTTGTCTCCATCGTTATGGGCAGCGACTCCGACCTCGAGATCATGAACGAGGCCGCGAAGATCCTCGACGAGTTCGGTGTCACATATGAAATCGACATCACGTCGGCGCACCGTTCGCCGGCGCGCACCAGCGAGTACTCGCGCGGCCTGAAAGCACGCGGCGTGAAGGTCGTCATCGCAGGCGCGGGCGGAGCGGCGCATCTTGCCGGCGTCATTGCCGCCGAAACCACGCTGCCCATCATCGCCGTGCCCATTCCTTCCACTTCGCTGCTGGGTCTGGATTCGCTGCTCGCCATGGTGCAGATGCCGGCGGGCATCCCCGTCGCAACGGTTGCGATCGGCAAACCCGGGGCGACGAACGCGGGCATACTCGCGGCGCAAATCATCGCCACGGCGGATGAGAGCGTGGCGAAGAAGCTCGATGGCTACAAGCAGAAGCTGGCCGCCGGCGTAGAAGCCAAGTCGCGCAAGCTGAAGGAAAGCCGCAAGCAGTAGCGAAGGCGGCGCCTGCGCGAGGTTGCGATTGCCCGCCGCATTCCTGTAACGTTCGGCTAGTGGAGCATCCTTGCTATCGTTGTCACGCTGAGATCCCGGAGAACAATGCATTCTGTCCGCACTGCGGCGCGCCGCAAATCCGGGTGATCGCGCCGGAGGGTCAGGCGCAGGAACTGGCGTCGCCTCCTTCAGGTGCATCGGAGGAAGCTGCTCATGCAGTACCGCCGGCGCCACCACCAGCGTGGATGCAGAGCAGTGCAGCTTATCCGCAATCGCCGGGCGCCATTCAATGGAACCTGGCGTGGAAATCCACATTGCTGCTGGGCATCGGCGCAGCGGCACTCTTCACGCTGAGCGCGCCGGTCATCCAGATGCTCGCCTTCGGTTGGATCCTGGCTGCGGGATTCTTCGCGGCGCGGCTGTACCGGCGCAACGTAGCGCACAGCGTGCTGACGCCGGGCATGGGCATGAAGCTGGGCGCGCTTACCGGACTCTTCGGCGCGCTGCCCATCGCCATCATGTCGCTGGCGTCATTCGCCGCCATTCGCACCAGCACTGAGATGCGTCAGGCTATCGAAGAACAAATGCGCAAGCAGATGCCCGCGAACGCCGATCCCAAGCTGCAGGAGATGATGCAGAACATGCTGGCATGGGTGAGCACGCCGCAAGGGGCGGCCACAATGGCTGCCTTTCTTCTACTGGTGTTTGTGGTGCTCAGCGCTGCCGGCGGCGCTCTGGGCGCATCGCTGTCCGGCAGGCGACAGCCGCATTAACCGCGACCGGTCAGTGCCGTCCGGGCTGCAGTTGCCCCGCAGCTTGGCCATGCGTATCATTGCCACGGCATGACGAAAGTCTCCACCCACTCTCCCGGTCTCCGCGAAAAATCGCAGCTACTTTCGGCGTCGGAGATCGAGCGTACCCTGGTGCGCCTGGCGCACGAGATCGTGGAGAAGAACAACGGCGTCGCCAACCTCGGCCTGGTGGGCATCATGCGGCGCGGCGTGCCACTGGCGCAGCGGCTGGCGAAGATCCTGGGCCGCATCGAGAAGACCCCGGTGAACGTGGGTACGCTCGACATCACCTTGTATCGTGACGATCTGTCAACCGTCGGGAGTCGTCCGCAGGTGAAGCAGAGCACGATGGAGTTCGACATCCAGGACAAAGACATTGTCCTGGTCGATGACGTTCTGTTTACTGGCCGCACGGCGCGCGCCGCGCTGGACGCGCTTTTCGATCACGGCCGGCCGCGCCGCATTCAGTTTTGCGTGCTCATCGACCGCGGCCATCGCGAATTGCCCATCGAGGCGAGCTTCGTGGGCCGCACCATCCAGACCTCGCCCGACGAGATCATCGAAGTGAAGCTGCAAGAGAGCGACGGCGCCGACAAGGTGCTGTTGCTGGAGCGGACGCCCGAAGCACGATGAAGCCCCTCGGTTCGCTGTTGAGCATCAACCAGCTTACGACCGAACAGATTGAAGCCATTGTGGCGCTGGCGCGGCGCATGGATCCCAACCGGCCCTCGCAGTTGCTGCGCGGCAAGCGGGTGGTGCTGCTCTTCTACGAAGCTTCCACGCGCACGCGCACATCATTCGAATTTGCCGCCAAAGCGCTGGGCGCCGTCACGACGCTGGTCACGGCGACTTCCTCCAGCATCGAGAAGGGCGAGTCGCTAATCGACACCGGTTGGACCATCGAGTGCATCGGCGCCGACGCGATCGTGATGCGCCATCCCAACAGCGGCTCGGCCCACCTGCTTTCGCGCTATATGTCGGTGCCAGTGGTGAATGCCGGCGACGGCATGCATCAGCATCCTTCGCAGGCGTTGCTGGACGCGCTGACCATGCTCAATCACAAGAAACGGCTGCGCGGGCTGCGCGTGGTGATCGTCGGCGATGTGTATCACAGCCGCGTGGCGCGCTCGAATGCCGAGCTGCTGTCGCGCTTCGGAGTCGAGGTGATTTTCTGCGGGCCGCCCGACTTCGTGCCCGAAGTGGCCGCTACGCTGGCGCCGGGCGTGATGGTCAGCCACGACCTGAACTCCGCGTTGCAGGGCGCGGATGTCGTGATGGCGCTGCGCGTCCAGAAGGAAAGGCTGACCGACCAGCATCACGGCGTTGAGGAGTATGTAACGCACTACCAGGTGACGCCCCAGCGCATGAGGCTCGCCAAGCCGGACGCGATCTTAATGCATCCCGGCCCGGTGATTCGCGGGATGGAGCTGACCAGCGAAGTCGCCGATGGTCCGCAGTCGTGCATTCACGAGCAGGTGCGCAATGGGGTGAAGGTACGCATGGCGATACTCGCGATGACGATGGGGAAGCGGTGACATGGAATCGCTGCTCGTCCAACACGGACATGTGATCGACCCGGCGACCGGCATCGATCAGGAAATGGATGTGCTGCTGCGCGACGGTTGTGTGGCGGCGATTGCAACTCCTGGCAAGCTTCGCGGGCAGGCCGACAGGACATTCAACGCGCGCGGGTGCATCGTCGCGCCGGGGCTGATCGATTTGCATGTCCACCTGCGCGAGCCGGGACAGCTGCACAAGGAAACCATCGCGACCGGTAGCGCAACCGCAGCCGCAGGCGGATTCACTTCTGTCTGCGCGATGCCCAACACATCGCCGGTGAACGACTCACCGGAGATCACGCGCTGGATGCAAGCTCCCGAGCGCGGCGCGCTGATCAATGTTTTCCCCATCGCCGCGGCGACACTGGGCAGCATGGGGGAGAAGCTGACGGACTTCGCGGCCCTTAAGCGCGCCGGCGCGGTAGCATTCACCGACGACGGTAAGCCTGTGCTCAACGATCGCGTGATGCGTGACGCACTGAGAGTCGCTGCCCGGCTCAATGTTCCAGTGGTGCAACATGCCGAAGACACACGCGTGACCGTCGGCTGCTCCATGAACTACGGCCCCACGTCCTTCCGGCTGGGCGTGCACGGCATGCCGAACTCAGCGGAGTCGAGCGTCGTGGAGCGGGACATCGCGCTGGCGCGTGAAACCGGTGGACATCTGCACGTCGCGCATTTGTCGACACGCGAGGCGTTGAAAGCGGTTCGCGGGGCAAAGCAGCGCAAGCTGCGCGTGAGCGCCGAGGTCACGCCGCATCACTTCACGCTACTCGACGCCAACGTGGGGGAGTTCAATACGCACTACAAGATGAATCCGCCGCTGCGATCCGTCGACGATCGCGACGCGCTGATCGAAGGCATTTTCGATGGCACAATCGATGTCATCGCCAGCGACCATGCGCCGCATGCTTTTCACGAGAAGCAGGTCGAGTTCGAGCGCGCGGCCTTCGGCATCACCGGCCTGGAGACCGCTCTGCCCATCGCACTTACCGTTCTGCATCATCACTTCAAGCTGAGGCTTACACGCGTCGTGGAGCTGATGTCCACGAATCCCGCCAAGCTGTTCGGGTTGGAAGGCCGCGGAACGCTGGCCAAAGGCTCGCATGCCGATGTGACCATCTTCGATCCCAGGAAGAAGTGGACCTTCGACGCCTCGCAATCGCTCTCAAAATCCAGGAATACGCCGTTCGACGGCTGGAGCTTCACCGGGCGCGCCGTGGCGACCATTGTCGGCGGGAAGATGGTTTACGAGGGCTAGCGCCGTACTGCGGGCTTTAGACTTGCGGTCCCCCCACCTTCAGCCAGTTTGTCATCCCGACCGAGGGCTTCGGCCCGAGTGGAGGGACCTGCTGTCCGACCTACTGGAGAAATGCTGTCACCCGGGCGAAACAACAGGTCCCTCCACTCCGGCGACCAAAACAAGGTCGCCTCCGGTCGGGATGACAAATCAACAGGAGGACCTACGAGCGAGCTATGCAAGAATCCCCATTCGCTTGCCCACTCGCTTGAGCGTCTCCAGCGCCTGATCGAGTTCGTCCTTGGTGTGCGTTGCGGTCACGATAGTGCGGATGCGCGCCTTGCCTTCGGGCACGGTGGGGAACGCAATACCCGTTCCCATCACGCCTTCTTTGAATAGCTCGCGCGAGAAGTCCATCGTCAGCCGGCCATCGCCCACGATGATGGGCGTGATCGGCGTCTCGCTGGCGGGCGTGTTCACGCCGCCAATGTTGAAGCCGAGCGTGCCCAGTTCCTGCTTCCAGTAGCGTGTGTTCTCCCACAGCTTGTCGATGCGCTCGGGCTCCCGCTCCAGCACATCGAACGCTGCGATGCATGTGGCCGCGACCGACGGCGGGTGTGAGGTCGAGAACAGGAACGGGCGTCCGCGATGGTAGAGGAACTCAATGAGGTCGCGCGTACCGCAGACGTAGCCGCCGAGCGCGCCGATGGCCTTCGACAGCGTACCCACTTGGATATCCACGCGGCCGTGCAGGCCGAAGTGGTCAACCGTTCCGCGGCCGCTGCGGCCCAGCACGCCGGAGGCGTGCGCGTCGTCCACCATCATGATGGCGCCGTATTTTTCGGCTAACGCTGTCAATGCCGGCAGCGCGCCGATATCGCCATCCATCGAGAAGACGCCGTCGGTAATAAGCAGCTTATGGCCCGGCTCGTTCTTGATTTCGTTAAGCAGTTCTTCGGCGTGCGCGGCGTCCTTGTGGCGGAAGACCTTGATTTTGGCACGCGAGAGCCGCGCGCCGTCGATGATGCTGGCGTGGTTCAGCTCGTCGGAGACGATGAAATCTTCCTTGCCGAGGATCGCGGAGACCGTGCCGGAGTTTGCCGTGAAGCCCGACTGAAAGACCACGCACGCCTCCACATTCTTGAAGCGCGCGATCTTCTCCTCCAGTTCCATGTGGATCTTCATTGTGCCGGCGATGGTGCGCACCGCGCCCGAGCCCACGCCGTATTCCTTCGTGGCCTTCAGCGCCGCTTCGCGCAGCTTGGGATGCGTGGTCAGCCCGAGATAGTTGTTGGAGGCGAGATTGATGACCTTCTTGCCGTCGAAGGTGCACACCGGCGCCTGCTCGTCATCCAGCACGCGCAGCTTGAAGTAGGTGCCCTTCTGCTTGAGGTCGTTGAGTTGATCGGTAAGGAAGGAGAGCGGATTTGTGCGGGTGACAGTAGTAGCCATGGGATATCTCCGGACGGCGACTGGATATTTTATCGCGGAGAGCGGCTACAGAATCGGCAGAACTCGTGGCAGGAATGTCGCGCTGTCAGCCTTCCCAAACGAATCCGCAGTTGCCGCAGCGCGTGGGCTTGCGTCCCGCCAGCAACGCCAACAGGCCGAGCGGAAAGAAGCAGATGGCCACGATGATCACCCAAGCCGGGTATCCCGCCATCTGGACCGGCGTATTGCATTTAGGACAAGAAACCGTAGCCATGCATTCCTCCGAGGATGAGCCTCTGAATCCAAACCAACAGCAAAGCCGCCAGCGCAGTATGACCCGCGCAGGTCGAAAGTCGGGTAATAAACAGCCTCGTTCTTACACAGCATAGCGCGAGCGGCCGCGCCACGAGTTGCAGCGCCAGCAACGCGGCCAGAATAAACGATGCGGGGTTCGCACTCCACGCGCTGGCGGCGTTCATCCTCGCCAGCGCGGCCATGCCGTGCAGAATTCCGCAGCCCGGGCACGGAATGCCAAGCAGCGCGTGCATCAGACAGACGTGCGGAACACGAACCAGCAGCGGCGAAGCGAGCAAAACAATCAGCGCCGACAGGAATACCGCGAGGTGACGCTGTGCGTCAGGCGAAACGCCCGCTTTCTGCAACAGCCATTGCGGACAGAAGTTAATCTCCATCCACTCTCCTTGCCAGCCTTGCCTCGGTTTAAGCTTCCTGCCAACGCAAGCCTTGGGATGCACCAGAATCTTACTAGCTTTGCCGGTCTTCAGCCGCTACACCCTGAAGCAAAGGTGGTGGCGGGTGGCATTCTTGCTGCTCGTAATGATCGAGAGAGTATCATCGACGCGCCAATGCGGAACCATGAGCTGCCCTTGATCGTACGTCAACCTATCGAGCCGGAGAATTCCCGATGAAGAGGCGAGGCTTTCTGAAACGGCTGGCGGGAGTGCCGGTGGTAGCCGCCTCGCGGCGAGACTTGCACGCTCTGATCGCGCCGGAACATCGAGTGCCAATGCCGCTGCACCGCGTCCGTCCCGGCGAGCCTGCGTGGCCAAGCGCCGCCATGTGGGACAAGTTGAAGCAGCAGGTCGGCGGACGGCTCAGCCCGGTGGAGTTTCCCCTCGCCGCGTGCGAATCTTCTTTCGACAGCGCCGCCTGTCAGGCGGTCGTTAAGAACATCAAGAACCCTTATTACGTGGGCGATCAGCCGGGTGGACGCAGACGCTAGGGTGGGTGAATGCCTGGGTGTCGAAGCCAAGCGTGTACGTCATCTCAGCAAAGAATGCGGACGACGTTGCGGCGGGAGTTGATTTCGCTCGCGAGCATCGCTTGCGGCTGGTCGTCAAAGGAGGAGGTCACAGCTATCAGGGCACGTCGAACTGCGCCGACTCGCTGCTGATCTGGACCAGGCACCTGGATGAGATCACCATGCATTCGGACTTCGTGCCGCAAGGCTGCAAGACCGCGCCGCAGCCTGCTGTCACAATGGGATCTGGAGTGATCTGGATGCGCGCCTACGAGGCTGTCACGACGAAAGCGGGGCAGTACGTTCAAGGTGGCGGCTGCACGACGGTTGGAGTGGCGGGACTGGTCCAAAGCGGCGGCTTCGGAAGCTTTTCGAAGTACTTCGGCACGGCGGCGGCGGGATTGCTGGAAGCCGAAGTCGTAACCGCCGACGGCAAAATCCGCATCGCCAACGCCTGCACGAATTCCGACCTGTTCTGGGCGCTGAAAGGCGGGGGAGGGGGAAGCTTCGGAGCGGTTACGAAGATAACTGTGCGCGTGCACGAGCTGCCCGAAACGATGGGCGGCGCGATCTTCCATGTGAAAGCCGGCTCCGACGCAGCGTTCCGTCGACTTATCCAGCGATTCGTGGCTTTCTACAGCGAGCAGCTCTTTAACGATCATTGGGGCGAACAAGCCCGCTTCGGCGGGGACAATTCTCTCGACATCCTCATGGTGTGCCACGGCCTGGGCACCGAACAGGTGAAGAAAATCTGGAACCCGTTTCTGGATTGGATAGCGCAGTCTCCCGCCGACTATTCGCTCGCGTCTCCGCCCATCCTCGGTAGCATCCCCGCCCGATACTGGTGGGACCCGGCATGGAGGGAGGAGCACCATCAACCCGTCTTCAAGTCAGATAATCGCCCCGACGCTCCGGCGGGAAATGTCTGGTGGACAGGGGACGGCGGCCAGGTGAGCTGGACGATTTATGCCTACGAGTCGCAGTGGCTGCCGGCATCGCTGCTCAAGTCGGACGCGCGGGAGCGGCTGGCCGACGCGCTGTTCGCCGGCAGCCGTCAGTGGGAGATCGAGCTGCACTTCAACAAAGGCCTGGCCGGCGCACCGGCTGAGGCGATTGCGGCTTCACGCGGCACAGCCACGAATCCTGCCGTGCTGGACGCGTTTGCGCTGGCCATCATCGGCAGCGGCTCCGGACCGTCGTATCCCGGCGTAGAAGGACACGAGCCTCATGTGGAGGCTGCGCGACACGACGCCGTCGCTGTTGGCAGAGCAATGGGAGAGCTGCGCAAGCTCGCGCCCGTCCCGGCGGCGTACGTCTCGGAGAGCAACTTCTTCGAGAGAGACTGGGGACACTCGTTCTGGGGAGCGAATTACGAGCGGCTGCGGAAGGTGAAAGCGAAGTACGATCCCGAGGGGCTGTTCTTTGTGCATCACGGCGTGGGTAGCGAAGACTGGAGCGACGACGGATTCACCCGGTTGCGATGACCACGGCTGACGAACTCAGCGATTTCCATTGGGATATACCAGGATCTTGCTGGCCTCGCCTGTCTTCAGCAGTTCCATGCCGCTGGCGAAATCCTTCATCGCAATGCGATTGGTGATGACCGGATGCAGGTCGAGCTTGCCGGCCTTGAGCAGCGCGGTCATCTGATACCACGTCTGGTACATGCGCCGGCCGTTGATGCCCTGCACGGTTGCGCCCTTGAAGATGACTTCTTCGGCGAGGTTGAGTTCGACTGGTTTGGAAGGGATTCCGAGGAGGGACATGCGGCCGCCGAGGCGAAGGATTTTGAAGCCTGTTCGGATGGCCTCTGTTCGTCCTGCCATCTCCAGCACCACGTCAACCCCTGTGCCGTCGGTGTTGTCCATCACGATCTCGTACACGTCGTCCTTGGTCGGATCGAGCACGAAGTCCGGGCCCATCTGCTTGGCGATGCGGCGGCGATGTTCGTTGACTTCGAGGGCGAAGATTTGCGTGGCCCCGCAGGCACGCGCCACGGCGATAGAGAACAGGCCGATTGGCCCGCAACCGGTGATGGCTACGCTCTTCGCGGCGATCTCGCCGGCCAGCACCGTGTGCACCGCGTTGCCCAGCGGGTCAAGGATGCTGGCGTACTCCTGCGGAATCGACGGGTCGAGCTTCCAGATGTTCGACTCGGGAATGACGACGTACTCGGCGAACGCGCCGTTAGCGTCGACGCCGATGATCTTCACGTGCTGGCAGATGTGCGCCTCGCCGGTGCGGCATTGCAGGCACTTGCCGCAGGCCACGTGCATCTCGGCGGAAACGAAGTCGCCTTCCTGCACGCTGGTCACTTCATTGCCGACGGCCTCGACCGTGCCGCAGAATTCGTGGCCGGGAATGAGCGGCGGATGAATGCGGCGCTGCGCCCACTGGTCCCACTGGTAGATGTGCAGGTCGGTGCCGCAGATCGAGGCCATCTTGACCTTGACCAGAACGTCGGTAGGGCCGAATTGCGGCTTGGGAACTTCGCGGATTTCCGTGCCCGGCGCGGGCTCGGGCTTCACGACGGCAAGCATGGTGTTTGGCATGAAAGGCAGCCTTCGGCGCGAGCGGAGCTTTCGAATGCACCGGCGCACGTCGCCCAATATGAGATCGAGCCGCTGGGCAAACTCCCAAGTCTAACATGCGTCGATTGGTCGATATGGGGTTGTTGACCCGAGCGGGCACGCCTTCAGGCGTGCATGGCAAGGCTGCAACAAAAGGGCTTTAGCCGCTGAGGTAACCTTCGTAACAACCTCAGCGGCTAAAGCCGGATATCTTTCTTACTCAAATCCTATGCACGCCTGAAGGCGTGTTCCACCCATATTCTTCGGTCTAAACTCCGTCAAGCCAACGCGATAACATCAATCTCCACCAGCACATCTCTTGGCAGGCGCGCCACCTCGACCGTTGAACGGGCGGGCGGCGCCTGGGTGAAGTAGCGCCCGTAGACTTCGTTCATGGCCGCGAAGTCCGACATGTTCTTGAGGAACACGCCGGCTCTGACGACCTTCTCCAGCGAACTGCCTGCGGCCTTCAGGATCGCCGAGAGGTTCTGCAGCACGCGATCCGTCTGCGCCGCGACGTCGCCCTCGATGAGTTGCTGGGTTGCCGGATCGAAAGCCACCTGCCCGGACACGAACACAAATCCGTTGGCCTTGATGGCCTGCGAGTACGGCCCGATGGCTTTCGGGCCGTCGGTGGTCGCGATCACCTCGCGCATGTAGTCCCCCTGGAAGCCAACGGCTTTTTCAGGCCGGTGAAGGGGACGGCCTTCAGGCCGTCCGTAAGCTCTTGCATTGCGCGCGGCTTCAGCCGCGGCTGGGACCTAGATCTTCTCTTCCGGAAACTCCAGCTCTGCGCCCAGAGGATCGGTCAGGCGATTGGTCAGGTTCACTAGCCCGACGAGCACGTCGAGATCGAGCACCTGCTCATCGGAGAAATGCTGCTTTAGCGCCTCGATGTCTGTGTCGCTGATCTGGGTAAGGTCGCGGGTCAGCTTGTCGGCGAAATTCAGCGCCGCCTGCTCGTCCGCGCTAAACCGCGCGTAGTTGCCGGCCTTCAAATCCTGCCAGTCCTGCTGGTTCAGCCCTACTCGCTTCGACGAAGCGATATGGTGTTGGAGTCAATAATGGCAGCCGTTCATCGCGGAGACGCGGATGTAGACCATCTCGTACACGCGCCGGGAAAGCGCGCGGCCCACGCTTCCGTAAAAGGCGAGAAAGTTTCTCAGTATCTCGGGCCGGTGCGCCAGCAGCTTCTGCACGCCTCCCGGCTTGCCGCCCAGCATCTTCTCGTACATCTCGCGCACCTCGGGCGGTGCGTTCTCCATTTCGACATACGGCAGCCTTGCCATTCAGTCACCTCCATGGACGTTTAGTATAGAGAACATCGCCAAGGGAGAGTTGTCGAATTTTTGTGAATAAGCTCGTTTGCATCATCGGCGCGGGGCTGGCGGGCGCGGAAGCGGCGTGGCAGTGCGCCCGCCGCGGTGTAGCGGTGCGGCTTTTCGAGATGCGCCCCGTGCGCTCGACGCCCGCGCATCAGACCGGCAACCTCGCCGAACTGGTCTGCTCGAATTCCCTCAAGTCGGACAGCGAAAATACCGCGCCGTGGCTACTGAAAGAGGAGATGCGGCGCGCTGGTTCGCTGCTGATGGAAGTCGCGCGACAGACCGCCGTGCCCGCGGGTCACGCGCTCGCTGTCGATCGTGAGAAATTCGCCGAAACGGTCACAACTGCGATCGAAGGCGAGCCGCTCATCGAAGTCGTGCGCGAGGAGGTCACGCGAATCGACGAGAACGACGGCATCACCATGATCGCGACCGGGCCGCTGACGTCGGACGCGCTCTCGCGCGAAATCCTGCGCCTCACCGGCAGCGAGCAGCTTTACTTCTACGACTCCATCAGCCCCATCGTCGAAGCCGACTCCATCGACATGTCGCGCGTCTACCTGGCCGCACGCTACGACAAGGGCACCGCCGACTACATCAACTGCCCGATGACGCAGGAAGAGTATGACCGCTTCCTGAACGCGCTGCTGGCGGCGCACGCAGTCGAAGAGAAAGACTGGGAGAACCTCAACTACTTCGAGAGCTGCCTGCCCATCGAAGAGATTGCGCGGCGTGGCCGCGATACGCTGCGCTTCGGGCCGATGAAGCCCGTCGGCCTGCGCGATCCTCGCACCGGGCAGACGCCCTACGCCGTCGTGCAGTTGCGCCAGGAAAACCTGCGCGCCGACTCGTACAATCTGGTCGGCTTCCAGAACCATCTGAAGTTCGGCGAGCAGGCCCGCGTGCTGCGGCTCATACCCGGCCTGGAAAATGCAAAGTTTTTGCGCTTCGGGCAAATCCACCGCAACACCTATATCAACGGCCCCGCGCTGCTGCGCGAGTGCTTGCAGATGAAGCAGCACGACAGTGTGCTGTTCGCCGGACAGATCTCCGGCGTTGAGGGCTATGTCGAGTCGATTGCGACCGGGCTGCTCGCCGGAATGCACGCTGCGGCGCTGGCGCGGGACGGGCAACCTATTCCGCCTCCGCGTGCGACCGCCTTCGGCGCGCTGATGAACTACATCAGCCACGCGGATGCGAAGAATTTCCAGCCCGCGAATATCACGTTTGATCTACTGCTGCCGCTTGACGAGCAAACCCGCCGCCGAGTTCGCGACAAGAAGCAACGACACGCGATGGTGTGCCAACGAGCGTTACAGGAGTTGGAGAACTGGCTCGCGGCAACGAGCAATTGCTTTGCCGCCGGCTCCGCGCGTGCGACAATAGAAGTTCCCCTCACATGAACCAGGTTGAGACCGCTCCCAGTCACCGCAAAGGACTCATCATCACTCCCGAGCTGCTGCGCGAGCATGGCATCTCGTCCGAGGAATATGAGCGCATCCTGAAGGCGCTTGGCCGCGCGCCTACCATTACCGAACTCGGCATCTTCAGCGTGATGTGGAGCGAGCATTGCTCCTACAAGTCGTCGCGCGTGCACCTGAAGCGGCTGCCCACGCATAGCCGGCGTGTTGTGCAGGGTCCGGGCGAGAATGCGGGTATTATCGACATTGGCGACGGCTGGGCCTGCGCCTTCAAGATCGAGTCGCACAACCATCCCTCGTTCATCGAGCCGTTTCAGGGCGCCGCCACCGGCGTTGGCGGCATCCTGCGCGACATCTTCACCATGGGCGCGCGGCCGGTCGCAGTGATGGACTCGCTGCGCTTCGGGCCAATCACTCAGCCCAGGCTTTCCCAACACACGGGAAACGATGGGGCAGCCGTGATTGATCAGGCGACTCTGCACAAGAACCACTCTGTGCTGGAAGGCGTGGTCAGCGGCATCGCGTCCTACGGCAATTGCTTCGGCGTGCCCAACGTGGGCGGCGAGGTGAAGTTCGAGAGCTGCTACTCCGGCAATCCGCTGGTCAACGCTTTCGCACTCGGCCTCGTCCGGCGCGACCAGATCTTCTATGCAAAGGCCGCGGGCGCAGGCAACCCCGTCATCTATGTCGGCTCGAAAACCGGACGCGATGGCATTCACGGCGCCACCATGGCCAGCGAGGAGTTCAGCGAGGAGTCCGAGGCCAAGCGCCCGAACGTGCAGGTCGGTGATCCGTTTCTGGAGAAGCTGCTGCTCGAAGCCTGCCTCGAAGCGATGCAGACCGGCGCAGTCGTCGGCATCCAGGACATGGGCGCTGCGGGCCTCACCTGCTCCACTTGCGAGATGGGAGGGCGCGGCGGCGTCGGCCTGGAGATCGAACTCGACCTTGTCCCACAACGTGAGACCGGCATGACGCCGTACGAGATCATGCTGAGCGAGTCGCAGGAGCGCATGCTGCTGGTCGCTGAGAAGGGCAGGGAAGAGGAAGTCTTCCGCGTCTTTCGCAAGTGGGGGCTCGACGCCGTGGCTGTCGGCCGGGTCATCGACGAGCCAACCATGCGCGTGCTGGAGCACGGTAAAGTTGTCGCCGAGATTCCCAACGCCGCGCTCACCGACGATGCACCGCTGTACCACCGGCCGATGGAGCCTTGGACGCCGCCCGTCTCACGGACCATGCCTGAGAACATCACCCTTGGCCGCAAAACGGAGTTTAGCCTCGAACTGAAGCGTCTGCTCGCATGCCCGAACATCTGCTCCAAACGCTGGGTCTTCGAGCAATACGACTCCATGGTGCAGACCAACACGGTGGAAGGCCCGGGTGGCGAGGGCGGTGTCATACGCGTGAAGGGTACAACGCGGGGCTTGGCGATGGCGCTGGACGGCAATGGGCGCTGGTGCTGGCTCGATCCCAAGCTCGGGGCGATGCATGCTGTAGCCGAGTCGGCGCGCAACGTTGCCTGCACTGGGGCGACGCCGATCGCGGCCACCAACTGCCTCAACTTCGGCAATCCCGAGAAGCCGCCGATCATGGCGCAGTTCTCCGAGACCGTCGATGGGATGCGAGTGGCTTGCGTTGAGCTGGAGACGCCCATCACCGGCGGCAATGTCAGCTTCTACAACGAGACCCTGGGCGAGGGAATTTATCCGACGCCGGTCATCGGCGTCGTCGGCATTCTCGAAGACGTCCACAAGGCCGTGGGGCCGCACTTCCACGAGCCTGATCGCGCGCTCCTGCTGCTGAGCGGGCCGGGGCCGGGGGAAACGTCCGACCTTGAGGTAGAGTTCGGTTCCTCCGAGTACGCCAAGGAGATTCTGGGACAGATCTGGGGCTTCCCGCCATCGCTCGACCTGGAGAAAGAAGCCGCGCTTCAGAAAGCTATTGCCGAGATGATCGACTCAGGTTTGACCGACTCGGCCAAGGACTGCTCGGAAGGCGGCTTGGCGGTGACTCTGGCCGAGTGCGGCTTCTCCCGCGAGCTCGGCGCGCGGGTTGACCTTAGTTCGCGGGGGCTTCCGCCGGAGCTCGTGCTCTTTGGCGAAGATGCGAGCCGCATCCTGATTTCCTGCGACCCCCAAAGTGTAGCGAGAATCAAACAAGTAGCCGGGAAATTCACAGTTTCAGCCCAACAGATTGGTAGTACCATCTCCGGTAAGTTGGAGATTGCGATTGACGGCAAGCCGGCCGTCACGGCAAACGTGTCTGAGTTGAAGGCTGGTTGGGCCGGAGCTCTGCAAGCCGCATTGCACGTGGAAACAGAGGAGCGGCTAGTACCGGCGACGTTGCAGAAGAGCTGAATGGTAGAGCTGGCCTTTAGGCCAGCGTCCAGGCGGTGTCCTATAGCTAAGCCGGCTTCAGCCGGCGGTACTGGGCCGGGGCTGAAGCCCAGATCTGTTCGTAAGCCAGGCTGACCCGGACCTGAAGGTCCGCTCTGCCTTTTCGATCAGGCGAGCCATGCAACTGACGACTGACCGCTGGCCACTGGCCACTGATTCCGACAAGCTGCACGAAGAATGCGGCGTGGTGGCCATCTACGGCCATGCCGAGGCCTCCAAGCTCGCCTACCTCAGCCTTTACGCGCTGCAACATCGCGGCCAGGAATCGGCGGGTATCGCCGCATCCGACGGCGAGCAGCTTCGCCTGCACAAGGCCATGGGCCTGGTTTCCGACATCTTCACCGCCGACGCACTCGCCAGCGTTCCCGGCACGCTTGCCATCGGCCACACCCGCTATTCCACCACCGGCGACTCCGCGCTGCTCAACGCGCAGCCCATCATGGTGGAGTGCAGCAAGGGCAAGATCGCGCTGGCGCACAATGGCAATCTCACGAACGCGCTGGAAATCCGCGCCGGACTGGAGCAGCAGGGCTCCATCTTCCAGACCACCAGCGACACCGAGGTCCTCGTGCATCTGATCGCACGCTCGCGCGAGCAGACGCTGCCCGATGCCATCGCCGATTCGCTGCGCCGCGTGGAAGGCGCATTTTCGCTGGTTATGCTCACGCCTGACCGCGTATTCGCCGCACGCGATCCGCGCGGTTTCCGTCCGCTCGTCATGGGCCACATTCCCGCGCAGGGAGCACATAAGGTGGACACCATCGTCTTCGCTTCAGAGACCTGCGCCTTCGATTTGATCGGCGCGGTCTACGAACGCGAGGTCAAGCCGGGTGAGTTGGTCATCGTCGGGCCCGAGGGCGTGCACTCGCGCTTCTATTCGGCGCAGCAGCCGCAGTCGAGCTGTATCTTCGAGCATGTTTATTTCTCGCGTCCGGACAGCATGGTCTTCGGACGGGCCGTGCAGGAGAGCCGCGACGCTATGGGCCGGCAGCTTGCGCTGGAGGCGCCAGTGGACGCCGACATCGTCGTTCCTGTGCCCGACTCCGGCGTAACCGCGGCCATGGGCTTCGCGCACGAGAGCAGCATCCCGCTCCAGTTCGGGCTCATCCGCAATCATTACGTCGGGCGCACCTTCATTGAGCCCGAGCAGCGCGTGCGCGACTTCGGCGTGAAGCTCAAGCTGAATCCCGTGCGCAATGTGCTGGCCGGCAAGCGCGTGGTGCTCATCGACGATTCCATCGTGCGCGGCACCACCAGCAAGAAGATTGTGCGCATGGTGCGCGACGCGGGCGCCAAAGAGGTGCACATGCGCATCTCCTGCCCGCCCACGATTTCGCCCTGCTACTACGGAGTGGACACGCCATCGAAGAACCAGCTCATCGCCGCCAACAAGTCGGTGGAAGAGATACGCGAGTACATCAAGGCTGACTCGCTGGCGTACCTCTCGCTGGACGGTCTGCGCAAGGCTGTCGGCGATGGCGATCCGCGCAGCTACTGCACCGCCTGCTACACCGGCAAATACCCGACGAAGATCGTGGATGTTGAAGACATCGCGCCGGCGATGGTTTCGGGTGACTGAGCGCTGCTGCTAAACTGCGCTTATGCTCGCCCCCTACGCCGTCCGCGTGGAGAACTCGCGCGGGCGCCGCTATCCCGAGCCGCCGCACCCTTACCGCAATCCCTTCCAGCGTGACCGCGACCGTGTGATCCATGCGCGTGCTTTCCGCCGCCTGGAGAACAAGACGCAGGTCTTCACCCGCCGCTACTCCGACCACTTTCGCACCCGGCTGACGCACACGATGGAGGTCGCGCAAATCTCGCGCACCATCGCCGCGGAGTTGCACCTGAACGTCGATCTGGTTGAGGCGCTGGCGCTGGTGCACGACCTCGGACATCCACCCTTCGGCCATGCCGGCGAGCGCATCCTCGACCACCTCATGCGCAAGCACGGCGAGTACTTCGACCACAATCTGCAGGCGCTGCGCACAGTCGAGGAAATGGAGATGCGCTACGCCGACTTTCACGGCCTGAACCTGACGTTTGAGGTACGCGAAGGCATCATCAAGCACTCGCACGATTACAGGGAGACCGAACATCCCGAGCTGGCGGAATATCTGCTGGATCTTCGCCCGCCGCTGGAGGCGCAACTCATCGACTTAACCGACGAGATTGCCTACAGCACCGCCGACCTGGATGACGGCTTCGAGGCAAAGCTGCTCACCCTCGACAAAGTCCGCGCGGGAGTAGCAGTGTTCGAGCGCTTCTACATTGAAGCTGAGGCGATGTATCCCGCGGCGCCGGACAAGCTGAAGTTCAACGAGGCGCTGAAGCGCGTGCTCGACCGCTTCGTCACCGACCTCATCCAGACGACGAAGGCGCGCGTTCGGGAGGCCGGAATCGGAAGCCTGGAAGACCTACGCCGCTATCCGGAGCGGCTGGCGGCATTCAGTCCGAAGGTGGAAGCGGAGCGTCGCGAAGCCAAGAGTTTTCTGTATGACGCACTCTACAACTGCAAACCGCTGGAGCCGGAGAAACGCCGTGCTGAAAAAGTGATTACCGAGGTTTTCAACCATCTGATGGCCCATCTCGAGTCTTTGCCTCGCTCCTATCGGGAGCGCGCCGCAAGCGAGAAGCCGTCCCGTGTGGTCTGCGACTATGTCGCCGGCATGACCGACCACTACGTGGAAGATTTGCGCAAGAAGCTTATCACCGACAGGAAAGCCGAGTCCGTGATATAGCGCACGGGTGCCGGATTTCAGCGCGGGTGCCTGGTTCGAGCGAAGTTTGAGGGGGATTCTTGCCTGGCCAAAAGCGTGCTAGCTAGATATCCAAAAACAGCGTTCGTTTCATGAAATAAAGTGGGCCGAAGACCACTTTGTTATGAAAAGTTAAAGACTTGCGAGTGAAAATTATTGCGCAATCCAGAGTTGTACCGCATACTGTCGGCTCAGATGGGGAGATCGCACTATGAACACCGATTGCCGTAAGCCGCTATCGCTGTTGTTCCTGGTCTTGATCCTGATGATTACGGCCGCGGCGCAGGATACCCAGCGGTTTGAAACCTTTGCCGGCTATTCCTTTACGCACGATTCCTCGTTTGTGGAGCCGGGTACGAATTACAGTGGCTGGGACACATCCACCACGGTCTTTTTGAAGCGCTGGTTGGGCATTACCAGTGACTTCTCAGGACATTATGGTGGGCAGACAAACCCGATCTTCTGTACAGCGGGCGGATGCTTCTTTGGCCACACAAGTGTCAACTCCTATACGTATCTCTTCGGGCCGCACTTCAAGTATCAGCGGTCGCGATACTCGCCGTTTGTGCAAACGCTTTTCGGAGTGCACCATCCTGACGAGACGTTTAGGGTGGTTAATACTCCATCCTGCAATCAGTCCTGCGGCACGTTTTCGGTCTTAACCAACGCGCCCTACACGAAGTTCGCCATGGCGTTGGGGGGAGGATTGGATATAGCAATTGGCCATGGCTTTTCGATACGACCGGTTCAGGCTGAATATCTGCTGCAGCGCGAGCCGAGCCTCGACCGCAACCTTCTTCCAATCACAGTAAATAACAACGTCTTCCGCTATTCGACTGGAATAACCTTCCACTTCGGGCAAAAGCTGGGTCAAAGCAAGTGACCGCGCCGCCAATGCGGTGAAGAGCTCGCAGGGCAACCCCCTCGCAAATGAAAGAGGCGCTGCCGCAGCAGCGCCTTTCGCATTCAGGGTTAGAACTTGCTTAGGGTTTGGCCGGATTCGCCCCCGTGCCCTGCTTCGCCAGCTTCACGCGCGCCGTCTCAAGTTCCTTCTGGACCTTCGCAACGCTATCGTTGTCCACTTCGGCGGGGATGGTCTTGTTCCACTCTTCCAGCGAGCGCTCCCAGTGCATGGCCGCCAGCTTCAGGCGTCCGGTCTTCTGGTATAGCTCGCCCAGGTGGTCTTGGATCGTGGGATCGTTGTCCATGCGCTCGGAAGCGCGCCGCAGGTTCTCTTCCGCCAGATCGTAGTTGCCCATCTTGAAGTAGACCCAGCCCAGCGAGTCGAGATAGGCGCCGTTCTGCGGCTCCAGCGCGACCGCGCGGCGAATGTAGCCCAGCGCTTCGTCCAGCCGCGTGTCCCGGTCCGCCAGCATGTAGCCCAGATAGTTCAGCGCCGCGGCATTCTTAGGATCGTCGGCCAGCACTTTGTGGAAGAGCTCTTCGGCTTTGTCGTACTTCTTCTGGCGCTCGTAAATCGAGCCGGCCACGAACAACGCGTAGTCCTTGTCCTCCGGCTTCGTAGACATCTCGATGGCTTTGTCGATGTTCTTTTCCGCGTTGTCCCAGTCCTTCACCCGGCTGTACATCTGCGCCAGGGCGATGTAGACGTCACGATCGTCGGAGTTGCCCTTGGCCATCGCCTTCACCCGCTCGATGGCTGCGCTGGCGCTGCCCATGTCCGCCTGTTGCGAGGCGGCCACCATTTGCAGGCCGCGATCGTTGGGGTACTTCTTAGCCGCTTCTTGCGCAACATCGGTGGCCTGTTGCCACTGCTTATTGTCGCGATAGGTTTCAATGATCTCCTGGTAGCCGCGCACGGCATTCTCGTCGCCCATGTCGAGCATCTTGCGGAAGGTCTCATCTGCCAACTGGTAGCGGTTCGACTCGCGATAGATGGTGCCCAGCCGCTCCAGGAAGAGTGCGCGATTGCTCTGGTCGCCGGCAGAGTAGTCGCCGTCGGCGTGTTCGGTCTTTTGCAGAAGCGTGTTCAGGATCTGGATCGCGTCGTCGTACCTGCCCTGCACCTCATCGATCAGCGCAATGTTGTACTGCACCTCGATGGAGTCCGGCACGATGGCCGCGGCCTTCTTCAGGGCTTCCATCGCCTGGTCATATTTGCCGTTGCGGCGGTCGACCTCGGCGATGCGCATGTAGGTTTGCGCGTCAGAGGGATCGGCCTCGACGATCGCTTTATATTGCTCCAGCGCGGCGTCGGTCTGGCCATCGTTCATCAGGTTCTGCGCCAAGCCACGCACCGCGTCCAGATTGTCGGAATCGAGTTCAGTCGACTTCTTGTAGGCCTCGACCGCCGGCTTGTAGTCCTTCTGCTGCTCATAGGTGTAGCCCAGCGCGGAGTAGACCTTCGCCGTGCGCGCCTTCTCGGGAACAGTGTTCAGCACCTGGAGGGCGCGATTTGAATCGCCTTCCTCGTTATAGAGGTAAGCCAGCGTCGTGACCGCCTCTTCGGAATCGGGCTGAATCTTCACCGCTTCCTTAAACTCGTTCTCCGACTTCAGCAACTCGTTGTTCAGTCGATAGAGACGCCCCAGGAGCAGGTGATCTTCCACGCTCTTGGGATCGAGCTTCACGATCTGCTCGTACTGCTCGATGGCGAGCTTCAGGATCTCCTGCGAGCCGTTACCCGACTGCATGTCGCCCAGCGAGCGCAGGTAAATCTGGCCCAGCAGGCGCCGCGCCTCCAGGTTGTTGCCATCACGCTTCAGGATGTCCTGGGCTTCCAGAACGGCATCGCGAATGCGCCCGGTCCTGGCGTATAACTCCGCCAGCCCAGCGTTCAGATAGTCGGAGGTGGGATCGTTGTCGATGGCCGCGCGGTACTCTTCAATCGCTTTGGTGGCGTAGTCGGAGCGGCCGTACATCGAGACCATCTCCTCGTACATGTGCGCCAGCATGAAGTGGTAGTAGGCCGCGGCTTCGTCCGGATGCCTGGTGGCGGCCGGCTCCTTCGCGGGTGCCTGGGCTTCCGCCGACGCTTCGGACGACGCCTTCTGCGGCACGTTCGCCTCGGGAGGGCTCGGCTGCAGGACGATGGTGGGAACCTGAGTAGCAGGCGGGTTCTGCGCCACCACGGCGCTCGCGCCGGCTAGAAGGATTGCCAGGGAAGAGACACGGATAGTTTTCAGGATCATTCAGGACCAGCCACTCAACAGCGATTGGATGCCGCGCCTCACACTGGAGTCTACAGTTATTTTAGCCCGTATTCGGCAACTTTTGGCGCCGGAAATGACTTGTAAATCCTTCCCCGCCGGCGCAGATAAAGTTCCGGTAAATGGACTAAGTACTTGGACGCGAAGCCGGATGAAAGGTCAGGCGGTCCACACCGTCCCTACGTCCGGTCGTCCCAGCGTGCCCGCGAAACATACAGGTAAGACTCGCCTTAATTGCGCCACGGGCAAGCTGCCGCACAACCTCGCCCCGCCTGCGAACCATCGAACAGCTCTGAATAGCTTTGCGGGAGGCAGTCCCTTGACTTCGCAGTCGCCTACCACCAGCAGCCCGCCACGTGCGAACGCCGCGCGCGTGGGAGACCCCATTACGTCTGCCCCAACGCGCGTTGACGCGCCGCGAGTTGGCTATCTCGGCTTCCGTCTACGAGCGATTCCCCTTGCGGCGATATTGCTCATCGCGATCGCCGTTCATGGGCCGCTGCTGTTTATGCAGTTGCCGCTTCTTTCCTACGACGCCAACACGCATATCTTCTTCGCCCAGCATTACGCCCAGCATTGGTTCAATCCCTGGAACCCGAAGTGGTTCGGCGGCTTCTCGGAGACGACCTATCCGCCGCTGACCCACCAGTGGATTGCGCTGTTTTCGCACATCATGGGCCTGAAGTGGGCGTATATGTTCGTGCAGTTAATAGTGATCCTGCTGTTGCCCATCGGCATGTACCGTTACGCGGAGCTCTGGGTCGACGAGGTCTCGGCGAGCTACGCGGCGCTCGCATCCGTGTTCCTGGGTTCGCTGGCGATGTTGGTGTACCAGTCGGGACAGCTCCCGACCACTGCAGCGGCGGCGCTCACGCTCAACGCGCTGCCGTTCTTCTACCGGTGGCTGCGCAGCGCGAGAGTCATCGACTTGCTGAAGGGAGTCGCCATCGCCTGGGCGGCGGCTGCAGCCCACCACGTCACGCTGCTGTTTGGGGCCGTGCTTTTCGCCATCCCGGTGTTTGTGCTCGCGCTGATGGATCGCGAGGCGCCGGACTTGCCGGAAGAGCAGCATGCCTCGGCGGTTGGGGTTGTGCTGCGGGCGACCGCATTCGCCGTGATCGGCATCGCCGGAGTTGCTGTGGTTTTGTATCCCTACTGGGTCGCACTACTGAAGAACCCGATCAACCAGATGCCGATTCCGCACATGTCGCGTGACAACTATATTCTGCATCCCTTCGCCGGCATCAACTTCTGGATCATCCCGATGGGCGCGCTGATCCTGGCGATCCCGTTCATCCTCTGGCGCGGTTCGGCGGAACGCCGCTTGCGGCCGCTGCTCTTCGGCTGGTACCTCACCACGCTGCTCGGGCTCGGCGGAACGACGCCCGTAGGCAAGTTGCTGCTGGGACGCGCTTACATGGTACTGACCTATGAGCGCTTCACCTTTTGGGCGACGATCATGGCGATGCCATTTGTCGGCCTGCTGGCGGTGGAGCTGATTCAGCGCTTCCGGCTCAAGGCGGTGGTCGCGCTCAGTGTCGCTGCGATCGCGACCATGGCTGCTTCGGTGGCGTGGATCGAGATCAACCCCATCACGGTTTCGCCCTTCAATGTCGATCAGGTCATCGCGTTCCTCAACCGCGACGATCATGCCAAGTTCCGCTACATCACGCTGGGATTCGGTAGCAAGTTTGCCTACGTTTCTACTTACGCGAAAGCCGGCAGCGTGGACGGCGACTACAACTCCGCCCGACTGCTGCCGGAAATGACGTCCTACGGCGCCGCGCAGCTCAACAACGCGAAATACTTCGGGCTGGCAGGGATGGAGTCACTGCGTGCGATTTTGAAACACGCTAATCAGTACGGGCTGAGGTATGTATTCGTCCGCGATCGCTACTACGAGCCGCTGCTGGCGTTTGCGGGCTGGCGCGAAGAGGAAATCTACGACAACGGCAACGTGAGCTTGTGGGCGAAGGACGACGTCCCTCCGGCCAGGCCGCTCGACTTCGGCGCCTTAATGCCCACGGCAACCGAAGGCTTCTTGTGGGGAATTCTCCCGGTCGGCAGCAGCTTGTTCGCGTTGTTACTGGTGGTGTTGCTACCCGAGCGGCGGCGCGCCGGCAGAACGCTGGAGTTCCCGGCGCCGGCTGAACCTGTGGTCCTGCGGGAGGCCAGATAATGAAACGCTTACTGCCTATCGTGCTTATCGTCCTGGCGGTTGTACTGGTGGCGATGGCCACCATTCAGCCCAACCAGCTGTCGCCCGCGAAGTCGCCGGAAGGCGCCGTGCAAGCCATGTTCGCTCGCGTGAAGGCGCACGACTATCGCGGCGCGTACTCGTATGTCGCCAACAACGGCGGCAATAGCGAGCAGGCGTTCGCTGCCGATCTCGCCGGGCGAGACGGCAGTTTGCGGACATACTCCGCGCTGCAACAGGCGGATACGAAAGTCCTGCGGGCCACCGATGACCAGGCGATGGTGCGCGCCACGCTGGAATACGCGACCGCCGTCGGCGCCTTCTACGACACCCGCGACCTGAAGGTCGTCAAGGAAGGCGATAGCTGGAAGGTCGACTGGCCGGTGGTGAAAGAGGCGAACGTCCCGCCACAGGTCATCCAGGAAAATTACCTGCGCTGGGACGTCATCACCCGCGGCTCAAACGACGACTGGGGAGCGCAGAACGTCGAGGCGCCGCGCGTGCGCATCGTCTCCATGAACGCCATCCCGCAGGAGAACAGCACCATTATTGTGGGCGAGATCGAAAACGAAGATACCGTGCCCGGCTTTGTTTCCGTTGGCGCGACGCTGATCGGCAAGAACGGCCAGGTTCTGGGCGAGGAGACCAGTTTCGACAAGATCTCGCACACGCTGCTGCCCAAAGAGATTTCGCCGTTTCGTATCGACTTCCCCACGGTAAAGCTCTCGACGATCAAGAGCGTGCGCATGACGCCGAACTCCATGCTGGTGCCGGCGTCGGCCGATCCGACCATCGGCGTCCTACATCAGCGGGTGGAGACCGATGCGCGCGGACGTCACGTGCTGAAGGGCGAACTGGTGGAGCAGAGCGGGGAAGTAGTCAACATCCCGCACGTGCTGGCCACGTATTACGACAATGCCGGCAAGGTGATCTGGGTGTCCGACGGCTATGTCGACCAGGCGCTGCTGCCGCAAACGCCGGTGCCTTTCGCGGTGGACCTGAACGATGCCGCCGCGGCCGATGTTCATAACTATCGCGTGACGGTGAACGAGTACATCCTGAATCGCAAGGACCAGTAGAGATGACCACATTCGTTCCCCTCTCAGGATTGGTTCGCGGCGGTTTCCACATGGTGGTAGAGCGGGCCTTCAGTCCCGCGTCCAGCGCGGCCTTGCAAAGCTCAGCGGCCCCACCCAGAACCTGGGCGGCCGAGGGCGCGAGCCTGAAGGCTCGCGCTAGCGTCTTCCGGAGCATTATCGCGAAAGCGGCGATGGCCTGTGCGGCATTCCTGTTCGTCGTGTGTTGCTTGGGGCTGTATGGATTCTCCGCCGAGTTGAATGTGCCTGCGACGGTGACCGCGGGCAACGGGCTGAGCGTTCCGACTTCAGGCAGCGGCGAGGCGACGCTGTATCTCGTCGGTCCGGGTACCGCGATCAAGCGCAAGGTGCAGCTTGGACAGCCGGTGCAGTTGACCGCCGACGAGCTACAAAATGCGGGCCGCTACGTCATCGCGCTCGACGGCACCAGCGCGACGTTCTTTGTCACCGCTGCCCCCGTACATTCCATCGCGTTTCTGGCGCGGCCTTCGCGCGTCCCTGCCGACACGCCCAACGTCATCAGCGGCACGGCCTTTCTTTTCGACAGCTACCAGAACCTGGTGTTGCAGCCGCAGCCGGTGAGGTTCGGTCTCGAAGTGAACGGGCAGACCGTCAGCCGCACGGAGACATCGAAGGACGGCGTGGCTTACACCAAGCTGAATTCCTCCAGGAAGGAAGGACCGGCGCAGTTTGTGGCCTCCAGCGGCGGCGCCTCAGTGCGACGCGTGGTGCAGGAAGTGGCCGCCGATCCTTGCAACATTCACATGAGCGCGGAGCGCGACCGGAACGGCATTCTGGTTCGCACCGATCCGATTCGCGATTGTGCCGGCAATCCTGTGCCCGACGGGACCATCGTTACCTTCACCTCGACCGACGCGCAGGGCAAGAGCACGGTAGACGCGCGCATCAAGCGCGGCTTCGCGCAGGCGCAGTTGCCGGCCTCGCCCGACGCAACCATCTCGGTCGCCTCAGGTGTAGTTGTGGGCAACGAGATCAAGTGGAGGGACCAGTGATGAAGCTGGGGATACGACTGGTATCGTGTATGGCGGCGATCGTGACCGTCGCTCTGCTTGCGCCTGCAGTAGCCGATTCCGTACGCGCGGCGAACCTGCCTGCGGTGTCGCTGAACGTCTCCGGAGCCGGACCACGCGAAGTCGAAGAGACGACGCAGAGGTCGGTGGCGCGCGATTATGCCGCCGCGTGGCAAGCGATGGCCGAAGCTCTTGATCAGAATCGGGCGGACCTGCTGGCGGCAAACTTCATCGGCACTGCGGACGACAAGCTAAGTGCCGGCATCGCCGAGCAGCGCAAGACCGGGCTGCATCAGCGCATCGTCGACAAGGGTCACACGGTCGATGTGGTCTTCTATTCGCCGGAGGGCTCGGCGATGGAGCTGCACGACACGGCGCGGCTTCAGCTCCAGGTGCTGGACGGCAACAACGTGATTCACTCCGAAGACGCGACCGTGCGCTACGTGACGCTGCTGACCGCGGCTGAAAATTCGTGGAAGGTGCGGGTGATCGAGGCCGTGCCCGGTTTCTGAGCTGACTGAACGACCCAGCATCACGCGCGTTCCTGTGCGTGCGGCGCAGGGACCTTCGCCACGAACTCCGCGAATGCGCCGCGCTCGATCGCGCGTCGCGCTTTGCGCATCGTCTCCAGATAAAACGCCAGGTTGTGGACGGTGTTCAGCACTTGCGCCAGCATTTCGTTGGACGCATACAGATGCCGCAGATACGCTCGCGAATAGCGCGCGCAAACCGGGCATGTGCAGGTCGCATCCAGCGGTCCGTCGTCCAGCGCATAGCGCGCATTCTTGATGGTGATGCGCCCTTCAGAGGTGAACAGCAGTCCATGCCGCGCGGCGCGCGTGGGCAGCACGCAATCCATCATGTCCACGCCTTGCGCTACGTAGTGCACAATCTCTTCGGGCGTGCCGACGCCCATCAGGTATCGTGGCCTGTCTTCCGGCAGAAATCGGATGGCCGCGTTCACCATCTCGTACGTCATGGGACGCGGCTCGCCCACACTTAATCCGCCAATCGCATATCCCGGAAAATCGCGCTCGACGGTGCGCTGCGCCGACTCGCGCCGCAGGTCGGCAAACATTCCGCCCTGCACGATGCCGAACAGCGCCTGCGTTTCATCGCCACGTTCTTTGAACCACGGTACCTCGCCCTTGTGCTCCTCGAAGTACTGCTTGCTGCGCTCGGCCCAGCGCAGCGTCATCTCCATCGAGTCGCGCGTGCGCGCGTACTCCGCCGGATGCTCAGTGCACTCGTCGAAGGCCATGATGATGTCCGCGCCCAATCCGATCTGCGCTGCCATCGCGCTCTCCGGACTGAAGAAGTGCGTCGAGCCATCGAGGTGCGAGCGAAAAGTCACGCCGTCTTCCGTCACCCTGCGCAGGTCGCTTAGGCTGAACACCTGAAATCCGCCGGAGTCGGTGAGTACCGGCCGGTGCCAGGACATGAACTTCTGCACGCCGCCGAGCCGGCGGACGACGTCGACTCCCGGACGCAGGTAGACGTGATAGGTATTGTTCAGCAGGATCTGCACGCCGAGTTCTTCCAGCGTCTCCTGCGGCACGGCCTTCACCGTCGCCAGCGTGCCGACGGGCATGAACACAGGCGTTTCGACCTCGCCATGCGCGGTGAAGATGCGTCCGGCGCGCGCGCCGCCATCACGCGCCTCAACCTCAAAGCGGAAGGGCATTCGATTCGATTGTAGCGGGTGAGTCAGAGGTCTAATGCTGCTTCTTTGCTCGTGGCAGCGGCCCGATGAGCGTCTCCAGCGCCGCTGATGCATCTGGCACGCGCTTCAGCTTCTCGTACAAATCGGAGAACCTCAGATGCACGCCGCTCATCAGCTCCTCATCTTCCATCAGCCTGCTCACCAGCTTCTGCCAGTTGGGAACGGCGCGATGCTCCAACACCAGCTTCAGCGCCAGATTCTCCAGGAACAGGCACTCGGCGGCCTCAATCACCGCCGCAAAACGCTTGCGTTCTTCTTTGGTCATAACAGCTCTCGACGAGCTTACCAAGCGGGCTGCGCCTGCGGCATAATAATCCTTCGCTGCACGCATCCGGCGTTCTCATCAGCCATGCCCAACCAGACGTTCATCGGCGTGACCCTGCACGGTTTCCCCGTGCGCATCGACCTGGAATGGCCCTTTCACCGCTCCGCAGGCGGCAGCGATTGGTACGTGGTTCACGGCCGCATCGGGCTCAATGATGGCGGTCCATTGCACGCCGACATCGCACTCAACCTCTCGCAGACCATCAAGGATGTGCTGCCGTCGCTCGACGGCGATCTCGCCTTCTGGGTCGCAATCAACACCGCGCGCAAGGCGCTCGACGACAAGCAACTGGAGCTGCTGAAGTCCGGCAAGCGGCAACCGGTTCCGGTCTCGAGCCGCTGCTACAGCATTCGCCAGCAGCACTTCACCTTCGTCAACGCTGCGCCGGAGCAGGTTGCCGAGTTCGTGGCGCGCAAGGTCTTCTGGGGTAGTAGCGACGCGCGCGAGCCGGTGATGATCGCCGATCCTTGCGATGCGCAGTATCTCGGTGCTGCCGATCCGAATATGGTGGACAAGCTGCTCGCCGCCGCAAACGACCTCGCCGCGCGCGGCATGATCGAACTGGCGGGCGATTACGCGCGCGCCACCGATGGTCTGCTGGTGCGCCGCGAAGGGTTCATCGCCGCGAAGGACCACGCGCTGGAAGAGCTTCACCTCAAGCACGCCTTCGAGCGCGCCTAGCTCAAATCAGAGCTACAGCCTAGTCCGCATTTGCTTCGGCGAGCCCTTGCGGCAAACCCGCTCCTCTTTTCGGCATCTATCGAGGGAAGTAGTCAATGTCGGAATTCGGAGGTGAATTTGTCCACTCGAACTTCAAATGGCATCGTTGTCGGGATGCTCGGTCTGATGGCGGCAGCTCTGGTTTCGCTGTTTCTGCTGGCCGGCTGCAACCGCCAGAACCAGCATGCGGACGTGAAAGACGCCGTCGATCAGGCCATGACGCGCAACGACCTCGGTGTCGTTAAGGTTTCCCAGGATCGTGACAAAGGCGTGCTGACGTTGACTGGTGACGTCGATTCAGCCGCCAAGAAGGCGCAAGCCGAAGCAGTCGCCAAGCAAACCGCGCCGGATTACGCGATCGCCAACGAGCTCGCGGTGCGTCCGCCGACCGCTGATAACAGCCAGCAGAAAGCTGTCGACGACAGCCTTGACAAAGGGATTGAAGACAACTTCAAGGCCGAGCTCAAGGCGCACAGGAACCTGGACGATCAAAGCATCCACTACGACGCCAAGAATGGAACGCTTGTCCTCAAGGGCAGCGTCAAAACGACGGCGCAGAAGCAGGAAGCCATGAAGCTCGCCAGGAAAACTCCCAACGTGAAGGAAGTGGTGAACGAACTCCAGGTCGAGCCGGAAAAAAACAGCAGCGCGGCCGCGCAGTAGGCTGGCACCAAATCTCTCCACTGGTTGGTAACTTTGAGTTTTGCAAGGAAAGAACCCACCCAGGCAAAATCGGCTTGGGTGGGGCGGCCTGTGGTATTTCAAAATCAGCCTGAATCAGCGCTTCGCTAGGCGCCGCCCTGAAAGCCTTTGGCAGCCTCGCGGTAGATGTCCTTCAGGTCGGAGCGCTCGAGCACGCGCGTAGCGCCGTCTTCCTTGCTGATGGATTCCAGGATCCGGACCGCCTCGCGGTAGTGCGGCACCGCCTCTTGTTTCTTGCCGCCCGCCGTCAGCGCAGCGCCCAGGAAATACTGCGCCCGCGCCTGTTCGGTTCGAAGACCCAGCTTCTCGGCCTGGCCTACGGCGGCGTCCAGTTGCTCGCGCGCAGCGTCGGCACGATTCGTAGCGAGCAGCGCCTGGCCAAGGTCGATCGATGCCCGCACCGAGTCGGCCTTCAAACCCATGCTGTCGGCGTCCTTCTGCAACTTCGTGAGCGCGGGAATGGCCGCGGCTGCGCGGCCCTGGGCAACGTCCAGCTTCGCCAGGTTCAGCTTGGCCAATGCCGCCTGCTGGCGGCTGCTCTTGGATGCAAGCTGAAGCGCCTTCTCGTACTGCTGGCGCGCCGAGGCGTAATCGCCGGCGTAGAAGTAGCTGTTGCCCAGCGAGTTCAGCGCCTCCGCGGTGATGCCATCGTTCTTGGCGACATCGGCGAGCTTCAGCGCCTCTTCGATCTTCTGGCGGCCTTCTTCTTCGCGCCCGACTGCCGCCAATGTCTGCCCATAGCCGGCAAGCGCGGCCTCCATCATGTAAGTGCGGTCGCCGAGCTGCTGGTAGATATCGACCGCTTCCTTCTGCGCCTTCAAGGCCGCGTCATAGCGCCCTTGCACGGTAAACAGCCCGCCCATATCGGCTGACTCGCGCGCAATGCCGTTCTTGTTGCCGGCGGAGCGCTGCGCGTCCAGCGCCTTCAGGTACTGATCGAGCGCGGTGTCATAGTGGCCGAGCATCACGTTGGTGAGGGCAAGGTTGTGCAGCGGTTCTGTCGTGTCCTGATTCAACTTCGAGCCGATGTCGTAAGCCTGCTGGTAGTAAGTCAGGGCATCCTGGTATTCGCCCTTGCTGAAATGGGCGCCGCCGATGTTGAGGAGGATTACCGCCTGCGAGCTCTGGTCGCCGGTGTCGCGGGCGATCTGCAAGGCCTGGTTGGAGTAGTCGAGCGACTTGTCAATCTGACCGTGGTCCAGATACGACGATCCCAGCGACTCCAGGCTGAGCGTAAGCCCGCCCTTGTCGCCGATGGCGCGCTGGACCTTGGCTGCCTCTTCATAGCTGTCCAGCGCAGCTTTGGTTTGCCCCAGCTGGTCCTGAATCTGGGCGATCTGCTCCAGGCTGGTGCCGACGCCTCGCTGGTCGCCAACCTTCCTGCGGATCTCCAGCGCCTCGTTGAAATTGCGCAGCGCATCTTCGGGCCGGTTCATCCTCTGGTAGGCATTCCCCAGCGCCTGCAACACGGCCCCCTTCTGCTGAAGGTTGTTGAACTGAATCGTCAGGCTGAGGGCCTTGTTCAGCGGATTGATCGAGCTTTGCGGGTCGCCGCTCTTGATATCGACGCGGCCGCTGGCGAGTAGCGCCTGCACGTCGTTGGGTTCGGAGGCCAGCACCTTGGCCAGATACTTCTTGGACTGATCGTAGTTGCCGGAGTCTTCATAGAGCCGGGCCAGCGCGAATTGCGTGTCGGTATCGTCAGGATTGACCTTCGCCAGCTGCTCGTAGGCCGCGATCGCCTTGGCAGGATCGTGCATGATGCCGGCGTGGCTGGCCTGGATCAACAGGCGGTCTTGCGGCGGCAAATTGTCGCTGAGCTCCACCGCTCGCCGCGAGGCTTGCTCGGCCTTGTCGTCGTAGCCGAGCGTGGCGTAGGTTTGCGCCAGATGCGAGTACGCCATGGCGAAGCCGGGGTCCTGCGTTGTCGCCTCTTGGAATTTCGGCAGCGCCTGCGTGCTGTTCCCCGCGCGCTCCAGTTGGAGACCTTCATCGTAGGCACGCAACGCCGGAATCGACTTGGTGGTCACGTGCTGCGAATGGCCTTCCAACTCCTTCAGCATCTCGGGGTTGGCCGCCAGCTTTTCGCGAAGATCGCCCGCCAATTTCTCCAGCGAAGCCAGCAGGTCCTTCTCGTTGGGCACGTCGGAGTTCAGCGTGATATCGCGGTCGTTCTTCAGGTCATGGACCGTGGCGGTAATCCGCGTGGCATCGCCCATGCGCGCATACTGGCCGTAAACGATGGTGTCCGCGTTGGTGTACTCGGCAATGCGCTTGAGGGTCGACAGGTCCATCTGCGACTGCGAGGACACGCCCAGGTCCTGAAGCACTTGCTGCAACCGTCCGGCCGAAACCGAACGCAGGTGCGGCGACTGCCCAATGTCGGAGCTCAACGCCTCCGCAATGCTGGCGCCCATCCAGCTCAGGCCGGAGTCGCCCGACGCGTTGTAAAACGGCACGATGGCCAGCGACATCGTGGGTCCTTGCACCGCCGCGCTCTTTCCGCTGGTCGAAGTCAGGTAGTGACGGCCAACGAGCCCACCAACGGCCAATACGACAACGCCGACAGCGACGCCGATCCATTTGACCGGCAGACCCTTGACAGGTGAGGGTGCGGGCTTTGCCGTCGGTCGGCCGGGCAGTGACTGTCCAGCGCGCGGCCGCTTGCCCTGCCAGATTTCCAATTCCTGCGCAAACTCCTCAACGGAAGCAAACCTCTGCTGCGGGTCGCGCTCCAGGCAGCGGCAGACAATGTCGCTGAGTTCGGCCGGAATCGTCGAGTCCACCTTCACCAGCGGGACCACCTGCTCCTGGGTGCGCTTCACCAGGCTGGCGATGGCGCTGTCGGCCTGGTAAGGCATGAAGCCGGTGAGCAGCTCATAGAGAATCAGGCCCACGGCGAATTCATCGGAGCGCGCGTCCAGCTCTTTGCCCATCGCCTGCTCGGGCGACATGTACTCCATCGTCCCGATCATCATGCCGGTCTGGGTCATGCCGTCGCCCTGGAGGCTGCGGGCCAGGCCGAAGTCCATGATGACCACGCGCCCGGCGCTGTCGCGCATGATGTTGCCGGGCTTCAGGTCGCGATGGATGACGCCTTCGGCGTGCGCCGCCTGCAATCCGGCGCAGACCTGCGTGATGATGCCGACCGCTTCGTCGGGGGTGAGCTTGCCATGGCGCGTGAGAATGGTGCGCAAGTCCTCACCCTCGATGAACTCCATGGTGATGAACTTCACGCCGTCGGCTTCGTTCAGGTCGTAGATGCGAACGATGTTCCTGTGGGTGACCTGCCGGGCCAGCACCAGCTCCTGCTTGAAGCGCGCCAGGATGGCAGGATTGCCCGCGAGATCGGGACGAATGACCTTCAGCCCGACCATGCGCTCCACTTCCATGTCGCGCGCCTTGTAGACCGCGCCCATGCCGCCCATGCCCAGCAGCTTCTGGATCTCGTAGCGGCCGCCGAGGACGTCGCCCTCGTGAAAGATCGTCGCGCCGATGCTGGCGAAGATGGGGTGCTGGGCCGAGCCCGAATCGGAGGCGCGGGGCGGGACGGGACTGACTATCGTCGGAGCGTCGGAGCCGGCACTTGAAGGGGGTGTAAAGGGCTGTCCAACTGGACTACTCTCCAGACCGGTAGGATCGACTCCCGGCAGCGTTGCCGCCTCCGGGTTGAGGCTCGGCTGCGGCAGCGGGGCCGAGCTGTCCCCACTCGATACACCGACGCCTTCGCGCGCGGGTCGCGCCGCGCCATCGAACTTAGCCAATTCCCCTACCTTCCCCACCGGGCGGAGGAGCAGTCTCACCCGAACCTAAGTGTGCCCTGAGTATATCGTGCCTTGCCACGCCTCCTGCCCAGATTTTGGACGCCGGAACCAGCCGTAGGAGAGCCAATCCGCGCCGCAACCAGCTCGCCTGCGACGCCCCCCCTCACTTCCCGAGAATGGTTATCCTCGGGTTGGTGTCGAGCGTCGCGGTTCCGGTTTGCGTATTCACGATTCCCAGATTCATGGTCGCCAGCCCGGCCTTTCCTCCCGTCGCTCCCACCCCGGCCCCGCCTGCGACGTATGCGATTGACACCGGCGGATTATTGGGATCGAACATGAAGGCGGTGCTGCCCGAGCAGTACGCTGTCGTCATAGGAGCGCAGATGGCGAACCTGCCGAAAGCGGGCCCGTAGCAGTTGGCACCCGACATGGCATCGCATTGTCCCACCAGGTCGACCGTATCGATGTTGTAAGAGCCGGTGAACGACAATCCCGTCTGGGCTCCAGTGGGACCGCTGGTCTCATAGAGTTGGGTCCAGACGCCGCCCGGCGGAGGCGTGCCCGCCACATCGATCTCGTTGGTAACGCTCGGCAGCGTCGGCGCGATGCTCCCGCCCAGATACGAGCCGAGGAGGCTCTCCAGCACGAAGCCACCGGTTGGCGGAGATTGCGGTTGCAGTGTGCCTTCCAGCACATCGGCGTCGCCCCCAACGACCACCGCCTGGCCGGTGGTAACGAGATACCAGACCGGTTGGTTGGTCAACCCCTGAATGTTAATGGTGATGCGCCCGCACGAGTTGGGGTAGTTGGGCCCGCACGAGCTATCGATGCTGTACGTTCCAGCCGACTGCCCGTTGCCGCCATAGCTGATGGAGTTCAGCGTGCCCCCGACACTCTGATCGACGTAATATGGCGGGAGCATATCCGTGCGGGCGAAGTTGCCGCTGCCGTCAAAGCTCGCGACTCCCAGCTCGACCTCGGGCACGGGGCCACCGCCGCCGTTACCGATACCGCTCAATTCCAGTGCGCCCTGGCAGTTCGAGCCCGACTTGCACAGGACGGGACCGCTGCCGGGGGCAACGCCCTGCTGCTGCATGATGTCCAGTACCGTTGCCGGTGCGCCGGAATCGCTGGCCACCGCGATCAGCTCGGTCCCGGAGGCCACGTAGTAAACGTAGTTCACCGCATGGCCGGCAACCATCAGCGTGGCCGTGCCGCGGCCCGTGTTGACATCTGGAGTGCTAAAGCTGCCGCCGGTTATGAACTGCTCGCCCGACAGCGTCCCGTTATCGTTCGTGTCCTCTGCGCCGCCCGTTACCGCCAGCGCGCCGTTGCCGCTGAGAGCGAACGCGCCTGCGCCCGCATACCGGTTCCCGGCGGGATCGGTCCCGAACATTCCGAAGGTGTAAGTGAATCCGCCGGTGAGGTTGGTGGTGGTCTGCTTTTTCAGCAGCCCGGACCCCCACCTTACGTTCAGCGTATCGACCTGGGCCAGGCTCGAGTCGCTCGTGGTTCCAGACAAGGCGACGTCGAACAGGTAACCCTGGTTGTTGTCGGCACGCCTAATGAGAATTGTGCCAAAGTTCGACGTGAGGGGAATGTTGTACGTCCCCGTAATCATGGTTCCGCCTGTGGGCGTAGGCGCCGCGCCATTCTGGTCGAGGACTCCGGTGATCGTGCCGCTGCCATTCATGTCATTGGCGGCCACGATCTGCGCAACCAGGTTGTAGGCCTGGCTACCTGCCGGCTGGCTGGTATCGAATCCGTTGAAGGTGATGGCGTACGGGCCCGCCAATCGGCCCACGATGGTCAGGCTGAAAACCGTCGTCGCGGTCTCCCCGGCCGAATCGGTCGCCTGCACCGTGAAGCTGTAGATGCCTGCCGTGGTCGGCGTGCCCATAACCTCGGCGGCATTGGCCATTCCGTTCTGTGACACCACCGTATTCAGGATCAAACCCGGTGCGGGACACAGCTGTTGCGGGTTCATGTCGCACGGAACGCCGGTGGTGACCACGTAGTTATACGGCGGCACGCCGTTGGCGGCCATGAACGTCGCGGTATACGCCAGACCCACGGTCGCTGCGCCCAGCGGAACAGTTGTAAGGCTCAAGTCCTGATTGATGGTGATGCTCTCGGCGGCGGTGTCCACCGCGTGAATCGGGGATTGGGAATCGACTACCTGGGCAGAGAAGTTGCAGGTGATGGGGAAGGAGTTGTTCGTCGGCAAGCAGCCGGCTGTGGAATATTGCGTGGGATCGCTGCTGGGTGTGCCGCTGATGATTCCATCGGTGGTGACCGTGAGACCGGCCGGCAGGCTGCCGCTCGTGATGCTCCAGGTGTACGGCTGCAGGCCTCCGCTGGCCACCAGCAATTGCCGATACGGTACCCCAATAGCGCCCTGCGCCAGCGTGAACTGCGCGATGTTCAGCGCGCCCGGTCCATTGGCGGGCGGCTTGGCAGCACAGCCAATCATCATTGCGCACAACAATACAATCGCCGGCCACAGAACGGACTTCCCTCGCATGAATCTCCCTTTCGTAAAACGGCAGAAGCTGGTTTCGACACTTTGGGGGACCGGTCTGCCGGGCTGAACCCCGCGCTCGCGCGAGCGTGCTGGGTTGGCGACCGCAAAGTGCGTATAGCGTAGCAGAGTAACTGAACCGTTACTAAATGCAAAGATTTTTCTGCTGCGCGAGGGCGCTCGCGGAAGTTCGCAGTTCGCTTTTCGCACTTCGCTCTTCGCCAGACCAAATCGGGAAAGGCGCGGCGGCAGCGCAAACACCACCTCTGCCGAACAGCGCATGGCGAATAGCGAATAGCGATTCGCCCCGCGCGTCTCGCATCGCGCTCGCTAGCTCTGCTATGCTCATTCGTTCCTTGGAGCTTATTCGTGAGCCTGCAAAAAGTCCTTCCGCTTTTCCTTGCGCTAACTACCGCCGCGGCAATCGCACAGCAATCCAACTCGCAGACGCCCCCACCTACGCCGATGTACGTCGAGCCCACGATGGCCTACACGCCCAGTCTCGATGTGCCCTCGATGGACCGCTCCGTCGATCCCTGCGTCGATTTCTATTCGTATTCCTGCGGCGGCTGGGAGAAGAACAATCCCATTCCGCCCGACCAGAGCGCGTGGAGCGTCTACGGCAAGCTGTATGAAGACAATCTGAAGTACCTGCGCGGCATTCTGGAGGAGGCGTCGACCGCGAAGGACCGCGACGCGGTGACCCAGAAGATCGGCGACTACTACGCCGCCTGCATGGATGAGGCAGCGGTGGAGAAGCTCGGTGCCAAGCCCATCCAGCCCGACCTGGCGGCCATCGACGCGCTGAAGAACGTGAGCGAGGTGGCGACGCTCGCAGCTCGCCTGCATCTCGAGGGCGACACGCTGCTGTTCGGCAGCGGCTCGCAGCAGGACCCGGACAACTCCGACGCGATGATTGTGGTGGTGAATCAGGACGGCCTCGGACTGCCCGATCGCGACTACTACACCAAGGACGACGAGAAGTCGAAGGAGATCCGCCAGCGCTACCTGCAACACGTGCAGAAGATCTTCGAGTTGATCGGCGACTCGCCCGAGGCGAGCAAACGGGAAGCCGAAACGGTGATGCGCATCGAGACCGAAATGGCGAAGGCTTCGCTCACCCGCGTCGAACGGCGCGATCCCTACAAGGTCACGCACAAGATGAAGGTCGCCGACCTGGAGAAGCTGGCGCCCAACTTCAACTGGGCCGCATATTTTTCCAGCAGCAACGCGCCGTCGTTCGACATCCTCAACGTCACCAGCCCTGAGTTCTTCAAGGCACTCAACGCGCAGCTGGCGGCCATCTCACTGGCCGACTGGAAGAGCTACATGCGTTTCCATGTGGCCAACTCAGACTCGCCGTACCTGTCGTCCGCATTCGTGGACGAGAACTTCGAGTTCTATCGCAAATATCTGCGCGGCGCGAAAGAGTTACGGCCGCGCTGGAAGCGCTGCGTCGAAGATGTGGATGAGCAACTGGGCGAGGCGCTGGGCCAGGCGTACGTGCGCAAGACCTTCGGGCCCGAGCTCAAGGACGCGACCCTCAAGATGACGCGCGAGATCGAGGACGCGATGGCCCTGCGCATCCAGCAGCTCGACTGGATGAGCCCTGCGACTAAGCAGCAGGCGCTCAACAAGCTGCACTCCATTCGCAACAAAATCGGCTATCCCGACAAGTGGCGCGATTACAGTTCGGTGACGATTGTGGCCGACGACTTCTACGGCAACGCGAGGCGCGCCACTGAGTTCGAGAACCATCGCGAGCTCAACAAAGTGGGCAAGCCGGTGGACCGCACCGAGTGGGGCATGACGCCGCCGACGGTCAACGCCTATTACGATCCGCAGATGAATGACATCAACTTTCCCGCGGGCGTGCTTCAGCCGCCACTCTACGACGCCAAGATGGACGATGCGCCCAACTATGGCGACACCGGCTCGACCATTGGGCATGAACTGACGCACGGCTTCGACGATGAGGGCCGCCAGTACGACGCCAAGGGCAATCTCAAAGATTGGTGGACGACGCAGGACGCGGTGCAGTTCAATAAGCACGCCGAATGCGTTGTGGACCAGTACGCGAAGTACACCGTCGTCGACGACATTCACATCAACTCAAAGCTGACCGAGGGTGAGGACATCGCCGACCTTGGCGGGACGATTCTGGCCTACATCGCGTGGAAGGATGCCGATAAGGGCATGCAACTCACGGAGCGCGATGGCCTGACGCCGGACCAGCGCTTCTTTGTCGGCTTCGCGCAGTGGGCCTGCGAAAACGATCGTCCCGAAGACCTGCGCGTGCGCGCCATCACCGATCCGCACTCGCCTGCGAAGTACCGCGTGAACGGCGTGGTGGTGAACGTCCCCGAGTTCGGGCCGGCGTTTAATTGCAAAGCAGGCTCGCCCATGGTGAAGCCGGCGGACAAGGTGTGCAAGGTGTGGTGAAGGTTGGAAGGGGCACGCCTTCAGGCGTGCCGCACGGATCGCTTCTTTTGTTTTGTCCTCCCGAGCGGAGTGATGGTGGTCGCTACGCGACCACCATCACGTAGTCGAGGGACCTGCTGTTTGCCCCGGGCATCCAGCCAGCACACGCCAACCGCAGATCCCTCGGCTGGGCCGCTACGCGGCTCCGCTCGGGATGACAACAGGAAAATAGCTCGGCGGCCGCAATGAACCTCACGCTCCGTTACAAAGCTGCTTATTGCTGGGGCTACTTCTTGCCCGAGCTACTTCCTGCCCGCGCTACTTGCTGGGCGCGCTACTTCCGGTAGATGACCTTCCCCGCTCGAATCGTGTAATCCACCCGCGCAAAGTTCCGCACATCGCTGGCGGGATCGCCATTCAGCACGACCACGTCTCCCTCATTACCCGCCGCGAGCTCTCCCGTATGTGCCGCCTTGAAGAACCTCGCGGGATTCGTGGTCAGCGACGCCAGAATGTCCCGCCAGCTCATACCCGACTTCGACATCAGGACGTACTCATCCCTTGTATCGTAGTGCTGCGTGAAGCCGACGTCGGTGCCGAACAGGATTGTGCCACCCTCATCGAAGTAGCTCTTTAGTTCGCTAACGCCCGCCTGTATGAACCGTTGCGTCACGTCTTCGGCAGCACCCTGCATCACGACCTCCCACAATGTGAGAGTAGGGATCAGCGCCGTGTGCTGCGCCTTCATACGCATTAGTTCATCTTTGGTGTATTCGCCTTCCTCAGGAATGGTGTGCGCCAGCACATCGACTCCTGCGGCGAGCGCATTGTCTTCGCCTGCCCGATCCTGCGGGTGCGTAAATACCGGCTTGCCGTGCGCGTGCGCTACTTCGACCGCAGCCTGGGCCACCGGCTCAGACATATCGATCACGGGCTTGTTGCCCTGATACGACCCGGTGAAGAGCTTAACGGCATCGAAGCCTGAACTCATGTAGCTCATCGCAAGGCCCTTGGCCTCCTCCGGAGTGCCCGCCTGCGGATACGCCGGTCCCGCCGGCAAGTAAACGGGAATGCCGTTCCTGGGGAAGATGTCGCCGGCCATGTAAATCTTGGGCCCCGCGACACTGCCTTCGGCAATACGTTTTCGTAGAGCGAAGGTGTCCTCCGGGTTTGAGCCCAGGTCGAACGCTGTAGTCACGCCCCAGCGCGTCAGCATCTCCTGCATGTGCTGCTCGAGCGGAGCGGCGGGAGCGGTGGCGGCGTTCTGCCACACCGGCTCGGTGAAGTGCACGTGGCTGTTCCAGAATCCCGCCACGATTACTTTGCCGGCACAGTCGATTACCTTGGCGGACTTCGGGACCTTCACCGCGCCGCGCTTGCCGACGGTCTGGATCTTGCCTTCGTGAATCAGTATCACGGCGTCCTGCATAGGAGCGGCCGTCGGAGACACATACACTGTGCCGCCGACCAGGGCCAGATCAAGTGAGCTGCTGTCGGCGGCAGTGCACCAGCCTGCGCCAAGCAGCACAACCAAAGAGATTCCAAGTAGGAGCAAAGCGGACGGCCGATAGCGATTGCGGGTCATGGCTGGTGGTACGTTATCCCACTCCGGGCAGTTCGGGAATAGTCGGGTGCCCCGATTTTGTTTGAGTATGGCGAGTCGCATCGGTCTTCCAAGGCCGCTTTGAAAGGGCACGGCTTCAGCCGTGCCGCCTGGTGTCCCAATGATTGAGCCTTCAGGCGCCGAGGAACCGTTCCCGCAGCGGCTGAAGCCGGTTCTCTGGATAAGCGTTTTGCGGCACGCCTGAAGGCGTGCCCTTTCAAAGCGAATTTAGGATGCCTTGCGTGCCGCTTCAACGCGAATCTCGGACGCCTTGGCTGTTTCCATCGCTCTGGCCCTGCCTCGCACCTCAGCATCCGATACACTCTTCTCTGCGGTATAGAAATGAAGTTCAAAGCATACTGGGGTCACTGCTGACGTGCGCTGGCTGCTTCGCAACGCCGATCCTGAAGTAGTCGGGAAGCTCGCGCACGAGATGAATCTGCCGCTGTGGCAGGCGCGCCTGCTGGCCGCCCGCGGCCTGAACAGCGGCGAAGAAGCCCACAGGTTCCTCTACCCTTCGCTAGGCGATCTGCACCCGCCATCTCGCATGGCGGGCCTGAGCGTGGCGGTCGAGCGCCTGCGGGCCGCGATCGAACGCGGCGAGACCGTGCTCATCTATGGCGACTACGACGTCGACGGCACGACAGCGATTGTGATTCTGAAGACCGCGCTGGAGCTCTGCGGCGGGAAAGTCGAGTATCACGTGCCGCACCGCATTCGCGAAGGCTATGGCATGCGCGACGAGGTCATTGAGCAGGCCGGCGAGCGCGGCATTCGCCTCATCATCAGCGTCGATACCGGCATTCGCGCCTTCGCCGCCGCCGACACGGCAGCGCGCTGCGGCCTCGACCTCATCGTCACCGACCATCACCTGCCGCAGGCCGACGGCGTACCCAAGGCGCTGGCCGTAGTCAATCCTAATCAGCAGGGCTGCGAGTATCCCTGCAAATCGCTGTGCGGCGCCGGCGTGGCCTTCAAGATTGCCCAGGCATTGCTGGTGGAGAGTGGACGCGAGCGGCTGCTGCCGTCATTTCTGAAAATGGTGGCCATCGCGACCATCGCCGATGCGGTGCCGCTCATCGGCGAGAATCGCATCTTCGCCAAGCTTGGGCTAGAAGGCCTGCGCAAGCCGGTGAACGCGGGCTTGCGTGCGCTGCTGTCGAATTGCCAGCTCGACGGTTCGCGTCCATTAACGGCGGGCGACATCGCCTTCCGCGTCGCGCCGCGGCTGAACGCTGCCGGCCGCATGGACATTGCCGAGCGCGTTATCCGGCTGTTTACCGAGAAGGACGCGGGCCAGGCCGCCGAGATGGCGATGCAGCTCGACCAGCTGAACGGCAACCGCCAGCAGGAAGAGCAGCGCATTTTGCAGGAGATCCAACAGAAGATCGACTCATCGCCCGAGATGAAGGGCGCCTACTGCCTGGTGGTGGACGGCGAGGGCTGGCATCGCGGTGTCATCGGCATTTGCGCCACCCGCGTGGTCGAGCGCTATCACCGGCCCGCACTCGTGTTCTCCTGCGCGGATGGCCAGGCGCACGGCTCGGGTCGCTCCATTGCGCCTTTTCATCTGCTGGAAGCACTGGAGTCGTGCCCCGAGCTGTTCACGCGCTTCGGCGGCCACTCCCACGCTGTGGGATGTGCGCTTCCGGTGGACTGCATTCCGGAGTTGCGCTCGCGCCTGGAGGCCCATGCCCGCCAGCGGTTGACGCCTGAGGACTTCATCCCCGTGCTCGACTATGACGCGGAAGTTGCGCTCGACGACCTTAATCATGATTTCTGGCTGGCGTTGCAGCGCTTGGAGCCGTTTGGCGCGGGCAATCCTGCGCCCGTGTTCGTGGCGCGCGACGCGAAGCTGATCCGGCCGCCGCGCGTGATGAAAGAGAAACACGTGAAGCTGCGCGTCATTCCCGCCGATGCCAACGGCAATGGCGGACGCTTTCAGCGGGCGCACGATGTGATGTGGTGGCGCATGGCCGAGCGCGCCGCTCAGGAGCCGCTACTGGCCGGAGACACCATCGATCTCGCCTTCAGCGTGGATTACAACCAGCACCCGGACTTCGGCGGCGTGCAATTAAACCTGGTCGACCTGAAGCGTACCGCGCCGGTACGAATGGCGGCTGCGGCCCAGGAGTGATCTTTCCCCAACTCTAACTGACAGCTATGTCTTGGATTTGCGGCACTTACCTAGTAACACCTTAGCCCGACTTTACAGTCCAGCTACTCGGGTTTAGTATTCCCAACCTATGGAGATGGTGCTGGACCGGGTCTGCACAAGCTGCGGGAGCGACCGGCAAGCCAATGAGCGTTTCTGTCTCTTTTGCGGCGATGTGCTCTCCGATGGAGACCGGTGCAACGGGGCTTCCCCGCCCATGCGGACTGCGACTCAGCAAGCCCGCGCCTCCGATCCGGCGGCCTTCGAGTATGCGGGCTTCTGGCTCAGGTTCCTGGCGGGATCCGTGGACGTCGCCCTCGAGGCGCTGGGCGCTCTGCTGTTGACCCTGGCCATCGACTTCATCCTGCAACGCTTCGGGCGGCTGTTCGACATCGATCCCTGGGATTCGAAGGTCTTCACCGGGGTCGCCTATATCCTCATATGGTCGGTTGGATCCTGGCTCTACTGCGCCTTCGCCGAGAGTTCCGCCTGGCGCGCCACGATCGGCAAGCGTCTTCTTGGCATACAGGTCGTCACCGTCGATGGAGAACGGCTATCGTTCGGCCAAGCCACGGCGCGTCACTTCATGAAGTTCCTGTCATTGTTCTGTGGCGCCATGGGCTTCCTCATGTCGCTTTGGACCAAGCGCCGCCAGGCGCTGCACGACATGCCCTGTGACGCTCTCGTCATTCGCGAACCGCAGCCGGATTTCTCGCTCCTGAAGCATTGACGCGGGGCCTAAACGCCCGCTCTACCCTCCGCCCTCACCAGCCCAAGTGGCGTAAGATCGAAGCAGATGTTTCAATCGCTGGCCCAGGTTCGCAAGTGGATGGTGGTAGGGGTGTGCGTGCTCGTGGCCGCCGTCACCCTGTCGTACTGGATTGCCCGCGCCCACGTGAAGCCTGTGCTGCGCAACGTTCCCCAGCGGTTGGGCTTCGACATCCAGCAGACCAGCGACGGCTTCTCGCTTTCCAAGTCGGAGGCCGGGCGGACCATCTACACCATTCGCGCCTCGCGCGCGGTGCAGTTCAAGCAGGGCGGCCATGCCGATCTGCGCAACGTGCACATCGTGGTCTACGGCAAAAACCACGACCGCTATGACGAGATTTACGGCGACCAGTTCACCTACGATCCTGGGACCGGCGATATTCGCGCGGTTGGGGAAGTTCACATCGACCTGCAAGGCAACGCCGAAGGGCCGACGAAGCCCGACCAGGCCGCGCCTGAAGAGTTGAAGAATCCGCTGCACCTGGTGACGCGCTCGCTGACCTTCAATCAGAAGAACGGTACGGCCAATACCGACGACGTGGTGAACTTCCAGACCGAGCAGGCAACGGGATCGGCTAAGGGCGCCTATTACGACTCCAAGCAGAACGAGCTGGAACTGAAGTCCGACGTGCACGTGATCACTCGCGGCGCGCATTCCGCGGTCATCACCGGGACCTCGGGAACGATTCAGAAGCAGCCGCGGCGCGCCGTGCTGCTGAACGTGAAGATCGATCAGCCCGACAAGACGCTGACCGCCGAGAAGGGAACTCTGCTGTTCGCGCCTGACAATACCGTGCAGCACGCCATCGCCGAAGGTGACGTTCACATCCAAAGCCGCGGGCCATCGGTGATCGATGTGTACGGCCCGCGCGGCGACCTGAGCCTGGGCGAAAAGAACACCGTCCGGCAAGCAATCGTCTCCGGCGGCGCGCGCTTCGAGGCCCATGGCAACAGCGCCGCTCATGGCTCGGCCGACACGTTCATTGTGGATTTTGTCGACAAGAACCAGCCCTCGGTCCTGCACATGGTGGGCAACGCGCGCATGAGGCAGGACCCACAGCCTTCCAGCCCAGCAAGTCCAAAAACCTCGGGGAGCTCGAGTCCCGGGAAATCCGGCAGCGGCCAGCCCATGGAGATTGCCGCCGACCAGCTCGACTTCCAGCTTGAGAACGGCAACCAGCTCAAGACGGGCGATACGGTCGGCAAGGCTGTAATCACGATCCTGCCCGCGCCTTCTGCCGGCAAGCCCGCGACGGTCGCCAGCAAAGGGCCGCAAACCAGCAGCGGTAACTCGACCACGGTCGCCACCGCCGGCAAGTTTCACGCCACCTTTGGCGACAACAATCGCATTCAAGCACTGCAAGGCTGGCCGAATTCGCGAATCGTCTCCACCACGCCCGGCGAGCCCGACAAGCTGAGCACTGCCGACAAGCTGGACGTTACCTTCGCTCCCGATGGTGGCGTGCAAAAGCTGATCCAGACGGGAAAATTCGCCTATCACGAGCCGGCGCCGAACCCCAATACCGGCGGACGGGCGGCCTTCGCCGATGTCGCCACTTACACACCTGACGATCAGGTGCTGGTGCTGACCGGCTCACCGCGCATCATTGACGGCGGCATGACCACCACGGCCGTGCATGTGCGCATGAACCGACAGACTGGCGAAGGCTTCGCTGACGACGATGTCAAGACGACCTACAGCGAGCTGAAGCCTCAACCCGACGGCGCTCTGCTCGCGACCTCGGACCCCATTCACGTCACCGCGCAACACATGACCGCCTTCCGGCAGCCCGGGGTGGCGCATTACACCGGCAACGTGCGGCTGTGGCAGACGGCCAACGTGGTCCGCGCGCCCAGGATGGACTTCGATAACGAGAAGCGCGCCATCTTCGCCGAGTCGGACAAATCGCAGACGGTTTCCACGCTGCTGGTGCAGCAAAGCGCCGATGGCAAGCTGACGCCGGTGGACATTACGGCCGACAAGCTTACCTATCACGACGAGCAGCGGCTGGCGCGGTATATCGGAAACGTGCTCGCGAAGTCGCCCACCGGGACGGTCAGTGCGGAGGAAGCGGACGTTTACCTGAAGCAGGCCGATCCCGCGAGCAAAGCGAAGGCTGAGCAGGACGCGTCGGCACGCAAGCGGCCCGCGCTCCCGGGCTCGGATACACCCAGCCAGATCGACCACATCGTCGCGACCGGGCGCATCGTGGTGACGGAGCCGAACCGCCGCGCCGTGGGCGACCGGCTGGTCTATACCGCCGATGATGCGAAGTATCTGCTAACGGGCAATTCTCCTAGCATTTTTGATGCCGAACACGGCACAGTCTGGGGCGATTCGTTGACTTTCTACAGCCGCGATGATAGGGTTCTGGTGGAAAGCAAGCGCTCCACTCCCACCATCACTCGCGCTCGTACCACGAAGTAAATGCAGACTTTATCGGCTGAGGAGATCGGAAAAAGCTACCGCGGTCGTAGGGTCGTCCACGACGTCAGTTTCCATGTAAAACAGGGTGAAGTCGTAGGCCTGCTGGGGCCAAACGGCGCCGGCAAAACCACCAGTTTCTACATCGTCGTCGGCCTGATTCCGGCCGAAACCGGCCGGGTGCTGATCGATGGCGAGGACATCACCGACGTCCCGATGTACCTGCGGGCGCGCAACCATGGCATCAGTTACCTGCCACAGGAGCCGTCGATCTTCCGCAAGCTAACGGTCGAGGACAACATCCTGGCGGTGCTGGAAGCGCAGTCGATGTCCTGGCACGAACGGCGCGAGCGCATGGAGAAGCTGATCGACCAGTTGGGCCTGGGAGTGATCCGCAAGAACCGGGGTTATGCGCTGTCCGGGGGCGAACGGCGCAGGGTCGAGATCGCGCGCTGCCTATGCATCTCGCCGTCGTTCATTTTGCTGGATGAGCCCTTTTCTGGAATCGATCCCATTGCGGTGCTCGACCTGCAAAGAATCATCTCCGATTTGCGCGCGAGTGGCATCGGCGTGCTGGTTACGGACCATAATGTACGTGAGACGTTGTCCGTGACCGATCGGGCGTACATCATTAACGAAGGAAGAATTTTCCGCACGGGCACGCCGGAACAGCTCGGCAATGATGTAGAAGTGAAGCGAGTTTACTTAGGCGAGAGCTTTTCGTTGGTTTAGAATTTGTGTAAGGAGCGGCGCTCCTCAGGGTCCCGTTTTCCATGGCATTATTGCAGCCAAGATTAAACCTCAAGGTCTCCCAGAAGCAGATTCTGACGCCGGGGCTCGTGCAGATGGTCAGCGTGCTGGCGCTCAACAAGCTTGAGCTGGCCGACATGATCACTGCCGAGCTGACCGAGAATCCCGTCCTGGAGGAACTCGACAGCTCCGTTCCGTTGCTGGACGAAATCTCCGCCCGCGAAGAGAAGATGGAGCGCGACAGCTCCGCCGCGCAGCAGGAGCAGCAGCCGGCAACCACGGCCGAGGAAAAGGACCCTTTCGAAGAAATCGACTTTGGCTCGTTCTTTCGGGAATATCTCGATCCCGGACTTCGCACTCCCATGGAGATGGAGGACGGCGATAAGCCCTCCTTTGAGAATTTTCTTTCCAAGCCCAGTACCCTGACCGACCACCTGATGTGGCAGCTAGGTTCGCTGCATGTTCACGAAGACGTTTACCGCGCGGCGGAGTTGGTAATCGGCAATCTCAACGAGGAGGGCTATCTCACTGCTACCGACGACGAGTTGCTGGGCCTATCGCAAGAAGAAGGGCCTGGGGGCGAATCGCCCGCTACCAAATCATCGCCTACTCTGGGGACAGACCTAGCGGCCAGCGCGCAGGCGGGCGGCGGAATCGAGGCGGCGGTGCTGGACGGCGGTGTTGCGGTAGCTGAACAGGAAGAGGCGTCCGCGGAAATGAAGGCCGAAGCTTCGGCCGCGCCCGTGTCGCGTCCCACGCTGGTGCCAAAGCGCACCTCTCCGGCGCGCGTTCCCTTCAGCCGTGATGCCCTCCGCGAAGCCATCGACCTGGTCAAGCAGATGGACCCCGTCGGCGTTGGCGCGCGCGACCTGCGCGAGTGCCTGCTGGCGCAACTGCACAACCTGAAGCGCGTGAACCGCAAGCACGCCAACGGCAATCACCTGGCCGAATTGGAAGCGCTGGACGACGCCATTGTCCTCGTCGATCAGCACCTGCACGCCCTCCAGAACAAGCATTACAAGGAAGTGGCCAAGACCATGGGACGCCCGGTCGAGGCCGTGATGCGCGCCATGGACTTCATCCGCACCCTCGATCCGCGTCCCGGACTGCGCTACAACAAAGTCGAGACGCGGCTCATCGAGCCCGACGTGGCCTTCATCAAGCAGGGCGACGAGTTCATCGTGGTCATGAACGACGAAGAGGTGCCGCAACTGCGGCTGAACTCCTCCTACCGCCGTCTGCTGAGTCGCGACGCCGCCGAAAAGGATGTGCGCAACTACGTCAAGGAGCGCTACAAGTCGGCCATCCAGCTCATCAAGAACATCGAGCAGCGCAAGCAGACCATCCTGCGCGTCTGCTATTCGATCCTGGAGCGCCAGCGCGAATTTCTCGACCACGGCATCGATCGCCTGAAGCCGATGATGATCAAAGAGGTCGCCGAAGAGATCGGCGTTCACCCCTCGACCGTGAGCCGCGCCGTGGCCAACAAGTACGCTCACACCCCGCAAGGCGTCTTCGAACTGCGATACTTCTTCACCGAGAGCGTCAACGGCCCGGAGGGCAGCGGCACCTCGCTGCTCATCCTGAAGCGCCGGGTGAAGCGCCTCATCGATGAGGAAGATCCCGCCCGGCCGTTGACCGACGAGCAGATCACCCGCATCCTCCAGTCGCAGGGCATCCAGGTCACTCGCCGCACGGTCGCGAAGTACCGGGAAGACATGCGCATCCCGAGCACCCACCAGCGCAGAGTTAAAAGCTAGCCTGCTGTGGCGACGGCCCGGTTCGAGCGTCTAACCTCAAACTGGATCGAGCGCCGTTGTGGTAAACACGCCTCGACATGCGGTACCGATCCGGGGCGAGAAGGGAGCTCAATGAACGTCGAGTACTTTGGCAAGCAGTACGAAATCACTCCCGCCATTCGCAAAGAGGTGGAATCCGGCCTCGGCAAACTCACCAAGATCCTGGGCGACAGCTTCAAAAGCAAGGTGATCCTGACGGCCGAGCGGCACCGCAACATCGCCGAGATCACGGTGACGCGCCGCCGCGGACACCTGGTCGGCTTGGCGCAGGCGCCCGACATGCTGGTCGCCGTCAACCAGGCGCTGGAGCACATCGAGACCCAGGCGCTGCGCCACAACGGCCGGCGGCGCGCGACCCACCGCAAGCCCAAGGACAAGGGTTGGGAGGCGCCGGTGGAGGCGACCGCCGACATGCAGATTTCCGTTGGCGCAACCGCCGCCACGGCTGTGCCGGTCGTCGTCCACAAGTTCCCGGCCGTGGCCCGCACTACCGAGGCCCATCTGGTACGCTCCCAGGACGCCGTCGCCATGCGGCCCATGACCATCGAGGAAGCCGTGAAAGAATGCGAATTTCGCGATCGCGACGTCTTTGTCTTCCGCGACGGCAAAGGCAAGGTCAAAGTCCTGCACCGCCGCAAGGACGGGAAGATAGAATTGATTGAAGTGCCGTAATAGAGCCACGGCCGGCGGCAAGGGCCGGCGGCAAGCTGCTGAGGGGCGCTGCGAAGCGCCCCTTTTGCTTTCGACCGATGCGTCGCACTCCCTCATATTGCCGGAAGCGCTGGCAACCTGGATTTGAGAGGGACGATCTTCAGACCGTCCGAAAATCGCCGCTTCCGTGGCGGCTTTAGCCGCCGGGGTATTTCGGTCGGGTAGTGCAGGTCAGGTAGTGCGGGTCAGGTAGTGCGGGTCAGGTAGTGCGGGTCGGGTAGTGCAGGTCGGGTAGTGCGGGCCTTCAGGCCCGCGTCAAGCGCAACCTTCAGAACTCGGCTTTAGCCGCCGGGGTACTTCGGTCTTCTCCTCAGGGCCTAAACGCCACCTATAATCCCCGGCCAAACGCGGCGCTCAAGCGCCGCACTACCCGACCCGCGCTGCCGCTTGAGTTTTTAGCAGCCTGTTTAGCCGCGGCAACCCGAGGCTAAAGCCCGGTTCCATCGTTGTCCTTTCGGCACGGCTGAAGGCGTGTCCTTCCACCGCTCCTTACGAGGCGCGCAGAAGGATGGAACGATCTTCCAGCAGAATGCAGCCCGATTTATCAGCGAACTCTACATTCGCGTTGGCTCCGGAATCGCTCGTCAGCGCTTCGCGGTATTGTTCGTATGCGGCCAGGCTGGGAAAGTTGATCAGGGCCAGAGCGAAATTCGTCGGTCCTGCAATCTTGGTCGGCAGGAAATAACCCAGAAGTTCGCCACCACATCTGCGGATCGGCTCCGGCCAGTTGCGGGCATATTGCTCGAAGTCCGAACTCTTGTGAATGTCGATGGTGTAGCGGATGCAAACGGTAATCATTCTTCCCTCCACGGGCTTAATCTAGGCTCGCATGCTGGCATAATATTTCCACCGGCATCGAAGCATTCTATTAATTCGCGGTCTATGCTTTTGTTATGCACGGAGATTTTTCGCACACCGCTGAGCTGTTGAGCGATCCGGCCCGGGCTGCCATGCTGATGGCGCTGATGGGCGGTACTGCCTTGCCTGCCGGACAGTTGGCGATGATCGGCAACGTCGCGCCGCAGACTGCCAGCAGCCATCTATCTAAGCTGCTGCGAGGCAAGTTGCTCATGGTCGAAGATCAGGGACGGCACCGCTACTACCGGCTGGCAAGCGCAGAGGTGGCGCATGCTATCGAGGCCCTGCTTGCACTCGGCCCGGACTGGAAGAATGATCACGCAGGCGCCGCCCCACGAGCGCCCGAGAATCCGCTGGCCTATGCGCGGAGCTGCTACTCCCACCTCGCGGGGCGACTCGGTGTCCAGATCGTCGACGCTTTGCTGGCGCGGCAACTCTTGCTAAAGCGGGAGCCGCGACAATTTGCTATCACTCGGCAAGGCCGCGACTGGTTTGCAAAGCTCGGGATCGAGCTTACAGAGGGGCAGATGGACCAGCCACGCTTTGCCCGGTGCTGTCTTGACTGGACGGAGCGGCGCTATCACCTGGCCGGCAAATTGGGCTCGATGATGCTCAGCCGGTTTCGCGAGCTGAAATGGCTGGCGCCGGTCCGCGAGACTCGTGCGCTACGCGTGACGCTGAAAGGCCAACAGCAGTTCTACGACCTGCTGCGGCTCAACGGCAATCGCAGTGCGAACGGGTAGAGCCAGCCTTTAGGCTAGCGTCGAACCTCATTAAGTCCGGTTGCGAGTCGGCTTCACAGTTTGCTGAAAAACTCGTTTTGAGTCGCTTTGCTCGTTTTGAGTTGCTTTGAAGGGGGGCACCTTCAGGTGCGCCGTCATAAGCTCTTTATTTTTTTCTTCCGAGCGAGCTTTAGCTCGCGAGGAATCCAGTTCTTCGAGTTTTTCAGCACTCTGTTCAGCCGACGGCACAATCAGCCCAGAGAGCAATCCGCGCTGTAACCTCGCGCGCTTTCGCGGCAAGGTCACAGCGCGGGCCTATTCACTGACTGGAGTTTATGCGCCGTTAGAGTCGGTAGAGTTCGTGGAGTGCAGAACGCGGAAGGTGTTTCCACCGTTCGCCCAGATGAGTACCAGAGCGTCCTGTCCTTTGGGAACGCTGGCCAGCGCCTTCTGAACATCGGAGGCGCTCCTGGTTTCGTGACGATCCACCCCCACAATCACCTGCCCAGGCTGCAAGCCGGCGTCATCCGACGGGCTGCCCGGCTGCACACGTTCGATCACCGCGCCGTGCAGATCGTCCGGCGCCTGGATCTGCTCGCGTACTTCAGGCGTGATGTCGGCAATGCCCAGCCCCCAGCGCGGCTTGTCGCCCGCGTTGTCGGCAACCTTGGTTTCGCCGTTGCTGCCGTCCATGCCCTCCAGCGTCACGGGCACGGAACTCGACTTGCCATCGCGCATCACCTGAAGGTCAATCTTCGTGCCGGGAGTCATCTCGCCCACTTCCATCTGCAGCTGGCCGGCATCGGTGATCTTTTTGCCGTTGATCTCCGTAATGACGTCGCCCACCTTCAGTCCGGCCTTGGCGCCCGGCGAATCCGGCTCGACCTGCGTGACGACGGCGCCGTTGTTGTCGTGCACATCAAAAAACTTCGCATTTTCCGGCGTCACGTCGGTAATGCCGACGCCCATACGCCCATGGCTCACTTTGCCGTAGCGCACCAGCGACTGGACCACCGGACTAACGATCTGCGTTGGGATTGCGAAACCCATCCCGGAGAACGTTCCCGAAGGCGAGACCAGGAAGGTGTTAATGCCGACCACCTCGCCGCGAGCGTTCACCAGCGGGCCGCCCGAGTTGCCGGGATTGATGGCCGCATCGGTCTGGATGAACTGCCCCGGCTTGTGGGGATCGTCATTGTAAGGATTAGGACGGTTCAACGCGCTCACGATGCCGCGCGTAACGGTAAAGCGGAACCCATAAGGATTGCCGAACGCAAGCACGGTCTGTCCCGGATGCAGCGTCGAGGAATCGCCGATGGGAATGTTAGGCAGGTTCGTCCCATCAATCTTGATCACCGCCAGATCGGTCAGCGGATCGGTGCCCACGACTTTCGCCGTCAGGATGCGACGGTCGCTGAGGGTGACTTTGATCTCGGTTGCGCCATTCACCACGTGATTATTGGTGACGATGTAGCCGTCCGGCGAGATGATGACGCCGCTGCCGATACCGCGCTCGATGCGCGGCTGCGACTGCATTCCCTGCTCCCCAAACTGCTGGCCGAAGAAGCGCTGTAATTCATCGGGAACACCTTGCATAGTCGGCTGCGACTTCACGCGCGAGGTCACCGCCACGTTGACGATGGCCGGCGTGACGCGCGCGGCCACGGCTTCCATCGCCTGGTCCAGAGACAGCAAGGCGCCGACCTGGTTGTTGTCCAGGGGTGCGGTGTTGGACGAAACTCCGGCGCGCGCCGGAGCAAATGAGTTGTAAGTCACTAAGCCCGCGATCAGCGCCAGCGTCAGCACTACGGCGGCAGGCTGCTTGCGGCATGCTTTCCATCCACGGTTGATCCAAGCTTTCATGTTTTTCTTTTTCTTCTCCCAAACCTGTTTTCCTGTTACGAACCTGGAATGTCTTGCTACGACTTCGAGACTGAGGGAACCGACACTTCCGCGCCTTTCCGGCGACAGTGAAATCCCCGAAACAACGAGCACCCTGATTGTCATGGATCGGGCACGGCGGGCAGCGTATGTTCCCTGAATTCCCGGCCGCAGTCCGATGTTCGTACTGGGGAGGTTACGACATAACCTTGGACGGAGGGGCGCCGCAAAGGTAAGCCGCTGGGGATCTGGTCAGGTCATTCCGTTGGGCGGCCGGGAGCCGAGGAAGAGGGCGTGAGTTGCCACACAACGCCGTCGCCGTACGCTCCGCCCTCGTAGGCTGTCCCGTACAGGTTTCCGTTTGCGTCCACCGTGACCGGGCTGTACGGCTGGCCGCCGTCGCTTCCTCCGGTAAAGCAATGGAGCAAGGAGTAGTCCCAAACTCCATAGGAATGAGAAAGCTTGAAAATGGAGCCCTCGCACGGGGGATAATCCGGCGGCCCGTTAAGGGTCGTGCCGTAGAGGTTGCCCGCTGCATCCAGGACCACGCTGGCGGTCGGCCCCGGCAGTCCTGGGCCCGGGAAAGCATAAATCGTGTTCAACGCCCAGGTGCCCTGAGACCGATGAGCTGGGACCAGTTCGAACACCGTGCCGTTGCCGGTGCCGCCTGCTTCTGTGGTGCCGTAAAGGACCCCCGCTGGGCCAAAGGCCAGGCCGCCGTCAGGGACGCCGCCGTCGGCTCCTCCGGTAAAGCTGTACAGAACAGTTTCTGTCCAGCCGCCGTTGGTGGGTGTCAGTTCGAAAACCACCCCGCACCCGCCGACGTAGGCATTGCAGTTGCCGATGCCACCACTGCTGGCTGTGCCATAAATATTGCCGGCTTGATCCAGCAGCAGCCCGCTTTGCGGATAAGCTCCGTCACCGGCGCCGGCGAAGCTGTACAGAACGGTTTCTGTCCAGCCTCCGTTGGAGGGAGTGAGCTGGAAGACGACTCCACAGCCGAATCCGCCGTAGCAACCGTTCGAACCACCATCCTCGGTGGTGCCATACATGTTGCCCGCGCGGTCGAAAGCCAGGGTGCCGAGAGTGGGCTGCCAGCCGTCGCTGCCCGCGGCAAACTGGTAGAGCACGGTTTCGGTCCAGGGGCAAGCTCCACCGGCGCAGTCATGCGAAGAGGGCTGAAGACTGTAAACAATGCCATAACCGAAGCCGCCATTGCCGGCCCCTCCCGCCGATGTGGTGCCGTAAAGATTGCCCTGCGAGCCGGCAATCACCCCGGCGTCGGGAAGCCATCCCCCGCCGTCTCCCTGAAAGGCATAAAGCGGACTCGCCACCCAACCCGACCCCTGCCGGCTAAGCTTGATAACAGCGCCACATCCCGACGTGACGCAGTCGTCGCCGTGGTAGCCCCCCGCCGTGGTCGTGGAGTAAAGATTTCCCGCCTTGTCCTGGGTCAATCCCGCCTGGGGATGGGAACCATCCAATCCGCCCGTAAAGCTATGAACGACCTGGAAGATCTGCGCTTGCCCGCTCAAGGCGAGGATAATGATGACCGTAACAAGTAATAGGTACTTACGAGGATTGATGCCGATGGAGGCCGGCATGGGATACTCCTGCCGAAAACTGACTGAAGGGCGCGAACCAGAGCCTGGTTACGCGGGATTATGGTGTGAAAAGGGGATGATGTCAACAAGCAAAGGGAATGTCAGGAGAGAATGGCAGCAAATTTTCGTCCAACCGCGACAGAACTACCACAATCGGCGCTGGGCAGCGCCACGAGGCCCAGGGCGGACAACCTGCATCTGCTCACGTCGAATCGAACCGTAACAGCACGGTTTTCGGTCGCACACCGACCGAGGAGGCTGGCCGCCATGCTGTTTTCGGGGAAATCTCCCGCCCATCTCCTTCTGATTTTGTTTCTGAGCTCAAGCGCCACAATGTTGGCGCAAGCAACCGCCGCTACAGCCGGAACAGCTCGAGAGCACTTCGAGGTGCAACCTGTTGTTGCCGCAACCGGACAATTTCTTCAGTTCAACTGGCAAATCAACAATGCGAGTGCGTTCTCTGTCTATCCCAGCTTGATTGCAGAGCCGGAGGATGGAAACACGTTGCCGTTGAGTGCTTCGCACTACCTCCAGGTGGCTCCCGCGGCGAGCACCGTCTATCAGGGAGTGCCGGCGCGCACCGCACCAGGGCAGCCGTCGTCGCTTGCGGCGCGGTTGACGATTGTTCCGGTTACGCTTGCGGCATCGAGGTCCCAGGTCGTGGCCGGCCAATCGGTGACATTGACATTCTCAGGGCCGAACAATGGCAGCTCATATTTTCTAGTCACACTACCCGAGCATTCCGTGACTCCACTGATCGCCGACCGCTGCAACGGAGCAGTTTGCACCGGCAGTTACGTGACGCCGCCATTAGGTAGCAGCAGGACCTTCAGGGTGGGCGCGACGGGCCCCTACCAGGGCCAAGGATATTCCCCGGCCGAACCCGTCCAGGTACAGGGAGGCATGTCACTGGCTTGCACCGCGACTCCTGTCACTCCCGCGGCCGGGCAGCCGGTGACCATCTCCTGGAGCGCAAGCAATGCGAAGTCGGTGCACATCGATCAAGGCGTCGGTTACGTGTCGCCCGCAACTGGTAAGGTGATGGTGCATCCGACCCAATCTACGACCTATATGTGCACGGCGACCGATCGTTTCGGCGATCACCTGTCGGTGCCGGCCAAGGTTGTCGTAAGCGCAGGCGATGTCACCAACCTGAATCACATCGTCTACCTGCTCCAGGAGAACCGCTCGTTCGACAACATCTTCGGTATGTTGGCGACCTACCGGGTCGACGTAGACCAGATCCCGGGGGCGCAACTCAGCGACGTGAATGATCTCCACAACCTGCCGCAGGGATATACCTTGATGAACCCGAATGGGCAGTCGTTCCCGCCATTTCATGCCCGTACTGAATGTATCGAGGGGTTGAATCCCAACTGGAACGAGAGCCACATGGACATGGACCTGGTGGGAGGGGACTGGCTACACCTGAGCGCGAACTCACAATACCTGATGGACCGCTTCCTGTTTACCACTGGGTCGGCGCAGTACGATCCGACAGACACGCGGCCGCTGGGTTATTACGATTGGACCGACCTGCCCTTCTATTACGAACTGGCGACCCAGTTCAACACCAGCGACACGTTTTATTCTCCCGTGCCCGACGCCACGATCATCAACCGCATGTACCTGTTCGCCGCCACGTCGTACGGCAACATCTTTCCGCCGGCCGCCAACAATCTGGCCTGGGTGCGTCCCACCATGTTCCGCAGCCTGCAGAACGCAGGAGTCACCTGGCGCTACTACTACCAGGACAACAGCGTTTTCCTGGCGCAGTGGCATGACTATCAGGATCCGGACATCCAGGCCAATGTGCGCAATATCCAGGAGTATTACGACATCCTGCAGAGTCCGAATGCCGATCAGCAACTGCCGCAAGTGGTCTTCATTGAGCGCGCCAGCGCAACCAGCTACGACGAGCATCCGGGCAATAACATTCAGAAGGGCGCCGAACGGGTGCAGGAGATTGTTACGCCGCTGCTGGCCAGCGCGGCGTGGCCGGACTCGGTGTTCATCCTTACCTACGATGAGGCTGGCGGGACCTTCGACCACGTGCCACCGATCCTGGTGCCGCCCCCGGACGATAAAGTTCCGGTATCGTGGCAGGACCAGATCTTCATCCGTGGGTTGTTCAACGTGACTGGGTTCCGGCTGCCGGTCATCCTGGTATCGCCCTGGTCGAAACCGCACTTCGTGTGGCATCTCCCGACGGATTACACGAGTATTTTGAAGCTGATCGAAACGCGCTTCGGCGTGCACTCCTTGTCGCAGCGGGATGCCAATGTGGCCGACCTGACGGACCCGGTCAACGGCCCGTTCGATTTCGATTCGCCGCAGATGCTGCAGGTGCCGCCGCTGCCGACCCAGCCAACTGATGGGACGTGCAATTACATGCTGGAGGACTATCCACAGTAAAGAAGTTTTGTCCTTTGGATTGCCGCGCTCGAAATGCAGGAGGTAGGCGATTTTGTGTGCTGGCAGGCGACCTTGCGCGCCAGCAGACGTCAGGGCCGTTCTTGAGCAAAAAGAAACCCGCTGATTTAGCGGGCTTTAGCGGATGATAGCTGGTAGCGCTACCGGGAATCGAACCCGGGTTTGAAGATTGAGAATCTTCCGTCCTAACCCCTAGACGATAGCGCCATTCTCGTAGCGATTATAACAAACGGAAACGCCCCTTCTACGGCTTCGCCGACTTGTGGATCTCGACCGTGCTCCAGGTTTTGTCGGCGGCGTGGCAGAGATTTTCCAGCGGGCAGTCGGCGCATTTTGGGCTGCGGGCGATGCACAGCGCGCGCCCGTGCAGGATGATCTGGTGGGCGAAGACGATCCACTTGTCGCGCGGAATCACCTTCATTAGGTCCTGCTCGATCTTCTGCGGGTCGTCGTTCTTCGTCAGCTCCAGGCGGCGTGAGATGCGGTGGACGTGCGTGTCCACCACCACGCCGTCGGCGATGTGGTACCACGTACCGAGGACCACGTTGGCCGTCTTGCGCGCGACGCCGGGGATCGTCAGCAGCTCGTCCATGGTGCGCGGAACTTCGCCGCCGAACTCCCCAACCACCTTGCGGGCTGCGCCCACCAGCGACTTCGACTTATTGCGAAAGAAGCCGGTGGAGCGGATGTCGTCTTCGAGGTCCTCTGGCCGAAGCGCGGCGAAGGCCTGAGGCGTCGGATACTTCGCAAACAACACGGGCGTGACCATGTTGACCCGGACGTCGGTACACTGCGCCGAGAGGATGGTCGCAACCAGCAACTCCCAAGCGCTGTGGTGATGCAGGGCGCAGGTCGCCGAGGGATAACGCTCGTCCAGCCGCTTCAGAATTTCGTGTACGCGCTCGGGCGCGAGCGGGTTGTAGCCCTTCGAGGCGATCGCAGCCTTGCGTTCTGTCGTAGTCGCCGGCTTCACGGACTTGCGCGGTGCAGGCGCCTTCGTCGCGATGCGCTGCTTGGCACGCGTCGCCACGTTGGCGACTTTGTCCTGACGTCCGCTGCGCGACGGCTGGCGGGGAACGATTCCGCGTGGCATGGTAGTTGTTGGTCTCCGGTGTGACCCACAGATTATAAGGTCGCGGCGCGGTATCATGTTCCTCATGTCGTCCACCAACACCGCCTTACAAACGATTACCGAACTGCACGCCGTGCCGCTCACGCTCGAAGGACTGAGCGTGCTGCACCAGATGTTCCGCTTCCGCTGGCCGGAATGGCGCAAGCTCAGTCCGGCGCGCCAGCAGGAGATCGCCAGCGAAGCGGTGGCCGCGCTGACGGCGCCGGAAGAGGCCGGACAGAGCGCCGTCTACTCCCTGCTGGGCCACAAGGGCGACCTCATGCTGGTGCACTTCCGCGATTCCTTCGAGGAGCTGAATGCCGCCGAACTTGCGCTCAATCGCACCGCGTTGCAGGAATACCTGGAGCCCACGCACTCCTACTTGTCGGTCATCGAGTTGGGCCTGTACGACTCCAGCGTGAAGCTGTTTCGCCAGCTTGCCGAGCGCGGTGTCGCGCCGCTCTCTGAAGAATGGAACCGCGAGGTGGCCGACACGATGGAGCGCCAGCGGCAGGCCATGCGTCCTCGGCTCTATCCGAAGATTCCCGACAGCCAATACCTTTGCTTTTATCCCATGGACCGCAAGCGCGGCGAGGAGAAGAACTGGTACACGCTGCCCATCGAAGAACGCCAGCGGCAGATGGAAGAGCACGGCATGGTGGGCCGACGCTACGCCGGCAAGGTGCAGCAGATCATCACCGGCTCGATCGGCTTTGACGATTGGGAGTGGGGCGTCGACCTGTTTGCCCCCGAGCCGCTGGTGTTCAAGAAGCTCATCTACGAGATGCGCTTCGACGAGGTGAGCGCGGTCTACGCTGCATTCGGACAGTTCTTCGTCGGCGTGCGCTGCCCCGTGCAGAAGCTGGCAGAGTGGTTGGGGATCGAGGGCTAGGGAGTCGCTTTTCCCCTCGCTGGAGAAGAGATGGTTCTCTGGCATCCAGCCCCTGGGGTGACAGCCGAGCTCGAGTTCAGGACGGGACGATGCGGGTTTCGGGCTGCGTCTCGATTTCGGTTTCGACGGTGGGTTCCTCTCCAGTGCCGGCCTCAGCCTGCTCCCGCTGTTGAGCGATAAAAATGTCGGAATTGATCTTGTCGTGGAGGGCTTGGCGAATCCGTGGGTCGGCCGCAATCTCCTCCGCCGTGTAGCCGTACCGCTTGCCGTACTTGGCGATCACGTCATCGGGGAAAACCTTCTGTTGCTCGTCAGGGAGCCAGTTCGGGTCGTCCTCTTCTTCGGTAGTCGCCGAGGTTTCCGGCTGCTCGGTCGTGGTTTCTACTTGCTCCGAACCATCGCCCTCTGTGCTGGTAGCGGGTTGCTCCACAGAGTCGTCAAGTCCGGGGTGATCCCAAGAAGCTGGAGTGCTTCTCCAGGTCGGGATTGGAGTCGGTTGAAGCCGACGCGCTGGTAGTTTGCGGTGGGTCCGCAACTGCCGTTACGTTGGGTTCGTCCACTTTGTTGCTCCTTCAGCGGTGGGTCCGCTGGAACTTGTGCGCAATGCGAAAAAGCACCGAATCTCGGCGCTTTTTGTTGCAAAATTTGTTCAGAGTTAAACGGCTCTGGCGTGGCTCATCATTGTCGCTGTTGGGGCGAATAGACGGCGTACACGTGCGCTATTGTCTTCGGCAAGCTCAGGGCGGGCTCCGAGCAAACGAAGCTCGGATGGGGCACCCCCGGTGTTACGTCATTCGAGAGTCTGATTTGCTTGGGTGGGCCGCACACCGCATTACCATTCCGTCCAATCGCGCCGCCACGGATGACGTTCTCTCTCTCCTCGCGCAGGCGGCTTATACGGGAACTCTCTCTGGTGCTGTTTCAACACAGACCATACATGATCGGGAATACTGAACGGCATCTCGTAATACGTGAACGCCTGCCCGTCCCGCACTGCCGGTACGACGATTCCCTTCGATACTAAGGTGCTCGCGTGGCCGCAGTCCGGAGTGTTTGTAAACATCCTTTGGTTATGCGCGAGTAGGTAAGCGATAATCTCGCGCTCATCGTCGGTCATATACTGGATTTCCTCGACGATGCGCTGCTGATCACGCGCGAGTTGCTCCTCACGTGATCCGGCGTTTCCGGCTCGCGTAGCTTGACATCCTGATATTTTGGCGGACTCCCGTTCGAGCACGCGGCGTATTTCTTCAAAAGCAGGCGATACGTCGCCTTTCGGAAACCGGACTGTCGTCAGACCCTCGATATTCGAGAATTCGGCGCAGCCGTTTTCGAGAAGAATGATGGCCCGTTCGAACCCGAGGCGTCCTTGGAATAGACCTGCCTCATGGACGACGTTCTCCCTGGCATGAGCGGCGCCGTCGCCGTGAAGATCCTCGCCAGTCATCACTAGGAAGGCGAACCATGCGCGTTCGAGCATCTCTTGCAATCGAGCGACAGTCGTACGCCCCGCGACAGAGACTGCATTGAACTCATCGCAGTCAAGGTGCAGCCGGTCCGTAAGGAAGTCCTTCAGTTGGCGCCAAACGAGCGAGCGCCCATGACCGATGAAGATGTTTTTTTGCCTTGACGCTGGCATTCTGCCACCGGAGTCCCTCGTCATATCGTTGCGTCGGTCATCTGCGAATCACCTGTTTATCCGCTTATACGTGCCGCGCTTCCTTGCCGGTGGGAGGGGAGCCTCGCGAGGGTAGTGAAGTGTCGGCGCCAAAGGTCCGCCCAATGATCCATCCATCCAAGGTCTACGACGCGCACCAACGCGCTCACCGCATTCGCAGAAAAGCTCGCCCTCTAGCATGGACAAAGTGCCGTCCTGTTTCGCCTTTCTAGCGCGCGCCTGGCTTTGGGCTGTGAGTGGCTTTGAGCAATAGTCTTTTTCACCCACTACAAGGCCAACAGCCGATAAGCGGTTTCTGCGGCGCTTCAGTGCCGGTTTCCGTCCAATGAGCACTTTCTTGAACATCAAGCACCTCTCAGAGAGAGCGTAGCGACAACGTCGAACGAAAATCAAGGCGAAAGGTGGCGTCTGGAGCGGACAAGCCTGTCCGGAAAGAATGACGGAGCGTATGATGTGCTGTTCCGGAAAACGCTTGCTCATGCGAACGCCCGTCCTCCTGCTGGTGTTGTTCTCGCTCATCCTGCTCTCAGCCTGCGACACCGACCGCGTTAGTAAACTCGAAAAAGAGAATAGCGAACTGAAGTCTCAATTGGCCTCGGCTGATTTGGCACTGCAAGAGAAATGCTCAAAGGCCGCGAAGGCTTGGTTTCGGGAGAGTTTTCATCCGGATAAGAACACGGTATTGCTGGACCAGACGAACCACTACAACAGGAAGATGAACAAGTGCTTCATCATGGTCGAATATCACTACAATAGCGGACGAGGGCCCGTAGGGGAACCCTGGTATAACGACATATCGTTATGGGACGTCTTCGAAAACTCGAAATATGCCGGTTTCACTGAGAGTCACATCGTCTACCCGATATCTTCGAAACTCAGTCCCGAGGACAAGGTTGACCATTGCGATGTTGCCGGGACGGCCTGTAAGACACTCGATGAATTCAATAGCCTGACTCGTTCGTACATGAACGATTAGCGTCCACCCGGTACTCCCGGGTTAAAGGTAGGCGTTCATTAATTCCCGCATGAACGATTCGAACGTTTCGGCGTGAGCCGCATCGTCCGCTGCCCGCTCAACATCGCGTGGCACTCTCGACATGCGATCCGTGCAGCTTTTGCGGTACTCTTCTGCTTTGAGTTCGCAGAACTTCGCGAGTACCGCTTTCAGCGTGGAGTTCTCGTCTCGGAACTGCTCTAGCACGTAACGCTCGCTCTCGGTGAATCCCGTCATACGCCCGCCGTTTTGGTCTGCATCTCTTGCGGAGCGGCCGACGCCTCATCCGCTTTGTCGGCCGGCGAGAGCAGGTTGCTCGCGTGGTTCGCCGCTTCAGACATTCGGCCAACCGCATCCATCGTGTCGCGGTGCGCCAGTTCTTGACTAGGCTGCAAACCAAACATCGGAAGAATCTGGTTCACGATGTCAGAGGGCATCTTGTCCAGCGGCAGGTTGACGCCGATGTTGCCCTTGAACGGCGGCGGCTGCGGATTCGGATTCTCCGGAATGATGTAATCGTCGGGATTACCAATTCCCCGAATCGTAGAGAGGTGGAAACGTACCACCTTACGATGATCGACCACATCAGGTGCGGCCATTGCGACCTGTTCCAGGTCCATCGCAGCGGCGCGGCGCAGGTCGTCATCCACGGCAAGATATGATCCAGCTTCCGGCTCAACCTCGTATTCCTCCTGAATGTCCATCGGGTCGAGTCGCACTGCATCGCCCAAAACACAAAGCTCGTCCTCGCGCGGCCTTCCAACCCTCGACGTCCCGCGCGGCATCTCTGAGCGTCTACCATCGCAAGAGGGCCTGTGAACCGCTTACTTACGGCCCAACCCAGTGACGCGCCCCCTAAGCGACAGGTGCCTTCTGTATATTTTTGTTAAGTCTTGTAGCCGGAATACGCTACCGAAACACTCCCTTTCAGGCCGGGTTTACAGAGATGTCAGCGGCACGACGCGCTGGCTGGCTTGCCTTGCGAAACAGCTTTTCAGGGCGAGGCGCCAAGGAGCGGACATGAACTCCCGGCGGTATTTCCAATCGACTCTTACGGCTCTCTTTACGCTGACTTTATCGGCAGGGCTGCTTTTTGCGCAGGACCAGAGCGGATCCGCTGTTTACGACCCCAGCCAGAGTGGCTACGGTCAGGAGCAGGGTGGTTATCCTGCTCCGCCGCCGTCGCAGGGCTATCCCGCCGCTCAGCAGGGTTATCCGGCGCAATCGCAGCAGGGCTATCCCGGACAGCCGGAGCAGGGCGCGCAGCAACAGCAAGATCCTCCTGGACGCGTTGCTCGTTTGCAGTACCAGTCGGGCGAAGTCTCCATGCAGCCCGGCGGCGTCAATGACTGGATTGCCGCCACCCAGAACCGTCCGCTCACGACCTCCGACCGCATCTGGACGGACAAGAACTCGCGCGCCGAACTCAACGTCGGCGACGGGTTCATCCGCATGAACTCCGAAACCAGCGTCACGCTGACCAACGTCAACGACAGCACCGTACAGCTCGAGGTCGATCAGGGCACGTTGGACATCACCGTTCGCCACCTCGAACAGGGCGAGGTCTATGAAGTCGACACCCCGAACTACGCCTTCACGGTGATGAAGCCCGGTGTCTATCGCTTCGATGTCTATCCCAGCGAAGACCAGAGCTGGGTGACGGTGCGCAAGGGTTACGGCGAGGCCACCGGGCGCGGCGCTGCGGTGCGCGTCAACTCGGGCGAGCAGGTGCGATTTACGAGTAGCAACTCACTGCAACACACGGCCGAAGCCGCTCCCGCGCGCGATGGCTTCGACGACTGGGCGCAGGTGCGCGACAAGCGGCTGGATGATTCGCTCTCCGCGCGCTACGTCTCGCCCGGCGTGATCGGCTATCAGGACCTCGACGGCTACGGCCAATGGCAGTCGACGCCCGCTTACGGCAACGTGTGGGTACCGACCGCGGTTCCGGCGGGCTGGGCGCCTTACCGCTTCGGACACTGGGCGTGGATTGCGCCGTGGGGTTGGACCTGGGTTGACGATGCGCCCTGGGGCTTCGCTCCCTTCCACTATGGCCGCTGGGTCACTTGGGGCGGAGGCTGGGCGTGGGCGCCGGGCCCAATCGGTTACTGGAATCCTTATTACGCTCCCGCGCTGGTCGGCTGGATCGGCGGGCCGGGCTTTGGCGTCGGATTCGGTTTCGGCGGCGGCTTCGGTATCGGCATCAACTTCGGATGGTTCCCGCTGGGTTGGGGCGAGCCGTACTTCCCGCACTACTGTGGCTGGGGACATGGCGGCTGGTATCGGGGCGGCGGATACGTCAGCAATGCCTACTTCCGCAATGTGAACATCACGAACACGCGCATCGTCAATATCAACAACTTTAGCCACAACTATTACGGCGGCAATGTGAACGCGACGCATTACGGCTTCCGCGACCGTCCGGGCGCCGTGACTGCGGCTCCGGGATCGGCCATTACCTCTGGTGCGGCGATCAATCGCGTCGGCGGGGCAGTGCCCACAAAGGCGCTTGGACAGGGCACGATGCTGCGCGGCGTGAGCATGAATCCAACCCACACGTCGGTGCTCGGCGGCAACGCTCCGCAAACGCGCGGCGTTCCTCCGGCCTCGGCATTCAGCCGCAGCGTGGTCACGGCGAACCGGCCCTCGGCGACCAACCGGCCCGCGAACCTACAGGCGGCAAATCAGGCGACGCTCGCGCATGGCAACCTGAACGCGCTGAATCATGGCGCTCCCACCGCACCTGGTGCGGCCAACGGTGCGCGTCCGGGAACTACCGGCGCGAACACGGCGCGAGTGAATGGGCCCCAGAACGGCCGCAGCAATACCCCGAGTTCGCCTTCCGCATCGCAAGCGCGCGGTCCAGCAACTGCGGGCACTGAGGCGCGCGTGGACACTACGCCTACCAGCCAGGGTGGACACTATGTGCCGCGTCCTCCGTCAGCGGGCGGGGTAGCGAACCCGTCGACTCATTCCAATGTTGGAAATGCGGCCGGCGCTTCGAACGGCGGGCGCGGTACAACCGGCAACAACAACTACGGACGCACTGGCACCCAGAGCACGTACGGACACTCGTCTGCATCCGGCGCGAGCACGGCTGACAACCGCACGCCCGCCTACGGCAACAACCAACGCTATGGCTCTAGCAACTCGACGGTGCCGCGTCCGCCGCAGTCGTATGGCTCGAGCCAGGGCACGCCGCAACATTCGGCTCCTCCGTCTGCGCCGTCGCATCAGTCCGCGCCGTCCGGATCGAAGGAGTCTTCGCACGGCCAGAGCTCTCACGGTCAAGGCGCGGCCCTGTCGATACCGCAGTCGGGCCACTCGTACGGCAATTCGCCGACGTACTCGGCGTCGGCGGGCTACGGAGGCTCCCGACCCACGAACAGCTACAGCTCGGCGAGCCGCGGAGCCTACGGAGCGTCGCCAAGCTATAGCTCGGGCCGCAACTATAGCTCGGCTTCGCCGTACTTCGGGAACCGCAGTTACGGATCGCCAGCAAGCAACAATCGCAACTATGGGTCGAGTCCCTCTGTTCCTACACGTAGCTACAGCTCGAGCCCCGCTTACAGCAACCGCAGCTACGGATCAAGCCCGGCTTATGGCTCGCGCAGCTACGGATCGAGCCCGGCGTATAGTTCGCGCAGCTACAGAGCAAGCCCCACGTATAGCGCCCGGAGCGCGGGCTCGTACTCCGCGCCGCGCAGTTCGGGCGGAGGCGCGAGCTATCACGCTCCTAGCGGCGGCGGCTCGCACAGTAGCGGCGGTGGATCGCACTCGTCTGGCGGCGGTGGCGGGCATGGCCGCTGACATCGCAACAATTTGAGTCGCTAGGGCAGCCGACCGGCTGCCCCTTTTCGTTCCGCACCAAAGTGCTCCTCAACTCTTTAGATACTAGCGGCTTACCAAAATCAAGATTTCGGAACGGCAGGAGTAACACACCAATCTCCAAAATCATGGACAAAAATCCCAAATCTCATATGTTCACGCTGGTGTAACGTCTATAATGCCGGAAGGTGCTCTCACGCCGTGGTTTAGAGGCCTTCTCGCGATTGCAGACATGGCATCTAAGTTGCTCAAAGAGGATGGGCTGGTGCGCGTGACGCAACCCGTGCGCCTGGCCCACGGGCTTGAGCTGCCGATGGATCGTACTCTCCACACCCGTTTCTTCGCGGTTTTTCTCGCGCTGATCAGCGTGGCGGCGATCACCTTTGCCTGGATCAATTTTCAGAAGGACCGTGAATATTCTGCACCTTACGATGGCGTTTGGTGGGTAGAAGACGCCGGCCATCTTCGGGCGCAGCGCGTTGACGCGGACGGTCCGGGCGAGAAGGCCGGCATTAAACCGGGCGACCGCCTGCTAGCCATCGACAACCGCGACGTGACCAATATCGGCCGCCTGGAGCAGCAACTCTACCGCGTCGGCATTTGGTCGAAGGCGATCTACTCGCTGGTGCGGCAGGGCGTGGCGCTGGATGCGCCCGTCATCCTCGTGCCGACTGATCGCTCGCTCTACGCCGGGCTGCGCCTGATTGCGCTGGTCTACCTCGGCATCGGCATCTACGTTCTACTGCGACGCTGGACGGCCCCCAAGAGCACACACTTCTACGTCTTCTGCCTGGTGTCGTTCATCTTCTATGCCCTGCATTACACCGGGAAGCTGAACGACTTCGACTGGATTGTCTATTGGACCAGCGTAGTCGCCTGGCTCCTGCAGCCGGCGCTGTTCCTGCATTTTTCGCTGGTGTTCCCTGAGCGCAAAGCGCTGGTAAACCGCCGCCGCTGGCTGATTCCGGCGGTCTATCTCCCCGGCGCAGTCCTGCTCGCCATACAGATCTGCTCGGTCGCGCTGTTTCAGCCCAGCGAGCTGCTGCGCTGGAACCTGGACCGGCTGGCGTTCGTTTATCTCGCAGCCTACTTCATCGCCGCGACCGTCACGCTGTGGCACAGCTACCGTCACGCTGAGTCGGCAATCCTGCGCCAGCAGATGAAGTGGGTCACGCGCGGCACGATTCTTTCGGTCGCGCCGTTCACGCTTTTCTACATCGTCCCGTACCTGTTCGGCGCCATGCCCGGGCTGGGCATGAAGGTCTCCGTGCTGTCGCTGGTGTTCCTGCCGCTGACCTTCGGCTACGCCATCTTCCGTTACCGGCTGATGGATGTTGACCTGATCTTCAAGCGCGGCATGGCCTACACCATCGCAGCCGGAGCGATCACGGCGGCTTACTTCGCAGCCGTCGGCATGGCCTCGGTGCTCTTCCACCAGAACTTCCCCAGCGTGGGGCCGATCGGCTTGGTGATTGCCATTGCTGTAACCGCCATCCTATTCGACCCCTTCAAGAACTGGGTGCAGGAGCGGATGGACCGCCTCTTCTATCGGAAGCGCTATGACTACCGGCGCACGCTGATCGAGTTCGGCCGCGACCTGAACTCGGAGACCGACCTCGACCAGATGCTCACATCGATTGTCGATCGGTTGTCGCGCACGCTGCTGGTCGACCGTCTTGCCATCTTCCTCTCCGATCCCGAGGAGCCTGAGCACTTCGTCCTGGCGAAATCCTACGGCATCTCGCACACCAGCGGCCTCGACTTCGACTTCCTGCATATCGAGCGTCCGGAGTGGCAGGCGGGCCACCTGTTCTTCGATAACACCAACCAGGCCGTGCGCGAGACGCCCGCGGCACGCGAGACCATTCGCAGGCTGGAACTCAACTACTACATCCCCTGCATGGTGATGAATCGCATGATCGCCGTGCTGGGGCTGGGCAAGACTGCGGAAGGCGACTTCCTCTCCAGCGAAGACGTGCAGCTGCTGGAGACGCTGGCCGGCTACATCGGCATCGCGGTGCAGAACGCGCGGTTGTACAAATCGCTCGAAGAAAAGGCCGGGCAGTACGAGCGGCTGAAAGAATTCAACGAGAATATTGTCGAGTCCATCAGCGTGGGCGTGATGGCGGTCGACCTTGAAGACCGAATCGAGTCGTGGAACTCGCAGATGGAAGTAATGTTTGCGCTGCCGCGCCGCGACGCCGTAGGCCGCCCCATGACCGCGGTGCTGCCGCCCGCGTTCCTGGAAGAGTTCTATCGCGTACGCCAGACGCAGGGCATTCACAACCTGTACAAGTTCCGGCTCGGCACCCCGACGGGAGAGACGCGCATTGCCAACATCGCGATCGCGCCGCTGGTCTCGAAAAGCTTCAGTGTGATCGGGCGGCTCATCATCGTCGACGACATTACTGAACGCATCGAGCTGGAAACACAGCTCTCGCAGGCGGAGAAGCTGTCGTCCGTCGGCTTGCTGGCGGCGGGCGTCGCGCACGAAGTCAACACGCCGCTGGCGGTCATCTCCTCGTATGCGCAAATGCTCTCCAAGCAGGTGAACGGCGACAACAAGCAAGCCGCACTGCTGGAGAAGATCACGAAGCAGACCTTCCGCGCGTCAGAGATCGTGAACAGCCTGCTCAACTTCTCGCGCACCTCGGGCGCGGAGTTTGCCGACGTAGATCTGAACCGCGTCATCAAAGACACGTTGACGCTGCTGGAGCACCAGTTCAAGACCGCGCGCGTCACCGTGGAGCAGGAGCTCGATCCCGGGTTGCCGATGATCCACGGCAACACAGGCAAGCTCCAACAGGTCTTCCTCAACCTCTTTCTGAACGCCAAGGATGCAATGCCGGGCGGTGGCACGCTGACCATCAGCACCAGCAACGGCCACCATGTGCAGGTGAAGGTCACAGACACCGGCACGGGCATCGCGCAAGAGCACATTCATCGCATATACGATCCATTCTTTACCACCAAGAACAAGCCGAAGACCGGACACAGTGGCGGCACCGGCTTGGGGCTGGCGGTGACCTACGGCATCATTCAGGAACACGCCGGCAAGATCCGGGTGGACAGTGCGCCCGGCCGCGGCACGACATTCATCATGGAATTCCCCTTAGTAAGGAAGGCAGTCAGTGCTTGATACAGCGGTAAGCCGGGTTAGCGAAGGCCGCGGCGAGCAAGGTTCTCTCGGCTCGGTGCTGATTGTCGATGACGAGGCAGCGATCCGCGAATCGCTGCAGACCCTGCTGGAATTCGAAGGCTACTCGGTCGAGGTGGCCGTCGACGGGACGGAAGGACTCACGCGCATCGCCGAGCGTCCCTTCGACCTCGTGCTGCTCGACTTCGCCATGCCGGAGCGCAACGGCATCGAGATCCTGTGCGAAATCCGCGAACGTGATTCCGAGCTGCCGGTCATCATGATTACCGCGTACGGCACCGTGGAGAACGCCGTGAACGCGATGCAGGCCGGCGCGACCAACTTCATCCAGAAGCCCTGGGACAATGAGAAGCTCCTGGCCGATGTGCGCGCAGCTGTGGCGCGGCGCCGCGCCGAAGAAGAGGTCATCCAGCTCAAGCGCGCGCTCAAGCAGCGCTACAACTTCGAGAACATCATCGGCAAGAGCGAACCCATGCTGCGCATCTTCGACCTGGTGGCGCAGGTGGCCCCCAGCCGCTCCACCGTGCTGCTGCAAGGCGAAAGCGGCACGGGCAAGGAGCTGATCGCCAAGGCCATCCACATGAACTCGCCGCGCAAGGACCGCGCGTTTGTGCCGGTGAACACCGGCTCGGTCCCTGCCGATCTGCTGGAGTCGACGCTCTTCGGTCACGTCAAAGGCGCCTTCACCAGCGCCATCGCGAGCAAGAAGGGGCTGTTCGAAGTCGCCGATCGGGGCACGCTCTTCCTCGACGAAATCGGCACCATGGGCCTGGAGACGCAGGCGAAGATTCTGCGCGTGCTGCAGGACAAGAAGTTCATGCACCTGGGCGGCGTGAACGAAGTCCAGGTGGATGTGCGCATCATCGCCGCCACCAACGTTGACCTGAAACAGCAGGTGAAGGACAGCAAGTTCCGCGAAGATCTTTTCTACCGCCTGAACGTCATTACCATCGACCTGCCGCCGCTGCGCCAGCGCAAGAACGACATCCCTCTGCTGGTCGAGCACTTCATCGCGAAGTTCGCCAGGGAGAACGATCGCATCCCGCTGCGCATCACGCCGGAGGCGCTGCGTCCGCTGCTGGATTACGACTGGCCGGGCAATGTGCGCGAGTTGGAGAACGTGATCGAGCGCGCGGTCGTGCTGGCCACGGGCCCCGAGCTCACGCCCGCACTATTGCCGGAAAGCCTGACCGGCCGCGGCAGCAAGTTCGCGCTCCTCGACCACGCGCCGGACGCCTCGCTGTTTGAGATCATCGAAGACTGCGAACGCCGCGTCATCACCGACATGCTGGAGAAGTGCGGCTGGAACCAGACCGACGCTGCCGAACGTTTCCGCATCCCGCTCTCGACGCTCAACCAGAAGATCAAGCGGCTGAATATCGAGATCAAGAAAAAAGGTAAAGAAAACGGCGGGTAGAGCCTGCCCTGAGCGCAGTCGAAGGGCGCCGCTCTACAGGTGTCGTGAAGTAGTATTCTCGCGAAGAATCCCCTCGAATCATGAAAACCGTTTCCGCAAGCGCCCCGTCCGACGCGACCGCTTCGCAACCGGGTCCGCTTTCCCGCAAGCTGCCAGGAAAGCTGCTGCTCCTGCTGGCTTCTATCTTTTTCTGCATTGTCGGGTTCGTAGGGCTGGATGCCGCGTACAGCTTTTTGTTTCGCAAATCGGCGGTGCCCAGCTTGCACGAGCTGGTCGGATGCAAGATCAACGACGCGATGCGGGTGTACTCGCTTCGACCTGACTGCTCCAGCATCCGCGCGTGGGGGCGCGAGAGGTATTTGCTCTGCGTCAACAGTCAGGGTTTTCGCGATAAGACGGTGCGCGAAGTTTCTCTAACAGACCCTCGGCCCAGGATTCTCATGCTAGGCGACTCCTTCACGGAATCTATGGGGCCTTGGGAGACGAGCTTCGTAGGACGCATCGCAGCTCGGTTTCCGCAGTACGAAATCCTGAACGGCGGCATGGACGGGTATTCGCCGTCAACCTATCTCACCACTGCGCGACTGGCACTGACCAGCGGACTCGACTTCGACGAGGCCATCGTCTTCGTCGACATTTCGGATGTGCAGGACGAGGCAGCGCTGGTCCATGATGCCGGGCCGTCGGGCGCGATCGCCTACGCGCGCGACCAGGTGCATTATGACTCGTGGTATTCGGGCCTGCGCCTGTTCGTTAGCAAGCACCTCGTGCTCACCAACTACGTTTGGGAGCTGGCTGAGCGGACGCTGGTCAGGTTCGGCTCCTATCACCTCAATCCCGGCTACAACGGCAACGTCTTCGACCTGGAGCGCTCGGCCTGGACCTATCGCGAGGTCGCCGAAGATCAGCCCTTCGAGCTGGGTTATGCCCCTCTGGGCGTGGACGCCGGTATAGAAAAAGAGAAGCAGAAGATGGACCTGCTGCGGCAGGAACTGGCGCAGCGCCATATCCCGCTCAGCGTCGTCGTCTATCCCTGGCCGGCCCAGCTCGTCCACGATAGCGTCGACTCGCGACAGGTCCGCATCTGGCGCGAATGGTGCAGCGGCAAGTGCAAGCGGTTCATCGATGCATTTCCGGTGCTCTTTGCGCTGAAAGACCAGTGTCCGAAGTGGGAGCCGGGATGCTGGTACATCAGAAACTACATCTTCGGTGACGTCCACTTCGGCGCCGGAGGCAATGCTGTGATTGCCGATCTGGTGAGCAAGGGCCTGGAAGCCACGCCGCCGGCGAAGCACCCTTAGCCCTCCAGAGATCACAATCGCACGTGAGGTGCATCACAGCCCGCCTGTGCGCTGCCGGAACAAAATAACGGCAAAGGATGGGCAGCCGTCGGGGTGCCGGAAGGAGCCAATCATGTCCGAAGACAAGCGCGATGTGCTGGAAGTGCTGCGGTATGAGCTGAATTTTCTCGAGCAGGGCGGGTATGGCAACTGGTACAGCACGCCCTGGGGGCCGGCGTCGATTTTTCAGGACTCGCTCACCTGCCCCAACCACGGCGATCCCACGCGGCCGCACGCCTGCCACGAGTGCCTGCTCTACGACTTCGTGCCGGAACAATATCGCACCGACGACGTGCCTTGCCACCACATTCCGCTCAACCGCCATGGCGTCACCGTCGCCACGCCTGGCCAGACGGACGAGGAGCTGCGGGAGAACGTGAAGCACTGGCTGAAACGCACCATCGCGCGCATTGAAGCCGACCGCGCGAAGAATGCGAGCGCCTCCACGCCCGAGCCCACAGTGGCGCGTTGATTCCTTTTCGGGAACCCGGGCAGTTTTAGTCGGCAATACTCCTCACGGCTGCGCCGCGCAGCAAGATAAAATTTGCCGGTCACCTGATTCCTCGGAGCGCATCATGCAACGCAGCTTTGTCTCGCTTACTCCGCAAGAGGCCTTGCAGGTCGCCATCTCCATCGAAGACCGCAACGCCGAGCTCTACCACCGCTTCGCCGAGATGTTCACCGAGTTCGGCGACAAGGAGTCGCTGGAGATCGCCGCGGTGTTCTGGGAGATGGCGGTGGAGGAACGCGGGCACTCCTGGCAACTGAAGCAGCGCCACGCCGAGCTCTACGGCGATGTGGCGCCCACCATCACCGAGCATGACCTGGCGGAGATCGTCGAAGTACCCAAGCTCGATGACGGCGACGTCTTCGCGGCACCCAATGCCACCGTGCCGGGGCGAGTGCGGGCGCTGAATGTGGCGCTCCAGGCGGAGCTAGGCGCACAGGCGTTCTACGAGAAGCTGGTGAAGCAGACACCCGAGGGCCCGCTGCGCGACATCTTCCGCTACCTCGGGCAGATGGAAGACGGGCACGTCACCTATCTCGAACAGAAGCTGGCGCAGAACCAGGCCGAAGAGCCGAGCGTGCAGTAGTACTAGTGCCATCCCGACGCGCCGATCCGGACCACTCGCGCTGGACCGTGCCCGTGAATGGCGTGCCGGTCGAGTGGGAGGCCGAGATCACCCAGGTCGTTCCCTACCAGGCCATCGGATGGAAATCGGTGAGTGGACCGAAGCATACCGGTCGCGTGACCTTCAGTCCCCTGGGCAACGACACGCTGGTGCACGTACAGATGAACTACGCGCCGCCCATGCGCATGCTGCGGCGGGCGCTCGCACCCTTTTCCGGCGAACTTGAAGGCTACATCGAACAGGTGTTGCGCGAGTTCAAGGCTGGGATGGAGAAGCCGTCGCATTCCGCCGGGCGCCAGGCCGAGCAGCTGTCGGCGAGCGTGACAGGGACGTACGGACCAGACTCTGACCTGCGCGCCGGGACGCAGAGGACGCGTTTCGGAGCGCCATTGACTCTAGTGGAGTATGAGGCAAAACAATAGTGGTCAGCTGTCGTTATGAATGGCGGTTATTGGGCGACGGTTTCCCATCCGCTACCTGTTCACTTCGTCAGGAAACGACTTGAACTCCACCTGCCGCTGCGTGGTTTTCTCTTTTTCATTCTCGCCGGTCGAGTGCTGGACCAGCTTCCCCCGAATCACGCGATAGCCTTCTTCGCCGGACTTCTTGCCGGGGACGGTGGACACCACTCCGCTGAAGTCATACCACACACCGTGTACGGTCTTGGTATTGAAGGTGAGCCGGTTGCCGACGAGCGTGGTCTTGTCGAAGAACTGGTCGATGAACTGGCCCTTGTCGCTATCCAGGTCTCCGTAGCGCGAGAGATATCCGGAGAGTTTGCCGTTCTCCACCGTGATCTGCACGTATTCGCCTTCACGCAGGAAGGTGTAGCTGCCGGAGATAACGTTCATGGCCGCGTTGCCATCGGCGGCCTGTCGTGCGGCAGCACGGGGCGCAGCGATGAGGGCGATCGCCAACAGCAGGCAGAAGGGAAGGAGATATTGTGCGGCCTTGCGCATCGCGGACTCCAGTCAGCCCTCACATGATTGCATGCGGCGTCGATTTGCGAAACCAACCTTCGTGCCCATGGAAAGACCTGAAATTCGAAGCTTGAAACTCGGAACTCCTATAATCGAGACTTATGCCCCTGTTTCCCCCGGTTGACGAGCAACTCGCCTATCTGCGCAAAGGCGCGGCTGAGATCATTCGCGAGAGCGACTTGCGCGAGCGGCTGGAGCAGTCGCGCCAGTCCGGCAAGCCCATGCGCGTGAAGGCCGGCTTCGATCCCACCGCACCCGACCTGCACCTCGGCCATACTGTGCTCATGCGCAAGCTGAAACACTTTCAGGACATGGGCCACACCGTCATCTTTCTTATCGGGGACTTCACCGGGCTGATCGGCGACCCTTCGGGCCGCTCGACCACGCGCCCGCCGCTGACCCGCGAGCAGATCGACCAGAACGCCGAGACTTATAAGACGCAGGTCTTCAGGATTCTCGACCGCGATAAGACCGAGGTACGCTTCAACAGCGAATGGCTCGACAAGCTCGGCTACGAAGGCTTCATTCGGCTGGCGGCCAAGTTCACCGTCTCGCAGATGCTGGAACGCGAGGACTTTCACAAGCGATTCATGGACGAAAAGCCTATCGCCATGCACGAACTGCTCTACCCCATCGCGCAGGGCTATGACTCGGTGGCGCTTGAGGCCGACGTCGAACTCGGCGGCACCGACCAGAAATTCAACCTGCTGATGGGCCGTGAGCTGCAACGTCACTATGGGCAGCCGCCGCAGATCGTGCTCACCACACCGCTGTTGGAAGGCACCGACGGCGTACAGAAGATGTCAAAGTCCTACGGCAATTACATCGGGATCACCGAGCCGCCGCAGGAGATGTTCGGCAAAGTGATGTCCATCTCCGACGAGCTGATGTGGCGTTACTACGAGCTGGTAACCGACGTAAGCATGAACGAGATCGCGCGCATGACGCGCGAGGTGGCCACCGGCGCGGCCCATCCGATGAAGCTGAAGCAGGAGCTGGGCAAGCGCATCGTCGCCGACTTCCATTCGGCCGCCGCTGCCGAACAGGCCGCGCAGGATTGGTCGCGCATGTTCCAGAAGGACGAAGCACCCGAAGACCTGCCGCTGGTGACAGTACCTTTCCATGACGTTGCGCCACCGAATGCAACTATCTGGTCGGAGGCATCGATTTCCAAGTCAGCGGCAAGTTCACGACCAACCTACGCAACCTTGCCGCACTTGCCGCCGGATCTTAGCGCAGGGCCGCGGGGGCCTGTCCAGGCCGGCAAAACCATCCAGGTGCGTCTCGACAAACTACTGGCTCGCACCAGGCTGGCAACTTCGGTCACCGATGGCGTGCGCAAGCTAAAGCAGAACGCGGTGAAGATTAATGGCGAACTAAAGAATGAGGTTGTCGTTACAGTAGATGGCAACGCCGAGTTCACATTGCGCGCAGGCAAGAAAATGGTGAGAGTAACCATCGCGAGTTGATATGTTAACCTTCAAGATAACCAGGCCGATAGTGCTAACAATAACCATCGCAAATTGATATGTTTAATATCCAGGATAACTAGGACGATAGTACTATTATTAATAGTTGACAGCGGGTATCGCTGCCTATCTCCTTTCTGCTTTAAGAGCACATTTTTTACTACTATCCACTGGTAGTAACAGCAGCTTCGCCTTACTGTGTCTCATCGTCGTTTGTGGACGACAATCCTTCCTGACACGAATGTTTGACCAAATCTACCAGGAACGCGTCTTCTCGCAATCGGTCTGCCCAGTTTGCGGAGGTTTGTATTCCAGGTGTGGACTGGCCAACCATCTTCGCAGACATAGAAAGCTGGCGCTGAGGAAAGCGGAAACTACCCCTGCGCGCCGAAAGTCTGCTATCTGGTGGGATGGATGGAAAGAGGGCTACACGGCCGGCGTGCTTGAAGCCGGCAACACTGTAGCTAACAGCTAAAGCAGGCGACAGGGCTCAATGGAGTGCGGTGCGCTGGAGCATCGCGTGGGGAGAGCTGTGGGGTCCGGTTTCCAAATGAGCATTCTGGTTGAGCCTTCGAGGCCCACTGCGGTGTGAATCGCCATCCGCATAGAAACGGGGTCATGCTCGACGGACTGCCCTAGAAGGCGGCCTATGGCGATGAGGCCTGCATATCTTCAGATATTCCAGAACCATCAACCCTCGAAGACCGAATTCGTGCATGGTCTTCGAAAGACTCAAAGATTGAGGGGATCAATGACGAAGAAAACGATTCTTATCTTGCTTGCCGCTGCGATTCTGTGCTTGGCGGCTGCCGCATTCGCGCAGGACACGTCCCAGGTCAAGGGGACAGTCATCGCGCCACCCAGCACGCGCGGCCTGGCGCAGTTAAAGGTGCATACGCCGCTTTACATTTTCCAGCCCGATACCGTGATTCATGACAACAATCCGCCAGCCAGTGCCGAGACCCCGGGCTCCATTGCCTGCATTTACGGTGTGACGCCGCCCACTTCAGGCTGTCCGCGCAGCGGTTCGCCTGTAGCCAGCGGCGGCGCCAAGGCCATTGCTGTGGTGGATTACGGACACAACAGCACGCTGCAAGCCGACTTCAACGCCTTCAACACGCAGTACGGCCTGCCCGCGCAGACCCTGCAGTTCATCTCCGACTGCCAGTCGCCGCCCAGCAACAACGGCACCGGCTGGGACCTGGAGACCGCACTGGACACTCAGTACGCTCATGCCATGGCGCCCAACGCCCAGATCATCGTCTCGCAGTTCTGCGAAGATCCGTTCGAGGGCGGAATGAGCGCTGCCGAGTACCTGGCTGGCCAGGCAGTAGCAGCGGCCGGCGGGGGTGAGGTTTCGAACAGCTTCGGCTACGGCGGCGAGTTCTCCGGCGAGTTGAGCTACGACCAGTACATGCATGTCAATGGCGTCGTCTATTTCACCTCCGCCGGCGACTCCGGCTTGGGTCCGGATTATCCCAGCGTGTCGCCGAACTCGACCTCGGCCGGCGGCACCACCATCCGCCGCGACAGCAACGGCAACTTTACCGGTGAAGAGGACTGCTGGAACGGCAGCGGCGGCGGCATCAGCACCATGGAGCCGGCGCAGCAATACCAGCTTTTCATCGCCAACAAGACCGGGCCGAAGCGCGGCACGCCTGACTGGGCGGCTGATGCCAACCCCAGCTCCGGCGTCGCGGTGTACAGCACGACGGGTTGCGGCGGCTGGTGTCAGGTGGGCGGAACCAGCGTGGCTTCGCCTGTTCTGGCTGGCATCCTCAACTCGACTGGCACGTTCCGCACGTCTACGTTCCTCGAGCTGGCTCACACCTACCAGTTCTATATTCAGCCGGTGAGGTACCACACCGACTTCTATGACGTTACTCAAGGCAGCAACGGCTCGCCCGCTGGGCCGGGTTGGGACCAGTGCACCGGTCTCGGCTCGCCGAGGAAGCCGTCTGACTTCTAGTCGCATTACCTCTGCATCTGTTGCACTGTACTCTACAGCCCCGCCGGGGGAGGCGGGGCTTTTTTTCACGATCTTGATATTCACAAGCAGAAAACAGATCCCATTCAGCCTGGAGGCCTCCGCGTGATGATACCCGTTGGAATTCTGGTGCAGGTGCTCCGTTGCAGGTGTCCTTCGCACTCAGTGCCCGATGGCCTGCGCGCCGGGACGCCTGACCGCCTTCTTAAGGAGAAACACGATGGGAATGCAGGCGAAGCAGACCAACGCCATGTAGCGGAAGTCGTCTACATAAGACCAAAGCCGCGCCTGTGCCGACAGTTCGCCCCCGACGAGCGCGTAAGCCTTATGCATCGCCTCCACCGGCCCGTACCCTTGCGTGTACAAATATTGTTCCAGCGCTTGCAACTGGTTCTGGAAAGTGGTGCTGCTGGGCACCAGCGAACGTACCAGCTCGTTCTGATGCAGTTGCTCGTGGCGCGCGACGATGGTGTTCACGATGGAGATGCCGATGCTTCCGCCCACGTTGCGGAACAGGTTATAAAGACCGCTGGCGTTGCCGATCTCCTCATTCTTTAACCCCGATACGGCGACGGCGTTCAGAGGAACAAAAATCGCGCCCGAACCGAATCCGCTGATGATGATCGGCCACAGGAACGACCACTGGGAGATGGCGAGGTTCGCCTGGCCAAACCACAGGCTGGAGACGGCGAACATGGCAAAGCCGCAGACAATCAACCAGCGGTTGTCGAGCTTGGCGGTGAGAATGCCGATGATCGGCATAGCTATGATCGCCCCGACGCCGCGCGGCGCCACCGCCCAGCCCGCCGCGTAAGCCGTGTATCCCAATAGCTCCTGATAGAACAGCGGCAGCAGCGTGATGAGGCCATAGAGGGACGCCCCGAAGAGTGCAATGAGCAGACTGCCTATGGCGAAGTTACGGTGTCGAAAGACACGCAAGTCCACCAGCGGTTTCTTGGCCGTGAGCTCGCGAATAAGGAAGGCGACGAACCCCACCACCAGTATCAAGGTTGTCCAGCGGATCCAGGTCGCGCCGAACCAGTCATCCTCCTGGCCCTTGTCGAGGATAATTTGCAGCGCCGCCAGCCAAATCGCCAGCAGGCCCAGTCCGATAGCGTCAATCTTGCCCGCGATGGCGTGCCTGATGTACGGCGGGTCTTCGACAAAACGCATGATGAGCAGGATGGCGAGAATACCGATCGGAATGTTGATGTAGAAGGCCCAGCGCCAGGAGTAGGTGTCGGTGAGGTAGCCGCCGAGGGTCGGCCCAAGCACCGGCGCGACGACCACCCCAAGCGCGAAGACTGCCAGCGCCGCGCCGCGCTTTTCGGGCGGGAAGGTCTCCAGAAGAATGGCCTGCGACAGCGGCTGCAGCGCGCCGCCGCCCGCTCCCTGTACCGCGCGGGCGAGGAGAATCATCCCCAGGCTGGTCGCCGCTCCACACATAAACGACGAGATGGTGAAGATAACGATGCAGGTGATGAGGAACCGCTTGCGGCCAAATTTCAGCGCGAACCAGGCGCTGGCGGGCAGGAAGACGGCGTTGGCCACCAGATAGCTGGTGAGCACCCAGGTGGCTTCGTCATTGGTCGCCGAAAGGCTGCCGGCAATGTACGGCAGGGCCACGGAGGCGATAGAGGTATCGAGCACCTCCATGAAGGTGGCCAGCATGACGGAAACGGCGATGAGCCATGGGTTCGAGACCGGGCGGCTCATGGACATGCCGCGTGCGCCGGCAATGGTCGTGCTCGCCATCAGGCTCCCTCAACCGCGCTCAATCTGTCGCAGACTTACCTGGGGAACGGGACCGTGGAAACATAACAGATGCCCGATCCGAGAAGAACGATTCTTCAGCGTCTCCGATTCGCGCCGCGCCAGCTTGGCACGTGTCCTGTGTCGTATTGAAAGATTGCCGTGCCGCCGCGTTTGCCACACTATCGGCTGACCGACGATGTAGGCTATGATGCGCACAGCCCGCTTGCGGCGGACAATTGAGTTGCAATGGCCTCAGCCGGGCGCACTTGGATTCATGGGTACCCTCCGCCAGGATTTTCGTTATGGACTGCGAACGTTGCGGCGTAGTCCGGGCTTTACGACGACTGCCATCATCACCCTGGCCCTTGCCATAGGCGCAAACACGGCGATCTTCTCCATCGTCTATCCGGTGTTGTTGCGCCCGCTGCCGTTTCGCGATCCCGACCGGCTGATCACCCTCGGCGAGGCCCGCCACAAGACCGACTGCTGCTCCTACACCGCTTCCTATCCCGACTTCCAGGACTGGGCCCGCGAGGCGAAGAGCTTCGCGTCGCTGGCCGGTTATGCTCCGGATGCCTTCACCGTCACCGGCAATGGCGAGCCCAAGACGCTGTTCTGCGCTATGGTGACGGTGAACTTCTTCTCGACACTGGGAGTGACCCCCATTCTGGGCCGCGGCTTCCTGCCGGGCGAGGACCTTCCGGAAGGATCTGGCCCGACCGTTGCCATCCTGAGCTACGACTATTGGAAGAGCGATTTTGCCGGCGACCCGGCAGTCATCGGACGCGTGGTCCACATGGACAGCAAGCCGGTGACGATCGTCGGAGTTCTGCCGCGCAACTTTGAGTTCAATCCCGTGGGCGTGACTCCCTTCTGGGTGCCGATGCACCTGAATAACTACGAAGCGACCGCGCGCAATGGGCGGTGGCTTGCCGTCATCGGACGCCTGCGGCCGGGGACGACGTTGCCCGAGGCCAACGCCGAAATGCAAACCATCACCGCCCGGCTCGACAGTCAGTATCCGGCCGACAATGCCGCCGTCAGCGTCACTCTGGCGCCGCTGCGCGACCAGATCGTGGGCAATGTTCGCCCGCTGCTATGGATCCTGTTTGGCGCAGTCGGCTTCGTGCTGCTCATCGCCTGCGCCAACGTGGCCAACCTGCTGATGAGCCGCTCCATCGATCGCCGCCGTGAGTTTGCCGTGCGCGCCGCACTGGGCGCCAACCATCGACACTTGATCCTGCAATTGCTGGTGGAAAGCCTGCTGCTTTCTATCTCCGGCGCGGTCATTGGATTTCTGACGGCATGGCTTGGGCTGTGGCTGCTGGTGCGCTCGCTTCCCGACTCGCAGTATTCCTTCATGCCTTACCTTTACGACGCCGGTATCAGCCTCCCGGTGCTCGGCTTTGTGGCAGCTATCACGGTCTTGACCGCCGTCCTGTTCGGACTGGGGCCGGCCATCTCCGCCCCTCAGGCGCAGCTTACCGACGTCCTGAAGGACGAATCGCGCGGGGGAACCAGCGCCAGCCACGCCCGGCTGCGCAATGCTGTGGTCATCCTCGAAATTGGACTCTCGGTGCTGCTGCTGGCGGCCGGCGGCCTGATGATGCGCAGCGTGCGGACGTTGTTGCGCCAGAATCCCGGCTTCGACGCCGATCACGTGCTCACCTTCACGGTGTACCTCCCGGGCGCCTCGTATCCGGTGCAGAAGCAGTGGCCCTTCAGCAATCCGAACGGCTTGCGCTTCAAGGATGATTTTCTGCAACGGCTGCGGGCCCTCCCCGGAGTGCAAAGCGCCTCCGGGGCCAGTGCCTTGCCGGCCCTCGGCAACCGCTCGCTGGCCCGATTTCAGATTGCCGGGCACGAGGTGCCGCCGGGAGAAGAGGAATCGGCGATTTGGCGTCGCGTCGATTGGGACTACTTCTCTACGATGAAGGTGCCGCTGGTGCGAGGACGGTTCTTCAACTCCTCCGACGCTGCCGGACGCCCGTGGGTCGCAATCGTGAACCAGGCCTGGGCAAACCGTTATCTCCCGCCGGGTCAAGATCCCATAGGGCAGCGGCTGCGCACCATGCTTGTGCCCGAGGAACCGTTCCGCGAGATTGTCGGTGTGGTGGGCGACGTAGCGGAAGACAATCTCGCCGAACCGCCTCCTCCAACCATGTATTTTGCCCTCGACCAGGAGTCCGGTTACACCGGTTATCTGAGCTATGTGGTGCGCACGCAGGGCGACCCGGCTCGGCTGATCGGCGCCGTGCGCGCCACCGTGAACGCCGTCGATCCGCAACTCGCCTTTATGCAGCCGGTGCTATTGCAGGACTTTGTGGACCGCTCGCCTGCGGTATTTCTGCGGCGCTATCCCTTCTATCTGATCGGGAGCTTTGCCAGCCTGGCGGTCATTCTCGCCATGGTGGGTTTATACGGGCTGATTTCGTATTCCGTGGCGCAGCGCACGCGCGAGATTGGCATTCGTATGGCGCTGGGCGCGCGTCCGGAAAACATTTTGAGGCTGATGATACGCCAGGGCATGATTGCCACCTTTATCGGTGTCGGTCTGGGCGCTGCGGCGGCGCTCGCCCTGGGGTTTCTGTTGAGCCGCGCGATGGCGGGTTTTCTCTACGGCGTGAGTTCCACCGATTGGCTGACGCTGACCACCGTATCGTTGCTGTTGCTGGTAGTGGCGATGGTCGCGTCCTACATTCCCGCCCGCCGCGCAACCCGCGTCGATCCCATGATCGCCCTGCGCAACGAATGACCCGGGGACGGTAGTGCTGCGTCCCGCACCTTGGGATTGCCGGACCTCGCCAGCCCAGTCTCGGACCCGCGAGACCTGGGGCACCCGAATCTATCCCGGCACTTTCAGCCGGCTACGACTCTGGCCGATGTTTGTGCACCAGTTCCAGCAGCTTGTCGCCAGTCATCCGGTGAGCGGCATTGTGTGGGCATTCGCGCACGCAGCGCGGGTTGGGATTGTCTTCATGTCCGGCGGAATCGCACAGATCGCAGACCGCAGCCTTGGGACGCGCGACCCAATGCGTCTGCCCCTCACGCTCCAGGTCCGGCGCTTCCATCATGTCGTGATGGTTGTCGAGCATGGAGATGTTGCCGTAGGGGCAATTGCGGGCGCACAGGCCGCAGCCGATGCAGTGGTCCTCGATGACGATCTGAAGGTGTTTGCCGCGGTGGATCGAGTCGACCGGGCAGCCGATCATGCAATAGGCGTCCTTGCAGGAGCGGCATGAGGTGGCGACCAGGTAATCGCCGAAGCGCAGTCCATCGCGCAGCAGCCGGGTGATGGGATAGCCGTGCGAATCGTCGCCATGCTGGCGGATGCAGGCTTTGGTGCACTCATCGCAGCGGGTGCAACTGTCCAAGTCGAGCACCAGCAGGCTTTGCCCCTGATAGAGCCCCTGCTCGATATAGGGAACGGTGAGCGGCCGATTGCGATTGCCCAGGCGCTCCAGTGCAATGCCGACCATGGTGCACAGAACTTTTGGGAAGCGCACCGCCATCTCGAGGCAGGTTTCGCGATCGATTCGCGCCAGCTCCAGGTGGTCCAGAGCAGTGCAGGTCGCCGAGCGCCGGCCCGGCGGCATCGCCTCCGCAAGCCGGCCTTTGGCGCTGGACAGCGTATTGAGCAGCCTGCGGCACACTTCATCGACGGGCTGGTCGACGTCGCGCGGCGAGATGGACAGCATTCCGATCTCGCCTAGCACCGTGCCCGGCCCCTGGAAGAACACCGTGGCCTCGTGCGAGTTTCGCCTGATGCCGACGCGCACATGTCCGAGGCGGACCAGATAGGCTGCATCCGCCCACTCGTCCTGCAGGAAGACGGTCTGCCCCGGGCTCACGCGCAAGAAGGAAAGTCGCGGCTGAAGGAACTGGCTGCACTCGCGGACTTCAGCCACGGTCAGACCACGGAACAGGTCCGAGGTCTCCAGCGCCGTCTGCAACGCGCGTTCGCGGTAGATGCGCTCAAACAGCGCGCGCTGTTTCGGGGAGCGCATCATGCGGTCCAGCACGTTGCGCCGCACCTCCCAAACTTCGCCGTCGTCGACTGCGGCAATGTCGGCGCTGCGCGGCATGCCGCTCAACGACGCCATCTCGCCGAGGATGACGTCGTCCGGTGTTCGCACCGCTCGCACCAGCGGCTCGACTGGCCGGCCGCGCTGGTCGATTCGCTTGCCGTGCGGCCAGACGCTCACCTCCAGGCGCCCTTGCCGCATGAGGAACGCGGAGTGGCCAGGCTCGCCCTGGCGGCAGAGAACATCGCCGGCGCGCAAGCGGCGTCGCAGCACCAGGTGCCGTTGCCAGAGGAGGAACTTCGCCGGAACTTCGGCGAACAGCGGGTCCCGCTTCAGCTCCTTGATGGGGATGACCTCCGCGTTGCCGCCGTTTACCTTGGCCTTCACCTCGCCGATGGGACGGAACGTGATCGCCGAGGTCGGGCACGAAACCATGCATTCGCCGCATTGCACGCAGCTTGATCCGAACATGTGATTGTTGAGGTCGAAGCCGATGCCCGCGCTGCGCCCTTTGCCGGTGCGCCCAATGACGAAGTTGTTCTTCACCTCGTTGCAGGCGCGTGAACAGCGGTCGCAAAGAATGCAGGCGCTGTGGTCGACGAGAAAAACCGGTGACGAAGCATCCAGGCCGCGGCAGCCGGCGGGCGGCGCAACTGGCGGCAGCGGCGAAGGGCCGGAGGCCAAAGCTTCAGCCGCGAAACGCGAGCGCTCCAACTCCAGGCGCTTCGCCATCTGTCGCAGTTCGTTGTATTCGTCGAGTTCGGCGGCGGGCGCAGGCGACGGCGCAAGCTTCAGGTGATCGGCCATCAGCAGCTCGGTCACGATGCGGGCCGATCGCCGCACCTTGTCCGCGGACTTCGGATCCTCGTCCATGCCGTGCATGGTGGTAACTTCCATGCCGTGCTTCACCTGGTGCTGGCATGCTGGGAGCAGCTTGCGCTCGGGGGTGCGTTTGTCGCCTTGCACGCGCCACACCTGCACCATGCATAAGCGGCAAACAGCTACTGGCCTCATGTGCGGCTGATGGCAAAGAATAGGGACCGAGATCTCCTTCTCGCCAGGATGGCAGCGGCGGTTCAGCTCGACAATGGCGTCATAGATGGTCGTGTAGCGCGGCGTGGTGCGGCCGTCGGCGTCTTGCAGGATGTTGCCTTGCGCGTCTTTCGAGGGCTCGGCCAGCGGCACTTCGACGGCGCGCCCGTCCACCTTGATCGTCACCCGCTTCTCGTAGTCGGCCTCGACCGGGGCGTCCACACGCACGAGTTGCCCATTGATGTCGCGGCTGAACAGGCCTTCGTCGTAATCGTGAGGCCCCAGCGGCAGTTCAGGAATAAATGGCATCGTGCTGCATCCTTAAATGGCCGCGGCCTGCGCGCGCCGCTGCTGCGCGCGGACCAGATAACGATCCAGATCGTCGGCGAAATAATCGATCAGCGTGCCGACCGGCATGGGCACGGAACGCCCCAGCCCGCAAATAGACGAAAGGCCAATCACCTCGCACAGCTCCTTGACTAGCGGCAGGAGAGACTCGTTCCACTCCTTCGCATCAATGCGGCCGGCGAGCAGGTTGCCGCCCAGGTTCGCGATTTTCTGCGAGCCCACGCGGCAGGGAACGCACTTGCCGCAGGACTCGTTGCGGAAGAACTCGAGCGCATTCACCGCTTGCTCCGCCATGTCGCGTCCGTCGTGATAGACGGCCAAGCCCGCGCCGAGAGCGTGCGTTGGACTGAGCGCCCGAAACAGGTCCAGCTCCAGCTCAAGATCGAGGATGTCGACGTCTTTTGCCGCTGGATCCAGGCCTCGACGCGCAACCAGCCCGTCCCATTCCGCTCTGGATCGTTTGTCCGAAAACGCGGGGACAGGAATCCTGGCGGGCAGAAATCCGCCGGACGGTCCCGAAGGCGCGAACGCCTTGAGCTTGCGTCCACCGGCGATGCCCTGGCAATAGCGCTCGCCGCAAATAAGCTCGCGTAGCGTCATTCCCATGGGCACCTCGTAAACTCCGGGGCGATTCACATCTCCGCAAACCGAAAAGAACCGCCTGCCCTTGCGTTGATTGGCGCCCAAATCCGCGTAGTTCTTGCCGCCGTTCAGAACGATGTATGGTACCCACGCGTAAGTTTCGACATTGCTCAGCAGCGTGGGACGGTCGTCGAGTCCGTTGGTCTCGAGTCCAGGAGGAAGGTTGCGCGGCTCGCCGCGGCGGTCGCTCATGGCTTCGATCAGGGCGCTCTGCTCGCCGCAAATGTAGCCGCCGGGGCTGACAAACACCGATACTGGAAACGGCCGGCCGAGCACACGCGCGCTCATGCCGCAGACGCCCTGCTCCTCGGCCCGCTTGATCGCGGCGCGGCAGGCCGCAATCTGCTCCGCGAATTCGTGCCGGATGTAGATGAACCCTTGCGTAGCGTCGGTGATGAGCCCGGCGATGATGACCGCTTCGATCACCAGGTGCGGACAATGCAGCAGCAGCTCGCGGTCCTTGAAGGTGCCGGGTTCGCTCTCGTCGCCGTTGACCACGACGAAGGCGCGGCGGTCGGCCCCGCGCCGGCGGGCCACCGCCACCGCGTTGCGCACGTCGCGCCACTTCTGCGTCGCAGGAATTCCGGCGCCGCCCATGCCGCGCAGGTTGCTGTGGGCCGCGTCCAGTTCGCCCAGCACAGCGTCTACCCAATCGTCAGCGCCGTTGCCGGTGTCGACCAAGCCGCGGACTGCATCCACCACCTCTCCGGCCTTTACGGCGGGCTGCTTTAGTGAGGTGCGCAAAGCCTCGGCGGCGCGGCGCAAGGCGTCGTCGCGCGCCGCTACCACTTTCTTGACGGCGCGGTAGTCGCGTTCGCCATTCTTGTACGGGTCAACCAGCCAATCGGCGGAAGGATAACTCCGGCCGGCATCGGAATCGACCTGGTTGGGAACCAGCGTACCGTCGGCACAGGCTGCGATGATGCGCTTTAGCTCCCCGGCATCGCGCCCCAGGCAGTAGAACTCCTCGTGTCGCCCTCGGTTCGTCGCACTCGAGACTGAGACCGCAACCGGGCGATCGCATCGTCCCAGGCAGGAGACACCCTCGACTGCGATCCTGTTGCCCGCCTCGCCATTCAGTTCCTTCGCCGCCGCGGCCAGTTCCTCGGTGAGTGACGCCGAGCCGTTCATGTGACACGCCATGTCGCGGCAGACCCGCACCGTTACCGTCGGCGCCTCCGCCAGGCGAAAGTGCGGGAAAAAACTAGCCACTTCCTGTAAGCGATAGAGCGGAATTTCTTCCCGCTTGGAGAAGCGGCGCAGCTCTTCGGGCTTCAGGTACCCAAACTGCTCCTGGATGCGACGCAGGGCCGGCAGGATTTTAGGTTCGTAGTAAGACGGTAGACTAGTGGTCTTCGGCATGCCTTCAGGGGCCTACGATGCGGAGCGCTCCATGAGGCCCGGCCGTCACCGCCGGCCACTAAGCAGCGCATCCTCAGTTTCAGGTCTTCCCGATCCACTGCGACCGAGCGCCGGCAGCGAAATCGCCGTTAGCAAAGGCCTTTTCGCCAGCATCGTGTGGAATGTTGATGCGAGAGCATACACCGCGAGGAACCCGAATTCAACGCAAACATGTGCGGTCACCGCGGAGGAGTCTCATTTTGGCGCATTGCTGCGCCCGGCCAAAATTACCAAGACCCATCATCGCCCGCGATGAACCGTGCAAACTTTCCGGGAGTTAGCCAAATGCTCTGAATTCAGCAGCTTGCGACGCCCGATTTCGCCGGGCAACTCTGAATATTTCCCCCAGCGAAACCGCTCTGGAAACGGTAGAATAGCTAAAAGGTGACCCCTTACGATCAGGCGCGGCTTCGGCTGGCGGAGGACCGCCCGTTCAGGTATCGCATGAAGCGAATTCTCCCAGTTCTTTTTGTCCTAATCCTCGGTGTACCGTTTCTCGAAGCGCAAACTTCAACTTCCGGTAGCGATACGGTGGTAGAAGAAATTGTCGCGCGCGTCAACAACAGCATCATCACCCGCGCCGACGTGCGCAAGGCGCGGCAGGAACTGTACGCCGAAGCGCAGCAGCAGTCCAATACCGCGCAAGCCGAACAGCAGGCCAAAGATCACGAGAAAGACATTCTGCGCGACCTCATCGACCAGCAGTTGCTCCTGAACAAGGCACAGGACCTGGGCATCAGCGCCGATACCGAGCTGGTGAAGAAGCTGGACGAACTGCGCAAGCAGATGCACGCCGACTCGATGGAAGACCTGGAGAAGGCGGCCGAGGCCCAGGGCATCTCGTTCGAGGACTTCAAGCAGAACCTGAAGAACAACATCATCACCCAGCGCGTGATCGGGCAGGAGGTCGGCGGCCACATCACCGTTACCAACGCCGAAATCCAGCAATACTACGATCAGCATAAGAGCGAAATGGAGCGCCCCGAGCAGGTGCGGCTCAGCGAAATCCTGATCTCCACCCAGACCACGCCCGAGGTGAAGAACGCCAAGGGCGAGAACGCTCTGCCCGAGACGCCCAGCCCTGAGGTTGTGGCGCAAGCCAAAGCCAAAGCCGACCAGGTCTACGAGATGCTGAAGAAGGGCGGCAACTTCGACGACCTGGCGAAGAAATATTCCAACGGCCCGACCTCCGCCATCGGCGGCGACCTGGAATATTTCAAGCGCGGCACTATGTCGAAGGACCTGGAGTCGAAGGTCTTCGCCATGGATGCGGGCCAGTACACCGAGCCCATCCGCACCAACCAGGGGTTCGTCATCCTCAAGGTAACCGAGCACCAGAAGTCGGGCGTGCCGGCGCTGAAAGACGTCGAAAGTCAGATCAATGAACAGATTTACGTCACCAAGATGCAGCCGGCGCTGCGCGATTATCTGACCAAGCTGCGCGAGGAAGCCTACATCGACATCAAGCCGGGATATCTCGACACCGGCGCCAGTCCCAACGAGACCAAGCCCATCTACACCACCGCGGCCGCCGACAACTCGAACAACAAAGAAAAGAAAAAGAAGAAGCTGGGATTGTTCTGACGGGCCGGCGATCTGCTGACTTGGGTGTCCCTCAGGCCGATTGACGCGAAGCCTACCGGCGCAGTAATTTAGTCGGCGTTCCTATGTGGGGGGTATTGTATGCTACGTGTCCCGGTCGTCGCCATGGCGGCGGTGCTTGGGTTGATGGCTGTCGCGATGCGGCCGGCTGACGCCCAGGTTTTGTCTTACCTTCATAGCTATACCAATGGACCCGATGGGAACTCCCCGTTCGGCGGGCCGGCCATGGATAGCGCAGGCAACATCTACGCCGTCACCTTGTATGGAGGCTCCGGCGGCGGCGGCACTGCCGTTCGCCTGACCCAGCGCAACGGGCACTGGACTACCCAACTTCTCCACTCCTTCGCCGGCGGCAATGATGGAAAGGCTCCCTACGCAAACGTAACCATCGGCCCCGACGGCAGCGTGTATGGCACGACCACCATGGGTGGCGGAGGCTGCCAGCCCGACGGATGCGGGACCGTGTTCAAGCTGACGCCGCCGGCCCGCGTCTGCCCGCAAACCCAATGCCCCTGGACGGAGACCATCCTCTATCGCTTTGGAGACAGCGACGCTCATCTCGCCACTCCTTATGGGTGGGTGACCTTCGACTCGGCCGGCAATCTTTACGGGACCACGGCGCAGGGCGGAGCGGGTTGCGTCCCGCAAGGGTGCGGCACTGTCTACAAGCTGACCCGGTCGGGTGACACGTGGACACCAAGCGTGATCTATGAATTCACCGGACACGACGATGGCAGCTTTCCCATTGCCGGTCCGACGATCGACCAGGCGGGAAACCTCTACGGCACGACGTATGGCGGCAGCGTCTACGAACTGGTGCGGTCGGGGACGAGCTGGACGGAGAATACGCTGTATACGTTTCAGTACGGCGCCGATGGAGGATATCCCGAAGCTGGTGTCGTCTTCGATAGCGCGGGAAACCTTTACGGCGCAACCACAATAGTGAACTCCGATGATATAGGCGGCGTTTTTTACAAGCTGACGCATTCGGGAAGCGGCTGGACGTTTTCGATTCTCTACACCTATACACTCAGCGGGATCTTCGGCAATGTTGCTGTCGATGCTGCGGGAAATATTTATGCCTCAGCTCAGGACGGCGGGAGCCAACGAGTCGGATCGGTTATCAAGCTCACCAATTCCGGCGGCGTGTACACCCTGACCGACCTGCATGATTTTGGCGGCCTCGGCTGGCCGCAAGGTGATGTCCTCCTCGACGCGGCCGGCAACTTATACGGCACGACGATGGGAGAAGGACAGGACGGCTATGGTTCGGTGTGGGAGATCCAGTTCTAGTCCAGCCGCCAAATCTGCGCCGGAATACGTTGCACATCTGTCCCTGGAAGCGAACGGCGTATCTAAGCCCGGCGCGCATTCGGCTACGGTTTCCCGACACCGCCGAACAGCGTCGCAGCTGGAAGATGGGTGTCCCATCGTAGCCTTCTGTTGGCTAGGGCGGGTTTAGGGCGGCGGATACGGCATTCACTGCCCCGACCTCGACGAAGACCTGGAAGGCGAGGTCCGCGAAGAGGCCGAGCGCCAGCTTCGCAATGCCGCCCCCGACGACGGCATCCTGAAGACCGCCACTGCCAACGCGCGCCAGACCATCACGAATATTCTGAAGAGCCTGGGATTTGCGAAGGTGGAGGTTAACTAGTCCTTCTGCGCCAGGTACCCCCCTCCCCCCTCGTTCCGCAAAGCCCTTAGCCGTTGGACTTTAGTCAAAGAGTATCCCGCAGGCGGCCGAGCCGCAAACACTTATGCATCATGTTATTGAGCGGCAAGTACTTACGGCGGCGAATCTGCGCCGGGCAAGGGTCATGACGAGTCGCAGCAGAAGTTTCAAAGAGCATCCGCCCCGGCACGCTTACCCGAGGCATTGGACACTAAGCCCAACATAACAACCTACCGCGAATTTCGGCGCGGTCAAGGCTACTAAGGTCGTAGTGGACAGCCGGGTGCCGGGTGCCCCATGCAAGGCCGTCCTTTGGCCTTGAGTGGGGGCGTTCGGACAAGCAGGACTTGCGTTGATGGACCCGAAAAGACCGCTCAAGCTCCGCTTGAACGGGGCACCCGAGTCTTACCTGGGCCACCCGCCTGAGCGTAACCTCTCGCTTGGCGACTTGCACTATCGGTATGAATAAGTAATACTAAGTAACCAGATGAGAACCACGGAGATCATGACTGTATCGCTGCCGCCCGAGATGCTGCGGCAATTTGAAGAAGTGAGGAAGCGCGAGTCCCGCACGCGCTCCGAGTTGGTACGCGAGGCACTTCGGGTGTACTTTGAGCAGCGCTATCCCACCGTGCAGCCGACGAGAGCCGAAATCGCAGCACTCCGCCGCGGCCGCAGTGCCGCGCGCCGCGGGGATTCGGTATCCCTAAGCGAGTTCCTCAAAGGTCTGGAAGCTGCAAATCGCCGGCCCGGCGCAAAAAGACTTTCGAAAACTCCCGGTAAACGATCGGCGCCGCGTTAAGGCCGCCCTGATCGCGATGCAGGCAGAACCATTCTCCGGCGACATCCAGCGCCTCAGAGGTCAGCCGACTGCCTGGCGAAGACGCGTCGGGAACTACCGCATCATCTACGACCTTTACACTGAACAGGGGTTGATCGTGGTTTCCGGCATCCTGCGACGGACCTCGACCACGTACTGACCGGATGGGGAGGAGCATCGACATTTGGCCATAGCGGTCGATGAGCACATGCGTTTGGACAAGCAGGACTTGCGTTGATGGACCGGAAAAGAGCCGCTCAAGCTCCGCTTGAACGGGGCACCCGCACCCGAGTCTTACCTTGAGATGCCCGCCAAAATAACCGCAGGTCCGTCACAGCGCCGCGTTGACAGAATGCATTAGTCTAGGGTTACCGCAGGAGAACATCCCGTGCAAGTCGTTCGGTGTCCGATTTGCGCCTCTGACGTGCCGTCTACGGGAAAGTTCTGCCCGGAATGCGGCGCACTTTCGGAAGTGGAGACCCTGCCCACCGTTCCGGGCGTTCCCCGGGGTGACAGCAGGTCGCCTTCATCGTCAGACTCCGATTCATCGGCTTTCGAACAGGCGCGGTTCGTTCCCGGGCAGATTCTGGCCGGGCGTTATCGCATCGTAGCGATGCTCGGCAAAGGCGGTATGGGAGAGGTCTATCGCGCCGACGACTTGCGCCTGGGACAAGCCGTGGCCCTGAAGTTCCTGCCGGAAACGCTCGCGCGCGACGGCGCCGCGCAGGCCCGCTTCCACCGCGAGGTGCGTTTCGCGCGGCAGGTCTCGCATCCCAACGTTTGTCGCGTCTTCGATATCGGCGAGGCTGCGGGCTTGCCGTTCCTCACCATGGAATATGTCGATGGCGAGGACCTCGCGTCTTTGTTGCGCCGCATTGGCCATCTTCCCCAGGACAAGGCAGTCGATATCTCGCGGCAGTTGTGCGCGGGCTTGTCGGCGGCGCATGAAGCCGGCGTCCTGCATCGCGACCTGAAGCCTGCAAACGTGATGCTCGACAGCCGCGGCAAGATCCGTATTACCGACTTTGGACTGGCGGGCCTGGCGGGGCCTGGCGAGCAGGACATCATCGGCGGCACGCTCGCGTACATGGCTCCGGAACAACTGGCCGGCGAACCGGCAACTGCGCAAAGCGACATCTACTCGCTGGGACTGGTACTCTACGAGCTCTTCACCGGCAAGGCAGCCTTTGAAGCGGCCACCGTGGCGGAGCTGGTGCGGCAGCACGCGACCACGACGCCAAAGAATCCGAGTCAGTTGGTGCACGACCTCGACCCGGTCGTGGAGCGCGTCATCCTGCGCTGCCTCGAGCCCAAGCCCGAGCAACGTCCGCGATCGGCACTGCAAGTCGCCGCGGCGCTGCCCGGAGGAGATCCCTTAGCGGCGGCTTTAGCGGCAGGCGAGACGCCATCGCCAGAGATGGTTGCTGCCGCGGGTGGTGAAGGCGCGCTTCAGCCGAAGATCGCGTGCAGTCTGCTGGGCGCAGCCTTGGTTGTACTTGGTTGCATCGTAGCGCTGGCGCCGTACTCCACCGACCTGGGGCTTGCGCCCACGCGACGCAATCTGAGCGCATTGCAGGAGCGCGCTGAGGAGACGATCGAAAGAGCGGGTTACACCGCAGCGCCTGCTGACCGTGTCTCCTGGTTCGGGCGCAATTACGACTTTATGCTGTATCAGGCGCGGCACTTTCCCACCCCCACCAGCCGCCGCGAATTTCAGCACGCCGAGCTCGGCGTTTTGACCTACAACTTCCGGCAAAGTCCGTATCCTCTGGTTTCCACGAATTTGCTGGGCCGCATAGATTTTCTGGATCCTCCCCAGGAGATCTCCGGGATGGTTACGGTGGTCTTGGACTCCAGCGGGCGGCTGGTGGGTTTCATGGCGGTGCCGCCGCAGGTCGAGACGTCGCCGCCTTCCGCCGCGACTCCCGACTGGAGACAGATGCTTGCCGACTCCGGACTGGACCCCGCAAGTCTGCATCCCGCCGATCCGACATGGTTGCCGCCGATTGGCTTCGACCGCCGCTTCGGCTGGCGCGGCTCCTATCCCGAGGACCCCAAGACCGAGATCCAGATCAGTGCGGCCAGCTATGGAGGAAAGCCTGTTTACTTCCATGTGATAGGTCCCTGGGCGCACCCTTGGCGAATGAAACCGCAGGGACCGAACCTGGTGATAGCCCAGACAACCCTGGTGATCGGCGGCTTTGTCACCCTTATGCTCGCCGCGTTATTCGCGCGGCGGAACATACGCGTGGGACGCGGCGACCGGCGCGGGGCGACGCGCATTTCTGCCGTGCTGTTCGCCATCTCCGTGCTGACTGGCCTGCTGCTCGCCCACCACGTGCGTGACCTTACTGGCGAGTGGAAGATGTTGGTGGAGGTCACCAGCGGAGGGTTGTTTGTCGCCGCCTTCGTCTGGCTTTACTACCTGGCGTTCGAGCCTTTCGTTCGCAAGCAGTGGCCGGAGCTGCTGATCTCGTGGAGCCGCTTGCTGGCCGGCAAGTTTCGGGATCCGATTATCGGACGCGATCTCCTGGTGGGCGCGCTGCTGGGGAGCCTGATGGCACTCGGATCGCACCTTTCGAACGCGCTGCCGACGTGGTTCGACCTCGTCGGCCAAACCACCATCCCGGCTAGTCCGGTCGTGCTGGGAAGCGCGGCCGGCGCCGTGGGATTGCTGCTCAACCCGATTGGCGGCGGATTGTTCTCAGCTTTTTCCATTACCTTCACGCTGTTCGTCATAAGGTTCCTGGTGCGCAGCTATTGGCCCAGCGTGCTTCTGACCGGGTTTCTCGTGCTGCTGACCGCTATGGGAGGCGAGAATTTCCTGCTGGAAACTCCTTTTGCCATCCTCAACAGCGTGATCATTATGGTCGTTCTACTTCGTTTTGGCATTCTCGCGCTTGCGGTGACGTTCTTTACGTCAGCCCTACTGACGTCGTTCCCCATCACGCTAGACCTCTCACGCTGGTATGCGCCTCAGGCGCTCTTGATGTTTACGGTGCTGGTCGTCATGCTGGCATACGGTGTGCGAACCGCGCTCGGCAACCGGCCGCTGCTGGCGAGCGATTGAAGCTTCGGGTAATGGTCAGTATGAAATTCGGATCACCTGAGCCTGCCGGATGGAGCACATCTTTCAGATGCAGGTTTTCCTCCCCTATGAGTTATCGGCTGCACTCACCAAATGAAAAGACCCGAGCTTGCGCTCGGGCCTGTTGTGTCGCCGCTAAAGCGGCTTGGATTCTTGTTTGGTCGCCGGGACGCGGACCTGAAGGTCCGCTCTACCCGAACAATTGAGGGCGCGGGCGGCGCGGCTGAAGCCGCGCCCCTTCCAATCAGCACGCCCGGGTGAGGCACCGGTAAACTGGTGCGCCACCCGAACCCACTCAAGCCCAAAGGATGGGCTTGGGTGGGGCATCCGCGCTGAAGCGGTGCCCCTTCACGTGTCACCTTACTCCGCGACCAGCTCTTCGCCTTCGTTTTCGCCTTCGTGGCGGAGGAGTTCGAGGGCGCGCTCGGCTTCTTCGTACTCGCGCGTGACTTCCTCCTGCACCTTCTGGGCGGCCTGTTCCATCTCCTGCGAGAGCCGGACATTGCGGTAGTACTCCATGCCCGTGCCGGCGGGGATGAGGCGGCCCACGATGACGTTTTCCTTCAGCCCGCGCAGGTGATCGACGGCGCCCTGGATGGACGCTTCGGTCAGCACGCGCGTGGTCTCCTGGAAGGATGCGGCCGAGATGAACGAGTCGGTCGACAGCGAGGCCTTGGTGATGCCCAGCAGCAGCGGACGGCCGGTGGCCGGCTTGCCGCCGTTCGAGATCGCCTTCTCGTTCTCTTCGCGGAAGCGGAACTTGTCGACCTGCTGTTCGAGCAGGAACGACGTGTCGCCCACGTCCTCCACTTTCACCCAGCGCATCATCTGGCGCACGATCACCTCAATGTGCTTGTCGGAGATGTTCACGCCCTGGAGCCGGTAGACTTCCTGGATTTCGTTCACCAGGTAAGCCTGCAGCTCCTTCTCGCCGAGCACGGCAAGAATGTCGTGCGGGTTGAGCGGACCATCCATCAGCGGCTCGCCGGCGCGGATGCGCTCGCCCTCCTGCACGTTAATGTGAACGCCGCGCGGCACCTGGTATTCCTTCTCGGTGCCGTTGTCAGCCACGACGTAGATCTTGCGCTGGCCCTTGGCCACGTCGCCGAACTTCACCACGCCATCGATCTCGCTGATGACCGCGGTTTCGTGCGGCTTGCGCGCCTCGAACAGCTCCTGCACGCGCGGCAGACCGCCGGTGATGTCCTTGGTCTTGGTGGTTTCGCGCGGGATCTTCGCCAGCACGTCGCCGGGCGTCACGGTGTCGCCGTCCTGCACCATCAAGTGCGAGCGCGAGGGCATCAGGTAACGCTTGCTGCCCTTGGCGCCCTTGATGACGATGGCGGGCTGGCGCTTCTCGTCGGGCGAGTCGACCACGACGTGACGCGACAGGCCGGTGACTTCGTCCACTTCTTCGTGCAGCGTGAGGCCTTCCTGCAGGTCCTTGAACTGCACGGTGCCGCCGATTTCGGTGAGGATGGCGAAGGTGTACGGGTCCCACTCGACCAGAACATCGCCAAGCGCAACCTGCTTGCCGTCTTCGACCTTTACCTTGGCGCCGTAGACGACTGCGTAGCGCTCCTTCTCGCGGCCCTTGTCGTCGGTCACCGCGATGGAGCCGTTGCGGTTCATCACCACGAGATTGCCTTCCTTGGAGCGCACCGTGATGAGGTTGATGAAGCGCACGGTGCCGTTGTTTTTGGCATCGAGGCGCGACTGCTCGCTGACCCGCGAGGCCGTGCCGCCGATGTGGAAGGTACGCATGGTGAGCTGCGTTCCGGGCTCGCCGATGGACTGCGCCGCGATGACGCCGGTGGCTTCGCCCAGCTCGACCAGACGGCCGGTGGCCAAGTTGCGGCCATAGCACATCACGCAGACGCCGCGCTTGGACTCGCAGGTGAGCACCGAGCGAATCTTCACGCGCTCGATACCCGCGGCCTGCACCGCGTTGGCCAGGTCCTCGGTGACCTCCTGGTTGATATCGACGATGATGTTGCCTTCGTAGTCCTTGATCTTCTCCAGCGAGACGCGGCCGACGATGCGGTCGCGCAGCGGCTCGATGATCTCGCCCGACTCCACGATGGAGGTGACGTAGATGCCATCGACCGTGCCGCAATCGTATTCGCTGATGATCACGTCCTGCGCCACGTCGACCAGACGGCGGGTGAGGTAGCCGGAGTCCGCGGTCTTGAGCGCGGTGTCGGCCAGTCCCTTGCGCGCGCCGTGGGTGGAGATGAAGTACTCCAGCACGGTGAGGCCCTCGCGGAAGTTGGCCGTGATCGGCGTCTCGATGATCTCGCCCGAAGGCTTGGCCATGAGGCCGCGCATTCCGGAGAGCTGACGGATTTGCTGCTTCGATCCGCGAGCGCCGGAGTCGGCCATGACGTAGATCGGGTTGAGTTCGCCCGCCTTGTCGTCCTGCTGCATGGCGGAGAACATTTCGTCGGCGACGTTCTCGGTGATGGCCGACCAGATTTCGACGACCTTGTTATAGCGCTCGCCGTTGGTGATGGCGCCGTCGAGGTACTGCTGCTGCACGGCGATGGCGGCCTTTTCGGCCTCCTTCACCAGACCGGCCTTGCCTTTGGGGATGACCATGTCGTCGATGCCGATCGACAGGCCAGCCTTGGTGGCGTAGTGGAAGCCGAGCTGCTTGATGCCGTCGAGCATGCGGACAGTCGTTTCCAGACCGAAGCGCAGGTAGCAGTAGTTCACCAGGTTGCCGGTGCCCTTCTTCTTCAGCAGGCCGTTGACGTACGGCATATCGGCGGCGCCGCGCTTCAGATGGTCGTTCATGATGGCGCGGCCGACCGTGGTCGAGATGTACTGGCGGTCGAACATCGTGGGCTCGGTATGGATCACATCCTGATCGTCGTACGCGGTGGCGAGGTCGATGACTTCGCCGGAGTAGCGCAGACGGATCGGGGTGAGGGTTTCGACTTCGCCTGCTTCCTTGGCGAGCAGCACCTCGTCGATGTTGGCGAAGGCGCGGCCTTCACCCTTGGCGCCGGGCTTTGCCTTGGTCAGGTAGTAGATTCCGAGCACCATGTCCTGCGTGGGCACGGTGATCGGCTGGCCGGACGCGGGCGACAGAATGTTGTGCGAGGCCAGCATCAGGACGCTGGCTTCCACCTGCGCCTCAGGCGAGAGCGGAATGTGCACGGCCATCTGGTCGCCGTCGAAGTCGGCGTTGAAAGCGGTGCAGACCAGCGGGTGAATCTTGATGGCCTTGCCTTCGACCAGCACCGGCTCGAAGGCCTGAATGCCGAGGCGGTGCAGCGTGGGCGCGCGGTTCAGCAGCACGGGGTGGTCTTTGATCACCTCTTCCAGAATGTCCCACACGATGGGCTCTTGCGCCTCCACCATTTCTTTCGCTTGCTTGATGGTGGTGCAGTGTCCCGTCTGCTCGAGCCGGTGATAGATGAACGGCTTGAACAGCTCCAGCGCCATCTTCTTGGGCAGGCCGCACTGGTGCAGCTTGAGGTCGGGGCCGACCACGATGACGGAGCGGCCGGAGTAGTCCACGCGCTTGCCCAGCAGGTTCTGGCGGAAGCGGCCCTGCTTGCCCTTCAGGGTGTCGGAGAGCGACTTGAGCGGACGGTTGTTCGCGCCACGCAGCACGCGGCCACGGCGTCCGTTGTCGAAGAGGGCGTCGACGGCTTCCTGCAACATCCGCTTCTCGTTGCGCACGATGACTTCGGGCGCGTGCAGGTCCATCAGCTTCTTCAACCGGTTGTTGCGGTTGATGACGCGGCGATAGAGATCGTTCAAGTCGGAGGTGGCGAAGCGGCCGCCATCGAGTGGAACCAGCGGACGCAGCTCCGGCGGAATGACCGGAATGACGTCGAGAATCATCCACTGCGGCTTGTTGCCGCTCTTGCGGAAGGCCTCGACCACCTTCAGGCGCTTGGCATACTTCAGGCGCTTCTGGACCGACGTTTCGGTGCGCATCTTCTCGCGCAGCTCGCCGGACATGGTCTCGACTTCGACGCGCTTCAGCAGTTCCTTGATGGCCTCTGCGCCCATCATGGCCTTGAAGCCTGACGCGCGGTGCTCCTGATCGAGCTCGCGGAAACGGGTTTCGTCTTTGATGACCTCGCGCTCTTTCACCGGCGCGTCACCGGGCTCGATGACGACGTAGGCCTCAAAGTAGAGCACGGACTCAAGGTCGCGCAGCGAGATGTCGAGGATGTGGCCGATGCGGCTGGGCAGCCCCTTGAAGAACCACACGTGCGAGCAGGGGGAAGCCAGCTCAATGTGACCCAGGCGCTCGCGGCGGACTTTGGAGAGCGTGACTTCGACGCCGCACTTGTCGCAGATGACGCCGCGGTGCTTCATCCGCTTGTACTTGCCGCACAGGCACTCCCAGTCGGTGACCGGGCCGAAGATGCGGGCACAGAACAGGCCATCGCGCTCCGGCTTGAAGGTGCGGTAGTTGATGGTCTCCGGTTTGGTGACCTCGCCGTGCGACCAGCTGCGGATCTTCTCCGGCGAAGCCAGGCTGATGCGAATGGCGTCGAAGTCGGCGATCGGATTTCCGAGATCAAATGGACTTGAGCGATACATGTTTAGTCCTCAAATTCGAATTCTTTGAAGGGGCACGCCTTGAGGCGTGCCGTTACGTTTCCTTTTTCGACTGGCTTTAGCCGCCGGGGGAAACCCTCAGGGCCTAAAGGCCAGTCTTGGATCAACTCTCGGCACGGCTAAAGCCGTGCCCTTTCAAATCTGGCCGGCGTGGACGCGAACCTGAAGGTTCGCTCTACCCGGATTTTGGCGAACCTGAAGGTTCGCCTCTTCAAGGCACTTAATCGGCTGCGACCGGACTCTCGGGAGGCACCAGTTCCTTGGTGCGCTCCTTGGTCTTGATCAGCTCCACGTCGAGGCACAGCGACTGCAACTCGCGAATCAGCACGTTGAACGACTCCGGCACGCCTGGCTCAATGGCCGCTTCGCCTTTGACGATGGCCTCGTAAATCTTGGTGCGGCCATAAACGTCATCGGACTTCGCGGTGAGCAGCTCCTGCAGGATGTACGCGGCGCCGTAGGCTTCCAGCGCCCACACTTCCATTTCGCCGAAGCGCTGGCCACCGAACTGCGCTTTGCCGCCCAGCGGCTGCTGGGTGATCAGCGAGTACGGTCCGATGGAGCGCGCGTGGATCTTGTCGTCGACCAGGTGCGAGAGTTTGAGCATGTAGATATAGCCGACCGTGACCGGCTGCTCGAACTTCTCGCCCGTCATACCGTCGAACAGGTACGCCTTGCCTGAAGTCGGCAGACCGCCTTCTTCGAGCAGCGACTTGATCTCGCCCTCTTTCGATCCGTCGAATACCGGCGAAGCGAAGTAGACGGCGTCTGTCATGCCGTCGGCCAAGCGCTCGAGCGCTTCGTCGTCGAGGTCGAGAATGCTGCTGTCAAGAAACGGCGTGTCTTTGAACAGCACCTTGAACTGCTTACGCAAAAATTCCGCTTTCGAATTCTCCTTCATCAACTCGCCGATCTTCTGGCCGAGTGCGTAGCCGGCCCAGCCGAGGTGGGTCTCGAGGATCTGGCCCACGTTCATACGGCTGGGCACTCCGAGTGGGTTCAGGACGATCTCCACCGGCGTTCCGTCGTCGAGGTACGGCATGTCCTCTTCCGGCAGAATGCGCGCGATGACGCCCTTGTTGCCGTGGCGGCCGGCCATCTTGTCGCCGACGCTCAGCTTGCGCTTCATGGCGATGTACACCTTCACCAGCTTGATCACGCCGGGAGGCAGCTCGTCGCCCTTCTGCAGCTTCTCGACTTTTTCGCGGACGATCTTGCGCAGCACATCGATCTGCCGCGAGGTCATCTCTTCGATTTCGTCGATCTGCTCGTTGACGCGCGGGTCCTTGTCGGCGTACTTGATCCGCTTCAGGTTGCGCGTCGAGATGCGCTCGATGGTGTCACGGTCGAGAACCACGCCTTTGGTCAGCAACCGCTTGTTGGTGCGCTCGTCGTGCAGGTCGGCCAGCACTTCCTTGCTGCCCAGCAGCCCTTCGAGCCGCTTCAGCCGTTCGTCGGTGAGGATTCGGATTTCGTCCGCCAGGTTCTTTTCCAGCTTGGCAACCTGGTCGGCTTCGATGGCCTTGGCGCGTTCGTCCTTCTCCTGGCCCTTGCGGGAGAAGATCTTCACGTCGACCACCGTGCCCTCGATACCCGGAGGGCAGGTGAGGGAAGCATCGCGCACGTCGCCGGCCTTCTCTCCGAAGATGGCGCGCAGCAGCTTCTCTTCCGGCGTGAGCTGGGTCTCGCCCTTGGGCGTGACCTTGCCCACCAGAATGTCGCCGGCCTTCACGGTCGCGCCGATGCGGATAATGCCGCTCTCGTCGAGATCGCGCAGTGCCGATTCGCTGACGTTCGGAATGTCGCGCGTGACCTCTTCCGGCCCGAGCTTGGTATCGCGCGCCTCGATCTCGAACTCTTCGATGTGGACGGAGGTGTAATAGTCCTCCTTCACCATCTTCTCGGAGACCAGGATCGCGTCCTCGAAGTTGTAGCCGCGCCAGGGCATGAATGCCACCAGCACGTTGCGTCCGAGCGCCAGCTCGCCCATGTCGGTGCAAGGTCCGTCCGCGATCACCTGCCCCTTGGCCACGCGATCGCCCTTCTTCACGATGGGCCGCTGGTTGATGCAGGTGTTCTGGTTGGAGCGCTTGAACTTCGTGAGCTGATAGATGTCGCTACCGACTTCGCGCGAGAGCTGCGCCGGATGGTGCTCACCCTCGACGCGTACGATGATGCGCTCGGAGTCGACCGAGTCGATGACGCCCGAGCGGCGCGCCAGAACAACAGCTCCTGAGTCGCGCGCCGTGACGCCTTCCATGCCCGTGCCTACGATGGGCGCTTGCGCGCGCAGCAACGGCACCGACTGGCGCTGCATGTTCGCACCCATCAGAGCGCGGTTGGCGTCGTCGTGCTCGAGGAAGGGAACCAGTGACGCGGCCACTGACACAAGCTGCTTCGGGCTGACGTCGATGTAGTCGACCTCATCGCGGTTGACCAGGACAAAGTTGCCCGACTTGCGGGCGTTCACCAACTCCTGAACAATGCGTCCCTTGTCATCGATTTCGGCGTTCGCCTGCGCGATGACGTGGCGGTCTTCCTCCCACGCCGACAGGTAGAAGGAGTACGGCTCGAAGTCGATGATCTTCTTGCGGCGCTCCTTCAGCTCGTTGTTGACCTTGACGATCTCCGCCTTTTCGGCGTGATCGCCGACGCGATACTCGCTGTCGCCGGCGTTCACCACGCTGAGGAAGTCGAGCACCCGGCCGTTTTTCACCTTGCGATACGGCGACTCGATGAAGCCGTAGTCGTTGATGCGGGCGTAGCAGCTCAGCGACGAAATCAGGCCGATGTTCGGGCCTTCCGGCGTCTCGATGGGGCAGATACGTCCGTAGTGTGTCGGGTGAACGTCGCGGACTTCGAATCCCGCGCGCTCGCGCGAGAGGCCGCCCGGCCCCAGTGCCGAGAGACGCCGCTTGTGCGTGATCTCCGACAGCGGGTTGGTCTGGTCCATGAACTGCGACAACTGCGACGAGCCGAAGAACTCGCGGATGGCAGCCATGACCGGCTTGGCGTTGACCAGGTCGTGCGGCATGGCCGTGGACATCTCCTGGTAGACGCTCATCTTTTCCTTGATGGCGCGTTCCATGCGCACCAGGCCGATGCGGAACTGGTTCTCCAGCAGCTCGCCCACGGCACGCACGCGGCGGTTGCCGAGATGATCGATATCGTCCACTGAGCCGATTGACTTGCGCAGCTTCAGCAGGTAGCGAATGGTCGCGTAGAAGTCCTCGGGCTCCAGCGTGCGGTTCTCGAGGTTGGTGCCGTCCTCGCGATCGAACAGCTTGATGTTGAACTTCAAGCGGCCCACGCGCGAGAAATCGTACTTCCGGGGATCGAAGAACATGCCGTGGAAGAGCGCGGTCGCGGTATCGAGCGTCGGGGGATCACCGGGGCGCAGCTTGCGATAGATCTCGATGAGCGCTTCCTGCGGCGTCTTGACCGAGTCGCGGCGCAGCGTGGCGCCGATCACTGTGCCCACATCGTCGCGCTCAGGGAAGAAGACCTGAAGCTCGGCAACGCCGGCTTCCATCATCTTCGAGAGCTTGTCGGCCGTGAGCTCGGTGTTGGCTTCCAGCAGCACCTCGCCGGTGTTGACGTCGATGATGTCAGCCGCGACGAATGCGCCTTCCAGGTCCGTCGTGTCGGCTTCGATCTCGGTGATGCGGTGTTTGTGGATTTCCTTCATCACCGCCGGCGTGACCTTGCGGCCGGAGTGCGAGACCTCTTCACCGCTCTTCGAGGTGATGGCGCGCGCCAGCTTCATGCCCAGCAGGTTGGTCGGCTTGTCGGAGCCCGGCTCCAGCGTCCAGTAGAGCTTGTTGTCGCGGATGGCAATGCGATCGACGGTGTAGAAGGTGCGCAGGATTTCCTCATCCGAACGCAGGCCGAGGGCGCGCAGGAAGATGGTGCCCAGGAACTTGCGCTTGCGGTCGATGCGCACGTACAGGATGTTCTTCTGGTCGTACTCGAACTCCACCCAAGAGCCGCGGTAGGGAATGATCTTGCCCAGGAAATACGTGCGGTTGTTGGCGGTCTCGAAGAAGACGCCGGGCGAGCGGTGCAACTGGCTGACGATCACGCGCTCGGTGCCGTTGATGATGAAGGTGCCGTTGGCGGTCATCAGCGGAATGTCGCCGAAGAAGACCTCCTGCTCCTTCATGTCGCGGACGGACTTGTTGCCGGTCTCCGGGTCCTTGTCGAAGATGGTCAGACGCATGGTGACCTTGAGCGGCGCGGAGTAGGTCATGCCGCGCTCTTCGCACTCGGCCACGTCGTACTTCAGTTGCAGCCCGACAGGGTCGCCGCACTTGTTGCAGAAGTCGGGCGTGTTGGCGTTGTAGGTGCCGCACTTGGTGCAGAGCACGTCGCCCAGGTGGAACGGGTCGGTCTTCACTGTATGGCCGCAGTTGCGGCAGGTGGTGCGCAGGTGATTCAGCCCTTTGAGGTGGCCGCACTTGCACTCCCAGTTGCCGATGGCGTACTCGACAAAGTCGAGCTGCGAGACGTTGCGGAAGTCGGTGATGGGGAAGACCGACTGAAACACCGCCTGCAAGCCCGCATCGTCGCGCTCGCTGGGCAGGGCGTCCATCTGGAGGAAGCGGTCGTAGGAGCGCTTCTGCACCTCAATGAGGTTGGGAATCTGGATGGTCGCCGGAATTTTGGAGAAATCGAATCGATTTCGGTTGGCAGTTTTCTGTTGCGCCATGTATAAAGCTCCTGATCAGTGGCCAGCGTAGTGGTAGAGCCGACCTTTCGGTCGGCGTCCAAGCGACAATGATTTAGGATTCTCGCCCGCTGCTACCGGCGGCCGAGAATCCATACAAGGGAACGGCGGTGACGCGGCGCTGAAGCGCCGCTCTACCCGGAGAGCCGCCGTCGCACGAAAGGCGATTGCAGTTTTCGTTTGCCTGCTTTGAAGGGGCACGCCTTCAGGCGTGCCATTGACTCCGACCAGAGGGCCCGGCTTTAGCCGCTGAGGAGATTGTCCCTCAGGGCCGAAAGGCCACATCCTTCGCGCTTCCTGTCGGCACGGCTGGAAGCCGTGCCCCTTCAAGACAGCAAGTGCGCTCGATGAAACCGCTCTGGCGGCGTGCAGAAAAATGTTGGCGTTGCGCGCAAAGCGAAGCGCGCCGGCAGAGACAAAAGTCCCCGTCGGCGCCATCTCAGGCGTCGTGCAATCCCATAACCAATCGGCCTGGGAATTCGGCACACCTCGTGCCGCAATTTTGTTAGCTTCCCGCGCCAGTATCTTCAGGCCTTGTCTTCGTCCGGCTCGCCGCCGCGTCTGAGCTGACGCGTTGTTCGGGCAAGCCGTCCGCCCGCCGTAACCTGTTTTGATGCCGGAGCTCTCAAAAAGACTCCAGCTTTCCGTGATGCCCGGGAATTCCGCAGTTCCGCGCCCAGAACTGCCAGCTTCCTCGATTGCATCGCGCCTCTCCACGGCCGCTCCGTCGTGAAGAAGATCGTAGCCGCCGCCTCGCCTTTCGCGCAGGCGACAGCGACCAAAGACTCCGGTCAGCGCGCCCGGAGTGAATAGCCCATCCGCGACCAGCGCGCGGCGAACGCTATGGCCAGCGTCACCGGGTACCTGTCGCAGACGGGGCGGAGTAAAGTCTTACTTAACTTCGACCGTGGCGCCCGCCTCGGTGAACTTCTTCTTGATGTTCTCGGCCTCTTCCTTGTTCACGCCCTCTTTTACGGTCTTGGGAGCGCCATCCACCAGGTCCTTGGCCTCCTTCAGGCCCAGGCTGGTGACTTCACGGACAGCCTTGATCACGTTGATCTTGTTCGCGCCCACGGCAGTGAGCACGACCGTGAACTCGGTCTTCTCTTCCGCCGGGGCCGCGGCTGCACCGGCGCCCGCGCCGGCAGCGCCCGCCATCACGACCGGGGCCGCAGCCGCCGCCGAGACGCCAAGGCGCTCTTCCAGTTTCTTTACCAGGGCCGCCGCATCGAGAAGCGACAGTCCTACGATTGATTCTTCCAACTGCTGCAAATCCGCCATGTCTTTAGTCCACCTTCGTTATTCGTTGTGTTGATTTCGTTATCGTTTCTGAGGTTTCCAATGTGTTCCCATGCGCCAGACTCGCCCGGGAAGCACCCCTCACAACGCATAACGCAATCGTCTCGGAGGTTGTTGCCTCCAAACTCGTTGGGTAGAGCGACCCTTCAGGGTCGCGTCCCCGGTGATTCCACGTTCGTCGGGGCAATCGAGATCTTCAATCTCGATTGCCGAACAGAACCACAAGAGCCGTCCGAAACGCTGGCCTAAAGGCCAACTCTACCCGAACAAAACCCTTACTCCTGCCGGGTGCCCCACTCATCCCATCCGTGGGGATGAGTGGGACCGAAAAACTCTATGCCGATGCCTCCGCCGGCGCCGCTTCCGCCGCTCCGCCAAACTTACCCTTCTCTACACCCTGATTGATGACGACTGCGATGTCGCGGCCAACCGCGTTCATCACCGTGACCAGACGCTGCGCCGGCGCAGTCATCAGGAACAGGAGCTTGGAGTAAATCTCTTCCTTCGACGGCATGTTGGCCAGCGCGTCGATGTCCTTGATGGCGATGACGCGGCCTTCAACAATGCCCGCCTTGAAGGTGTACTCCGGATTGTCCTTGGCGTACTTGCTGAGCGCCTTGGCCAGGGCGACCGGATCGCCACTGGTGTAGGCCAGCGAGGTGACGCCCGCAAGGCTCTTCACGGCCTCCTCGACGGCGGTGCCCTTGGCAGCGCGCTCGGCCAGCGTGTTCTTCAAGACGCGATACTTGCCGCCAGCGCCGCGCACGGTCTTGCGCAACTCGAAGTCCTTCTCCACCGTCATCTTCGAGAAGGTGCCGACAATGCCATGCTTGGCGTTCTGGAGTTCCTTGGTAAGCGCTTCGACCTGCTCAATCTTCTTTGCTTTGGTAACGGCCATGTTCGAATCCTTGTCTTCGCCTTGAAGGAGCGCACCTTCACGTGCGCCGTATTAATCCTTCTTCAAATCTTTGTCATCCCGACCAAGGGCTTCAGCCCGCGTGGAGAAACCTGCTTTCCTCAGGGCCTGAAGGCCAACTATGATGCTGGCCTTAGCGTCACGGCTGAAGCCGTGACCCTTCGAACCCACGAACTCTACGCCCGCGCCGCGGCTTCCACCGGCGCCGTATCGATCGGCACACCCGGCCCCATCGTCGAACTGAGATAGCAGCCCTTGATGTACTTGCCCTTGGCCACCGACGGCTTTGCCTTGATCACGCTGGTGATTACTGTGGCCGCGTTCTCCACCAGCTTCTCCGGCGGAAACGAAATCTTACCCACTGGCACGTGCACCAGCGCAGTCTTGTCGGTGCGGAACTCGACCTTGCCGGCCTTCACTTCGCGGACCGCCGCGGCGACATCCATGGTCACCGTCCCGGTCTTCGGATTAGGCATCAGCCCGCGCGGTCCAAGCACCTTGCCCAGCTTGCCCACCGAACGCATCATGTCGGGCGTGGCGATCACGGCATCGTAATCGGTCCAGTTTTCCTTCTGGATGCGCTCCACCGTCTCCTCGCCGCCCACATAGTCGGCGCCCGCGGCTTCCGCCTCGCGCTGCTTTTCGCCCGTAGCCAGCACCAGGACCTTCTTCGACTTGCCCAGCCCGTGCGGCAGGACCACTGTGCCGCGCACCATCTGGTCGGCATGCTTGGGATCGACGCCCAGGCGCATGGTCAGATCGACGGTCTCGTCGAACTTGGCGTACTTCACTTTTTGCAGAAGGGGCACGGCGTCCTGAAGCGTGTACGACTTGGCTTCGACCGCCTTGCGCGCCTTATCAATGTTTTTTCCGGACTTCTTCATTGTTTCCTCATCTCCCACCGCCGATTCGTTGAAGCTGAAGGGCCGTGGTGTTTACGATTTGTGAAAACTCGGGTGCCCCACTCATCCCATCGTTTGGGATGAGTGGGTTCGAATCCTACGCGGTGACCTCGATTCCCATTGACCGCGCGGTACCCTTCACGCTCTTCACCGCCGCTTCGATGGACGCCGCGTTCAAGTCCGGCATCTTCTGCTTGGCGATGTCCAGCACCTGCTTCTCGGTCACCTTGCCGACCTTGTCCTTGTTCGGCGTGCCCGAACCCTTCGCCACGCCCGCCGCGCGCTTCAGCAGAATCGCCGCCGGCGGCGTCTTGGTAATGAAGGTGAACGAGCGGTCGCTGTACACCGTCACCACGACCGGAATAATCAGGCCGTCCAGTTCCTTGGCGCTGGTCTTGGCGTTGAACTGCTTGCAGAACTCCATGATGTTGATCTGCGCCTGACCGAGCGCGGGACCAACCGGCGGCGCCGGAGTGGCCTTGCCCGCCGCAATCTGCAACTTCACCGAACCCGCAATCTTCTTTGCCATGTTTGCTCTCTACGTAATAACCTTTTCCACCTGTGCGAACCCCAACTCCACCGGAGTTGAGCGCCCGAAGATGGTGACCATCACCTTCAACGTCTCGCGATCTTCGTTGACCTCGTCGACGATGCCCGCAAAGCTCGCAAACGGGCCTTCGGTAATGCGCACCGACTCGTTCTTCTCGTACTTGACCTTGAGCTTCGGCTTCTCTTTGCTGTCGGCCACGCGATAAACGATCTGCTGGACCTCGTCTTGCGAGAGCGGCGTCGGCTGCTGGCCGGTGCCCACAAATCCCGTCACCCGCGGCGTGCCCTTCACCACGTGCCACACGTTGTCGTCCATGTCCATTTCCACCAGCACGTAGCCGGGGTAGAACATGCGCTCGCTGGTGTATTTCTTGCCGCCGCGGACCTCGGTCACCGACTCGGTCGGAATCAGCACGCGCCCGATCTTGTGCTCCAGCTCGGGATAGGCGCGCACCCGCGACTCAATCGACTCCTTCACCTTGCGCTCGAAGCCCGAGTAGGTGTGGATGATGTACCACTTCATGTTCGGATTCTGCGGGGTCGCAGATCCGGCATCGGGAGCGGCGTCCCCGCCCGCGTGCGCATCGGGCTGCTCGCCGTTGCTCTCCGGGTTGATAGGTTCTTCTGTCATGATTTGCTGCATTAGCGGCCGCTCAAATACCTCAGCAGATGGTCAAGGCTTTTTTGGATTACGGTGTCCACAACCCAGAAGTACAGGCCGAACAGGAACACGGTGATGATGACCACGGTAGTCGTGCCCTGGACTTCTTTGCGGTTGGGGACCGTGACCTTCCGCATTTCGGTGCGGACATCGTTATAAAAACTCTTCGCACGCTGCGGCCACGCCTTCAGGCGCGCCCCCAGGCTGCCATCACCCGGTAGTTCCATCGCTGCTGACTTCGCCATCTGCTACCTTTTTCCGGCGCTTCGTGCGCCTGAACCGCTCTCTCTGGTAGAGCGATGCTTTAGCATCGCGTCCCCGCATCTCTCATTTATTTCTCGGGAATCGAGATCTCCAACCTCGATTCCCGGGCAATCTCAATACCCTGCCTTGACGCGAGCCTGAAGGCTCGCTCTACCCGAATTCCTGGCAGGGGCGGAGGGATTCGAACCCCCAAGTCCGGTTTTGGAGACCGGCAGTTTAACCGTTGAGCTTACGCCCCTGTAAAGCGGCACTTAGCACTTGGCATTTAGCCGTTGGCTTGTCTGCCCGCCCCGGCATTCGCATTCGACACCAAGTGCCAAGTGCTAAATGCCAACTGCTGCCTATTTCACTTCCTTATGCGACGTGTGCTTGCGGCACTTGCGGCAGAACTTGCTGAACTCCAGCCGGCCCGTCGTGGTCTTCTTGTTCTTGGTGGTGGAGTAATTGCGGTCCTTGCAATCACCGCACTGCAACGTAACAATCTCTCGAGGCATTGAATAATTCCTTTTCTTTGCTATCCCGGCTGTGCGCCGGGAAGCCTTGTCCGGGTCCAAGCCCGGAAATCAGCGGGATATTCCCGCCGAGCTCGGGTAGAGCCAGCCTTCAGGCTGGCGTCCCACGCCTACTATTCTTTTCTCTGGGTGCCGATCATCTTCGATGATCGGCACCCACCAGATTTTCTGCTCGGCAGACGCAGCCCTGAAGGGCTGCTCTACCTTCTACGCGATGATGTCCGAGATCGTGCCCGCGCCTACCGTGCGGCCGCCTTCGCGAATCGCAAACCGCAGGCCCTTCTCCATCGCCACCGGCGTGATCAGCTCGATCTCCAGCGCCACGTTGTCGCCCGGCATCACCATCTCCGTGCCCGACGGCAGCGTCGCCACTCCCGTCACGTCCGTGGTGCGGAAGTAGAACTGCGGCCGATAGCCCTTGAAGAACGGTGTGTGCCGCCCGCCCTCTTCCTTCGACAGCACGTACACCTCGCCCTTGAACTTGGTGTGCGGCGTAATCGACCCAGGCTTCGCCAGCACCATGCCGCGCTCGACATCTTCTTTCGGAATGCCGCGCAGCAGCAGGC